>Ga0209746_1000009_pt1 | contig 117118 bp, 197 predicted proteins | sample BarGraNGADG00211_3_FD_184496 | JGI IMG/M metagenome (GOLD analysis project Ga0209746, IMG submission 184496) | Arctic peat soil microbial communities from Barrow, Alaska - Barrow Graham LP Ref core NGADG0011-211 (SPAdes) (version 2) | ecosystem: Environmental > Terrestrial > Soil > Wetlands >... | reverse complement strand
CAACGCGCCCTCCACAAACGTACAGTTGGTTTGGTCAGGCACAATTCTGGTACCTAACCCCTGTTGTAACGGGACAAGCACAGACTCGGATTAAGCAAACATATCCGTTAATGAGTATGGATACAAATTATGCCCTGACTACTATGGGTGCTACAGCAATAGATTCGATGGGGCAGTTAACCCCGATAAACGTTATAGATGGAAATGACGCCGGACCAGTGTGGGAAATCTTTGGTCCTCAAGCCTATTTCGAGAACGGTGTCTGGATTCAGGATGATGAATGGCTACAAATAGACTTTGGGCAAGATAGAACTGTTAACTATTACCGAATAGTTCCAGTTAGGTATGATGCTACTGTAAGTTTACAGTATTGGGATGGTGCTTGGCAGGAGCTTATACAGGGTATATCGTTTAACGTAGGAATCTTCGATCCGATTGATGCTTCAAAAGCTATAGCAGGGGAGCTACCTTCTATAACAACAAGTCTTTGGAGATTACTGGTAGATAATCTTGGTACAAATAATGGGGTATCTATTCTAACGTTTGAGTTAGGATTTGCTACAGTTAAATCTGGAACATTTGCTCAGGCACAAGCATCCTTTGGACACTTTGCTGTAGGACAAGCTGGAACCCTCTTGTGGCCCGCTTTTGGCCTTACCGCCTTTGGACAGGCCCTAGTAACTATTATCACTACGTACCAAACGAGCAGTCAATCCAATACATGGGTAATCCCACCTACAGTAACAGGACTTACCACTGTTGATATTTTACAAACATTTAATACATATAACCAAGCAAATACTTGGATTATACCCCCTACTGTTATTGCTAATGCGCAAGCACGGATAATAGCTTATGATGTTTCTCAATTTGGGCAGGCTAAGGCTAGGGTATTGCAAACATATGTAAAGACAGGTTATGCAAAGGTATGGATTACTAAGCCACAATGGGCTGGACAGGCCCTAGTAACTATTTTGGATAGGAGACACGGTAAAAGCTATGGTCAAACCAAAGTTTATATAGGCCACTTCCAATTTGCTAGTACCCAAGCATACATTACCAAGAACTGGAAATGGGCGCAAGCAAAAGCTCTTATTAGAGGGGTAGGTATACAGAGATACGCACAGGCAACTGTATATATTTATCCTTGGCCTAGTTCCCAAGTACAGGCAGCTATTAGGCAAACCTATAGAGAAATTGGCGGGGCGGTAGCACTATTAAATACAGGTCTAGAAACAGCGCAGGCACAAGCAGATATGGTGCAAACCTATTATTCGGAGGGTAATTCACGAGTTTGGATTAAACAAGTATACTCTCCGATTGCACAAGCCTTGGCAGTGTTGTTTGAGAGACATTGGGTAGGGGCACAAGCCAGAACGCGGATATCCAAGCAATACAAAGTCACAGGACAAGCTATGGTTTGGGTAGGGTACCATAAGTTTAGTCAGGCCCAAGCACGCATAATAGCCTTCAATGTCCCTAAATTTGGCCTAGCAGCGGGTTATATAGTAGTGGGACAGGCTATTCCCCCCGGTATAGGGCCAACTAGTGACTATTATACATATCTTGTGCGATTCAATGGTCACGACTTGCCGGGGTATGCCCAGTCAGAATCCTACTCAAATGAAGTAAGTCTTAACTCATATCCTGCACCATATATTGATGGTGCATTATCTGAAGATACAGGGCTTAAAAATACTGTAATAACAATAGAAATGCTTGTATGGGAACCAACCTATGAAGCATGTAAGGATAAGGTTAGATTAGCAGCTACAATTATGCGGTCAGCACGGGGATTTGCTCCGCTATATATACAGCATAGAGATAAGTACTATTTAGCCATTGCAAACTCTTTGGCTGTTTCAAAGCAGGTACCAGAGAGTTCTACAATTCTAAAGTACACTCTAACATTCGAGGCACGTCCAGTTAAAATAGATAGTTAAGGTAAGGGTGAATACGATTCTACAGATTAGGCTTTCGTTACCAAATTTTGCCAGCGGGGTAAGCTTTGTAGACCCGGTAATTATTGAGCGGGCGGAAAATGTTTCACTAGTTAAGACAGTAAGCTCTAGTGACGAAACTATTACATTTGAGATGCCCCTTAATGATCCCAAGATGCAGTATGTTACTTATATCCGTTGGTGGGAATGTTGGGATACAGATACAAACGTGCGACTAAATTATGGGCCAATTACTGCAATTAGTTATACTAGTGGACAAACTAAAAAGATATCTGGTCCCGGTAGATCGGCCTTACTGGAAGAGTTTTATAAGAGCACCCAAACATTCTATTATCCAATTAACCAGTTCTTTGATGACCTGCGTTACGAAAATATTGCTGGTGAGCCTCGTACTTCAACTATCATTAACAAGGCTACTAGTTCTGATTACTACGGCTTAAGTCTACGTACCAAAGATTTTGCCATTGATGAGCAAACAGGGTTTATCTCTATTGGTAGAGATACGCCAGAGCGAGGAACAAAAAAGAGCGATGCTTTCTGGACAGGGATAGACAAAGCAGATTATCTTACAGTTAATCTAGGGGACAAGTATACCATTTCTAAAGCCCTAGTGTTACTTCCTTGGTGGGGTGGGCCAACAGTTTGGAATACTAGAACATACGAGTGGGATTGGTCACACTCAGATAGTCCTGATAGCGGATTTACTACTGATTTTACTACTGTTGGACCTCATGATGGTGCTTGGATGGACCCGGCTATTGGTGGGACACCTATTTACTATGGGGGGGAAACAGGATTTGATAATCATCAGATAGCGGTAGATGGGGATGCAGTAGAAGCACAATATTGGAAGGTAAATATAAGGGATGCACATGCTTGGTATGGAAATGCCCTAGCTGGTGTCTCTTCTGATGAGTGGGGTTGGGAATGTGGGGAAAGTAATGTGCTGTTTGGAAATAGTGCTATTTCCCCAACAGTAAGTGGGGGAATTATTCCTAAAACTGACTTAAATCCATCAAGTAACTGCCATGCTTCGGTAGTAGAATTAGGTGTATATAGAAAAATTCTAGGTAGGGATAACATCCCTAACCTAGCATACCACCAAATACAAGATGATAATAGACAGATTACTTATTATCATGTACCCGACGCTAGTGAAATGATTAGTGCTGGTTCCGGTACTAAGTTTGAACCGGGTGGATTTTTTAGAAGGGTTACATACACATCTGGTGGGGGAAATATAGTAAAGAGTGAGTTTAATAATATTTTATATACAGGTGGAAGTTATACCTTATCGTGCCCCGCTTATTCTAGACTGCTGTTATTTAGCGATGCCTCTACCCAAGTAACGCAAGCTGACGCATGGATAAGTACTGTAGATGCCTTTTCTTATGGGGGAAGTTACTCCCACACTATTGTACAGAATGATACGGCTGTTCTACACTTTAGGGGAGTCTCACTAAAATGGTTTGCCACCATACCCGAAGGCTCTACAGCAGGTCGAGTATCCATTGAATTGCGATCCAAGGATGGTGCAGGTATATGGACTGACTGGGACACATTAGAAGCTGGTCTTACGCTTCCTGTAGGTGTTTCAGCAGAAAAGGTCTATGAGATAACCTATGAGTCTGCTCTACTTCAAGACGACACAAATTATGAATTAAAAATTACCAATCTAAATGGTGGTTATGTATCTATTGATGCCTTTGCAGGATATTGGTCAGCCTCTTTCTCAGAAATTAATGAGGATGATAATAGGTTTGGAATAGCGGCGCTAACTGAAGCAACACAGCTTTTTAATTCAGCAGACTCCTTCGGTAGTGTATATGAGTTTAAGGATGTAGGGCATGTTGCGAAGATGGGCTTCACCTTTACAGGGGATAGGATTATTGTTTATGCTAAGAAGGGTCCGAACTCTGGCAAGATTCAGGTATTCTTATGGAATCCCTTTGGACCGGGTACGTATCCCATTCCCGGTGGGGAAGCAGATGGCTCACTCATAGTTGACCTACAGAGTGCCTATGAGGTTCCACAAGTGGTCATCTTTGATTCTAATGATTTCTTTACTGATACCGGCTTACCTTGGGCACATCACCAACTTTATATTTGGAAACCGGATGATACTGCTCCTATGTATGTAGATGGCCTAGGGGTTCATGAGACAAGCGGACTTAGCGTTAAGTTTGTAAACACAACACATCTAGAGATACTAAAAAATACATGTGAAGCACTACAACTAGAGTGGGATGTAACGGAAAACGGTATTTTAGTTGTCCCAAGAATTGGAACGGATACAGATGTAATCTTTGCAGAGGGCAGGGGAACTACGATTAGTATCCAAGATGATGAGGATTCTAGCCAAGTAGCAACTATGCTTATATCTTCAGGCTCAGATATTGATGGATTACCCTTAACAACGGTAGTAGAGAACAAGGTAACTAGAAAGCTGTTTGGAAGAACCATTCAGCGTTTGTATGACTTTAGAAATATTGGAGATTACTTTACACTTATTGGGGCATCTAGAGCAGAGTTATTAAAGCGTAGAACACCGCAGAAGAAAATTATAGTTACCTATGCCCCCGGTCCCCTACCTGTAAACTTAGGTGATAGTTTTATAGTCAAGAACACTGATTTGGAAGTTCGTGTTAGAGCAATAACAATTACAAGGAATCAATCTTCCAGTGCGGGTACAGACTATTCAATGGAGTGTATAACATGGCCGCAGATCATATAATAAGAGTTGGGAATAAGATAAGGCGCTTTCAGGATGAGACAAGGGATACCACTAATTACATTGCTGAAAATCTTAACCTGATAGAAAAATCAAACGACTTACTTGGTGTTCTATACCCTTATACCCTGGAATTTAAAATATATGGGGGCGGTAGTGCCTATCTAACTTTAACCTTTTACGAAAAATTTAGGTCGCTTAGAGCAATTCACCCTGCGGGTGTACTATGGACAAAGTAAAAGATACAGGCCAGAAAATAGATAAGATACGTAAAGAATCGGGACTTAATGCTAAGCGTATATCTGAAAATTTTCTACAGCCCCACAGAACAGTAGAGAACTTTAATAAAATTACCCCTCATCTAACTACGTTTACTGCAACCCCCGGTTCATCTGCAATATTAAACCTTAAAGTAACAGAGTTTCCTATACTCTGCACAGTTAATCCTCCACTTCTTCATATTTCTACAGACGCAGCCTTTAGCTACTCTAATCCGGGTAGTGTAACAAGTCTCGCTAGTAGCAACCTAATAGACCCCCCTAATAACGATTTTGTACTAGCAGGGGGTGGGGTACAAGTACCTGTAGATGGTTGTTATAGTGTGTTTTGGACTTCTAATGCGTGGGGGATGGGATATTTTGATGATAAGGTTGTTAATGTAACAATAACAAGAATACGTGGGGGTTCCGTATATGGCATTAGAACAGTAGGACAAACTCCTACTGGTGTCCTTATTCTATTCGGTCCGGGGATTTATTGTTATGCCCCTGCCTCACCAGTATGGGCGGTTGTAGAGTGCATGGCGGGGGATATTATTTCTGCTGCCTTGACAGAAAATGATATAGGCCAAACGTATCCTTGGATTGGTGGTGGACTCGGGGGATTCTTCAGCGCCGGTTTAGGCGATAGTAACATGTTAATTACTCTAATAGCGGAGTTTGAAACGTAATGAAAAGATTAGATCAATTAGCCAAAGGAATTTCTAACACACGAAAAGAAGCAGCTTTAAATACAAGGCAGTATCAGACTAATTTTCCACTTGTAGAAAGAAAACTTGACATACTATCAAATAATAATAGCTATACTTTAGAATTTCCTCTGACCAAAACCAACCATTCCGCACTTCTTACCATAAATATAAAACCAGATAATTGCTGTGAGTGTGAGCCGGGAGCCGCAACAACGGGCAGAGATTGCGAAGGTTACTTTAAGGCGGAATCATTTGGACCCCCTGATGCACTGGATTACGAGTTTAATAAGCCCTATCCAGCTATATACGAAGGGGATGCTACTCCTGCTTGGGAATATAACGTATGGGAGCCTACAACAACTAGAACTCATATGGGGCTAATTCAAACAGGAGCTAATTTTAACTACGGGTATCAAAGTCCCTTTGTTGTTCCTATATATCAGCCTTTTGATGATATTGCAGGCTACTCTATTGCCCCTAATGGAAGGATAAAAATACCAACTGATGGTGTCTACTCAGTTTTGTTCCAGTGTACCATAGGGGGAACAGCTATGAGTGACGCAGCCTTCTTTACTCAGTCAATTAGGGTAGATCGCTCAGATGCTTATCCCCTTATAGAAACCTTATCAAAAAAGATTTACTCGGTAGCCAATAATAAGCTTTCTTTTCCTACTAACTCTATTCTATACGCTACGTGCGTTAATCTCTATCAAGGCGATACAGTAGCGGGCTGGGTAGAAATTAATGATATTGCTGGATTTTCTGTTGGCTCCGGCTGGGGGGACGAGCAAAATAATACCCATATTAATTTGCTAGGAGTAGGTTATGGTTATTTAATAGGGCATGTTTACGATATAGCTAGTGGTACCCCATTAACGGGGGTAGCTATGTCATTTAGTAATCTGTTTGGTGGTCACGCTACAACAGATGAGTTTGGAGGTTATGGTTTTTATAGCCTAGCCCCCGGAACGTACTCTGTTACAGCAACTTATGATGGCTACATAACCCAAACACAGTCAGCAACAGTTAGTTTTAATAATATAACAGAGTTAGATTATAACCTTACAGGGGGTGGTTAATTTGGCCTATCCGAGTGGCTTGAAAATATACATTGATGGTCAAGATGCAACTTATTTCCTTTTTAATTCTAATACGTTTAATCCTACATCAGAGAGAAACATTCTTCGTGATATAAACATAACCGCGTTCTTACGAAAGGCTACTTCTCCTATGAAGATAAAGGATCGTAATTATAAAGGGGACGCTGGAAATTCCTCTGTACACACAATCGAGATTACTGCTGAGGATGGAAACGGCCGCGTGGAATGTCGTGTTGAAGTTAGGTAGGTAATGTGATACAATGATTAAGTGGCAAATAGCGTCATCAATGGACCGAGACTATATACTTGAACTGGCAAAGTCCAAGGGGTGGCTTGAACAGCCTCCTAGGGTACAGGTAAAGAGGATACGGATGGATGAAGTATGGTGGGTAATAGAGCCTTATGAAGATGACTGCAACTGCCCTGATCTTGTTTATCCGGGGAGTTATGCATGAGTGGTTTAAAAATTCTGTGGGTGGGTGATTCGCCTACAGTCAACACAGGCTTTGGGGTTGTTAGTAAAAATATACTAAAACAATTACATAATAGGGGATACAAAATTACCTGCCTCGCGGTGAATCACCACGGAGAACCATACAATAGGGAAGAATTCCCTTATGATATTCACCCATGTGAGAGTGGCGGGGGACCAGAAGGGATATATGGTATGAACAGGTTGTGGCATATACTGCCCCAAGTTCAGCCAGATTTACTATTCCTATTCAATGACCCTTGGATTATTCGTAGTTACTTAGAGCATCGTCCTGACAATATCTCTGCCCCCTACTTGAAGACCGTGGGCTACTATCCCGTAGATGCTGGCCCAATAAAGCCTGACACAGCCCGTTTACTAAGCGAAGAATTAGATGCTCAGGTCTGTTACTCCCACTATGCCGAAAGAATTATCATAGAGGCAAATGATGGGAAGCGTCCAGATAATCTTCATCAAGTATATCATGGGGTAGATACCAAAGTTTATCGCCCCCTTAATCAACAAGCTGTTAGAGAAGAGTTAGGAATTCCCCTCGATTCGTGGGTTGTTGGAATGGTAGCAAGGAATCAGTATCGCAAGAGGTTTGATATCCTTATAAGTGCCTTCGCAAAGTTTGCCAAGGACAAGGATGATGCTAGACTATACTTACATACGGTGCTATCAGATGTAGGTTATGATATCAACGACTTAATAAATCAGTTTAAGATAGGGGGTAAAGTCATACTTACACAAGGTATGAACTCTCCTGCTAAGGGTGTGTCAGATACCGAGTTGAATCTTATCTATAATTCCTTCGATGCTAACGCACTGATCAGTCTTGGAGACGGTTTTGGACTTCCAGTAGCCGAGAGTATGGCCGTTGGATGCCCACAAATCGTAAGTGACCATTCATGTTTGAAAGAGTTAGTAGAGGGTCATGGCGGAATTACCGTTAAGAACGCTGCTTGGTTACTCCACACTGCCGGAATAAATACTTGGGGTGGGGTAACAGATGAAGATGATCTTGTGGCTAAGTTAGAGTGGGCTTATAGCCATAGAGATATTATGAGAAAGTACGGAGAAGAGGGGTACAAATTTATTATGAAAGATCAATTTAATTGGAACGAAATAGGGGATAAATTCGATTCTATAATCAAGAATCTATTCCACATTATAAATTAGGGGGTGAAAAGTATGGTTCAAGCAAAAAATATTTTAGACAGATCGGCGCAGTTTCAATGGGATAGTGATTCTAATTGTAAAAGCACTAATTGTCGCCCTACTTCAGAAGCTATGATAGCAGGGTACTATAAAGATACACATATTTCTCCTAACAGTATGCGACAAGCTATGGGCTATTCTAGCTGTGGCGGAACAGATACGGTCCACGGAGTAGCAGGATTGCAGCATTTTGGTGTTACTGCTTCATGGGGGCAATTAACATCTGCACAAGTTATATCCAAGGTTAATCAAAATATTCCTGTAGATTTAGCGGTACTGTATAGCAAGATTCCAAGAAGCTATGTACAGGATACAGGTTTCTATGGACTACATTCAGTAGTCGCGTGTAAAAGGGCACTCTCAGGAACAACATATGGGTTGTTTGTTCGTGATCCTGATAGATGGGGTACGGGACAGGTAGACCACGTATTTTGGCCAGATAGTATCTGGATACCAGCATTTGCTGGTTCTAATTATGTAGCAGTGTGGCCTAATAATACTAAGGTAATTACAGTAGCTACAGCAGCAAATTATAAGTTAACTATAGCTGCTAATACAAATGTAATGTTTGCAAGTTTAGGTACAGGAGGATGCATATCAGGGTGGTCTTATTATAAATGGGGACCAACTGCAAGTGCTGCACCAGCACAAGCACCTATAGTTAGAAAAGGATGCTCATCTGGTAGCGCCACTACAGCTTACGTAACAGCGGGAGTATTCGCAGGAAAGCATGTAAGAATTGGTAATGGAACTAATATAGTAAAAATATAAGGTGGTGATATATTATGCCAAGTTTATTTGGCTGGTTAGATTCAATTCCGTGGTGGAGAGATTTATCTTATCCTGTCAAGGGTGCGCTACTAAGGGCACTAAAATCAGGTCTATCAGTAATTGTAGGAATTCTTTTAGCAGCAGCAACGGGTGGAGTACTATTTCCTGTAACATATAGTCCTTTAATAGTTTTAGTTGTTACAATGGTTCTACAATCTATTGATAAATTCTTACGAGAGACACAGGTTGTAAATGAGGTTAAGGCAACAGATTCGACTTTGGGACCCGTAGTGGGGGAGAATACTGTGGTTAACACGGATGCTACTGTGGTTACACCAAAAGTCTAAGGGGAATTAATTATTGTTGAACTAATCCCTACAGATTGCTATACTGTGCAATATAGAGCAGAGTAACACTACTCTGTACAGGATAAAGAGAGGTTCTTATATATAAATATATATAGGGGCCTCCTTTTTTCCAAATCTGACCGTGAAAGAAGGTGATGCGATTGACTTGAACCTCGCCCCGCGCAAAGTGTACTATCCAAAGGAAGCCCCGGCTAGTGGGCCAAATGATCAGCTAAAGGAGACAGCGTAATGTCATTCTCAGACGAACTACAAACAAAATCTTTCGATGAAACTAGAAAGCGCACAGGCGCTCAGTATGTAAAGTTTACCGAAGACCACCGTACTGTCCTACGTATTCTTGATACACATGCAAGAACCGTATGGAAGCATTGGATTGGAGAAGCCAATGGTGGCAGGGGCATGATGGCAAACTGCCCAAATACTCCGAGTAACCGTATCTGTCCGGTATGTAAGCAGATTGATGGGCTATCAAATGATGATCCTACCAAGATGGAGCGTAAGGCAAAGCGTCGATTTATTGTTAACGCATTAGACAGAACTCCAACCACAGTATGTACCTCCTGTAATACAGTTGTATCTGGAAAGGTTTGCTCTAACTGCCAAGCCAATCTTAAGAAGAACGATTTTGTTCCGCTGAACAAGATCAAGATTCTTGAAGGTGGACCGAACCTATTTAACCAGACACTTAATGCTGTTGAAAAGATTCAGGCTGAGGATTTTGAGGTTGATATCACCGGCTATGATATTAATTTCACATCTACTGGTAAGTTGCGTGATCGAAAGATTGCCGCGCTGCCACAAAGTCCGTCTGAATTGTCAGAGGATGCATTAAATGATCCCGAGACAGATGAGCCGCAGAAGATTTATGATCTTGATTTACTTTCAGAGCCTACTCCTGTGGAAGAGATTGAAGCCATGTTGCGTGGTGCAACAATGGACGAACTAAACGCTCTCCGTGGAGTGGTACCGACTCCTTTCTAATTAGAGGCTAGCCATGACAGAGGATACAAAAAAATCTCTGTCACAATGGCGCTTTGAGATAAAAAGATTTGGAAAGCCTATTTGGAGTAAGTTCTATACTTCCCAAGTAGGCTTTCCAGTATCTAATTATCCTAGATTCTATCAGGCTCTTAATCGTTATGGGGAATCTATTCTCTTTGAGGCAATCCTATCTTCATCTGATCGTACCTTTGATAATGATCCTTTAGCCTACGTGCTAAAGGTAGCGTTTAATAAGTGGAAAGAGGCAGAGGATGAGGCGGATGCTAGTGAGGAATACGAAGAGGAAATAACCAAGGCAAAGAAAGAGAGCCGTCGCCAAAGTGACGCATTACAGAAGAGATTAGAGAAGGCGCGGAGAGTGAAGAGTGATAAATAAGTATGACCCATCGGATTGCCACAAATGTGGTGATTGGCGTGACGGTCCACAATCTGATTGTGCTAATTGCGGTTATCATGGGCACCGTGCTTCCGAAGAGGATGATCGTGGTGGAGCAATGGACGCAAAGTGTATTGATTGTGGAGTAGTAATTTGGCGTTCAGGCTTTGGGCTTGTTGGTCCGTGGAGGGTAAAAATTGATAAACGAGATACCATTTAACGAAGAGATGGAGCGGGCATTAGTTGTAGGCGTGTTACAAGACCCTTTGATCCTCCCGAAGATTATAACAGTAGTATCATCGGATGATTTCTTTAAAGAAGTCCACAGAGAAATATTTCGGGCTATAGAAAATAGCGAAACAATAGATTCTCTTACCATAAAGAACGCATTGAAGCCAGAGACAAAAGAATACTTTCAGAAGTTAGTAGACAATGCAGATAGGTTGCTTCCCAATATTTCTAATATCTTCTATTACGCAGAAGAAATCCGGGGCAAGTCAAGGTTACGATCTGGTATCGAATTGGGTAGGCAGATAGCAACCTTGTGCTATGAGGAAGCATCATCCGAAGAGGCGATGCACAAGTTAGAGGAAATGTTCTCATCATTCTTGTCACGTCAGGTAGTTAGCGACTACTTAGTGTCTACTAAGGAAGCGTTTGTCGAGTTTACAAAAGAGATTCACGAAAGAATTAAGAAGAAGGCTACGGGTATTGAGACAGGGTTTAATCAGATTGACCTGTTAATCAACAGACTAGAAGATTTAGTAATCCTAGCAGCCCGGCCCGGAATGGGAAAAACAGCACTAGCAATCAACATCGCTAGAAATGTAGCAGTAAGTAAATCTGTTCTGTTCTTTTCATTAGAGCAGTCTAGGGACCAGATATTTGAAAGAATTCTGGCAGCGGAATCAGAAGTAAATCATGAGGACATTAGAACTGGTGCATTTATTGCTGAACCGAAGGATAAAGAGAAGGTAGAGAAGGCGCAGGAAGCGCTCCTAAAGGTATTCGAAAGAATACATGTAGACGATAAGCCCGGCGTTAACGCCGCGTATATTGCCTCAGTTGCTAGACAAAAGAAGTATGAGTGGGGAGAGATAGGATTAATCATTGTTGACTATCTCCATATCATGCGCATGAGCGATAAGTTAAACACGGTAGAGGCTCTTGGAGAGGCTACTAAAGACCTTCGCAATCTAGGTAAGGAACTAGGTTGTCCGGTCTTGCTACTTGCACAGTTATCACGTCAGAATGAGAACCGGGAAGTTAATAAGAAACCTAATAAGCGGCCACAACTGTCAGACTTACGTGCTTCGGGTGAAATCGAACAGACAGCAGACATTGTAATGTTTCTCTATCGAGATAGTTACTATGATCTAGCAGGGATGGGTCCAGAAGATGACTCAATGGAAGTCATCGTGCAGAAGCATAGGAATGGACGCACAGGTATAGCAACAATTAGATGGCTTCCTCGCTTTGTCTTGTTTAAAGACTTTTAACGAGGTAGATTATGTATAATAAAAATCAAAGGGTAAGGAAGCAGTATAAGTGCAGTATATGTAGTAAGGTATATTACCGATGGCAAGCAATGTGTTCTGCTTGTAAGAAGGCAGGAACATTAGAAGTTGATAATCAGATTGTTCCTAAAGTTAAAGCATCTCCATCACAAAGATCATTGATACGAAGATCAAAGCAGTCGGAGCGTGATATTGGTAAGAGAATGCTGGATGCCGATGGGCCTGATCCTATGTTCTCTAAGATTGCCTCTTCTACAGGAAGGGTAGGGCACATTACAAGCCTTAGATTTGATACTGTTTCTAGGACATACGCAACAGAGAATAAGAATAGGAAGTTACCTGTCTGGCTAATTAAAGCATGGATACTGATCCAACAACGGGCACACGATTTTAATAAGAACGCTCTGCTACATATAGAGCCACCTAACCTTCCAAAAACTGTTCCCATTAATGGGCAGCAGCTAAAGATGGGAAATATGGCTATCATAACTCAGGAGCATCATGAAGAATTAATACACCATGAACAGGCACTAGCAGCAGTGATAGGGATTTTACAGGAAGAAACATCTTCACTTAACGACAAGTTCTCTAGGATCACCGGCTACCTATTAACTAGCGACCATCTAAAGAAATAAATCGGGAGTTGCATTGTACGCCCTGTTCTGCTAGAATAGGGGGAGCCAGAAAGGGCAAAGAAGAAAAGGAGCAGCAAATGAAAGAAGACGATAGCAGGGTTATCGTATTGCTTGATGACTTGCTACACGACCTGAGGTACCAGATCAATGCAGCCGATAGCGGCGATGTGATCCGGCTAATTTCAACACTGGAGAATTTTTTCGCAGATATTCTAGCTACGCTTAACGAAAGGACGTGAAATGAAATACAAAGCTGATATTGAAGTTGGAAATATATTTGGTTGGGCGGATGAAAAACGTCCCATGATCTTTATAAAGAAGGGAAATCACATACTTATTCATGATGGATACTTTCTTGCACGTAAGCGCCCCCTACGTTGGTGGCACGTAGCATCTTGGTATCGTGTATGCAAAGCCCTTTGGAAGATGCCTTTTGTGGAGGAAAGCAAGCCACTAAAGAGGGGGGTATAAATGGAGCACATTAGGTTCGGAGACTATATTGGCAGAATGCTGCACTACTTCAAAGGGGATATCCGTTTCTATGGTGTTATCACAAGCAAGTGGGGCTTTGGCGCTATTCATTGGATACGAAAGGATGATGAATGAAGATAGTTTATATTGCTCATGCCCTAAGTGGAGCATGGGATGAAGGTATTTTAGCAGCCAAGCAGTATGCTTTACGAGCAGCGGTTCTTGGGTACATGCCTATTGCTCCCTACATTCTTATGGACGGCGTTTTGGATGACACGGATATACAGGATAGAAACCTTGGGATGCAGTTAGATTTAAAGCAACTTACAAACTGCGAAGAAATCTGGCTCTGTGGGGAAAGAATTAGTAATGGTATGGAGAAGGAGCAAGAGTTAGCAGCCCTAATACATCTTACAGAAAAGAGATTTCTTAGCCCATCGGAGTGTGTATGAAAATCTGCGAAGACTTTTGGGATGAGTTTCTTGTTACAGCGAAGATGCTGTATTACATCGATAAGGAAGCAGAGGTCTATGACGTATTCGAATTTATCCGCTCTCACCAGCAGGGTGCAAGTCCCTACGGTGTAAACTTTCTAAAGCGGATCGATGGGGAGATTGAGAAAGAGGAAGGACCATTTGAATATCACGGACTTATGGGATGAGGTAGAGACTTATCTTAGGCAAGTGAATGTGCATGAGGATGGAGAACACGTGTGGACTAACTACCAGAACGTGGTAGCCATTATCATGCGCCTACAGGAGATACACAATCAACTAGCACTAATGGAAGTAAAGAGTGAATCTACTGTAGAGATTAAAAGGTTTCGCACTATGATCGTTGATCCAACCATAGAACGTTTGGAAAAGGTAGCAGCGTTTGAGTCCCGCAAAATGACGGGCAAATCAATTGAAGCACAGTTAGAAAGGTAAAGAAATGCAAACAGCCATGCGGAACACGGATCGAGTAGTTGTTGAAATGGATACCGCCAGTCGTTATAGCTATGTTATCAAGAAGCCAGTTGTTCGGGTAGAAATTTTAGACCTAGAAACAGGTTTACATGCTAATGGTAATGCTCGGTGTACTCCCGATGATGATTGGGACGAAGATTTTGGTATTAGCCTTGCTACTACACGGGCAACTAAGCGGCTTTGTGGTAAGCAGGAAAAGTATTTAGTGCGAAGTACAGACTAGGAGATGCTGTTTATGGCGAGGGAATTATCCAAGACTAAGATTGGCAAGCATTCTATGAATGCTTTTAGACTTACAAGCTTGGCTGGCCAATTAGGTCGCCAAGGGGTAAAAGGGCCGGTGGAATTATTTGATAAGGCGTCTAAGCCCCCTCGTCCAAAGAAGAAAAGAACGCCTAGGGCGAGGGCTAACTAATGCAAAGAAGGTTCCCCATTGGATTCTTTACGATTTTTGGAGAGGCACTAGCAGCCAAGACCAAGGAAATGTTGGAGAATCCAAACAACACATATCAGATCAGAAAGAGTTCGACGGGAGGCAAGAAAGGTAGCTCTGCCGCCCCTAAAGATGTATTTAATTTGGTGCAAAGGGTAACAGCCAGTGAGGCTGATCAGGTTATCCATACAGCACAGAAGTTGAAGAGAAGGAAGAAACACCGTGTCAAAAATTACCAAGGCTAATTATAAAGCTATGACGGACACCCCCGGTAAAATCCAGTTGATTGCAGCCAACAGCATGTATGAGACTGTTATCTCTGATTCCTTGCAGTCTCTTTATAAGAGTGGTAGTAGGGTGAAGGCGCAGTTTTCCTTCAATGCAAACAAGCTTAACGTGCATCCGCTTACATACGTGTTCCTTGTTATTGGTGGGGATATTACGGGAAGCTATTTATTGAAGCCCTCGATCACGGATATCACTGCTGTTCGTGCTCTCAATGTAGAGTGGGAGATTTAAATGGGCTACCAGCATTGTATCTGTGGTTGTGATAGTAAGTATGAGCGGAGTCACATCGAACAGTATCTCAAAGGCTCGGATCAAATGATTGACGATGATACTGAGCGCAAGGGGTTTAAATCAGGCATTCAAAGTGCCCTTAACGAATTGGATATGATGATGCCAGCAGAAATTAAGAAGCAGCAGGAATGCCTCTGGCCGGAATTCGGATGTGCTTACCTTCAGAAATTTTGGCCGGAGGGAGTTAAGGCTAAGGAAGAACCAATGCCTAAGGAAACAATGTGGGAGCCACAAATGCAAGAGAAAACATTAGTAGAAAAGGGATGGGAGTACGCAAAAATGTTATCAGATAGAGAGGATCAGGACCTATTCGGTATACTGGTTGGCCCTGATAGGTATAAATTTAAGGTTGAGGTTTGGAAAGGTGACTGGAATAGTTGTCCTCCCGAAGAGGAACCTATCGAGTTAAAGGTAACTCGTGCAATGAGTTGGAAGCTTAATGATTGGAATAACGATGAGAGCGGCGGTCCGGGCCTATTGTTTTCCTCTGTATTTGAGACTCCGAATGGAAAGCCTTATACCTTTAATGTTGTTATTCCTAAGGGTGATTTAATTAAGGCACTAGCAACGTTAGAGAGAGATTAATGGTACATGCTCGCTATTAATGAGCAGTTAGAGATTGCCTATTTAGCAGGGTTTTTTGATGGGGAGGGCTGTATACTTATAGCCAAAACTAAAACTAAGTTAGGTAGAGCCTCTTATGAATTAAGAATTGGTGCTACCCAAGTAGATACTAGACCGATATTGCTATTAGAACAACAGTTTGGGGGGCTAGTTAGAAAAAGGACTTATAAAAATCAGCCGAAATGGAATGATCAGTATACGTGGAACCAAGTTTCACAAAAGGCTGCTTACACATTAAAATTACTACTACCATATTTGGTGGTGAAGTATGATCAGGCTGTATTTGCCCTAGAATTTGCTAATGTATGCAGTACTTATCATGCTAAAGTAAAGACAGAAGAGGATTTAATTTGGTTCGAGGAACAAAAACGAATCCTTTCTAAGATGAAAGGAAGACTATAAGATGGTTACACATGTAAGCTATAGTTGGCTTCATACTTTTGCTTGTCCATATGCAAATTTCCTAAGGTATGACGGAAAATTTCGTGGGTCTACCACTAGATTCCTTGCCTTAGGAAGCGCATTACACTTGGCGTTAGAGCTATGCCATACACCTGAAAAGGACTTCAATCTAACAGGAGCAATTAAAACATTCAAGACAGAGTTTAGTCGTATTATTCAGGATGAAGAAGTATTCATTACGTACCCTAATATGATCAAGGCCAATGCAGAAGGTGCAGAGATGCTTGGTCTGTATCAGCATGGGCTAGACACAGGAAAGATTAATCCAATCCTCATTGATGTAGAGAAAGAGTTTGCTATTCCATTTGAGGGTATTGAGATTGTGGGTAAGATCGACAAAGTTGAGGGAACGGAAGACGGTTCAGGATATAGTATCGTGGACTACAAATCAGGAAGTAAGAAGCCTGATCCTTGGTTCCTAAATCACAATCTACAGTTTACCGCTTACGCATGGGCTGGTTTGTTGTCTTATGGGGATTTGCCACAGAAATTAGTGTGGCACCATCTACGTACAGGAGAATTACTAGAGACTACAAGAACCCTACAGGATATTGAAGAGTTAAAGCAGATGATCCGTGACACACAACATATGCGGGAGCAGGGTATTCGTTACCGTGTCTACCACGAGCAGGTATGTGGGTGGTGTGAATTCAAGGGACCAGTCTGTGACGATAGAGAGCTAGAGAAGAAGATTCTAAATGGCCAGAAAACTTCTACCCGCCGATGAGTACCAAAGGATATTAGATAGTCAGGAAGGCTATTGTGCAATTTGTAGAATGTATAGATGTGGACACCCTTTGCGCCCGGATTATGACGCAGATGCCAAAATCGTTAGAGGTCTACTTTGTGATCGCTGTTCTCGTATTATATATACTCTGTGGGAAAGTCCTACTGTCCTGCGTCAAGCAATTGGATATCTAGAGAAGTTTGGATGTGTCTAAGATTAAGTGTAGCCATCCCCTACCTCTTATGAAGTATGGCTACATTCGTTGGTGCGTTACATGCGGAAAGTGGTGGAACATAAATGGATAATCTACCCAAGCGATTAGAGCCTTACTTTAAGATAGCCCTAAAGGAAACTGATAAGTCTCCCTGCGTAAGACGTAAGTATGCAGCGATGATTGTTTATGATTGGTATGGTGACATTGGTGACGAGGGAACTGAATGGAATCCTTGGCATCTAGCATATAATGAGGGAGTAACTAATCAATGTAAGGATCACTGTATTCGTGATCGTTACTCGACTGTTCATGGGCAAAATATGGAACGTGGAGCAGAAATCCATGCAGAGCAAGCCGCTCTGATCAAGGCAGGAATTCACCACCTTCATTCTTATTTTCTTGTTGTAGGAATAGGTAAGGAAGGAGTGGAATTGCTTGGTAATTATAATCTTCCTTGCCATGCTTGTGCGGTAATGTTAAAGTGGGCAGGATATACGTATATCTATCACAAGGATGAGAACGGAGCAATTAGTCCCATTTCCGTTACTGACATTATCGAGTATCGGGAAGCTGAGACAGACGCCTTGTTAAGTAACTTCACATACAGGAAAGACGCTCCAAATGACTACTAAGATGTATGAAAGTTTCTACGATTGTATGGTTGACCTAGGGAATACTTTAGGGATCAGCAAGGTAGAAGATTTGGATATAGCAATCAAGTTTATGGACCAGAATAACTTTAAAGAGATGGCTGACTACCTACGGAAACAGTCCCTTAAATTTGCTAGGCATACCAAAAAGGAGATGGAAGATGGGCCTTCGGTTACTACATGTCGAACTTAAGGAAGCTAATGCCTTCGTGGAAGAGTTTCATCGTCATCATCAGCGTGTTCAGGGCCATAGATTCTCGTTGGGTGCGTATGAAGAAGATCACCTTGTTGGAGTGGCCATTGTTGGGCGACCAGTTGGTGGGCAGCACCAAGGCGATTGGCTTGAAATCACGAGACTTTGTACTGACGGTACTCATAACGCTTGCTCCTTTCTATACGGCGCAGCAGCACGAGCAGGCAAAGTTTTGGGGTATAAACGCATTCAGACCTATATCCTATCGGATGAGCGAGGGACATCTTTACAAGCGGCTGGCTGGAAGTTTGATCGAATGTCGCATCCGATTGGGTGGCACCATGACGGTCCTACGCGATCTGCTCGGTCCGTTGAGCAACATTTGATGGGGCCTAAGCAACTTTGGTATCGAGATATTTGATATGTTAGCAACACCTAAACTGGCACCGGCAACCTATGTAAAACGGTATGCTTTCATGGGACCAATGTGTTCAGGCAAGTCCTACTGCGCCGACTATCTTGTAGAAAACTACGGGTTTTACAAGATGGGCTTTGCCAGCAAGCTAAAGGCCATCGCCTATGACCTGTACGGGATCAAGGGAAAGGACGGCGACTCCCGTAGGATACTTCAAGAGTTAGCAGACGATTTAAAAAAGTACGATAAAGATTTATTTATTAAACACCTTTTATTTCGTGCTAAGAAGGAAGAAGATATGTCTATTGTAGTAGACGATCTTCGTTTCAAACCAGAAGCCGATGCTTTACGCAATAACGGTTTCAAAATCATAAAGGTCACTTGTGAGGACTCACTGCGGCAGGAACGCATATCCCGCCTCTACCCTACGGCCCCACAGAGCGCGCAGGAGCACCGTTCGGAACAGGAGTGGACCAGCATACCGGCGGACTATTCACTTGTGAGCAACAACATCAATGCAACATTTGACATGATCGATATGTTGGGGCTAGAATGACGTACACGCGCATTGTATTCGTTGGAAAGCGTAAGCAGACCATAGTGTGGGCGTCTAATTACTTGTATCGTCGCCACAAATTAGCGCGGTGGAGATTACTAGACGGTGTTGGTCGTATTTTGAATTTGATCTACGGTCATATCAGATACTATAAGTATCCGTGGGAGAAAAGGTTTAATGTTTACAACGCTTTATACAAACACGATCACGAAGTTTGGGTGCAGTATCTTGAACGAAGGCTTCGGAAACTTTATAGGGGGGTTACTGTTGACGATCCTCATTATAGCAATGAAGTTAACTACCTTGCTGACAAGTTAGGGTTTGTCGTAGTTCGAATAACAGTGGACACAGATAAGAAACCCGCTATCGGTAGGGCTTTATTGGATTCCGAACCGGGTACTGTTCTGTTGCAGGAGTACTATGGGGGAGAGAAGATAGCATACAAGGTAGACTATTCTATCTCTGTATCAGATCGTAAAGGATTATACATAGCGTTAGACGACCTTATGGAAAAGTTGAAGTTAAGGAATCTTAACATGTATAATACAAAGGAAGGTTCCCAAGAGGAATCGATTTTGGAGGTTATACATGAAGAAAACGGAGATAGCGTGGGCGGCGGGCTTCTTTGATGGAGAGGGCTGTATCTTAATCCGTAGCCACCACCACGAAAAGTACTATAGTTTAGAGATAAAGATAAGTCAAAAGAGGTTAGCACCCCTTACTTACTTCGCCAAACTATTTGGGAATGGGGGTAGTATATGGAGAAGTCCCTTAGGGGTATATCAATGGTCAGTTGAGGGCGCGAAGGCTGCCCGTATTCTAACAATTATGTATCCATACTTTCAGATTAAGAAAGAAGAAGCAGACGTAGCATTTAAATTTAGAGAGGGTGTTCCTCCTTATCAACGATGGACGGATAAGCAAAGACTTCTTTCGGCCTCCTTTAAACAGCAACTATCTGATATGAAAAAGGAGGCTTACGCAAATGGTTAAGAAAAGATCGGCGCATCTTACCAGAGTTTTAATAGAGGGTATATCAAACTTTTCGCCGTTCAAGGGAGGCCGCTTATCGTATGTTAGAGAATATGATTCGCAGCCAATGATTCAAATTGATCTAGCGACGAAAATGGATATTGAAAGAGCCATAAAGATACTCTATAAACGCAGGGAATTAAGTAAGCAAGAGATACAAATGTTACGCTATGTAATGTCCGATGGAAGATTAAGTAGAAGAGATATTTCTGCTATGATCGAGAAGGACGAGGGATTCTATGTTGACCAGCGAACAATTAGTCGAAGGCTTGAATCTGCTTACCTTAAAATATCAAGGTTCCTTGGCTTCGACTATAGCGATGGTAGAGTCTTTAAGATGGTTGCAAGAAAATTGGGGTATCCCCCACCCTACGTGTTATCTGATGAAGAAATTGAAAAGTATCAGACTATCATGGAGCGGGTTTAATGGTTAGTAAATTTACATACTCTCCCGCAGCACAGAAGGAGTTTAAAGTGTTGGGTGGTGTAAGACCATCGGGTGCCAATGCTAGAGCGCAAGAGGCCCTAGAGAGTGCGCGTAAGCCAAGAGGTAGACCGCGTAAAGTCGTAATAGAAGTCCCACGGAATGGTAGTTTAGAGTTTGAAGTATCAAACATGCTATCTCATTTTTGTGGTATACCCGGATGCGGGCCTAAGTTTCATCTAGATGACGCATCAAGAGTAATAGAGTTAGTAAGAAAAAAACTGGAAGGTGATTAAAATTAGCCGCTGCGTCGTTTGTGAAAGGCCAACATCAGGATCATTAGAATTCTGTAAGAATCATTACAATGAGTTCAAAGAAGAAATTTTAGACAAGAAGCCTTGGGTTAAGGCCCTAAAAAATGAGGCTCAAAGAGAGCGTAGACGTAGAGATAAAGAATACAGCGATGTATCTCTCGATGCTATGCTTGAAAGCCAAACAAATAATTATTAGTTATGACAAATAACTTAAAGAAATATAAAACTAAAGTCAAACAAAAGGCTCTTAGAAATCATAAGGATTATAAGAGAGAGCTAAGAACTAAGAAGGATGAGTTATGTCAAAATGGACAGAGAAGGAGTTAGCCGCTCTAGATGAAGTAGAAGATGCCAGTATGGCGTCCTATCATAGATTTGGCGCACTAACAGATTACAGCAAGCCTTATAATGCTTTCGAAGTAAAGCGTAGACGAGTAGTTGGGGAGTCCCCTGCTAATATAAAAGCATCCGCATATGCTATTTCCCCTGAACAACTAGCACCCGTATTCTATAATGCTAGTTTTGGTAGCTTACAAACCTTTGTAGGATTAACAATGGGCTATTGGGATTTAGAGACAACGTTTTCTAATCAGCCCCTCGTTCTATGTGGGGCGATTGCTAACCAATTTGGGGATGTACAACAGTTTTCTAAAGGTAAGGATATAACTGACGATAAAAAGTTAGTGCATGATATAGCTGCCGCTTTGGGAGAGTATGATGTTTGGGTTACTTGGAATGGGAAGCTCTTTGACGTACCTGTGTTGAATGGTAGGCTCCGTTATCATGGGTTGCAGCCTCTTCCATTAGTAAAGCATATCGATGCTATGTACTATGCTACTGGCGGATCGATGAGAATAGGGCGCAGATCGTTACAGTCGGTAAGTGAATACTTTGATGTACCCAACAGAAAGACTCCATTGACCGTTCGTAATTGGGACAAGGCAATGAGCGGGGATAAAGAAGCTTATAACTTAATTTTAGAGCATAATTATGCAGACGTGCTTGTAACACGCGATGTATTTAATGTACTAAAAACACAAGTCGCAAACATACATAGGTAGATTATATGGAAATAGGAATAGCTATCATAGTTGTATTGGTTGTTATACTGCTTGGTGTACTCCTGGTGGAGACAAAAGAATACAGCGAGCATAAGAAAATAGTTGTGCGTTATAATGAAGCAAATTTGCAGTTTATTGCGGCCTTTGAAACTGTCAAGGGCGCAATAAATCACAACGCTGATATCCAGAAGGATGTATTGGAAAAAGTAATGGTCCTAGAGAAGGCGATGGAAGTAGTGTTCACAATACTGGACCTACACGACAAAGCACTAGGACAGAAAGTAGCAACTAATCTGAAACGGATGTTAGATGAACCGTTTCTACCGCTTAAAAAGCTAGAAGATTAAAAAAAGAGAGCCGGGATCAAAACCCCGGCTCTCTTTCTGTTTACCTGTATTGCTCAATCCAGTCTTTTACTTTCTCGGGTGATCCCCAACATCCCTGAGGGGCTTCATTGAAAAGCCATTCAGCCCATACATACATGTTTGCTTTATTAGTCCGGTCGGCTCTGCCGAATGCCTCTACTAGTTGATTACAGAGAACTGCATAAAGAAAGTCTCCGGGGGCTCTTCCCAATTCAATATATTCCCGTGCAGCACTCTGCATATGTTCGGGAAGGTTGCTATAATTAATATCTGTGCCCATTACTCAACCTCAAATTGTTCCATGACTTTTTGCAGCAACTCATCATAGTTTCCGGCTGTTGCCTCAACAAAGAAATCATCCCTTATGTCTTTGTCTACTCCTGCCCTCTTCATGGCTCTATCACAGATGCCAAGGATGGAGAAGGCATTGCCGTTGGCCCCTACAATTTTAACCTTAATCCTTTCTCCATTTCTATCCAGTATTGGCTCCATTGTCATCCTCCTTGTTTAGGACTTCCTTATAAAACACTACCATGCCATGAAGAAAATCCTCATAACAACCTGCTAGGTGAAAGTAAAGCGGACGCTGTAGAGCAGCAGCTACGATAATGTACTTCTCGTTTTCCTCTCTAATAATGGAGGTACTACAATGGTAACAAACCACTGTCAGGTCGGACTCCATTGATGGGGGTGTTGCAAAATAGATTTGGTACTTGTTGTAGTCACGATCCCCGCCATAATTATACACTACGCCTCCTGCGTTTTATGCGGCTTGGGCTTCCGGCTCATGCGTCGGCAGTTGCAGCGTTCACCCATCCAGATAACGGAGCACGATCCGGTGGCACCGGACGGGTGCCACCAATGCCCACAGTTGGGGCAGCTTATTAGGTTGCGCGAGTCCATCGGATCAATCCTCCTGCGTGTCCATCATGCGGCGGCCCCGCAGCCCTGCCCAAATCTCTGCAAAAGAATCTGGATTGCCTAGATCAATGTTGAAGTGACCGTTATCTCCATTGTCACCATCGCTCTCATTAATACCAAGATAGATATCATGGCTGATCCGATGCTTATCATTCGTTACAGCCCAATACTTATCTACATTGAAGAGAAAGTCACAGGTAACTGTTCGAGGTTCAAGTCTATCAAGAGGCTCATAACCATAGTCTCCGCTCGCAGCAATCTCATCAGTCAAATCCTTGGCATAGTTGATCCCTGCCTCTACAAAATCTGTACCGCCCCAATGACTAAAGATCACTGGGGCATCAAAATCATTTTCCTTGCTGTTAGTAAATCGAATGCTAACCCTGTCACCCATTATACTGCCTTCCGTACTTAATTCGCCAAGGACAGTAAGTTAGATGGTAAAACCACCACCCACTCTTAGTGTCACAAATACAATCCTTCATTCTTTAAACCATTCCGTATCATCTTCTAGATCGTCCAAAAACTCTGGATCACAAGCCCCTACCATATAGGGCTGTCCCTCAGTTTCCTCCCCCTCTTCACCTGTTTCTAGATAGGTATTATAAAATTGCTTAGCTTCTTCTAGACTTTCAGCTTGAATTAGATATCGTCGATGCCAACGCTCTGCTTGGCTAACCTTAAAGAGTGGCATTTAATCCTCTTTCAGAGTAATTTCCCAAATTCCTGCGCCCAAGTGCTTACCAACAATAAGCCACATGGCTCCACAGGCCAGTATTCTTCCTTGTTCAGCCAGCATTACCTTACGATAGGTTTTAATGTCAACGACGGCTCGATAATATCGGGGCAGTCTAAAAGCGTTATCAGGTAATCGTCCATCAACAATATCAATTTGAGCCATACTTACTCACTCTCTTTCTCAAACTCAAAGCGATGAAGCTCTTTTCCGTCACGATACACCGTGACATATCCTGATCCATCCCTATGAATGGTTGCGGTTGTAAACGTTCTCCATGTATTAGCCTGTGCTTCGGCCCATTCAGAACCTAGTCTATGAGTTTCCTTGATGCGGGAGCTATCGTATCCGATAGCCTTAGCGATTGTTGCTGCCATTAGATTTCTCCTAACTTAACTCGTCCTCTACCTGTCCTATCAATCAAGCCTGTTTGCATGAGATAGGGTTCGATTTCTGTTTCGATTGTAACTACGTCCATGCTGGTGACTGCTGAGATATACTGAATACCAACAGGTCTATCGTCAGGCATGGCCGCAAGATATTGCTTATCCCTATCAGTAAATCCAAGCTTGTCAACCCCAAGCCTGTAGAATACGCTATCAGTAACATACTTGTTGATTACTCTGGTAGAGGTTACTGCCATATAATCAAAGACTGTGGCAAGATACATCAATCCAGTTCTTGGATTGAACCTACTGCGTGCTGCAATTCCTGTCAACTCATCATTAGGCTCGTAGCCCTTGCGTCTTGTAGTGTAGGCTAGGATAGTTGCAATATCACTTACACTGTACGGAGTTAAATTCACAGCCCTAAATCTACTTCGAAATGCCGATGATAGAAGCCCCGGATTTGTTGTGCATCCAATGATGCTTAGTTTGCCACTGTCAATTACAAGGTTCAAACTATCGGCTGTCTCAGGATTTAGGTTGTGAATTTCGTCTACGATGATCGTGCCTTTAGTCGGAGTGGCACGGTTGACCGCCGCTGCGTCAAACAGGGCACCAGAGCCATTGTAGGCCGTCAGGGCGAGCCGCGCAAGGGTGGTCTTGCCCGTGCCGTACGGCCCTGTTATCATAATGTTGGGGAGAAGACGATGTTCAATCTTAGCCGCATCAATAATGATACGAATAATATCTTTCGCATTCTCTTGGCCAACATAATCCCCAAAGGTTTGGGGGGCAAAGATATCTGTAATTGGTTCTACATAACGTACCTTGTGTTGTACTGCGCTTTTATTTAGATTGCTGAGATACCTGTCTCGGAATGTCATTGACCGGGCAACCTTTCTGCCCACAATTAACAGTTTTGCAAAACGTATGTGGGTTTGCTTCTAGGTGACGTTGATTATGTCTATCCATTGGTTCTTTAACCCACTTAAAACAGGTGGGACATGGTTGCCCACTCATACTTCACTCTTTCTTAGATGCCGTGTCTAAACTTTGATTGTTGCATAGCTTAATGTGCCAGAGCCATCCGTCAAGTGACCATCGCTTTGAGTAGCCACACTTGGGACAAACTAAGTCTTTCGACTTCCTACTCATACCTCACTCTTCTTCTTTACTGGCTCAATGAAATCGTGTTCCTTAACACAAACTTCATGAAAGGACTCCAAATCAGGCACACTTACAATGGTTCCCCCATCCTTAGGGCATTGCTTAATAACCCAACCATATTTATGACCTCTAAATGCAGAAGAAACTGCAACTTCTACAAAAGTTCCGTTCTTAATTGTCATTTGATTATAATCTTTGTCGCTTCGGAGGGGGGAACATGAACAAAGAAGCCTTGAAGTTGTAGCTGCTCACAAATCTCGTTAATATCACCGTCCTCACCCCAACCAATATAGAATGCCCCTCCAAACGGAAACATCCCATCGATAAGATGCTCTGTATCCTGAGTAACATAGTAAACGTACTTATTGGTATGAAATTCGGATGTAGAGCAGGTATTACAATCCCCTGTCGTATTGACTTCGTAACCCTTACTCTTTAGGGTAGCGAAAGCAAGATCGACTCGGGCAAGATCAGACAACTGCATTTTCGGCATCCCTCTTTTCCTTTCGCAGAATTTTGAATGCGTGCTGCCTTGCCTCTCTAATATACTTATCGCAAAAAGCGCGTGAATGGTAAGTGTTTTCCGGTTCGGCCCACTTTACTTTGCAGATAAAGCGCATCTCTTCCGCAGCAAGCTTATCACTATACCGCTGACTAAGAGTTTCCCCACGAGTCTGAACAATCCAAGTCTCGCTGCCGGGCGATCCCCACATAAGGAAATCTTCGATATTAGTTACATGGTATCCCCTCACACACATCATTAAAGGTAGCTTTACTGCCGGAAGCCAAGGACCGGGCTCATTCCTACTGCCAAGCCAGCCCTCATATTTAAAGAACGAATATGGGCCTATATGCTTTCCGGCCCAAGTCGAAGCGAGAACCTTAACGTACAGATTGCAATCATCTTTGCGCATTTTCATTATCCTCTCAAAAGATTTCCATTACCGTGAGTACCACCAGCACCCATGCCCTGTTTGAAGGAAATTGTTTTGCCTGTTTCTTTTCCTGAATTATACGCAGACCCGTACAAATTAAAGTTAGAGGAAGAGTTGCTTAGTCGTGGCCAAGTAGCCTTAACATATCGCTCAACTTCTTTATCGTTAAAGACGATAACCGCGTTGATATTCTTATCCTCGCTTAGATTCTTCTTAGTCTCATTAAGGCGCTCCCCAATCGTATTGAGAGCACCATAATAGAAAGAATTCTTCCAAGTCTTGCCGTGGATATAACGCAGCGAGTAGTCTGTAAATAGACCTTGGCCGTACTTATCTTCAAGACTACGAAGCTTTAGAATGTCATTCCAACGCTTGGCACAGATATCTTCAAGGTCACGCGCCAAAGTTTCCCAAAGAAATTGCGCAACTTCAATATTACTTTTCTTTCCAATCCAAATAAGACTACGCCCGCTTGTTAGAATCCTACAGAGATTAGCACTAGAAACGCTGTTTGCAAGATCAACCTTCCAGTTAATCTTATTCTGTTGGAAGATTTCCTGATACTCGTGACTAACCCGTTCTCGCTTTTCAAAGTCTGCCGAATCAATACGAGACATATCCAGATTATACTGGATGAGCAGCGCTTGCGCCTTTGCAGCCGCAGCAGCAGCCTCATTCTCGTTGCTATTCTTCTTTGATAGCGCCAGAAGCTTCTTGATCTTTAGAATGATACTATCTTCAACCATATCCTAACTTTCCTTTCGTCCACGTTCGTATCCTAGTGAGTAACAGTAGATGCCCACATTAAGGGACGTAAATAAAACCATGAGCAGGAGAAAAGTTCCGTCACTCATTCAATTCTCTCAACACAGCCACAATAATAGGTATCAACTTGCCTTCCCGGCATATACCGGAACATATTCAGGCTTAGGTTTGATTGAGTCTCGCCATGCCGAATTCCACCGGGCTGTTCACCCACCCAACATGCAGCCATTCGACTGCGCAATGCTTTTAGCGGTACAATGGTTTTAGCCTCTTTACGAGACTCTGCATTGGCATAGGTAGCGGTATAACACTTACCACAGACTGGCGATCTATTTCCTTCGGGGTCAGTATAATTTGAGTCAGAAACATGCCCGCAAGCCATAAGGCTGCGCAATGACAAAGTGTAATTATCCATTTCTCCAAACCGATTTAGCTAATTTTTTGGGGGAGTAATTTTCCCTAGTTTTTCAATCTACCACAACAATTCTGCCAATTCGAATCCAATGACGAGTCATATCGTTTGCTTCTAGACGCATCGCCTCATAGTATTCTTTTTGAATCTCCCTCGGCACATCAGGCTCATCAATCATTCCAGCGATTTTTGCGCCAATATACAATTCGTGATAATGCTCTTTTTCAGTCTCATTGGTAATTCGGGCACTTTCAGCATCATAGAAGTAGCCGCAATTATTACAGCGCCAAAGACCGTCCTCGATCATTGTAGCGCCCCATTCACCTTCGCATTTTACACAGCTAACGGTATATCTATCCATATCATCCTTTCCGCAAAGTACCCTCTGAAAAGTCCGCAAAATACCCCCTCGGACGCCCTGAGCGTATCACAAAACGTAGTGGGTGTCAAGACTTTTCATTTTCCGCTGATTTAAGGTGCCACAAGAGGTCGGCCAAACCGATTTCGGTAAAACCGTCCTTCTGTAACTCAACAATTGTTGCCCTTACATCATTAAGGTTAACCCTAACAAGATTTAGAACTCTATAATTAGGATCATTGGGATCAATTTCTGTCACTTTAAGTTTCTCCATATTTAGCCCAACGTTCTGCTTCCCATTCTGCTTCCCACTTATCCTCCCATGCTTGGGCTTCTGCAAGGGATTTGGGGGCACCCATAGTATAAATCCCTGTATACTTGTCATTATGCTCATGAGTCAATTGACGCCATGAATGCCAAAATGTAGGCTTAATCCCATCATTGAGATAGCCAAAAGTAATCATTCCGTATCTAGGTTTACAGGTTGATACAATACCCTCTTCCATGACAGAGTGCCAAAATCTATAAACATAGCTTAGAACCGGCCATTTCATCCACGGAATATGGTTATATAGAGAGAATGTGATTTTAAAAACTTTCATGCTGCGATCAGAGTTACGTCTAGCAGCAGGAGACATAGAATTACGCAGGCTATCCCAATTAAAGGGTGTATATCTGGTCCAGCCGCAAATGCCACACTCAATCTCTTCGGGCATATCTTTGGCACAAACATGCTCATTTATATAGCATTCCACACACACGTCTGGCGAAGGCTCACCTACATGGTCGTGTGTTGCTCTATTCGCATCTTCTTGTTCAATCTCATTCACGCTATTCTCCTAAATGCTCTAAAAGATTTTCAATTGCGGCTGCTGGTCCGCGTCTAAATTTTTCTGTGCCCATTCCATCAAACCCGTATATGCGAGGATTACTGGTACGAGAAGGATTTACTACCCATATTGTCCAGTTCCCTCCAATACTTCGACGTAAATTAATCTCCCACCCTTCTATTTTTCGGTGTAGCCTAATCTCTAAGAGAGCCATTGCTTCATCTAGACTCATGTTTATCACACAACGGTCCTATATAAATACCATTACTCATCAACCAATGAGCGTGTTTTCGCGCAATATGAAGATAAAACTCTTTGGATGGGCAATCCTCCCATTTATGGGGATACTCCTTAGTTGCACAGCCTTTATGTAAGATTACCTGTGCATAGGTAATAAGATACGGAGTCATATAATCTTCTTGAAGGAGCGACGAATATTGATAAACACTTTAAACTCAATGGCGAAGAGATACTTAGGTTTATGGGAAGGGGCAGTTTCCAGCACCTTAAATAGGAGCGGACCAAACCAAAGATAAGCTGCTCCAAAGGAGGGAGATTTTGTAACGTGTAGAGCAATCATTTTATATGCGGCCACGCCATGAGGGACATAATCACTCCCCAAAACGCCCCACTAATAAGGCAAAAAATTTCATATGGCATAAATGGGGGATGGAAAATCGCCCCTAATAGACCAACTATAGCTGGCCAAATAAGGAAAACTGCCACTCTCTTAATTGCTACTTTCACAGTTGCCCTGCCATTTCAAACTTACAGATACAATGATCAAGACAGTTTCCACAATTAGTGCAGTGGTCACTGGTGTAGTAAGTAATATATGCCCTATTACAGTCATCGCACTGACCAACATACTCCATATCATAATGCTCTTTATTGTCTCCATATTCATCGGAGACAAAGAGAATAGAGGCACCAGCATTCCTACTGGTTGCATCGTCAAGCATTCCCCATGCTTGCTTTGCAGCATCTAGACTGTTTTCTGCTTCCACAATAACAGACCACTCAACACAAAATGTAGTTTCCATTAATCATCTTCCCCATTAAATTCTTCTGGACCAAAATACTCATCTAGATGCGTCTGGCAGAAAATCTCTTTCCTAAATTTCCCTCTTTTACAGTCCTTTTCCTCACATAGCGGTTCGTCACATCTACACGTACCATTAGCTCGGTAGTGGGACGGAAGAAGGATTACCATAGGGCATCTCATAATGTCTTTAATGTTAATAATCTTGATTTCCATTTTTTCTCCTTTTTGGGTAAATAAAAAGGGCCGAAAACTCTTCCGGCCCTCTTTACTTTGTAAGTGGGAATACCGTGGAATTGTTGGAAATTACTGGTTGCCCATCGCTGCGTTAACCGCTGCACGAAGGCGAGAAAGAGCCTCAGGGTTAATTCCCTTAAGAGTAGTCTCATCGATATCGTCCAGACTATCGAGGCGGAAAATCTTCCGCTTGGGACCACGCTTTTTCAGGAGATTGCGATTAGCCTTATAATTGGCAACCGCATCCTTAAGATATGCGGGAGTCTTAGAGGTATTATCCTCAACAGACCCGCGCCAATACTGGACCATGAGTGCCGTAATTGCAGCCACATCTGCAAAATCGGCAGGAGCCTCACCCTGCACCCAAAAGAGTGTAGGAATGAGTTCCAGACGCCGATTATGCTTGCTGATATCCTCGACAATGGTATCCACATCGTACTGCGGATCACACGTCAGACTATCAACAAAAACACCCTCCGGCGTCACCCGGAAACTAGCACGCGCCCCAAACAGGTGATAAAGGCCCTGCCAAGCGGCAAGGATTGCACTACCCTTATCGGGACCGTAAAACTTGACCGGAGTACCATCAACCAAAGTCTCGGTATCGGTAGCCGGTGCGGGAGCAGTAGACCTAGCCATTGGAATAAATATCCTTTCTTTAGATATCTACTTCCAACTTTCCCACGGTATTCACTTGTTAAGTTTCGACGGCTATCGTAGCACTCGATATCTAGGAAGATCAACTCCTGAGTTTTGTAGATCGATACTTGTTTGTTTGATCGACCCTATTCACGAGAGCTACTTTCTAGCGTTTTCGAGCCATCCCCGCCGCTGTAAGAGGTACACTAGCACAACGGGTTATGAGCGTCAACATTTTCTTTCAAAGTAGCCTTTAGGCGTGGCTTATTTCCTAATTAGAGTTACGACGAACTTTCTGTTACCATTTGGTAGTTCATTTATGATTTTAGAGTATAAAACTTTCTGCTGTTACCCTGTGGAAACTGGGAATAATTATAGGCTGTAAAAACATTTCTTTTTACCACTCATTTTTTCCCGTACAATAGCTCAGGCTTCTATTCCTATACTATTACGTATCACCTAAGCCTAGGCAAATTTACAGTCGAACTTTCCAGTCCACAACCTCCCTCGCGCGGGCGCATAAACTGCTCCCGCGTGCAGTTTATATGGCACGCCGTTGTCAGTTCCCATTTCTAGGCAATTGTTGCGAACTACAAAACATCCCCCTATTGTCTATTGACATGGCGGATATTTGTGGTATGATTCTCGTAGAGATTTGATCTGGTGGTATTGCAGCGTTTCTACGGCGGGAAAAGCCGGTCGGCCATAATGTTGAGAAAAAAGAAAGGGAATATAAATGACACCGCAAGAAATGGCTGATTTGCTGAAAAACTATGGTACTCAGCAAAGGACTGTGGAAAAGCAAATTGTCCATCGGTTGTATAATGTTGTGATTAGGGACGGCAATCATAGCATTGTGGAAATCGAAGAGTTGGTTTCTCTGCGAAAGGCCCGAGAAATCAAGAATGAGGCTCATGCAAACGGATGTACAGCCGATATTCTTGAAGATTGGACCATTGATTGCAATGATCGAGAAATCAATCCGAAGCCGATTATTTGCAGTCCTATTCCTGCACCACGGGTTACGGCAATGAATACGCCGAGAATTCCCGAAAAGAAAGGACAACTTCGAACTCAGCAGAATATGGCTAAGGCTCAGGATAAGTTTTCTCGAAGCCATAAGAATGTGGAAAGCGAATTCCACATGTTTCGCATTGTGAATAAGGTCTTAGAAATCGATATCCAAGATACTGAAGCGAAGATTGCTGAGTATCTGGATGGGCGCAAGGATATCAAGGACTTCAAGATCATCTATTGTGGAATTGCAACTTCGTGGGGAGTGGATGCATAAATGAAGATCAAAATCAACTGGGAAAAGACTGGACCGCATAGCGATCTATTTCCCCGCTCTTGGTGTCGAATTGCATGTGGATCAACTTGCTTTACCAAAGGAATTGTCCAGAGGTTGATTGATGTTTCAAATAACTCTAAAACGTTGGATACGTTGGAGTGACGACGAAAATAATAATCTAGAATTCGTCGTCTGGACCGGAACAAGAAGGAAAGAAGCACGAGGACAGATAAAAGCTCATACTCACTCTATCAAGGAAATGATGGAAAAGCACGGATGGAGTGACGGACAACGATTTGATCCCGATAGAGGAATTCTTCAGTATTGGGATGATGAAGGTGTCTGGTTTGAGCAGACGTTTGAGATGAGTGAAGTAGATGGGAAAGAAGCAGCAGTGTGAGCATGATTTCCAACATTGTAACACACAAGATACGGAATTCATCAAGTTTTTGAATGTTCCGAAACCTTGTTGTGAGCAGTGTTGGAAATGCTCCACCATCAAAAAGTGTACGGAACATTGATCCAGCACTCAAAGTTGCAATCACCTATTTTAATTTACACTTTCATGTGTAGGTTGATTGCAACTTTGAGTGCTGGATTATTTCTATAGGAGAAAAGAATGATTGACGAATACGAGGACGGATTGTACGTCGGAACACGAATAGTCTTTACTCATCCTAATAAGGATATGCTTCGAAATCAAATCGGAGCATTTCTTTGTTTGTTTCTTATGGAAGCTACTGTGACAAGCAATGAGGGTCTTGATGCTCTAATCGAAACCAAAACAGATGAATTCCTGGCCATCCTAGAGGGAAAGAGAGCGTTTTAGATGAGTCACTTTATCAATCTCGATTGGGTGTAACAATATGAAGATTTGCTCATATATGATAACTCCCTCAATGAGATGCACAAAGGAAGAGGATCATGTATATGATCCCACTAATGATAGCCATACCTCAATCGGTACTTGGTTGGAAGTAGTCGAGATAACCGAATATGCGATTGGGCAACTTCGTAGATTGGGGCGGGAGAATTCCGCTCAGTATTTGGAAAATCATCTGAGAAAGTTTGGATTGTAATAATGGCTGAGTTTACGAGCATTTGGGCAGCAATTGTTTTGATTGCTGCTCTCTCTCTTGTTTGGTTGGACCTTCATAAGGATGGTTAGATTGTGGAGTGACTATGAATTCAACCTCTGTAAAGAGTGCGGAAACAAGTCGTATCACGAAAGGGGCCATTCGCATTGTCGTGATTGTTGTCTAAAGAGGATGGGAAAATGACAGAGTATTGGGAAGACGTGATTCCTGATCCGAATGAGGATGGGGTAGAAGCGTACATGAGGTTTTGGAATAGCCTCCATGACTTCGAACCGGGTGAGCGTGATCAATATGGATCGCGTAAGTGCATTGCAAAGGTTTACCGGAAAGACGGTATTACTTATGTCTGCAATGGTGGATCGCATAGCACTTTGCACAATCCAATTGATGGTTGCTGCTTTTGTAGGCACGGAGTTTTTCTTCACACTTCATATGATATCCCTTGTGGAGCATGTGAAATGGGAGATATATACGAAGAGGATTTCGAAGAGGAACGATAATGGGAGAAATTAAGAATAGAGATTACGTCACGATGAGTAACGAGGATTTGGAGGCTCTAGAGGTTAGAGCAAATAAGGCTCTCAATGATTTGATGCAGCCAAAGATTGATTATGTCACCGAGAAGTCTGCAATTCTGCGAAAGCAGATGAATGGTCTTGGTGATATGGAATTCCTTGCTTTGTATACTGCTGTAATGCAGTCCAGAGAAGATCGACTGATTTCTCTCCGAATGCGTTTTCCGTTTTTGCCGAGGTAAGAAAGATGAAATGTGAATGTCCTGAGGTTGGGAATGCTTACGAAGATGATCGCCCTCTCTATGTGGAGGAAGAGTATAAGGCTATGAGCCATCTTCCTAATGAGTGCCCCGGCGATTATGGAATGGAAAAGTGGAATAGGGACGGCCAAATTCTTTGGCTTTGTAGTTGTTGCTGCCTCCCCGGTGATACTTTTGTAAAGGAAGAAGAGACAGTTTTTGAGACTCTGCATAATCACTTCCCGTGGATCAATGCAAATGACGGTAGTGTAGACGAAGGGTTTTTCGATGCCTAATCCGATTATCATTGATACCGTCTTCACTGGCGATGTGAATGACGATGAGGATGATCCTTGTAATTGGAAGAATGTGACAATTCCCTCTAAGTATGAAGTTTGTAGTACTTGCCAAGGTGAGGGAAAGTCAAGCACATATCTTGGTGCATATACTCAGTCCGATATGGACGAGATGAGCGAAGAGTTTATTGAAGACTACTTTGCCGGTTATTATGATAAGCCTTGCACCGAATGCAAAGGAAATCGCGTAATCCTAGTTCCTGATCGTGAGAATGCTGATCCTGATCTATTGAAGGAATGGGATAAGCGAGAGGAAGAGAATTATCAGACTGAGCAGATGTATCGAATGGAGTTGGAGGCCGAATATGGTACTAACTACTAAGCAAACAGAGTTGCGTATCAATCAGCTTGTAAAGAAGACTCTGCTAATAGAGCGAGCTAATAAGGGTTTGGGAACCTTCCAAGATATGACTCACCCTATTGCCCAGTTTCGTACAATGATGGTTGCCCATAATGATGTGGTGGGTGTCATCAATTCTCTAATTGACTACGTTGAGGTTTTGAAGCAGCGAGTCGAGGAACTGGAAAATGGGCGCGGATAAGGAAGTTTGTTGGTGGGGAACATTCGATAATAGTCCCCGCGATCCCAAACACTTTGTCCAAGTCGATTGGATGAGGTTTATTCATGGTGTAAACAACCTGCTAACGAATGAGGAAAATCCCGAAGAGGATACAGATTATTCTGATATTGGTGGATTTGGTTCACCTAAACTTTTAGGGAGGAACATTTATGATCGAGTCCACAAGAAGTTGTGGGCCGGTTGTGAGCAATACCCTTCCTTTACAGTTTACACTGATAATGGGCGCAGGGAAGCATTCATTGAATGCTATGATCGAGAGATGGAAGAGATTGCAAGTCGCGTATTTGGAGAGCTTCACCCATGAACGTAGATATGTGGTTAAGCCTAATCGATAGGATCATGTGGTTCGTCCTAATTGTTTCTGCGTTTTTCCTTGTGGGTATCGCAGCAGCGCGATTAGCACTATTTGTAGTTGATCTGCTGAAAGGTGCTCTGATATACTAATATAGAGCCATCAGGGGCTAGTTTATGAGGTAAAACACCGGGTTGTGGCCCCGAAAATGGAGTTCGAGTCTCCTTCCCCTGACCAATTTAGAAAGGGATGGTATGAAAAACAAAGTTGGAACAGGAATTCTCTTCCTACTTATTGATGTGTTTTGGTGGGTGGGGGCAGTAACAAGCTTTTATCAGGGGTTGTTCGTGGAGCATAGCAGTGATCTTATCATTCTAAATGGCCTTCTTGGTGCAATGTTTCTTGTTGCAGCAAGTTGCCTTACATTCGTCATTGCCTACTTTGTTGGTGAAGGCTTCAAAGACGAGAGGTAAATCGTGAGAAAACTTATAGTAGACGGAAAGGAGTATACCTATACTGTAGGTAAATCCTATGCGATTATCAAGTTTGAGGGCCTAAAGATCGCAACCATTCCCCTGTGTGATATAAAAGGTTCTTGGGATAACTTGGAACGTGGTCGATGGAAGAAGACCCGCGATGGAATGGTTTTTCCAAGTGAGATAGTGGAATACATTAGAGAAAGGAAGTAGAGATGGGATGCTACATTGATCCCTTGGAAGGCACCAAGGAACAGTTTCTTATGAAGCATGGAAAGGAAGTGTATAAGAAGGACTTTTCTTGGGGGACTAGGCCCGAATTTTGCCTTCCGGTTGTTTTGGTGGATAACAGACAGTTTACGGCTGCCGGTGTTGCTTATTCTAAGAGAGAATTGGAAGCATTTACCGATCCAACCGATCTTCGTCCGAAGCGATACTTTTATGTTGCTCTGGATGATCTAAAGGATGTTTCTCCAATCGAAGATTATCTGAAAGACTAGGGAGTATAGTGCAAGGTATCTACGTCAATTATCGTCGGCCCAAGTCAAAGAAAGAGGTTGTTGCCGCAGTAAAGGCTAATCCAAGTAAGGTTAGTCTAGAGGCTACTTCACTTTTTGGCAATGAGTATGATGGACCTATTACCGAAATGCCTGTCGATAAGATGGTGTATGTTGTTGGTCCTGATCCATATACTGCGCGCAACTTTTATCTCAATCTGACCCGAAAGGAAGATGGAACATTCAAGGTGGCCTAATGCATGAATGCAAACTGATCAGCGTATGCGGTGAAATGCTTTGTGGCATGTGCTTTGCAGAGAAGATGGAGACTGAAAAACTGATTGCTCCAAAGCGTCCACCAATTGAGATGGTTATGATCCATAAGGTAGTTATGAGGAAAGTGAAATGAGCGATTGTCGGCACTGGTATCATGAATCGATTGACGATGTTGAGCATTGCAAGGATTGCAACGTCATTCTCGATGTGAAGCCTTTTTGGGAAGGCAAAATCACCATCGGAAAGTTGGAACATCTGTACGAAATTGAAGGTGAAGACTTTGATTTCAAGGCCCTGATTGAAGATCAGGTTGGGACAACGGTTGAAATTGATACTGTTAGGATTATGGACGGTCCAAATTATTGGGATCGTCCATACTTGGTGGTATTCACTGTTGGTAGGGCTAGGTTGACGGCAACAGTATCGGTAGCTAAGTCCGATCATTATGTTCCTACGGATCAGTTTTATACTCCCGCAGTTGAAGAGGAAGTGACTCAGTAATAGAATACGGCTAGGATACTCGGCTAGTACCCTGAAAGGCGTACGAGGGGTTACGAAAATGTCTAGCGAGTCGGTCAAGGTATAAACCGACATGATTCTACAATTGTTTGAAGTCGCACAATTGTAGAAAAGAGTCCTGATCTAAGCCAAAAGGAGGTGAAAATCATGGAATATGTTGCAATGAAATGCGGCTTCTGCAAAGAGGAACATTATTACGGTAAGCTTGTCGAAAAAGGCAAGGAAGACGTAAAGTGCCCAAATTGCAATAAACTTCTTGTGGTGGTACCTAAGAAGTAGTAATTATGATGGCGAAGGTTAGGTTGGCTAGACCTAATCTATTCGATGCCGTAAGGATAGGTTCGAGTCCTATCACTACCTTTAGGTAGGTCGGGTATGAGTAGCGGAATAGCCCTTCGAATAGGAAGCTAGAGCGCGAGTCCGAAATAAATATCTGATAAGATATTTATTAGGTTCTTGACTCTAGGCCAGATATTCCTTCCAGAACGGGAGGCTCTAGGCCAACGCAATTCAGTTGGTGGGTGAAAACTTTTCGGGTGCCGAGAATAAAAGCCGAAAGCCGGATAAGTAACCGGCAAATCGTTTCCTAGTTTAGAATAAACTAGGGCGGGAAATATACATTGCAGTCCCGGTATGTCAACCTGCAAACCGGATAATGTAACCGGTACACAAATCTATCTGGTCGAAGGCTAGGGGGATTGTCCTAGCTTATCAGTGTTCAAATCCCGCTGATAAGAAGTTAGAGTTAGAAAAGACCAATCGCTGGATACGGAGAAAGCCGTGTACAATCCGTCTGCGTTAGCGGACCTGTTGTAAAACAGAGTTAGAAATAGGATGGTTCGTGACTCTAGGGCCAGAAATTTTTTACAGGCTGGATAACAGGTTTTACGTCTAGGATACTGCTCTCAATAGTCAGAGAGTAAAGTTATGCAATGCCTAGCGTGCTGGTAAACTGCAAACGCATTGAGCGTGGTACATGTGCAGACGGATATAAACCAGACCAATTGGATCGGGTGAGCATGTTTTGGTACGCTCAGGTGACTGTAAATCACCCCTCTTAGAGTTTGTAGGTTCAAATCCTATCCGGTCCACCAAAGATTTAGGTATTCGATGTAGATAATTATCGTTGGACGGAACAATAATGGCTCTCCGTGGTAGCACCACAGCGGGAAATGTGGCCGCTAAATTAGAAATAGTTTGGCGCGGTATAGCCTAGATAATTATCTACATGGAGTATCTAACTCCGTAAAGAGTACGATAGGGACGCCGATATTACCACTTGTCGTCAAGAGACTCGTGAGTCCTACCAATTGAAGTAGGTCGATGTGGAATCCCCTCACAATGCGTATACTGCTCGATAAGATGTGATATCGAGCATCCGATTAGTTGGAGAAAGCCATGTCAGAAACTTGGGGAAAAGTTGATATACAGGTTTCGGGGGAGTCTGAAATTCACTTAGTCCCTGTTTTGGACGGAGATGTATTATCTACTCATCAGCCTAGTACGATGTGCAAATGCCTCCCTGAGGTACTACAGGATAAAACTTGGGTAACTAATAGTCGTGTTGTAAACCATAGAGAACCCGGTTGGGCTGGCTGTAACAAGGAAAGGGTAAATTAAAATGAGTAAACGTAGTGGTCTTTCTCTTCTTGAAGAGTTGAAGAGGGGCTGGATAGATATCGGAAGATATCGCTACATGTTTCGTAAGATTGATATGGAGACTTGGAGGGATAAGATTTGCCCTATCTGTAATAAGGGCTTTACTAGCGAACCCAATTTTAGCTATGAAAGCTATTCAATGCATTGGGGCTGCTACGATTCAGATAAAGGAGAAAAATGGGTTTTTGACCGCGAGGACGGATACGATCTGCCCTTTAGCATCCCCCATCTACCCGAGGGTACAGATACAGATGATTTACCCTGATACGTTTATGGAGATTCTAAATGAAGCAATTTCAGAAACTCTTTAGAGTCACATTTACTTGTGATAAATGTGCAAAAATGGAAAGCATGGAACTGACTGAGGGACAAGCAGAGGATGAGGGATATACTGGAAAGTGGTATTCCCCGCCCGGATGGGTGCTAGGGCATCTTGATGCGCGCTATACAGGAGATAGCATTCCTACATTACAGTTTTGCAGTTGCGACTGTAGAGATAGATATCTTCGAGCCTACATTACTGGTATTCAAGCAAAGTTCTTTATCTAAGAATAGGAGAAAGAAAATGATTCCGACGATTGGTAACAAGGTGGATATCCTGCGTCATAGTGACGATAAGGGTAGGGATACCCTTACGCGAATTATGACCCCTGAGAAGCGTGCAACGCGCCACGCAAAGAGTATTCGTACAGCAAGCCATAAGCCACAGGCAAATAGCAGCGGCTATGCTTTTCGGAATTCTTGTCGAAGCTATGGCTGCACTTGTGTAAAGCATGGGTCAACGCGAAAGCGAGACTGAAAATGAAAGAACTTTTGGTGGGCCTAGTTGTACTTAGTGTAATCTTTTTTCTCTTCGGAATGACAGCACTTACAAATAACCTTATATGGGCCTTACCCCTAGTTCTTCCAACGGTATTCCTTATGGCCTACATGATGGGAGACACTATTTTGGATATTTGGAGGCATAGGTGAGTTGGAGGCTTTATTGCAAGTGGTGCAAGTACTGTATTGTGGTGGGTGATCGCGGAATGCGAGGCCAAGATATGGGTGCAGGGGTAGAGGCCGCTAATTATATGCAAGAACACATTGAAACGGCTCATCAAAAGACTTGGGATGAGTTTTGTAGAAAGGAAGAGAATGCTCAACGCTAGGCCAATTGATAACAAATTTTGGGTATCGGGTGGATGGGAGAATATTGAACGAGATATCAAATGGCTGAAAGAGCACAATATTCGGGCAGTTCTTGATCTACAATATACTCTAGATGACAATCCCAATCTTCCTGCCTTTGTCAAGAACCGTCTTGCTGATGAGAATATTGAATATCATTCTATCCTTATGTGGGATGGGGAATGGAACAATAGCCTACATGCTATCTTTCTTGAGGGTGAGAATAAACTAGAACTATGGGATAGTTCATTCACTGGTAAGAGGGATAAGATTCTTGTAAAGTGTGCAGCCGGTATTAGCCGTTCAGTTTCTCAGTATCTCAACTATATCTGCTTCCGAGATAGGACTTCCTTCGCAGAAGCATTGGCTGACTTTAATCGCGCAGAATATAAGTGGGCTAGTATGTATGCAGAAACAAATTTCTGGCCCGGCAGTCCTGATTGGTGTTTCCGTAGCTTGCTATCTAGAAAATATTCTAGAAATGGTTCAGTATTTGGAGAAATAGTCCGCGATGGATAAAATTGATGAGCTAACAATCAAGAATTTTTTGGGGGAGCTTTTATCGGCATATGATTTTGGGGAGTCTGCGGATGAAGTTATGAGCGTTGTCTTTGAGTTCAAGAATGATCTTGAACTAGTACTGATCAATCTAACGTTGGGCGATAAGGAGAATTAAATGCCTGATAACGTCGATATTACTCCTAGTCTCAATTCCTATACTCCAAGTATGGTGAAATTGAAGAATTACTTGGAGTGGGTGTTGTCTAAAGCAAACGATGAGACTTTAAGTGGTGACCTATTCAAGAAATTGGTTGCTGGTAAGACAGATTATTTCAAGCGAGAAATGTCTATCGTTTTGGCGCAGGACATTCTTTATAAGGCAGGAGTGAAGTATAAGCCAGAGAGTTTCCGATAGCAGCCTGTTACCTATTCCTGGCATAGATTAAATCTATATCAATATAAGAGAGGAACATTTCAATGGGTTTGGACGTGTATCTGGAACGGTGTGATAACTGGTCCGATAAAATTCAACGGGAAAAAGAATTTAATGATCAGGTAGAGGATCAGGCAATTGTGTGGGATAGTCCTGCTTATCGTAATTTGAGCGATAGGATGGGCCTTGTGGATGGGCACTTTCCTACCGAAAGTATTTCGCTCAATTCCAACGTTGATCCCGAGCATCTTATGAAGGTCGGATATTTTCGTAGTTCCTATAATGGATCAGGACTCAATAGCGTTTTGCGTGGTCGCATTGGGAAGGATTTGTACTACATCTTTTCCGAGGCTGAAAACTATCAATTTGTCCCTAACTGGGCAGTTGCACTTGTAAGGTGCAATGAAGTTATCGAAGAGTTTGCTGAAAATCTCAAAACTACTGCTCAGTATTCAGTAATTGATGTTGGTCCTAATGTCTTTAGGACACCAGAAGTTCTTTCTGATAAGGAAGCGCTGGAAGCATTTCTAGAGGAAATCGGTCGAGAGAAGAAGTACGCATTTGACGGCTCTTATTCTAATGCTGTTGGGCATTTCTTTCCTAAGGGATTGAATATCAAGGCAGCAATTGAGGGTTTGGGCGTATTCGGAAAGCCTGTGATTTATCTTGTGTATGAGAATACCCAAGAAACAGCAGACTGGAAGTGGTATACTGATGCCCTTCTGATTGTCAGAGAGACTATTCTCTACGTGCTAGAGCAGAGTGATCCGTCTGAATACGGATTGGTTTGGAGTTCATAATGAGTACGCATAGTGATATCGCTAAAGCATTCGTAACACCTTACCATTGGAGGCAGGGGCCAAAGAGCGGACACAATGTATTCCGTGAGCCTTGGGATAACAGTTACAATTCTCAGGCTGGATCGGGAGATATCATCTATTCTTATGGTCGCCACTTTCCAGTGGCGGTTCGTAACGATAATGATAAGACATTCCTTGTCAATGGTGATAGATGGGGTCATTCTACTGCTGGCCACCAAAGTCAAGTTCGTGGAGCTATTGCTAGTCGAAATAGCTTTAAAGATTATAAGGTTCTGACAGTCCCATTCTCTATCTTTCGACGGGCATATAGTGTTTCTGATCTTACTCGATTGCATGTGTCTGTAATCGATGTTGGTGTGGACAAGGAAATCTGCAAGTGCATTACTTGTGATACAGACTTCACTAATTACACTGCTCTTTATGAGCATCGTAATGCTACGAATAGGGACGCTGAAAATAATTGGACTCAGCCCCATAAGACTAGGTATTTCCACCAGTTGGCTCCCTCTACATTTAGTGTGAAGATGCAGGATAATAGTACTCCTAGGTATTTCATTAGTGGTTTCGATGAGACTGCTAATCAGCGCAATCACGATGGATATTTCCTTAGTGAGTTGCCAGCAAAGCCTAGGGATATTGCCCACGCATTTGAGATGCTTCGTCCTACACAGGTAAAGATTGCGGATAAGATTGAGACAAAGGTTCTCCGTCAGGGAGATATCTTTGCAATCCCATCTAAGTTGACTACTCGCTTCCTAAAGAAGCATGGTGCTGATTATCAGAAGGGTGGTCTAATCGATAAGTATGTTTGGGGTACAGCAATCAAGGTGCTTGATTATCCTCGATTGTTTGGTACTAGCCATGTGGCTAATGAAACCATTACTTATCGTGGAATGCTTTTTGCTCGTGGTACGCTTCGGCATCGGCCTACTGAATTTGGTAGGACATTGCCCGAGCATATGAATGTCACAATTGGTAAGGATTGGCATCGCATTGTTCGCAATACTGCTTTGGCATCCTATACTACTGGCGGAAGGGTTGACTGATGGAGCTAATCTTTGTGGGCGAGGAATTCTATTCACGCTCATCTACAATGATGAGCAGCCTATATACAACCGATTTCCAGAGGTATGACTGGGGATTTGTGCAGCGTGATCTGCGTAATGGTATGGAGATTCATATTCGTCCTGCTTATAAGGGCGAATATGATGCTCTAAAGAAAGAACTTGATAGGCGGATCGATGAGTCTGCTTCCGCCAAGAATTGGTCCGGCCATCCTTGGGTATATGGACTAGGCAATCTTGAAAAGGATGGAGAAGGGTATAAGGATACCCGAGGTAATCACTATACCTATCTAGAGCTAGAGGAAGCGGTTAGAAAAGCTAAGGATTTCTAAATGACTGTAAGCATCGTACTTAGTGTTGATCGTAGTCTATTGCTTGATATCATTGTTGATGGCATGGATTATGTTTGTAGGGGGTATTGGGGGCAAATCGAAGATTATAAATGGGAGTGGTGGTATACTGCTGATAAGGTTGGCGATCCAACAGGTACAATCAATCCTGATATCACCGACGATACTGTACTTTGTCGCATTCGAGATGATGATGACGGCATGGCAGAAGAGGAAGATCGGCCATTTGTTGATATTACTCTCGCTAAATTGGAACAAGCATTTGGCTGGACACTACAGTATTTCCCGCATACCGTTGTTCCTTTTGAGACTAATAGTAGTGGCACAATCATTGATTGTAATCAAGATGCTGAAACTCAGGATATCATGATCCAGTACATTTGCTTTGGAGAGGTTATCTACGGATGAAAGAATACGCACATATTGATTCTGTATATAAGCGGGATCAAAAGGGTAAGTTTATCCTTGGTGAATACTCTACTCCTGAATTTAAATATCTAAAAGATAATCCTTGGGCTTGGACTGAGAAGATTGATGGTACAAATATTCGTATCATGTGGGATGGTGCAGATGTACGTTATGGTGGAAAGACTGATAACGCACAACTTCCATCTAAGCTTGTCAATTGGTTGAATACCCAAACTATTAGAGAAAACTATGATGGGGACGATACCGAAGGGGATCTGGCCTTCAATCCTTACACTTTCAATAGATTGTTTGGGGGCGAAGGAAATGTCTGTCTTTATGGAGAAGGCTATGGTGCTGGTATTCAGAAGGGTGGTGGACTCTATTCCCCCGAGCAGAAGTTTATTCTCTTTGATGTAAAGGTTGGTCCTTGGTGGCTTTCTCGATTCGGAATTGAAGATGTTGCAAAGAAACTCAATCTCGATGTTGTGCCAATTGTTGGAACACAAACTCTTGAAGAGATGATTGCATTTGTTGGTGATTATCGAACTCCCGAGGGAGAGCGCCACCTAACAGAAATTCCCCAATCTGCAATTGGTACCGCTAAGATGGAGGGATATGTTGGCCAACCAGTAATTCCCTTGTTTGATCGTAGAGGACGACGTATCATTACAAAAGTCAAATACAAGGATTTCGCATGATTGAAATCCTTCTTGGCATTAGTTTGGGTATCAATGTAATCCTATTCTTGAGACTTAGAGTTGCCTCAACCATGAAGAAGAATGAGGATAATATAGTTGATTACCTTCTACAGAAAGCCGCAGAGCGATGAGTACTAATATCTTGCAGTTTGCCCCAATCTTTAGGGCAGCTAATATTCGTCTTGATCTTGACTCTTATAATCTCGATCTAAGGGTTGTTGATAGTCCCAAAAGTATTGAAGATATAGTTGATAAGGCAGTCAAAGAGATTGCTCTGTATGAGTTTAGTGCAACTTATACAGATGTGCTTGCTGCGCTTGCTTGTATTGAGTCTATCGATAATGAGCCAATCAGCATTACAGATAGAGCAAGGAAAACCTTGCTTACATCTGTCGGGATTATGGATAAAGGTAAATTCATTAGTCAAACTCTGGCTACACTCAAAGTGAATAGGAGTTGGCATCTAAGTCCTACTCCTAACGCCTGTGATTATTTCGGAGATATGTGTACCAATCGAGGTATTGAAAATGTTCCGGGTAAGCGCGGGCGCAAGTCATATCGTGATCCCGAGGAATATCATTCTATCAATAATAAGGATGAGGGTAGTCGTGAGCAATTGGTCACTCCTGCTCTTGAAGATTTGTATCGATCAATCCCTGCAAGTAACCTAATCTCTAAGACCAAGAGTAGTCCTATCATTGATGTTAGTCGTATGACACCAGATGAATTGCGTGAGATGGCTAAGAGATTAGAGTCCCTAATGGGAGCAACTAGTAATGTATGACAGGAAATATGAGGCTCTAGAAGAACTTCTTATTTGGGTAACAGATGAAATCAAAGAAAGTGGCGGATGTGATCATGATGTGGGTATCTGTTTCTGTGGTGTTACCTCTAACGTCGTACTAGGATATGTCATTCTACATTCTAATGATCCATCCAAGCATAATTGGATCGGTGATTTTGAGTGGGACGATAGAGGTAACATAAAGAAGATTTATCGTTGCGATAAATGCTACGAGGATAAGAACTATGTCAAAGCTGACCCGAGTAAGTGATAATATTCTTGCCAAGTGTCCTAAGTGTGATCATAGTTTCAATGTCTATGAGTCTAACTTTTCTACAATAGTTAGGACACCGCGAGATATTTATAATGCATTTATGTATCTAGCTCCACTAGATCATGAGGAATTGCATATTGCAGTGATGAATACTAAGAATAAAATTCTTAGTAGGCATCTGATTTATCAGGGTAATATATCTGCATCTCTTGTTAGAGTTGCAGAGGTTCTTCGTGAACCTGTACGTGAAAATGCATCTGGTTTTGTATTGGTGCATAATCATCCATCCGGTGATCCTACTCCATCTCCCGATGATCTACATCTAACTGCCGAGGTATTGGCAGCAGCCCGTATCTTTGATATTGATCTTCTCGATCATGTCATTGTTGCGGGTACTGAATATGTATCTCTACGTGATCGTGGAGTTTGTTTCGATAGGAAAATTCCAGGGGTTGCATAATGAGTACTCTATTTGATTTGGTCTATCGATACCGCTATTGGCATCAGCTAAAGCGCAATCGTAATTGGCAGCTAAAGCACAGGGGTTGGTAATGGAGATAACTTGTAAAGTTTGTGGTGAGGCTGCTAATACTGTTCCATATAGCATGGCAGGAGAGTATCATAAGTACGGTCCATTAGCCCATGATTTTCAACCTAAGTATCCACCATACTATATGGAAGAGTATATTAGCATTTGTCCCGCTTGTGGCAATCCTATTGATTACTGTCAGGGTCATGGAGAGTATGGTGATCCGAATGGTAATGATATTCTAAATATGCATGATAACGACGATCATTCTGAATGTCATGAGAATTCAGATTGTAGTCCTTATTATATTGAACCTGTAAAAAACGAGGAAGATTAAATGGGCTATTACACTTCATTTACAATGTCGGTTGATAAGAACGAGGAAGCAGTCGCAAAGTATATTGATGACGCGGATGATAGAAATCTTCACTATGTTTTCCAAGATGTTGGGGACAACGATTGGTACGGTAATTCCAAGTGGTATGATCATGATGAAGATATGCGTGCTCTCTCTGCTGTATTTCCTGATGTGCTTTTCACTCTAACTGGTGAAGGAGAAGAGGCAGGGGATATTTGGCGCAAATGGTATCGTGAAGGTAAGCGTATTGATGCTTGGAAAGCTGATGTACAAATTCCTGAACACCCATTTAGTACAACACATTTGGAAGATTGATAAGGGATTATAATAATTATGAATGGACTGCGTGCATATAAGGTAATTCGGTCCTATTTCGATAGGCCCGGATATCATAGAACAATCATTGAACGCTGTACACTAAAAGAAGCACAAGACCATTGTAGTGATCCTGAAACAAGTAGTTCTACTTGCACCAATAAAGCAGGTAAGGCTAGGACTCGCAGAATGGGTATGTGGTTCGATGGGTACACAGAACGTTAGGAGAATGCTGATGAATGAATTTGAACATCCAAATCTTGGGAACCATGCAATCGGTTACGATGCACCACTTTGGCCATTGGGCCTTGTTGTGATTGCTATGTGCCTATTGCTAATCGTTGCTATTGCACAAGGATTAGGCTGATATGGATGAATTTCTTATTCAGATAGGGCGCTATAAAAGCGCATACAAAACTAGGTATAAGTGTGCTAATCTAATACAAGCATCTCTCTGGTACCGAGCAATCAATATTGGTAATGGATATAAGAAACGTCTTATCATGAATGGTAAAGTAAAGATCAGGGAATTTAGCTAATGTCTAAGATAGCTGATAGGTTCTTTAGGTTTGCTGCTGTTGTAGGATGTATTCTACTGGGTACAGATTCACTATTCAGATGTGCAAACGATACAACACCATTTACTGTAGTGGGTGACTTCATTATAGTATTGTGGGCCTTTGGCTTGGCATATTGGTGGATGTTTAATGCAAAGCAGGATTATAGTGGATGATCCAATTGCCCCTATTCGTGGTATCTATCATGGATTACTGTTGGGCTGTTCCTTCTGGTATGTATTAGGTCTTATTGTTTTATGGGTGGTAACTAAATGAAACTTATTCGTTGGCTACTATATAAATTCGGGCGCATGAATGACTGTCAGTATCTCCATCCTAATGAAACCCATCATAGATGGGAAAAGAGACAGATCGACTTAATGATTGGGTGTATTGATAATGACCTTTCCTAGAATTTCAGCGAGTATTACATTTGCATTTGATCTTGATGAAGAGGGCCTATTTTATCTGCGGCCCGACTGGTTTGATGAAAATGGAGAATTTATTGCTACGATTGGTACGGTTTTACATTGGATTAATTTTAGTGGGGGCAAAGATATACTGACTGGGTACTTTGGTGATGATGTAGAAGCTCTAGTTCAGCAGGGTGATCAGTATGCGATGGATTGGGTAATTGAGGTTGAGAAATGATTGATCTTAGAACCTCGCTTTACTATCATCTACATAGTAATCATTTCCCGCCTATTGATCCTGTATTCATTGATACAGCAATTTGGGCAATTGGTAAGGTCAATGATTGGGAGGGTGGTTCCACAATAGTCATGCCTAATGGGATTGAGAAATCGGCGTGGGATATTGTGGGTGAATTACACCTAAGTTTTTATATTGGTAGTTATGATGATGAGGATACTAGTTTCTATGATGAGGAACCAGAAGTACCGTCAGGTGGGCCATTCTAATGTATAAAGCAATTCTCTTCTCAGTTGACGGCGAAGATTTTGTTATCGATTATCGAAACAAGAAAACAATCAATGAAGTAGAAGAACTACTTGCTAATCAGGGTAGCCGATGGTTCTTCTATCCTTGGGAATTTGTGATTACAGATAACCATAAATATTTTGGAGCGGTTCCTAAACAGAGAATTGTATCTGTTCCAATGTGGCCAGAGGAATTGCAAGACTTAAAGGGTAAGACTATTAGAACAGTAAAGAAGTATCTCAAAGAGAATGGTGTACCATTGGCGGTGGCAATCTCATGATTCATAAATTCAAGCCTAAGCCCGGATATATGGTTAGTGGGCCATGTGCTAAGTGCGGAAATACAAATACAAATGAGGCCCAACATGGGCACTCATGTACGGGTAAGATTATATCACCAATGGGAACCGAAGCATATTGTTATGAGTGTTTCACAAGATATGAACGGTCTGATATTCCAGCATTTGTGAAAGCGAGATAAGATGAAGCGTTTAGTTAGATGGTTCAAATTCAAAATTGGGCACATTGATTGGTGTGAGTATACTCATCCTAATGATACTCATTGGGGGTGGGAGCAAAAGGTTATTGCTAAAGACCCCTATGCTCTAGAGAAATTCTATGGAGTGAAGAAAAAGAGTTGAACTTCGGGGGCAAGAAGGGCTATAATAGTCCATAAGCTATAGAACCAGAAGAAAGGAAAGGCAGATGACAACTAAGAAAGTTGAACCGATTACCTTTGCGCTCAAAGGTGTAACAACTAGTGCCACAGGTAGATACGGATTCTACTCAGGCTACAGCTATGACCAATTGATTGCTCATCGTAGAACTAAGTGGTCACGTAAATATCTATCTCTTCGTATGTGTGAACGAGGATGGCATGTTGTGCTTCCTCAGAGTTTTTCCGAATATGGCCCTTCTATCCACGGCTTCATCAATGGCTATCTTAGAGCAGATCAGATTTGGCTTGTTGCTGTAAGGGGTAATCAACGTATCGATAGCCATAAAGCAGTATTCGGTCAGATGAAGTTTCTTAGTCTTATTAGTAAAGCTAAGCGCTACTCACTATATGCAAGAAAAGGCGACCTGCAACCTGATAAGTTGCATAAACTGTTTGACGAAGCAGTAGCCAAAGTCAAAGCTAATCCCAAGTATTACGGAATTGAAGAGGGCTGTTGGAATGCTAAAGACAACGTATAAGCTGATCTGCGATCATTGTGAGGATGAGATTATGATTGGTACAAAAACAATCACACTCATTGAGGGAACTTTTCTAGGCATCAATGCAACAACAAATGATTCTGATGATATTAAGAATCGAAAAGATCGGCACTATCATCCTACCTGCTTTGATGAGTATTGTCAGTCGTAAGGGGGTGTAAATAATTATGGGTCATGATGGGTTTTATATTACTTTGAATGTTGTGCGCTGGTCTTTTTGGGTTAGCGTTATCGCTATTGCAATCCTTACAGTTACGAGTTAGAGATGAAACATAGATTGATCAGTATCCACAAAGACGTGTCAACTCACGTAAATGTGGAATTCTGGATTACAACATTTATCTGTGAGTGTGGCTTCACAGGCTATGCTGAATCAGCATTTGATAGCCATATCCTAGAGATGGGTGTTGAGGATATTACTGATGCTATGATGAAAGCATTTTCAGAGTCTTTCAAGAAAGACGATTCCTGAAACATTCAGAAAAGGGCGCATGGTAGTATCTCATTATAACGTATATACTGATACACTAAGTATAGATGCTAGACTAAAGACAATAGCTGGATATGTGACTATACGGTAACATATCAGTAATTGCAAAGCAGTTGCGCAACCATAATAGTGTTACTAAATCAATTCTGTTACCTAGACCACAAATTAATTCAATGTATATCGCTATTGCGGAGCTATTTATCATTTGATAAGTGGCTCCGCTTTTTTTCTATCTAAAATAGCTCTATTTTCATGCTATAATCCAGGTGTTTGAGTAGCGTACAATATACGTTCATTATCATTCACTATATGTTCATTATATAAATATCGATATCCACATTGATTTAGCCAATGGAGCATTGAGGGTACTCTGCTGTTACCTGGAACAATCTATTATTATATCTATATAAAATAAAACATGCCTATCTCTATTGAATTAGCCAATGGAGCGTGGGAGGGTACGGGCGCGGCGCAGGGCGGAAAATAGCCAATTACACCTGGCATAAAACTATCTCCTTGACAACGAATTGTGGCGGGTGTAAACTTGAGAGAGGCACAGGAAATAGGATGACAGAAATAGCATCCAATTACATAGATAAGGAAAACCACATGATGATTGCGGAAGCAATTATCAATCGCAGAAAGGAAATCAATCGAAATGGCTACTAAGCTGAATGACAAGCCAGTTCTAATCTATGGACCAAACGGTAAGCCACTCGTTTTCACCGAAAAGAGGACCATTGGCTTTGGAAAGCCAATCTCATCCCCCACGCAATGCGAAATTGATATCGAACTTCAAGATCGTTTTGAGTTCGCTTTCCCCGATAGCAGAAAGGTCAACTAATCCAATGGCATATTGTGAGCGCACTCCTGAAGAAGTTCAATTTGGGCGCATGATCAATCGAAAGATTGAAGAATGCAAGTGTGCAATTGATAATTGCATTGGTGCTGCTCCAATCTACACTTTCGATAATCCTCTAAACAAGGAACGCATTCTGGACGAATTGTCATTCGCAAAGAGTTTGATCAATCAATTGATGAGTGAAATCTCAGAAAGCGAGAAGTAAAAACATCATGGGTCACGATGGTTTCTGGATTGCATTAGACATTGTGCGTTGGTCTTTCTTCGCCATTGTTATCATCATCTCAATTCATATCGCTTTCTAGAAATGAAAAACTATCTGTTTGAAACGCTACAGGGTTTGGGCATTGTATTAGGTTCTGTTCTGTTCTGTTGGATACTAGCATACGCTATCGCTATGCTAATGCTACAAATGGGAATTGTTATACATTTGAATTAGAGTTACTATTCTGTTACCGTTACCTATAGATAAAAACATTTATATCTATATTCAAATATTCATATATACAAACATTCAAATATTCATATATACAAACATTTATATTTATATCCCTTTCCATATTTTTAGCCAATGGAGAAAGCGCATATATGCGCTCATGCGCATATGCGCATATGATCCCCGCTGCGGACAGGGTAGAGGCACGCGCGCGTATATCACAAACGCTTAGCGCTGTCAAGTGCCAAACGGCCCTAATTCTAATGACCTTTGGCACTGGATACAATGATTGCCCGGTGTACAATAGCAGCATACCCGAACAACAAAGGGTCGGGGCGCACGAAAGGATCGAAAAAAAGAATGGCAACAAAGACGGTCACGTACCACGTCAACGCGATGCGGGTAACGTTCCCCTCGCCCAAGGTCGCAGCGAAAAACCCGGAAAGGTTCGCGACAATCGCGGGCACGTTCGCGGACACAAAGGGCGTCAAGCTCTCCATCGTGACAAAGAACGTCACAAAGGCCGAGGCGGGCAACGCGGCGACGGTCATCGATGCCGATGCGGGCATCCTGACACTCCCCGCCGGTCAGCGTGGACGAAAGCCCGCTGTCGGAGCAACCGGAAGCGCGGTCAAGGCGGCTCTCGCGGCCCTGCGCGGCGCCAAGTAAGGCCCAAAAAACAAGTGCCAAACGGCCTAAAGAAAGGGGCCGTTTGGCACTATACAATGGACACTACTTTCAAGAAGGTAGTGTATGGTGGATGGTATCCTGTACACTATTGTAGTGTCCATTGTATAGTGCCGTTTGTCACAAAAGAATAATGACCTTTGGCACTACACAAAGAGGTAGAAAGTTACGCTACAGGCCCGATAGGGTCTGGATGGGCGGGCAAGTATGCCTCTTTGTATAGTGCCAAAGGTCACAAAAGAATGTGACCAATGGCCCTTGACAAAGGCAAATAGAATATCCGTTCTGTTTGCGTTTTTAGCCAATAGACTAAGGCTGTTCTACTGTTCTGTTATATGCATATGCACATATATGCATATGCGCATATACGCATATGTACTAGGCACCATACACATGCACGTATGCGCATGTATGCATACATGATTTTTCAGGGCGTATACTCCTGGGGAGTATCAAACGCTTGACACTGTATGCTATGCTCGGCCTATCGCACGAAAGCGAGCGGCAGAGCATAGAGGGTATGCACCATGACAACGCAGGTCCGCTACTGGCACGGCGGGATCAAGGTCGGCAATATTGCCGAAGCGCTACAGGCTATGGTCGGCACGTTGGAATATCTCGACTCAGGATCATTCCGAAACGTGTATATCAATGCTGCGCGCAGCGTCGTCTATAAGGTGGAAGATGCTACTAGTACGCTACAGGATGGGGCCGATAACACGCGCGAGTATGAGGCAGAGAGACTACTAGCCGAATGCGGTTGCGCCGCTCGCGCCTATGCCGTCCCATGTACCCTGTACACTACTGGCACGGGCCGCACCATAATTGCCATGCCATATTATCCTCGGCCGGGATATGCGGCGTTCATTGGCACGCGCGAGCAGTTTGTACGGAATATCCGCGCGCATAATGCTCACGATCATGCTCCCGTCATCGCGGATATGTTGGAGGACAACTATCGCACCGATGCACGCGGCAACATTCGTATCACAGACTTGAACCTAGATGTAGCCGAGTATCAATTCCTCGTGGAGACGGAGACTACGGGACGGCTCTAGATGTAGGCTACCAGAGGGTAGGAAAAGGCTAGGGTACCCGCTAATACCCTAGCCTTATACCCTCCCCGGTTATCGGCAGAATGGCCCATTATAGGCCATTCTGTTTGAGCATGTTACTGTCCAAAAATAGTAGAGTAAAAACTGGGACTTTTTCTGATAGCATATAGCTCACCACATTTAGAACATTTAAAAGCTAGTACTCCTGTTTGATCCTTTGTCCAATCAATAAAGAGCGTGCTTGTGGTTACTCTTCGGCATAAAAGCTTCGTTCATAATAATAATCTCTAAAATCAAAGGCACCGTCATGATGATATGTTTCAACCATTCCCTTCTCTCTCCAAACCTCTGCCATATAATAACCACAGATCAGCATGGAAGTATGGTGGACTTTCTCTTTGCCTGTTGTCTTATCATAGCTTACATGGGTAATCTGGTCTATACTGGCAGTTTCCGCTCCACAGTAGGAGCAGAAATTATGGTGCTTTTTGTTGAACACTATTTCCTCCGGGGCACTCATCAGCAAAGTGTATTTGTCGCATTGTTCTGGCATAGGTATTCCCATGTTGTTCACATTCAGGATCAGTACCGTCACCAACTAGACCACATTTCTCTTTTATACAGGAACATGCATCTTCTAGCCGATGGCCACTCCAAGAGCGCCCATAGTGCTGTTTATAATTGGTTCGTACTTCATTCATAATTTCCTCCGGTGTAAAAGCTCTATTATGCACAGATAAAAAGGATGCCCACTTTGGCGGTGCCCCATCTATGTATATTTCTGGTATTCTGTTATCAGGTACTACTACAGCAATATGATGCCATTTGTCGTCAATACGAATCCAGTCTTGAATAGTCATCCATTCATTTAGCGGCCAGTATCCTACTAAGCCGGGAGTCTTTTTAATTGTCTTTGCGTAACTTTTCTTTTTACCCTTCTTCATAGTACGGTATCCATTTACTACCTCATCTAGATCAACTGTCCTCATGATTTTAGAACCCCTGTTTTACGCTCTTCCCTAGAAATCCTTCTTTTCTTTTTAGGGTCACGAAATAGATTTAGATATTCTTCACGCTGAATAGGTGTAATCTCTTCTATCATCATTCGTCTATATGGCCATGTGTCAATAATAGCATCTTCTTGCCCCAAAGCTGAGAGTAGGTGTAATCCATAATCACTGGGACTACCTCTCCATTTACATTGACAGGTCACATCATCGCTAGAGCAGCAAACCCCTTCTGATATGCTTATTAAAACATGTTTAGTTATTAAGATATCCTCAAAGTCAATGTTCATTTTTACCTCAGTTCTACATGGACAATTCCGGGGCAGGATGCCCGTTCGGCATTAGTTTTTGTTTTCATAAAACCACACCGACGACAAGATAGAAGGGGTTTACCACCATCGTCCTTTAGGGCAAGATTAGGGTATTTGATAGCGGGATCAATCCAATCGTGGAGCAATCCAGTTTCTTTCATCTATATTTCCCCTCCTGTCTCAGTCGCCACGGGCAATAGGTAAGGTGAGTCCAAGAAAATCGATTCTTAGTATCACAGATACAGCCAGTCATAGCATGTTCTGATCCCATATGTGCATCATAATCTTCTTTTGTTCTTGGTTGATCTACCCGTCCCCATGAACAGATACCACAGGTATAACCATGATTATAGCTCGACGCTGCGCGATATTCGGCAAGGCCACCTATCGGAGCGAGAGCAGCGTACCACTCGGCAGACGAGTGGTCATGCGAAACAACACTCCCACAAATAAAACAGGGGTGATAATCGTCAACGGCATGTGGGTCATCAACAGCATTAAGAGTATCAAGAGCTTCCAACGCCGAGTCTAGGTCAACAACACGAAAGGAATTGGCAATTAGGCTCTTTTTTATATCTTCAAGGGTCATCGGAGTCTCCTGACTTTAACAATCTGTACTCGGGGAATAACATGCGCCCCAAAAACATTACCACCTTGACTCAACGCAGCAGCTAAAACAATACCCTCCTTATCATCAGCAAGGACATAGCCTACCGACCGTTGGCGAATTTGGCGGCTCTGACGCATTACGCTTGCATGAGGTTCCCACCCACCAGTAAAAAATAAGCAGTCATCCCAAATGACTTCAGTAACAGGGGTGCGTTTCATAGCGCAAACTCAGTCGATTGCATGTCCGGGTACATGTGGCATTTCGGGCACCACAAATTATCCAAGTCCGTCCCGCAGTCGGCGTGGACGAGTGACGTAGTGGAAGTCAACCTCGATGTGATTGGTGCTTTTGGGAGTGGAAAGGTTCCATTAAAGCCAATTCGCCGGCGCCCGTTGCGCCGCAGCGCCGCCCGCAACTGCTCGATCTCGCGCTCGGAACGGTCGTTGACCCCGTGAAGGTGGGCGATCACGGCGTCCGGGTTGTCGTTGTGGCACCGGGTCCTGTGGTCGGCCCATACGCCGTCGCTCTCGGCGCAGTACTGCGGCATAGCGTTTGCTGACTCAAAAAAGCGGGGAACTAAGCGATCTTCAAACTCCCCATAATCATTAACAGGGGCACCACACTTTATGCAAGTTTTCATAGGGAAATATACTCCACTCTGTCATATCCTTTGGGTGAGACAAAGATCATTCGATATCGGCCCGGCGGCATTGGATCGTCATCCGCGAGCCATAGGTGAAAGGCGCAGTCGGTCAGGTTAGGACGGCAGGACGGTGGATGCTGCAAGCCAAAATCGTCTCCCGTGAATTCTACAATATGTCCCTCGGCTTCGGCATTCCGCCATCGTTGACCATCCGCAATGATTGACGTTTCTTCTGTTTTAGAGGTTGACGTTTTAACGATTAGGGCAAGGTAACGGCAATCGCTAAGAATGCCTTGCGGATCGTATGCGAATGAGTGTGCTGCTATCCCACTAGAGTTTTTACTACAGACAACAGAATGCAGCACAGACTCAGAAGTATCACGGTAGACGGGATGGGTTTTATCCTCACATCCAAACTGCTCGCAAAGAATATCGTCTTCGGGTCGGCGTTCGTTAATCATTACCATCTCCATGACAAAGACAACCACAACCACCACCATGTTTTGGTGATCCTGAACACTGTTTTGAGGCAGTTAGAAGTAACTGATAGTCTATTTGTAGTTGCTCTATTTCTAAATCTCTTGCATGTAGGGCGTAGCTAATTACCCCTGCAAACTCTTCAGGTGTTGCTGCTTTTCTAATCATTTCAGCGAGGTTATCCTTCATTTACTTTCTCCTGTAAAATCAAATCCACAAGCTGTACACTTATCACTTTCTAATTCTTCTATCGCATATGAGGGACCAAACTCGTCAATATCAATTAGTCTCGCGGCACGAATTTTTCTTAGTCTATGGTGTTTAGCTGCTGGACATTCTAAGTTAGCGATACGGACCAAAATAGCGGCACAAGCACCGCAATTCCGATTACTGTTCAAAGCAAAGTGGCGATGATAATCGTCCAACACTGAACGGAGGGCACTATCAATCACCACAGCACCCGTCGCAGCCATGTATCCCCCAAGTTCCTTTTGAGCCTTTGGGAGAAACTGATTCCATATAGCTTACACTATCAGGATCAGGATGACCTACACCGTGCTTACACAATCGCTCAATAAGCGGATTAGCCCAAGTATCGGTTCTTAGGTTCATGGGCCACTCTCGCATCTTATGTTTAGTTGGATTATGGAAGATACATCTTTGCCCCACACATTTATCCTTAGTGTGGTATCTGATTTTATCTTTCTTTGCATTACCTGTGATTATCATTCAGGTACGTCCTCTACTTCCACGATAGTATTAGAGTAATCCAGATCATGCCACTCTAATCTAGAAGTGCCATCCTCTTCAATCGATGTTCTAACCTCTTCTACGTATTCTTCTTCTGAATCGTAATACTCACTCTCACTCTTTTCCCATTCGTAGTCTTCGTACCAAACTAAAATCATTTGTACTCTAAAGCGTTTCATTTCTGCACTTGTGGATTTGTAGGGGCAACAACTGAAACAGTACTTAATTCTTGATTACGCTGAACCAATCTGAACCCAAGTGCAGGAAGTGCTGTACTAAATGCATCCATTGAAACAAATACAATGTCCTTGTCTTCATACAACTGCCCTACATGGGAAGTAACAATACCAAGAACTCCCCCGATTGGGATAAGATGGACTACCTGACAGTTTTCGGGATCAGCATTCCCGTCAATTTCTCGTAGGACAACCTCATGGACTTGGTGATACTGCAAATGGTCAGCTTGTGAAAGCAGTGCTTGTGCCGCTTGTAGCATTTCATTATTGATCTTATAGTTAGGCATCTGGCATTTCTCCGCTTGTATAGCCGTCATGATAAGTAAGTAGTTCGGTATGGTTTAAACATGCCCATCCTTTACGTTTGTTACGTTCCCCTGTCTTTGTATTGTATCCTCGTTGGCTAATAATCGCTGGCCCCATCTTGCCCCCACAATAGGAACAATACGGATCAGTTAATTCTCTATCGTGCTTGTCAAATCTAAGACTCAATGGGTTAGCTCCCTCAACTTTCTTTTATATTCTGGTAACTCAGTATGGTTACAACCATGCTTGACACACCAGACAGATATTGCATTGTGAAGTGCTATAAGTCCACACTTTCCGCAGTATTGGTAAGATATTCTTTTAAACTTCAACCATGAGTGGGGTTCCACCTAATCCTCTGGATATTCCCAATACATGTATTTGACCTTTCTTTCCAACTTCCATCCTTTTGCATCAAGAATAGCTATAATTTCTGTAGCATCGTCTACTGGATCAGGTGCATCAGGCCACTTCGTCATTGGGTATGCTTTACGCAGAGCATCTAGCATAGCTTCTTCTAGTGTTTCAGTACTAGCAGTCATACTCATACTCCAAAATAATTGCTGCTGCTAATCTCCAACAATTGGTTGATGGGTCTGGATGCAGAGTCTCAATGTCATTCTCATCAAAGGTACCACACCAACAATCTAGTTCTCCGGTAGACCATGCCCTTCCATCGAATACTGAATGTAGAATAAGAGCTAGTTTTGTAATCTCATACTCATATCCAACAGCATCTTCCTCTAATTGTTTCCAATGAGCGTCCCAGTCATAACTAGCCATCTACTTTCTTTCCTGTATGGCGATCATAGAATGGAGTTCTCTTTCCGGGCCTCCAATGAGCAAAGTGATCAAATCTTTTAAATTGATTATCGGCTGTCATATCAGTATAAGTGGTACAACCAAACCATAAGCGCTCTTGGTTGTACCCATTTTTGATGGCATAGTCTGTCCAATGGACCATTACATTTCCGCATAGGGGACAGTATTCTGGAAGTGGGGAAAACAGTTCACGTAACCAATCAAACATTTCTTCTTCTTACCCCGTGTAAAAGTAGGCCGGGTGCGTAGGGATCGGCCTCGTCTGACAGTATATCACATCTGGCCAGTTCTGCAAGCAGCTTACCGCTATTGGGCATGAAGCGCCAGTAATCCTCGGGCCAGCCGTGTTCAGCGAAACCATTACCTCGGGTACTGATAAAGAGATGCCCGTGGGAACGTAAGACACGGGCGATTTCCCCTAAGGTAATCCAAAAGGCAGAATCGTGTTCCAACATCTCTTGACATATGACAACATCAAAGGAAGCATCTGCAAATTGAAGATTATGGGCATTCATTACCATATCAACACCAGCCCCTTCGATGAAGTCTATTCCTATATACTTACCTTTAAATAGCCCACGGGATGTTCCATTAACATCTCTGCTTCCGATTTCCAAAACATCCGTATCTGTTAATCTATAATACTCAACGCGCGTCTTAGTCCAGTCAATAATATTTTGGTGCATTATGGAATCTCACTATGTTTGTGCTGATCTTCAAATACTGCTACCATCCAAGTGTTTTCTTGAATTAGTGAGTGGGCGCAACTATGGCACAGCATAAATCGCTTAGTCTCATCATCAAAGAACATTCCATAACCACCTACAAAGCCTATAAGCAAAGCATCTTGAAGAGGATACTTATACTCGTCTTCCTTACGTCGATGAGGTATATCAGGAAATACTTCTGATAACTCTTTGCCACATTTAACGCAATTCACGTTGCTTCCTTCTTGCTTCTTTACAAACAGGGCAAAGCGTTCGTATCCAATAGGTACTCGTGTCTATTGATCCCTTATTGCCACACGTTTCACACGTATAGGCAGAGACAGATTCAAGTGCTTGAATCACATCAAAGTATGATCTATCCTCAAGCTTTGTAGATTCAACATAGATTCTTAGTGTGCCGTATTTTTCTTTTACTTGAACAATCTTAACATGGTCTGGTTTCATTCGTAGGGCAATTTTAATCAAGTGACGCCAACCTTTACCTACCGATTGTAGCGCAAGTTTAGCAGTATATCCCTCGTAATAAACCGATGTTGGTGGTGGTAGATTATCAATCATAGCATAGCCCAAATACACTTTATAATGAACTTGTCAAAACTAGATATGTCTTCAAGTAATCCTGCTTCGGTCATATCGTCTTCAAGTTGACCTTCCCAACCACTGTTCCCAAGTGGGCGCTTTCCGCTAAACCCTTCTTCCTGATCCCATAAGGCTGCTAACAGCGTTAAGAAGTAGTAACGAAGAGTACTAGGCCCATTCATCTCCGTAATATTGAATTGATGGTCAAGTAGTAGTTTTGGTGCTAGTGTCATTCATTATCCTCCTAGCGTTCTCGAAATGTTCATTCTTACAGTGATTAGACATAAAGTCATGGTGAGCTACCAGTTCACATAGTAAGTGTAGCAGATTGGTGGTGCTTAGATCAACGAGATTTAACCCTTGATTGGTTCTGCCGACTTCCCACTTTTCCATTAGTGACTCTTGTACTCACACCCATACAGGGTGATATCGAGTTTGCTAACTGTAATAAGATCTGGTACCGTACCTGTACGAAGTGGAACTGTTATAGCAGTTTGACAGCCTTTACAGAAACCTGTGAGAAAAACAAGGTGCTGAACAGGGGCAATAGCATATGCCCAGTCATGTCGCAGTGCTTCCGGTGCAGGAATCTTGGAAGGCGCAGCTAGTGTTACTCTTGGTGCGTCTATAAGTGGGTCTATAAGAGGCAGTACTACTCCCTTTGGCGCTACCTTTCCTTCCCCGTGATTAGTTAATTGCTCTATCTTACCAATGTCCATTATATTACCTCTTTTATATGTTCTATTGCTACTTCTTCTGTCATTGTTCTCCAATCAGGCCATTTTCTTGTTTCGTTCTTGGCCTGTTTAGCTTCTATGGCATAGATAATTTCTTGCGGTTCCCAACCAGCACGCCAAGCACCATCAAAAGCGAGAATAATAACATCGGCCCACTCTTCAATATCAAGTGGGTTTTCCTCTATCTCTAACAGTTCTTTACGGATATGATCAATTACACCTTTTGTTCTATTGCCGGGACCAAAAGTTTTCTCACTCCACTTTCTTTGGTGTTCAAGATACTCGGCATTAATTGCTGCGAAATCCATCTACATAACCTCTGCTAATCTTGGATTAGACTCGTGTATCGTATTATTCGATACCTGTATAAATTCTGCGTTCTCTCGCAGTTCTTGTAGATTCATTGCGCCCGCATAAGACAGTCCAGATCGTATACCACCAACAAGATACTTTATCACGTTTGCTACTGGTCCCTTTTCTTCTACGAATCCAGAGACACCTTCCTTGACATATCTCTCACCATTAGCACCAAAAATGCTTTGACCACGATAGCGTCTATATCTGCGTCCCGTTACGTTTTCTAATACCTCGCCGGGTGTTTCCTGCGTACCGGCGAGCAGATTACCAATCATTACTGCATCCGCACCAGCAGCAAGAGCTTTTACGATATCCCCACTGGACCTAATACCTCCATCCGCAATAACAAGTGGAAGAGTAGAGGGATCATGAATAGACCTATATCGATGGGCTGCAATATCATAAATAGCAGAAAACTGGGGGTATCCGAACCCGGTTACAACTCTAGTTGTACAAGCAGAGCCGGGACCAATTCCAACCTTTACAGCATCAGCACCAGTATTAGCAAGGAAGATAAATCCGTCCCACGTTGACACGTTTCCTGCTATGATCTTTACCTGAGGATAAGAATTCTTAATAAGAAGAATTAGTTCCCTAACTCTCTTATGATCCCCGTGGGCTACGTCAATACATACAATGAATGGGGGAGCGGGAACGTAGTTCTCTAACCTAAAGTAACCAGCGATAAATTCAATTTTTTCTAGCGCTTTACCAAAGTCCCTAATCCCCACCGAAATAGCAGTAGGAAAGTCTGAGAATTTTAAAAACTCTTCAATATCCTGTCGCTCCTTTTCCCAAGAATCATAAAATCTGTGCAGAATCCCTAATCCACCCACATCTCTCATGGCAAAGGCCATCTCTGCCCCTGTCACAAGGTCCATATTAGCAGATATTATAGGGATATCCAGTCTCCATCCCAAAAAGTCTTGGGACAGGTCTATAGTCTCTCTGGAATTAATTTCAGAGAATTGTGGAACCAAGAGAACATCATCAAAAGTGAGCTTGATTCCCGGTAGAAAATTCATTTGTTCTTCCTATTTTTAATAGTTAGTGATACGAGAACGTGGTCTTTAGGTATAGATAAGTAAATTATGCTAGATACTGTAATCTCACTTCGTTCAAGATCAATTACACTCTCTGGAAGAAGCATACTAAGATAAGTAACCCTGTTTTCGCGTTTAAATCCTACAGCAGTTATATTATTGGGAATAGGAAATTCTATTCCATCCACTCTTTTCATCTAATATATCTTACCCTCACGTCTATAAGTCCAAGTTTCATTGATCCACCAATGGCCTTAAAATCGGCTAGATTCAAATCAATGATTCTGCCCGCACGTTGCATCGCCAGATCGGGTCCAGCGTCATTGCTGCGTCTGATTATACACCCGGCAGGACCACAAACTTCAACTTTTATGCCACGGCCTTCTGGTAGCGCGAGCAACCCTGCATATCCGGGTCCGTAAGTGGAAGCAGTTCCGTACTTTACCTTATAGTATATCGAGACAGATTTAGGAGTGGGTTTTGGAGTTGGTTTGGGTGTAGGTTTAGGAGTTGGCTTTGGAGTTGGAATAGGGGTTGCTACCAAAGTTGGAATTGGTGTTGGTGTTGATACTGGTTCAAAGATGAACGCCACTCTAAAATTTTCAGGGGCATAGCTAACTGGTTGATTAGAATTAGTGGGTGTAGGAACGGTCGCCGCTACTACAATTAGACCTAGCACTAAGGCTGGCAATTTTCTTTTCATAGGTCTACCTCCGTGTTACTAATTTATTTTAAAAATTTCTTTTTAGTCTTTTCTTTTCCTTTCGTGCCCACTCCCTACGTTGTTTACGATTCATATTAATTACCCGCTCGAACTCTTCGTCGGGTATTCTAATTTCCTTCTTAAGGAGTGGCTGTGCTACATCTATTGTTCTGATATATCCTGTATCTGAGTTCATTTTCTAGCCTCCCAACCGTCTTTACCATAAATTAATCCTAGTGTTTTTATGAACCCTTGTACTTTCCAATAACAATCATGGCAAGCGTCCCGCTCTACGCGAGTTTTGTCTGTACTTGTCCCAAATTGTATAATGTAGAAGTCTTCGATTCTCATTTCGTTTTTACAAAGGTCACAGAACCTTTTAATCACTACTTCTCCTTATCTGAAAACAAGGGAAAACTTGGACGTTGATCTAGTACCGCGTCCTTTGGTATAATATCTACATCTCTTCCACCACATTTACAACATATCCAGATTTTGACTAATTGCTTTGTCCCCTTCAAAGTTTTCTTCCCAAGTCTAATTGGGGCGAAGCAACATTTACTCCTATATTTATAGTCTAGAAACAATACTTACATCTCCTTTGTACAGAATTCTGTACAACTCTGTTCAGTTCTGTACAGAGTATAACAGTACTGTACAGTATATATCTGGACCCCCCTCCGCTCACTCTCAGTGTAACAAGGTTGGGTCCGAGGTTCAAGCTAGCCAAGGTTAAGAAAGGTTAACAATTCAACGAGGCCCGTCCAGCCTCCCACCCGTAGTGTAATATGAGGTACAGCGCATGAAGCCCAAAATTTACGATTACTATGTTTTAGTGTACAATCCCAATCATGAAAGAGCGGTGGAAGCCGGTTACGTTTCAGAACAAATACTGGTTGCTGAAAAGGTTCTTGGGCGTCCACTGTCACAAGACGAAGATGTACGGCATGTAAATGGCGATACACAAGATAACAGCCCAAACAATTTAGAGATTGTTTCTGTTAATCACGGGTATAAAGTTTTTTCATTGGGGGAAACTCCCAATAAACGATCCCTAAAAGGATCAAAGACGTATATGGCCTGTAAATATCAAAAGCCATGCTGGAAAATGATTAGATCACCCATCATTAAAGAGCACAAGGTATTTTTGCCATATATATGCAGCTATCAAACAGCAGGTGATATCTATAAATGTTCCCATTTTTGGAATTTCCTGGGTGAGGATAAAGAAAGGAGTGAATAATAGTGGTCTATGAACCAATGGGTTTATCTAAGACAATTTTTAAAGAAAGGTATACAATTCATCCAGATGAGACATGGGTAGAGGCTTCAAGACGAATATCAAGACATGTAGCCTCTGCGGAAGACAATGGGCATAAGCCTGTAACAGAGGAACTATTCTACGAAGAGGTTGTAGAGAACCGATTTATGCCCGGTGGGAGAATATGGTATGGTAGTGGTCGCCCTCGTGCTCAGTTACTTAATTGTTTCGTTGTCCCTACGAGTGATAGTCGTGAGGGTTGGGGTAAAACAATATCCGACGTTATTGTGGTCAGTGGTATGGGCGGTGGTGTCGGTATCAATTGCTCTCCTATTCGGCCTAGAGGGAGCCGCATTAGTGGGACTGGTGGCATTGCTACTGGTGCTGTTTCTTTAATGCAAATGATCAACGGCGTGGGAGATGTACTAGTCGGCGGCGGTGGCCGAAGATTAGCATTAATGTTAGACCTAAATATAACACATCCCGATCTTTCTGAGTTTCTAGACAAAAAATTAGACCAAAATGAGTTAACGAACGCTAATATATCTGTTATAATTGATAAGCGACTTCCTGCTGAGTCTTTTGTTAAGAAAGTAAGAAAAGGCGAGGATTTTGAACCAGTCTTTGGTAGTACACGTTTTCCAAAGGTTAATGCCAAAGATATTTGGGAAAAAATCGTTACCAATGCTTGGACTAGTGGAGAACCGGGAGTTCTAAATGGCGATCTTGCGAACAAGGAAAGTAATATTTGGTATCATAAGCCTCTTATCTCTACTAACCCATGTGGTGAGATTTGGTTGGAGGAATACGGTAGTTGTGATCTTGGCGCTCTTGTCCTACCCCGTTTTGTTTCTAACAATAGGATGTTGGACTGGGATCAATTACGTAAAACTATTAACACAGCGGTTCGTTTTTTGGATAACGTTTTAAGTGTTAATGAGTACCCATTACAGGCTATAAGAGATAATAATAACTATATTCGTAGAATTGGTCTAGGAATTATGGGATTACACTCTATGCTTATTATGATGGGGCGTAAATACTCTGATTCCCTATATTTTATAGACGAACTAATGAAGTTTATTAAGGAGGAAGCGTACCTTGCGTCTATCTCACTCGCCGCAGAAAAAGGCTCTTTTGGAGGCTTTGACGAAAGATTCCTCGACTCAGGCTTTGCAAGACGAGCTTTATCTTCTTCTATCCGCAGTAAAATCAGAAAGGGCGGGATTAGAAATGCTGCAATCCTCACTATCGCACCTACTGGAACAACCGGAATGGTTAGTAACGTATCTACAGGAATTGAGCCTCTTTTTGCACCCGCATACTGGCGAAGATTCTTTAGACCCACACCTGATGGAAGTAGACAGTTAGACAAGGAATTAGTTATCGATCCGTTGTGGGATACTGTTGAAGATAAATCTGTGCTGGAAGGCGCATATGATATTGAGCCAGAAACTCACTTCGATGTTCAACGTATTTGCCAAGCACACATCGATAATGCTGTGTCAAAGACAATCAACTTACCGTCAAACTTTCCTGTTGAATCTCTCAGTGATCTTTGGCTAGAGTATCTACCAGACCTAAAGGGCACAACGTTCTACAGGGCTGGCTCACGCGGGCAGGAGCCGCTAGAGGCTATCCCGCTGGACGAGGCAAAACAGTTAATAAAGAGCACAAAAACTCATGCCTCAACAATTGAGGAACAGTCTAGTCTAGATTGTCCCGATGGAATGTGTGATACTCATGGTATCGAAATTCATGAGAGGGTAGATTCCCCGTTTGCAATGGTGTAAAATGAAAAGCTTGCTAGAAATATTAGCAGAAAGCGATATAAAGTTAACACAAGGGTATAATGGAAGGAGTGTTGGCCATTGTCCGTTTCATACGGGCGATCACACACCTTCCTTTACTGTTTATCCGAATGAGTCATATTATTGTTTTGGTTGTGGCGCATGGGGCGATGCAGTCAAATTCTTAATTGACTATAAAAATATGGACCCTAAAGCAGCCTATGAGTATGTAGGTCAGGACATTATCAAGGAAAAGGCTACAGGCGTTATCAAGGTTAAGAACGTATCAGAGACATGGCAGTTTCTATACGATGTAGCTTTCCTGTATCATCAATTCCTATGGCGCAACAGGGGTGCTATGGAGTACTTATTGCGTCGTGGTTTAACAGAAGATACAATCAAGAAATACTTGATAGGCTACACTGATGGGTTCGTTCTCAATATCAGTAATGCCTTTGACGCCGCCTTAGGCGCAGAAGTAGGGTTAATAAATAAGGATGGGGTAGAAGCCTTGTCCCACAGGATCATTATTCCCAATATCATAGCATCTACCGAGATGGTAGACTTCATGGTGGGTAGAACAGTTATCAATGACAGGGTAAAGTACCTTGGACTGAGAATGCCAAAGCCGATTATTGGATTAGCAGCTATTCAGCCTTCTCCTGTTGTATTTCTGGTGGAGGGCCAGTTCGACTGGCTTACACTAAAACAGTGGGGCTATCCTGCTATCTCTGCGGGTGGAACAAATATTTCTAGGCCCAATATAGCGTCAATCAAAGATAAGAGGGTTGTTATTATACCGGACTACGATCAAAGCGGTATTGGTATGAGTGCTGCCCATTCTCTTGAACATAAGATAGATAATGGAAAAACCATGATCCTCGATTACTCTTCCCTTAGAGTGGGCGATGATAAACTAGATATCTCCAAATTAGGGGAGCGACTAGATGGAGAAAGACTATTTGCCGAAATAGTGAAGGAGAAACTACCGTGGCTTGGAGCCTTGTCGAATCGAACAATCCAAACCTTCTTTCCAAATTTAACGAGTATGACACATTTTCAATCGACTTGGAAACCAGCGGTTTAAGCCCGTTAGACTCTAGAATCCTTCTGGCACAGATTGGTTTCCCCGATAAGTCTGTTTTTGTGCTTAATGGGGTTAAAAGCGACCTCAAATTTCTCAAACCATACTTTGAAGATCGAAAATGGCTTAAATTAGCCCATAATGCTAAATTTGAGGCTAAATTTCTAAACTACTTCCTACAAGCTGAACTAAAGGGTATTTTTGACACTTTCTTGGCAGAACAGCTAATTACTGATGTTCCGTTTCCATCTTTGGCGATGGTGGCCTTAAAGTATACTGGCGAAGTTCTAGACAAGAGTGTTAGAACCACATTCTTTGATTCAACAAATAGTTCCTTTTCTGATGAGCAGATTACGTATGCGGCCAAAGACGCGGAGATTCTATTCCCGATTTGGGAAGCACAGAAGAAACTGCTTAAAGACTTCGGATTAGAGCGCGTTGCTGATCTGGAATTTGAGTTGGTGCGCGTTCTGGCGGCTATGGAGTTGGAGGGTGTACCTATCAATACTGATAGATGGAAGTCTAGACTCAAAGACTATGAGAAGGAGCACGAAGATTCCCGCCTAAAGATGCATGAATTGCTATTCGACGGCGGGCTGCTTGATGAGCAGACAGGAATGTTCGAGCGCGATGCTATCAATCTAAACAGTCCCAAACAGATTTTGGAGAGTTTTAAGAAGCTCGGAATCAATATTAATGCTACAAATGTGCGAGAACTGTCTCTTATTGAGCATCCCGCTGCCGTAGAACTGCTAAATTACCGAAAACTACAGAAAATCCAGTCGTCTTACGGGGAAACGTTTCTTGGTGCAATTCACCCATTTACGGGCAGAATTCATCCAGATTGGCAACAAATAGGCACACAAACCGGAAGATTTGCGTGTAGAAATCCAAATCTACAGCAGATGCCTGTAGAGTTTCGTTACTGCGTAAGTCTACCGGGCTACAAGATTGTTGTCGCTGACTACTCTCAGATTGAGTTGAGAATTTTAGCAGAGCTAAGTCAAGACCCCGGATTGACAAATGCCTTTGAAATGGGCGGCGATCCACACAAGGCGACAGCAGCGCAGATGTTTAATCTTCCCATTGATAGCATTGATAAAGAGCAGCGCTTCATCGCTAAGACTATCAACTTTGGATTAGCCTACGGAATGGGTTATATGAAGTTGAGAGATATGCTGAACAATGGAAAGAACCGAAAAGAGTGGATTTCCGTCGAGGATACGAAGAGTTTGCTGTTCCGATACAAGAAAACCTATAAAAAAGCTATCGAATGGCTTACATATGCAGGAAATGCAGGATTTGCTCGTGATTACTCCGAAACTATGCTAGGGCGCAGAAGATGGTTCGTAAAGCCCAGTCAGGGCATGGATTACGATAATAAGGTAGCATCCATTAAGCGCCAAGCGGCTAATGCGGTAATTCAGGGCACAAACGCTGATATCACCAAACTGGCATTACTCGATATTTACAATGAGTTGAACCTTTACGACCTACGTGCTACTATAATTCTACAGGTCCATGACGAAATCGTTGTCCTAGCCCACGAGCGATCTGCCGAGACTGTTAAGGAAGTAGTAGAGGCTTCGATGATTAATGCAGCGAAGACCCTGCTAAAATCCGTGCCTATCAAGGCAGACGCAGTAGTTTCAGATATCTGGAAAAAGGACTAGGTGAATATGATTGGACGTTACCGATTCAATACGTAAATATGTTAATGGGATTGATGGACTAACTGAAGGGGTTGGTCCTCCAAGTATGGAGATGTTTCCCTTAAAAGAAGAGGACCCAATTGTATATCAAGTACAAAAGATACTAACCGAGATTTATGTGTTCACTGACACAAACCACATGAAATACGGTTCTAAAACCTTTCAGGATGTTATTCTTATGGGAGAAATGACAAAAGATCAGGTAGAGACGCTAATAGCCAAAAAGCGCCGAAAGGGAGGCTAATGTTAGTTGGAAAGCGAATCGGCGTTGTCGGTAGTAGAGTTTTCGGAAATTATCAACAACTTGCCACTAAACTTACGTCTATGGCTGTGGATGGCGACACCATCGTTTCAGGTGGTGCCGTTGGAGCAGATTCTATGGGACAGCGCTTCGCAAAGGATGCTGGAATGGAAATTACGATTTTCTATCCTAACTATGCAAGACTCGGAAAAGGTGCCACCTTTGCCCGTAATAAACAAATTGTGGAACATAGTGACGTGGTAGTAGCCTTTTATGGCAAGGGCAGGTTTCAACAGGGAGGAACCGCGAATACAGTTTATTGGGCGCAACAATTAGGTGTCCCATATCAAGAGTACGAGGAAGAGTAGATAAATGCCTAAGATTAGAATTTATACCAAATCGGGGCATCAGGTGGAATTAGATGTTAGGGACTTTACAGTCTATCCCGATAAGGATGGAGGCTATTATAAGTGGGAGGCAACATGGAGGATGAGATGAGCAAGCCCGGTGAGTGGCAGTCCCCTTTGGACTTCGGTGTGGATGATCTGACCTTCGACCCTCACAACTTCGGGGCAGTCGGTGACGGCATAGCGGACGATACGGAGGCCGTTCAGGCGAGCTTCGACGCCGCCGCACGCGCTGGTGGGCGCATCGGGGGTGAGCCCGGAACGTACAAGGTCACTCGCCCGATTACCGATCAGTACACGCCCGGACTCGCTCGACGCCGATCCGCAACAAATAGAAATGGTGATTGTGCTTGAAGATTAAATGGATGGTTGGCCGAGTCTGGTAAGGCGCTAGTCTTGAAAACTGGTAAGGTGTAATAGCTACAGGGGTTCGAATCCTCTACCATCCGCCAATTTTGGAATGGAACCGAAGTGGTTAGGAGCCTGTCCGCTAAACAGGTGCAGGAAACTGTTGTCGGATCGTCACCGATCCATTCCGCCAATTTAAAACCGTATGGGGGAGTCTTATGTGGCAGATACAGGTAACTTTGCTACAGGGCAGGAAAGGTTTCCCCAAAAAAACGCCAAAAAGCGCATAGATGATTCTGGAAGTTATGCTAAGGGTGGAGAGAAGTTACCAAGAATGAATGCCATTGATCGTAAGAAACCCGGTACTTTTGCTGACACGGAGGGAATTAAAATGGTGGATTCAGATAATAAAGGCGATCCACGGGTTACTTCTGACACCAAGGGAGAAGAAATAACCCCCGACAATCCAGAAACAATCAAGCAGTTTCCAGTAGATTTAACTGATAAGAAAGCTGTAAAGAAAGTGGAAGGGGATCAGAAGGAAAAGAAATAGATGGATACCTATACAATTTATAAATCTGCTAAAAACATATTAGTAGGTGCTCTTAAAGAGCATATAAAAGATAGAGAGTATATTTGGTACATGGAAGAAGCAGAATTCTACGCTAATCAAGTTGTAGAAGAGTGTTTAAGGGAGGGACTAACCTATCCTTTTAAGGATTTAAATAAGCCTGATCAAACATATGCTGTACCAATGTATCCAAATCCAAATTCACACTACTAGGCGTCGTGCCTGAGCGGCTTAAAGGGCTGGTCTGCAAAACCGGATTACGTGGGTCCGAATCCCACCGATGCCTCCAATGGGCCTATAGTTTAATGGGAGAACATATCGTTTGCACCGATAAAATCAGAGTTCGATTCTCTGTGGGTCCACCAAAATAATCAAAAAGTTGAACCTCGCCGTAGGAAAGGTGTACTATGCAAGAAGTGAAGGGCACGGCCTTCAAACAAAGGGAATTACAGCCTTGGGAAAAACCGCTAAGTCCACCAAGGGCTGTTCCAAAGCCCATTTCGACAAAGAAAAAAGGCCGTTTCTCTCCGAAAGAGAAAACTGAATAATTGGGGCGCTTTGGCTTCCTAGGAAATGCGCAAACAGTTCTGCAACCGGGCAGACCGCCCCAAATAATTATCTGGATAGCAACAGAATTGAGGTAAGGAAGAATGGTTAAGTTAAATACAAAGACAGCAGTAACCTTACAGTCCCTTGATCCCGAAAACGTGACTCTTAATGAAGAGGCCGCAGTAGCATGGAAGCTTCCTGCTAAGGATCGCCTAATTGAACGTGTTCTTGGAGCCTTTTGGAGTGAGGACACTTTCTACAAGAGCGGAGATAAGATTGCCGCAGAGATTGTAAAGGATATCCGTGAAGTAGCAGCAGTTAATCCGAAGTTTATTCTCCAGTTGGCTGCATATGCTCGTAACGAGATTTATCTCCGAACAACCCCACAGGTCTTGCTTGTGGAGGCGGCTAACATTGAAAAGTGTAAGCCATTTATTCGTGAGTATACTCCTAAGATTGTAAAGCGTGCAGATGAATTGAGCGGTGTTATCGCTTACCAGTTGTCTACACATGGAAAGCCTATTCCAAATGCCCTAAAAAAGGGTTTGGCAGCAGCCTTCGCTACATTTGACGAATACCAATTGAATAAATATGATTCTGATAAGGGAGCAGTTTCTCTAGGTGATGTGCTCAATCTTATTTACCGTAAGGAAGGATATCCTGTTTCCAAGGCTATGCGAAACTATCTTGTCAACGATGTTGTTGACGCAGAAGCATTGCCAAAGATTGCAGCACTAAAGCAGTTGCTTGCAAAGGATACACTGGATGTTGAGGCAAAGGCCCTTGTAAACGGTGGAGCAGTAACTTGGGAATCTTTCATCTCCAAGTTTGGTTCGTCTAAGGAAACTTGGGAGTTAATCGCTCCTAAGATGGGATATATGGCATTGCTACGTAACTTGCGTAACTTTGACCAAAAGGGTGTAACTCTTGATCCTATCCTTGCGCGAATTACAGATGAGGACGCTGTAAAGAAGTCTAAGCAGCTACCATATAGATTCTACTCTGCGTATAAGGAAATTGAGAATCAGAGCATTATGCGAGCAATCGCTAAGGCTTTTGAATTGTCTATCTCTAATGTTACGCTTGGTGGAAGTACAGCGGTTCTTGTGGACCTTTCAGGGTCTATGACAGGAGCGCGAGTGTCCGAAAAGTCTAAGGTGACAAATGCAGAAGTTGCGGCCGTTCTTGGGGCAATCGTTACCAAGAAGGCTAAGGAATCTGTAGTTATCGGCTTCGGTCAGACTGCGCGTAGAATCATGGTAAATCCTGACGATACTATGATCACCAACATCGATAAAATTGTAAATACAAATGTCGGTCACAGTACAAACGCTGGACTTGCATTCAAGATTTTGACTGATAACAAGATCAAGGTAGATCGTATCGTGCTTGTCTCTGACATGCAGTGTTACAATACCGAAAAAAGTCAGAGCAAGGCCGGAATTTTTGGAACAACCTATCCTTGGTACACAGATTCGTTTGTGAATGAGGAATGGAAGAACTACTTGGCGCAAGTAAATAGAAATGCGTATCTATACTCTCTTGATGTTAGTTCGTATGGAACACGTCAGACTCCAAACAAGTCTAAGAACGTTATCTTGGTCAATGGGTGGTCAGACAAGATCATCGATTACATGAACATTGTGGAGAACAATGTTATGGAGCAGCACATTAATAAGTGGTAATATCGCGGGTGCTACCGCTGTAGAGCGTGGTCGTACGTTGGAGTAATCCCCTGTACGATTTCACAGGCTGGTACAGGCTGGTGAACAGTCAGCCCACCCAAAATATCAAACAATTGATCCGCCGTGGTCGTCACCGATAAGGGGCTGTTAAAGGATCAAGCTAGACGAGCCGGACTAAGCTAGCAATATAATAGGAGATTAAAATGGAAACCCCCGATTCAAAAACGGTAACGGCAGCAACCGATAGAGCCAAAGAAGTTGTAGAAGCCTTTAAGATTCTTCGTAAAGAGGATAACATTCAGGAGAACGCAAAACATCTTTGGTCACTAGCGAATTCATTAGTGGCTGATATTCATCGTGGCTTGGACAACACAAGTTACGTAGATAGAGCAGAATAATATAATCGGCAGTGAAGTTTAGAGATACTTCTCTTGAAATGAAAACCAAACTCTAAGCGACCCAATTCTCCGATTAATTGAATATTATATTATCTAGGTAGTGAAGGTTTTGGATACTTCTAAAAACTTCAAAATGTCTTTTGTAAAAAGCCAGAGCCACTAAATCCTCCTAGATAAATTTAGAACCTAGTATTAGGTAGTGAAGCATAGGATTTCTTCATGGGAGCCGCATGTCGGGAGTTCAATTCTCTCTTCCCCGAACAATCGCCGGGGAATAGCTCAGTGTTAGAGCAGCGGCCAGTAAAAAAGCCTACGCGACCAAATTCTCCTAATAAATTTTGGCCCAATCGTCTAACGGTTGAGGATTGCAGATTTTCACTCTGCCGATCAGAGTTCGATTCTCTGTTGGGCTACCAAAGAGGTACAAATGAAGAGTACGTTTAAAACTAAGAATTATACTGGGACAGCTTGTCTAGCAATGCTGATAGCGGTAGTTCTGTTCTTGGTTCTATATTTAGGACTGATCGGCGGGGTAATAACCTTGCTATGGAACTGGCTGTTAGTAGGACTATTTCAGTTCCCAATTATTAGTTGGGCGCAAGGAATAGGTATAGCACTTCTATTAGGTATAGTAGGTAGCTTCTTTAAAGGCCAAATAACAAGTAAATAAGGTAGTGCAGCCGTTGGTTACTTCACTTTTAATGAAGAGTAAAGGGTTCGAATCCCTTATCCTCCGTCATGGGGGATGGGTGTAATGGTAACACGCTAAATATCCAATAGCGACTAATTCTCCTTATTTAATTTGCGTTTTATATTAGAGCAGTGAAGTGTTCAGATACTTCGGTTACAGTAGCTTCGGTTACATCAGCAAGGTTCAACCCCCTGCAAACGGGATGAAAGTCTCGTGTTTTCTGGCACAGCAAATTCTCTCTAATCTAATTTAATTTTGTAACGGCCTACGTGCTTGCGAGCGGAGGGGTAATGAATTATTACCGAGGCAACAGGACTACGTAACCTGTAACATTTTATAAGCCCTTATAGTTATAATTAGTTTATGGGTAGTGACGGTTTCGGATACTTCAACATATTAACACCAATTATAAAATGTCGTACGCCTCTAATAAGTAGGCTTGGCAACCTAACCCACGCGGGGACGCGCATCCCGAAGTCATCTAATCCTCTCTATAACTAATCGTTGGCGTGTCGTTCAATGGTAGGACGCTAGGCTGTTAACCTTGATATGGTGGTTCAAATCCACCCGTGCCAGCCAAACTTTTTCGCAGGGGAGTAGCATAATGGTAATGCAGCGGTCTTTGGAACCGCGTAGTGTAGGTTCGAATCCTACCTCCCCCGCCAATTTTTTATTTGGAGAGAAGATGAGACGCATATTAAAGGGATTACGAATCTTTGTTTTAGGCGCTATACCTGTAGCAATTATACTAGGTATTCCGGGGTTAGCAATTCTTATACTGGGTAAAGAACTATTTGGGTATGTGATCTTTGTCGCAGCGCTAATTATGGCTACCTTTGCATTAGGTTTGATAGTAGATATGTTTCTAGAAGATATTAAAGAGAGCCGTGCCCGTAATAGTCATAATTCACACCCATGCTAGGAAATACAAAGGTTCTGGACAAGGGTTTCGTTGGCTTGGTGAGTTATGCGGGCGGCGATCTATCTGTGGTTGCTTCTGCAAGAGTCTCCAATGGCCTAGGACCGGAGGAAACGTCTAAGGGTGCAGAGAAGGACCAGAAGCTAATTAATTACTTAATGAAACACCGGCATGGAACGCCTTTTGAACATAACATGTTCACCTTTTATGTGAAAGCCCCGATATTTGTAGCAAGAGAGTGGATGCGCCATCGTATAGGCTCATATAATGAGAGAAGTGGTAGATATACAGAGTTTAAACCAGAGTTTTATATTCCTCTGGTGGCGCGAGGACCAGCCGAGACTAATAAGCAAGGGTCCATTATGCTCAATAGTGAAGCAGCTAATACTTGGGTGGCCATTACAATTGAAAACTCTTCTATGGAAGCATACGAGGACTATAAGAGGCTGATTTCCTTTGGAATAGCAAAAGAAATGGCTAGGATGATTCTTCCGGTAAATACTTACACAGAGTATTATTGGACCGTTAATGCACGATCCCTGATGAATTTTCTAAGCCTTCGTTGCGGAGAAGACGCTCAGTGGGAAATCAGGCAGTACGCCGAAGCAATCAGAGATATCTTCAAAGACATTATGCCTATGACATACAAGGCATGGATTGAGAACGGGAGTTTAGCACCATGACGATACCAAACACACTACCAGATTGGGAAAAGAGTTATTGGTATGATTCCGAGCCGATTGATCCTGAAAAAGAAGGCATACCGGGACCCGGCGCAAGAGCATATATCACCTACTCACTAGTTGATCTAGGCGAATGGCTTGCTCCGCTAAGGACTGGAACAGTTTATGTATTCAGACCGGGCAAGAGATATGATCTTGTTCTATTAACTGATGATGGTTGGATTACCCAATATCCAGATGCCCTATTTACGGGCGCAGAGGGTGATACAGGAAAGTTTATTTCAAACATTACAGGAACAAGTGCCCCGCTACCTGTTAGTACTAGTAATGTTATTATAGCCGCAAGACTAAGTAAGCTATAGCCCGGATTGTTGTAACGGAAGCGATTCAGTTCTACACACTGGCAGACGAGGTTCGATTCCTCGATTCGGGACCAATCATTAAAGTGAGTGAGATGCAAGCAGAAAAAATTGAATTTACACAGGCGACTTTTGAGGATAAGTACTGCCCTAGCTGCGATTACGGCTATGACGATCCCGAAGATTCCTGTTTATGCGATGAAAGTTGTGGAGCGATAGGATGCCAAGGCTCAAAATACCATCAAAAAGAGTTAAATCGCCCAAAATATCCTTCTGGACTAGATTAAAAAGTGGTAAGATTACTCTACGTGGAAGAATAACCTCAATAGAGAAGTCTCCCCTAGAAAAGCCAGATAAAGTAGCACACGCTGACTCATAGCCCTTAGGCCAACCGGTTTGTAGGCGTCTGTCTTATAAACAGATTTTGGTGGGTTCGACTCCCACAGGGGCTACCAACTTAATAATGCCGCTGTCGTATAACGGAATTACTACTGTTTTGTACTCAGTAAATCGGGGTTCAATTCCTCGTAGCGGCCCCACTCATTTTAAAGCACCTAATAAAATAGGTGTTTTTTATTTGCCTAGAAGTAATTCAATACTTAGTGGCATAATAAATTACTTTTAGGAGGTAAAATCATATGGCAGCAACTTTTTCGTGGGCTCAATATACCGGAAGTTCTGGTAACTCAACTACATTTGCAGGCTCATCTTTAACACCTACATCATCTTCAAACTCAATGTCTTGGGACTTTGAAACAGCAGATAGCGTAGGAACATCTTCGTATACCGCTAACCCTGTTAGCGCAGGATCAGCATCATACCCAGTATGGTTAAAGGGATACTTTACAAACTCTGTTGCATTTACTGTTTCTAACGTAAAGGTTTGGCAGTTCAACCCTGCGGCATCTTCTGCTAATACAGCATCATTTACTGTATTTGGACAGGACGTAGCAGTTTATTCGATGGCTACAGGAACAGGCACAGGATCAAACTGGGCATCTAATGTTCAGGTTCCAACAGGAACATCTTCAACAGGATCACCTGCATCTCCATTGACTGGTTTCGGATCATTCGGATCATCTGCTGGAACAACAGGCGTACTACAGTCCTATATGTGCCTACAGTTAAGCGCAGGGGCAGCAGCACCGGCCGGAACATCGGGTTATTTTGGGTACACACTCCAGTACGACGAACAATAAACTTGACCTAAAGTATAGCAATATGCTATAGTAATGGGGTGATTATATGGCAGCAAAAAAGCCAGCACCTAAGGAAATGCCCATGAAGGGTAAGATGCCCCCGTGGCTTACACCAAAGGGCGGAAAAAAGAAATAGGCAAAACAAGGAGAAGGTATGGTAGCAAATAACACCTATGGATTAAACGTAGTTGTCGGAATTCCGTCTTTTGGAATGGTAAGTACATACTTCCTCCAAAGTAGATTATCTCAACAGTTTCCACTTGTTTCAAGTGCTATAGATAAGATCGTGTTGAATAAGCCGATTGCTGATGCACGAAACGAGATTGTAGAGTTTGCACTAAGTCAGGGGGCAAATTACATTTATTGGTTAGACGATGATGTAATTGCGCCCCCTGATTCGTTTTTAAGACTGTTCAATCAGCACAAGGATATTATAAATGGGGTATATTGGTCTAAGTCTAATCCTCCAATGCCTCTTCTTTTTAGAGGACATTTTGATGGCCCTTATTATAACTGGCACGTAGGGGATTTAATTGAGATAGATGCTGCTGGTAGTGGGCTAACTTTAGTCAAGACAGATGTTTATCGAAAGATACAGAAAGAACTGGGGGGACCTTGGTACTCTGTAGACTACGCTTCTTTTGCGGGGGTAAAGGAAACACCTGTTAATAATACAGAAGACTTGTACTTTTATTGGAAGGCTAAGAAAGCTGGATATAAGGTTTGGGCAGATACAGCGGTCCAGGCATTTCACTTTGAAAAGAATTCGAAGGTCATGTTTGGAATTCCTGCTAATGCTCCACAGGCTCATGCTGGATGGGAAATCCTACCAGCAGGGGAAAAGCTAATTGCTGATATTGGGGCTGGCCCAGTCTCCCCGTATATGCGGGATGAGGGAAATGTAGTTTCATTTGATATTAGAGAGGAATTAAACCCAACCGTAGTTTGCGATGTTCGTCATCTACCAGTACCAAATCAAACGTTTGATATTGTATATAGTTCTCACACACTTGAACATTTTGGATTCAATGACGTTCAAAAAGTTCTTAAAGAGTGGGTTAGAATCCTAAAAGTTGGTGGGGAATTAAGACTAATTGTTCCCAACCTAAGGCATGTCGGATATAGGATGGCTATAGACCAAATGTATCCTACAGACTACTGGGTGCTATATGGTGAGCAGGATTATGCTAAGAACTTCCACGCAGCAGGATTTACTCCTAAATCTCTTCGAATGCTAGTTGAAAGCTTAGGATGTTTTGAAGATATAGAGGTAAGCGAAGGGGCAGAAGTATTTGGAAATCCTAGCCCTGATGCTTGGAGTATTCAACTTCGCGCCAAGAAAGTAAGTCATCCAGAGATAGATAACATAACCCCTGAGGGTATGGAATCTGGACCTCAATCACCTAACTGGTGGCCAATGGCAATATATCCCGACCCTAAGGAACGCCCTATGACAGAAGAAGAAGTTGTTAAGGATATCCAATTAGTGGCCGCTGGTAGGGAATCACCTAAGTTTAACTTCATAGGTAAGCCAGAAGAAAGAATATGGGGACCAATTCCCCAAGAGTGGGAAGAGAAGAAACCGGAGGAAAAGGTAGATGGGATGGACAGCGATAACGAAGCAGGATCAGATACTCCACGAGGATCAGGACGGAAGACCCGTACAACAAGGCGAAGAGGGAAACCTGAAGTTCATACTTCAGGAGGACTTTAATCAAAAAGTCGCTGTTGATTTGCTCAATGGTGTCGTTATTATTGGTTATGATGCTTGGAACATTCAGAACGGTACTGTAGAGATACAGAACCCAAGAACGGTGCTCTATTTGTGCGAGGAAACAAACGTAGTGGGGGAATTAATGAACATAGAGCCTTCTGAGGCTGATGCTAAGGGGGATTATGTTAATACTTTTATTCCTTTACAGTTTAGACCTATTTGGTTTACTAGGGTTACGGCAGGGGTTCCAGCTAAGATTATTGGCCTACAAACTACAACCCCCGAAGAATATGGTGGGCGTAACGTAAAAATGCTAATTTCCTTATTCTCTGATGGAAGAATGGGAATAAGCGGATAGAAAAAAATTAGGAGCAATTCAATGCTTTAACCCATACAAGGGGATGATCTAGTTGATAAGAAACACCGGAGCAAGAACAAACATTCTTGCTCCGGTTATTTTTTTGTCTCTAACGCCAAATAAGTGTGGTGAGAGACAATGGCATTAACAACAGCGAATAGGGGTAGCGGTGGGATAGGTAGCGGTACTTCCGCAGTTGTAACACCGGCATCAAACTTTACAGCAGGGTCATGGGCTGTTCTAGAAATTAGTTATGACAACGCAGGATCGAGTGGTGCTGATCCCTATTCAGCAATAAGCGACTCTGTAGGTAATACTTGGACACCTAGACAGAATGCATTAAATGATCCGGGTGCTGCTAGTGCTGGTAATGTACTGCGTATTTTCACTTCCAATATGTCTGTTGGGGCATTAACTACAGGAAATACTATTACTGTAGCTTACGGAGGTAAGACGGTCGGGTCTACAGCTTGGGCCTTAACAGAAGTTGATAGCGCGGCAGGAAATAATGTTGCTTATGAAACAGGGGCTACAGCAACAGGTTCCTCAACTGCACCAACTATTACAACAAGTTCTATTGATAAGGCTCAGATAGTAATTGGTGCAGTTGGTGATCAGTATGGCACTGCTCAAACCTTTACTAATGATTCTGATACTGCAAACGGCTCTTGGACTACAGCACAAACTGCTACAAATGGAACAACAACCTCGGGGCAAAGTATATCTTCACAAGCAAAAATACTTACTGCACCTGGCGCCCAAACCTATAACGTTACCTTAGGAACATCTGCTACCTGGGCTATTGCTTGGATAACCCTGTTAGAAAATATGGAAGTAAGGGCACAAGCACAAGCAACGGTAGTAGCAGTGGCCACTACTAGACAAGTAGAAGCACAAGCACAATCAGACATAAAAGATTGGAATATTACGACTTATGCCCAATCCCAAGCAGATATAAAACAAACATATCCAAGAGGCGGTACGTCTTATTCTGCCACGGTCCTCGCAGACTCACCAATCGCCTACTGGCGCCAAGGTGAGTTGTCGGGGACCAGCATGGCCGATGCCATCGCCACGGCCACCGGAACCTATGTCAACTCACCGACCCTCGGAGTGGCCGGAGCCCTAACTGGCGATTCGGATACGGCGGTCCGGTTCGCGGCTGCATCAACCCAGTATGCAACCGTCGCGACCCTGCCAGCGATCGTGGACACGTTCACGCTGGAGATGTGGGTCAAGCGTGACTCCACGAGCAGTGGAACCCACGTCTATCTGTCCTATGACCACGGCGCGCAAATCTATTCGTACAACAACAGTCTGGTGTTCGACCTCGGATACACCGGGTCCTGCCTCGATACCGTGGCGGGCTTCTGGATGGATACGACGTTCTTCCATCACATCGTTGTCACCAAGAATGGCGCCGCCCGGCACATGTATTTCGACGGGGCGGAATGCACCTATAGCACCAGCGTCGCGAGGACCTTCCCGTCCAAGACGGCCGTCACAATCGCGGCTCAGGTAGCTGGCGCAAACCCGATGAACGGGGTCGTAGACGAGGTTGCGATCTACGACACGGCCCTATCATCGACCGCAGTAGCCGCCCACTACACGGCAGGGGCCATAGGTGGAATACAAAGTCCAACATTTGCTCAGGTACAGGCACAGATTACCATTGCTACTGCGACTACACGTTATACTTATGGACAAACTCAGTCAGATATTAAGGACTGGGGACAAACAGTTTATGCACAGACACAAGCGGACATAAAAGATTGGGGCATTCAAGTATTTGCACAAGCCAATGCTTGGATCAAGGATACGGGGCAGACAACTTATGGACAGACATTAACTAGGATCAATGCCTTTGCTGTACAGTTTTATGCGCAGTCTATGGTTAATATTAGAGGAACATCCATTCAGACCTTTGGGCAGTCTCAGGCAGATATAAAACAGACATATCCACTTTGTATTTCTGGTGCATTTCAAAGTGATGCCTTCCAAAATGGTGCCTTCCAGACAGACTACTGCGAAGGCGCTTTTGCACAAACTCAAGTAGATGTAGATGTTAAGGCTATATCTAAGGTCTATGGACAAGCCCAAACTGATATTAAGACAGTCTATCGGGCAAATGCTCAGGCACAGACACAGGTTGTAGCAGCGTTATCTACTAAACAGCAATTTGCCCAAGTTAATGCATGGATAAAGATAACACTAATTGAAGCAGAAGCTCAGACACAGACTGATATCAAAACAGTACAGAAAGCGTTTGTCCAAACGCAAACTGATGTAAAGCAGTATGCTGTTACATACGCTCAAGCACAGTCTGATATCAAGCAAGTATCCTTGGTATCTGCTCAGGTACAAACTGATATTAAACAAACTTCTACTGGGTATGCACAGCCTAATTCTTGGATCAGGGTAACTAGTATTACAGTTTGGGGCCAAACACAGTCAAAGATTAAGGCTACTTACTCAACGTTGGGGCAAACTTGTGCTGATATTAAGAGCTATACACCTTCCTTTGCACAGGCCCAAGTAGACGTAAAGCAGTTCAGTCAAGTATTTGCACAGTCTCAAGTGGATATCAAGGCTGCTTCACGCGCTTACGCTCAGGCGCAAACAGATATAAAGCAGACCTACCAAGGATATGCAGACACTCAGACAGATATCACGCAAACTTATACAGCAAGTGTAAATGCACAAGCCGATGTAAAGGTAGCAAGTCAGGTTTGGGCGCAAGGTAATTCTTGGATAAAGGTTATCAATAATACAGTATACGCTCAGACTCAGACAGATATTGAGGTTACTTCTACAGGATTTGCTCAGGTACAATCACAGATAATCCTTTCTAGTAGACAGTCTTATGCCCAATCTACTGCTTGGATTAAAACTGTTGGGCTAGTTTCTTGCGCCCAAGCACAAGTACAGATAGTGGGTGCTGCAACTACTACAACTATTTATGCCCAATCTAATGCTAATATCCTAGACTGGGGGCAAACAACTTACGGTCAAACACAGGCAGATATTAAGCAAGTTGGCATAGGGTATGGTCAGGCTAATGCCCAAATCATTCTTTCTGGTAGATTATCTTATGCCCAAGTACAGGCCAATATCAAGCAATTTAGTCAAGGCTTTGCTCAAACTCAGACTGATATTAAGCAGACTTCACTAGTATCTGCACAAACACAGGTTAATATAAAGGCCACATCTCTTGGATATGCCCAAGCACAAGTTGATATAAACGCTTTTGGTGTTCAAGTTTATGCTCAGGCAGCTACAAATATTAAGGGTACTGGTGTTGGCGGATTTGCACAATCTCAGGCCGACATTAAAAATTGGGGCCAAACAGTTTATGCTCAAACCCAAGTAGACGTTAAGGCTAAATCTACTGCCTTTGCACAGGGCCAAACAGATATCAAGGCAGTTTCATTTGCCAATTCTCAGGCACAAGCACAAATTATCTTATCCGGTAGACAGGAATATGCACAACCACAGGCCGATATAAAGCAAATCGGGCAAGGATTTGCTATTGCTCAAACTGACATTAAAGTAACAGAACAGGTCTTCGGTCAAGCGTTAGCTACTATCCTACAAAAGAGTAGGGTATCTGCAAACGCACAAACGGATATTAAGTCCTACTATATGCAGTCTGGACTATCCCAAACCGATATCAAGGTTACAAGTCGCGTATATGCACAGGCAGCTACTTGGATCAAGTTTACGAATACGGTAGCACTTGGTCAGGCACAAGCGGACGTTAAGACTACATACTTAGTACAGGCACAGACAAACTCTCGTATCGTTGGATTTAATGTTTCACAATTTGCTCAGGCTATAACAAATATCCGCTTTAGTGGAACCACTGTATCGGCTCAGGCGCAAGTAAAGATTTATGCCTTCAATTATCCTCAATGGGCGCAGGCACAAACTGATGTTAAGAGAACCTTCCAAGTAGTAGCTCAAGCACAAGCATGGGTAAATCAAAAATATCAAACAGTTGCGCAAGCAATGGCAGATATCAAAAAGAGTTATTATTCCGTGTCCCAAGCACAGACAAGTATCAAGCAATCCTCGTTAGTTGGGGCGCAAGTAAATGCCTACATTCAACTGTCAGGTCTACAGGTATACGGACAGGCAGAAGCAGATATAAAGGTTACAGCGGCTCAAACAGGGCAAACTACTGCGTTAGTGGTCATAAATGATATAGTTTGCAGCGGTCAAGCACAGGCAGCTATTTTGACTCAGTATCAGTCTTATGCACAATCTAATGCTGATATTACACAAACTTATCAGGCATATGCTCAGTCACAAACTGATATAAGTCAAACATATTATACATTTGCGCAATCTATGGTAAATGTCCAAAATAGTTATCAATCTTATGGACAGGCTACTGGCTATATTGAAGTAAGTAATATAGTTGTTAGTGCCCAAACGCAGGCGTATATCGTATCTGGAATTAAAGCATACGCTCAGGTACAAGCATACATAAAGAGTATTATACAACATTACGCACAGGCTACAGTGTGGATTGGTGGTTCTGCATTAGGACTAGCGCAAGCACAAGCAAGAGTAAAGACTCTTGGTATTACAACATATGCTCAGGTACAAGCCGATGTTAAGGATTGGGGACAAACTACTTATGCACAAAGCCAAGCAGGTATCCTAGATTGGGGCAAAAACGTTTCTGCTCAGGCAAGGGTAAGAGTTACAACAACAAAGCAAGTTGTAGCAAGTATCCAAGCAAAGATTAAGGGCATTGCTGTTAAGGGATATGGTCAATCACAGGCCGATATTAAAGATTGGGGTCAGACAGTTTATGCTCAATCTCAGACTGATATAGAGCATACCTATAATGTATTTGCACAAGCAAAGGTAGATATAGAAACTACCTACACAGCTTATGCACAGGCGCAGACTAAAATTAAGGCTATTAGCCAGATATTTACGCAGTCACAAACTGATATAAAGGCTAAGAGTTTAGTATTTACACAAGCATCTGCGTGGATCGGCGGATCAAGTGTTCAGCCAGCACAGGTATTGGCTGATATTAAACAGTCATACACAGTATGTGCTAATGCACGAACCAGCATAGAGCAGAATTATCAAGCATCTGCACAAGCACAGGCGCAAGTAAAAACTACATATAAGACATATTCACAGGCAATAGCACAAATCAAACAAATAAGCCAGGTTTATGCACAGGTCAGCGTTCACATAAGATCAACGTTCCCTGCTGTTGCTCAGGCTCAGGCTAAGATTTACCTTGTTGGTATGGGATATGCTAACAGTGGCGTAGCAATTAAGCAAGTTTCTAGCGGTTATGCACAAGCACAGACTCAAATCCTTGGACTGTATATTAATCAGACACAAGCTAACGCCCAAGGATTAGTTAAGACAACTATTAATATATACGGACAGGCCGAAGCCAGCGTTATACTGTCAGGTATTAATCAGGCAGCATCTACACAAACATTGGTTCAAACCTACGATTGGGTATACGGCCAATCTGCTGTTTGGGTTCAGGCAACTTATGAAGGCTATGCACAGGCTCAGGCAGTATTCAGCAAGTCTGCTGGATATGGACAGGCCCAAGTTTACATAATATTTGAATACATACTAAAGACACTAATAATAAGTGACGTGGCATTAGGATTAGTATTAAGTGATCTAATAGTTCCACAGGAAAGATTAGATGATATAGTAATAAAGATAGTAGAAACAGAACCACAGGAAATTATACTTAGATTATCAGAGAGAACTCTGTTATTAGTACTCAGTGATAGAGATTACTAAGGGGTGATAGAATGGCAATAAATCCAAACGTATATGTACTTGGTGGAGCACCAGAAATCCGTATGGAGTTCTTTGACTTAAACGAGCAGCCTATGGTTCCTATCTATTATAAGTTAAGTGTTAAGAGTCCCCAAGGAAATATCGTAACAGTATCCGGTACAGACTTAACTACAAACTCAGGATATTTATCCTATATATATCACCCCAATACAATCGGCTGGTATGAGTATGAGGGATGGGGAATAGACGGAATGGGGCGTGAAATAGCTCAGACAAATGGCTTTGAAGTAATAGATAGAGTTTATTAGGGAAGGGGATAAAATGCCAATTACACATGCTAAGGTTTCTGCTAAGTCAGATGGTGGAGATACGAGCGAAGTTTTACCTTCTGAATGGAATGCTGCCCACGTCGGCAACTCCCTCGGCTACTTCAACGTGGCCGACTATGGAGCCCCCGGCGACGCGACTGACCAGACGACGGCCATTCAGGCGGCGATCACGGCGGCCGGAGCGGCTGTGGATGCCAACCATCGGGGCGGTACGGTCTGGCTCCCACGCGGGTGTTATATCACCACGGCCACGTTGAACATCCCCAATTTCGTCCGCCTGACAGGTCCCGGTCGGCCGATGCATACCAGCGAGCAGGGTTCCTACGGCGACCCGAGCGGGTACTTCGGGGCGGATATCGCGGCGGGCGGCGGGCTGGATTTCAACATGTTTGAGAACTCCGACCTTACGAACGGCAACACCGGCATCGAAGTCGATCATCTGCGGATCGACCAGCGCGGCGTCACGGGCGACCATGACGTGTTTCACCTCGCCTATCTCTGGCGGTCGTCGTTCCACGACAACGATATCGTGGGCTCGACCGGGACGACAAACAAGCGGGGTATCTACTTCGAATACGGCGAGGAACTTAGGGTTGTAGACAACCGTTTCTCTTATTGCGGCATCTGCACCGGGAACACAAACTCCCTGACCGCCAAGAACAACGATATCGGCGCGTTTATGAAGTATGGCATCGAATTGTACATGGGCTTCGGGCACCGCATCCACGAAAACCACATCTACAATGCGTCCGAATTCGGCATTACGGGCTTGGGGTTGAAGGGTTGCACCCTTATCGCTAACCATGTTGAAGATTGCGACAAGCACGGGATGTATTTCGGGGAGTTGATGGTTGGCAACGTGCTCGCCATGAACATCGTCAAGCAGAACTCCAGGTCTAGCGCCGGGGCGTTTAGCGGCATTTACATCGACTCCGCTCCGGGCGCAAGCGTCCGCAACATCCTGAGCAACAACCAGTGTTACGATACACAGGACTCGCCCACGCAGCAGTATGGCATCTACCTTGGCTCATACAGCGGCACGCAGACCAACGATAATTTGGTCATCGGCAATATGTACTACGGAAACACTGCGGGTGGCTATGGCGAGAAGGCTGGCATGACCAACACCGTCGTGAACAACGTAAGCGCATAGGCGCTCTTGGAGGTTATCGTGCGCTTCAAAATAAGAGATAAAAGTGAGTTGAAGTGCTCACTCTGTTTATGTTATAGTATGTATGTGGGATGAGAGAGCCGCAGTTGCAAATGGTTGAGTGCCTTTCTTCCACAACTAGATGCCATATCTTTTGTTTGTTTTTCAACGGGCGAGGGTATGGCTTTATGGCCTCGTATCCCAATCGGTAGAGGAACCAGACTTAAAATCTGCACAGTGACAGTTCGAATCTGTCCGAGGCTACCAAATTTTGGAGGTAATTTAAATGGCTAATGTACAAACCGAAGCTGGTAAGAAATGGCTAAAAGATTTTCAAGGCTCAGAAAAGCAAATGCGAGATAGAATTATCGCAATTGAGGATGAAATAAGACTAAAGGTATTAGCAGAAACTAGCCCATATCAGCATCAACAAGGCAATCCCCAAGGGGGGCCAAGGAATAATCCGTAAATGATCAAGTTAGACATAGGAAGCGGGGGTAAATCATCAGATTCCTCTTTTATAGGTATTGATGCATTTACCGAAGCAGATGTAAATGCTCTTATGTGGGATTTACCCTATAAAGATGGGGAAGTTGATGTTATATATTGTGATAATGCACTAGAGCACGTATCTAAGTTTGAGATTGTGCCCACTTTACGTGAGTGGAAACGGGTATTAAAAGTAGGGGGCAAGTTAGAGATAGTTGTTCCTGATTTAGAATGGGCCTGTGCTTGGTGGTTAAAGCACCAGCAAACTGATTGGAGTATGGATATTCTCTTTGGTAATCAGCGTCATGAGGGAGAGTTTCATAAGACAGGTTTTACTGTTGATATCATGCACCAGTATTTGGAAGTGTGCCGGGGATTTGAAATCAAGGATATCAAGTACATGGGTACTACTGTAGCAGATATCATGAATGATACGTTTCCAGCACTTGGTCCACAGGATGGATATCCTGAAAGCTTTATAAGAGTGACACAAAGATGCTTTGATTTTGAGATATTAAGGGTTACAGAATAAAAACAGTTGAAAGACGGTCCGGTGGTGGAATGGTATACACACCTGATTCAAAATCAGGCGCTTAAAATGCATGAGAGTTCGAATCTCTCTCGGACTACCAAAATTAGAGGATGATAAAATGGAGTTTCAGCAGTTATCAATGTTTAACCTAAAGTCGGTAGTAACATCGGTAACAAAAGCAGAAATTCAGCCAAAGAAAAAAAGAGTTGTTAAAAAGCAACTGAAAGTTTGGCCTGATCTTAGGAGAGGAACGTAGTAGAGCATACTTAGCCCATTGTGGCTAACCAAAAGGTCAAGGAGTAACTTAAACTGTGGTTTCGTAGCCCAACTGGTAGAGGCGCTTGCCTTAGGAGCAAGTTAGTGAGAGTTCGAATCTCTCCGAAACCACCATTTTACCATGCTCGGAGTTGAGGTAAGTGCCCATTGAGAACAATAAAGATTACAAAGAAGACACAGTTGATACACAAAATTACGTAGATAGAAGAATAATTCACGAAAGGGAGCTTACTGATGCAAGGGATAAGTTTATAGACGAGAAACTTAGCTCTATTGAAGAGGCCCGTCGTCTTGCTAAAATAGAGCAAGATCGTAGACTCGATACTATGAATGAGTTTCGTGGACAACTTAAGGATCAAGCAGCTACTTTTATAACAAAAGATGCTGTAGAAGCTAAGCTTACTAGTGTAGAACTTGAAATAGATACTTTAAGTAAAGACTCTAATAAATATATGACCGTTGAGAGATTTGATCAGTCGCATAAAGCTTTAATAGAAAAAATAGAGAGTAAGTTTGAGGTTTATGATAGTAAACTTTTAAATGAAGAAAAGGTTACAATTAGACAGGACGCTACGCAACAATTATTAGATAAACTTGCTGTTAATAGCCGTTGGCTAATTGGTTTATCTATCGCTACAGCTATATCACTTGCTGGTCTTTTGGTTGCTGTGATAAAGATATTTGCGGGAGTTTAATATATGCGCCTGTAGCTCAACGGACTAGAGCAGGACGGTTCTAACGTCAAGGTTTGAAGGTTCGAATCCTTTCAGGCGCGCCAAACCTTCGGGGGTATAAAATGATACTAGATACAGTTAATAATCAACTCCTGTTAAATAGGTATGACCTTGCTTGTAAAGAGATACGGGAATGTAAAGCCAAGGATAATGGTGGATCAGCAGCAGAGATACGTTTTGGTAAGTCCTATCAGAATTTAGTGAGAGCAGGATTAGCAATGCAGATTAAATCTAAGTATAGGAGCCATAATGGTTAGTCTAGTAAGGGATGGAAGGCTTGTTTGGCCCTACTGCGTAGAGTGTGGTTGTAGATTAGACTTTAGGGTAATGGATGAGTGGACTTGGTTAATGCATTATGGACGTGGCCTTGTAGACCCAAGAGGCCATATGTGCAATAAGATTTTGGAAACTGCATGGGTTGAAACAGACTCAATATATCAGGGTGTAGTGTAAAGGACTGCACATGACGTTTGGGGCGTTACAGAGAAGGTTCGATTCCTTTCACCTTGACCATTTTAATATAAGGAGGTTGTAACCTGAATTTAGCCCAATATTGGGTGCAAATCAGCAGTAATAATTATGGTAAAGAAACGAAGAATGCGTACTTCGTGGTTATTCGCGGCAAAGATAACCGGGAACTTTCCCTTCGACTTTCATTTCATGTGGGATGAACGGACCAATCAGATTCAATGCTCATATTGTGGAAGATTCCTTCCGCAGGATGAGGTAACGAGGGATCATGTATACCCTAAGAGTTTGGAAGGTACGTATACAACACCGAGTTGTAATCCCTGCAATATTGCCAAGGAGAATAAATTGCCTATAGAATGGGCGGTATTTGCAACAGAGAATGGGATTGCGTTTGGAAAGGTATGGGTATCTAAAAGCAGAATAAAAAGGGAACAAGAACAACAAAGCGCCATTAATGTCTAACGGCAGCATGTCAGTCTTCCAAATTGAATGTGTCGGTTCGAATCCGGCATGGCGCACCAATACTGTAGTAATATAACGGTTATTATATTGGCTTGCCAAGTCGAAGATCGGGGTTCGACTACCAGTTACAGTACCAAACCCGCATGGTGATGGTGTAATGGAAACATGATAGTCTCCAAAACTATTGATCAGAGTTCGAGTCTCTGTCGCCATGCCAAACTATAGAAAGCGAACAGTTATATGCCGAGGTAGCTCATTGGTAGAGCGGTGGTTTGAAGGTCCGCGCGTAGTCAGTTCGATTCTGACTCTTGGCACCAAATTTAAAGCGAGGTAAGGAAATGGGAAACTATGATTATAGCTATACAATAAATAGTGATAGTGGAAAAGAAACACTGGTTACAAATAGTCTTACAGTAGATAGTACCTCTGGCACTTCAACTAGTTGTACCGTTTATGGGTGTGGTTGTACTGGATGGCATTATTGGTATCCATATACTTATGGTTATACTACCCCTACTACTAAGTATTTATATCAAATCTTTTGCCCCAAGCCGTTATGCCCTGGAAAGTTTTGGGCCGAATTAAATGAAGTTAAAGCTTGCCCAGTCTGCAAGTCTAGAATTAAGGTAACAGATAAAGAAAGTGATTATGAGGTAGCAGTTACAAAGTAAAAGCGCTGGCGTGTAGAAAGTCCGTAACATTTATCGGCATAGCGGTAGACAGTCCGACGTGCTCTGGATAGGGGCCAGTAATTATGGGCCGGTAACTCAATGGCAGAGTAAGGGACTTTTAATCCATAAGTTGGGAGTTCGATTCTCCCGCGGCTCACCAAAAACTTTATTAGGTTTACATGCGAAAGAGACGATAAGGGTGCCACGCCTATCGGGTAGAAGAAAGATGTAAATAGGGTCTACCAACTATTGGGCCAGTAGTTCAAATGGATGAACGACGGACTCTTAATCCGTGCGCATGAGGGTTCAAGTCCCTTCTGGCTCACCAAACTTCTTGGAGGTAACAAAATGGAGCTATTAGTAATAGTCTTAATTCTCTTACTTGTCTTCGGTGGATTTGGAATTTCACGAAGATAATAACTTGGTGTTCTTAGTGTAATGGTTAGCACTTTAGTCTGTGGCACTAACAGTACGGGTTCAAGTCCCGTAGATCACCCCAATATCCCGCTGTAGTATAACGGTCTAGTACGTTTGACTGTCGATCATAAAGCGCCGGTTCGACTCCGGTCAGTGGGACCAAATTTTTATAGAGGATTAAAATGGCTAAATGGTCTTTAGAAGAAGTCACTGCAAAAGTAGACTGGGAAGGTGGAGTTTACTCAGCTTTGCAGTGGGGTCTTAAATCGAGTGATATAGCGGATGAAGAGTTATCGCCCCTTTGGGCTAAAATAGAGGAAGTCCTTCCTATTTTTGATAGGATAGAAGAAATCTTATCCGTTGTAACTATACCAGATGAATTATTATAGCCCTGTAGTTTAACGGTTAGAACGCTACTCTGATAAAGTAAAAATACAAGTTCGATTCTCGTTGGGGCTACCACCTTCCGCTTATCGTCTAATGGTGAGGACGGTTGCTTCTCAGGCAGCAAATCAGAGTTCAATTCTCTGTGAGCGGACCATCGCTGGCCCATCGTTTAATGGTAGGACGATTGGCTCTGGACCAATAAATTGAGGTTCGAATCCTTGTAGGCCAGCCAAAAATTATGCCGAAGATAGTCTGTATGAAAGCTCTTGAAAGATGGCTATAAGGTAGCGGGGGCCTTGTCACACACCCACATAATGCGCTTGTAGCACAATGGATTTAGTGTAAGAGAGTTCGATCCTCTTGATGCGGGTTCGAATCCTGCCAAGCGCGCCAAACTTTTAGTAAGGCACAGGGGGTTGCTAATGACAAATGGTAAAGGTATATTACTGGAAGAATAGAAAAAATTTTGGCGATCTTTTAACCTCCTTATTATTAACTAGATTTGCACATTTAGATTCCGAGTGGTCTGAACCTGAGTATGCAGAATTGGTTATGGCTGGTTCTGTAATGGACAGACTTCCCAATGAGTGGGAAGGGGTTATTGCAGGGGCCGGAAAGTTACACGAGAAAACAGAACGTACCTTTCCAAATGCTAAAATTCTAGCAGCACGCGGACCCCTTTCGGCAAAGGGGCTAAAGGGAAATTTTGTTCTAGCTGATATCGGTTTATTAGCAGATGAGCTAGTACCAAGGGGAGAAAAGAAATATAACCTTGGACTTGTTCCACATTGGACAGATAATGTATTAGAACATGATCCTAGATTTATTAAGTTTAATCCTAAGATCATCCGCGTTGCAGACGATCCTCTAGATGTTATAAGAGAGATAGGGGAATGTAAAAAGATAGTTAGTTCATCTTTACACGGAATTATTTTAGCAGACGCCTTTGGTATACCGAGAAGAATTGAAATTGCTCCTAGAATATTAAGCCATGCACATCAAGAGGGTGGCTTATTTAAATGGTATGACTACTCAGCCTCCTTGAATATGCCCCTAGAAATAGGCTTGACACAAGAGGTAGATAGGAATATAGTAATGGAAAAGGAGTATGAGTTGTTTGATGTTATGGAAGAAGTTAAAGGGATACTTGGTTAGGATGTTTAGAAGATTTTTAGAGTTTTTTAGGTTTGGGGACTGGCGTCATGAGGAACCCCATAAGCATTATGAACGTCCCAAGATAAGTTTACTTATACCCTTTACTACTAAAAGTGCTGAGAGAAAAGCCGAATTTAAATGGCTTCTTAAATATTGGAGGCACGAACTTCCAGATGCAGAGATTATAGTTGGCGAATCCCACAATAAAGTATTCTGTAAAGGCGAAGCATTAAATCAAGCAGCTAGAAAATCAACTGGAAAAGTTCTAGTAATTCTTGATGCCGATGCCTATATATCGGGAAGAGTTATTGAACGATGTGCTAACCGAATTCTTGAAGAGATGCAAGACCATCTATGGTATGTTCCATACCGTCATTTATACCGTTTAAAAAGGGAAGCGAGTAAAAAGATTATAGCTTCTGATCCAGAGCACCCTCTTAGATTACCTTCACCCCCATTGATGGAAGATGTTGAAAATGGTAAACAGAGTAATTATGGTCATCGTTATGGCGCAATGATTATGATCTTTCCTAGAGAGGCGCTTGACGCGGTAGGTGGATGCTTTGATGAACGATTCAAAGGATGGGGCGGGGAGGATGTAGCATTACTTAGGGCACTAGATACCCTATATGGAAAACACAAGACTGTTAATACTGATATAATTCATCTCTGGCATCCTGTTATTGGGGATAGTTATAAGACCCGAATTTGGAAAGGCCAGAAAGGGTCGCAACCTAATAGTAACTTAGCAATGGCTTATCATAGAGCTACAAGAAAGCCCGATCAGATGAGGGCGCTAGTAGAAGTAGGGTGTAGATATAGTAAACGTGGTCATTCTAGATTTAATCGAAAAGGTAAATAATCATAGGGGTGTGCGAAGCTAATAACTTCCTCCGTAGAGTCTAGTCAGGACTTATACTAGAACGAGCCGGGTGTACAACAACTGTCAACAGTAATGACTATCTTAGGCTGGTTAGTCGCCCCAATAAAATTAGGATCGGTTGAGCAATTGGCTGGCTCGCCTGACTGTAAATCAGGTCCCTTTAGGGCGTGTAGGTTCAAGTCCTATCCGGTCCACCAATGGGGTTGACTTAGAAGTTCCCACGGGGGGATTAAGTTCTTGCCAAAGGAAAAACTCGGGGGGCAGCGCCCCGACAACTCCACCATTGCGGGATAGAGAAGTGGTCTATCTCATCTGTTTCATAAGCAGCTAATCGTGGGTCCGAATCCCACTCCCGCAACCACTCTTTCTAGTAGTGAGGTCATACGATGACAGAACTTAGACACAGTAGAGATATTACTAGATTTCAAAGAGACAGAATGATTAAAAAGCGAAAGCAGAATCCCATCGCGGAGTTCTTTAATGTCCCTTACGATAACTGGTATTCCAAGCACCACTTCTCAGATTGTAGTTGTGATATGTGTAAGAGCCCAAGATATATAAGACCTAAGTTTGATTGGCGTCGTGCTTTATACGATCAAGATTACGCAACATTAGAGAAGAGAATAATACAGAACGGTTGGTAAACATAAGCCCTGAGAAATCAGGGCTTTTTTATTTGGGGTTTGAAATGGAAGAAGAACAGCACAAAATACCGGCAGGGTATGAAGGGAAGATAAAAAGACTTAGAAACATTCCTAGGTTCAAAGATTTTACTGACTGGCAACTGTTTCAGATGATCTTACGTAAAGAGCAGATCAAGGAAGAACAGAAGTTAGTTACTCTTAGTGAACCTTCTGCTAAACTCGATAAGAGATTTGAGCAGAAACTTGCTAAACTACAAACAGAGTATGGAATCGATATGAACGAATCCAATGACTCAGAAGCACTAAAACAGTTAGTTAGATACCTTATCCAGCAAGAAGACTTTGATAAGGATATGACAAGTGTTAAAGAAACACTCAAAGCCGATCCTGTTAATCTTTCTAGAACGTTAAAATCTTACGGCGACCTACAGCGCAGCCTAACAATGTCTATCAATGAATTACAGGATAGACTCGGTATTACACGGAAGGCGCGAAAGGAAAAGCAAGTAGATGATATTCCCCAGTATATAGACTCTATCAGAACAAGGGCGCTAGAGTATTGGAAACGAACAACGACAGGAATTACTTGCCCTAGTTGCAATATAGAGTTGGCACGATACTGGCTCAATTTTCCAGACCAAGAAAGCAGTATTAATATTAATCTTGTCTGCTGGAAATGTAGTGAACAGGTAATATTTGTGAGATAGATGGAAGACGAAGAAGTATTCGAACAGGAGTGGGCGCTGGCACAAATCCTTGCGCACCCAGTCCTATTTAGAGAATTTATAAATCAGGATGATCCTAACTGGCACGGCCTAGAGTTACACGAAAGGGCTTGGTCAACCTGTACATCTAGCTATGTTTCAATGTGCTGTGGGCGATCTGTGCACAAAACAACCACCATGATAGAGTTACTTTATTATTGGATGGTTAATAAGATGTTTATCCCCGGTGATCCGGGGCTTTTTGTTTTGGTTCCTAATAAGGCACAGAAGGATTTGGCGTTCTTTAGAATTCGATCAGCGTGCCTTACACACTGGCTTATAAAACAGTATGGTTCCTCAATAAATGTATCCGAAGGAAAGATAGACTTCGCCAACGGGTTCCAGCTATTGATGCGTATTGCGGGTTCAGCAGGATCGGAAGCAAACGTTATTGGTGTACACACATTCCGTATATGGGTAGACGAGGCTCAGGACTTGCCGTGGAGAACATGGCTCTCCCTACAAAACTGTCTAAAGCCTGAAATAGATGGCTACCAGATGCTAACTTCTGGTGTACCTAATGGTGAACGAAGAGAAAACGTTCTCTATACAACAGACCAGTTAGATGAGAAGTATATTAAGTTTAATGCTCCCCAAACTATTATGAGTTGGTGGACCCCCGAACTAGAATATACAAGACGAAAAGAATATTTCTCACTCCAAGAAGATTCAGAAGATTTCAAGCACTACGTTCTTGGTCAGCACGGAGTACCTACATTCTCTGTATTCGATAGAACACGATTCCTAACCGATGATTACGAAGTACAGCTAATAGTACTTAATCACCATATGTTTGAAGGGTGCAAGAGAAAGGATATTGATGGGCAGGTACGCTACCACCTAGAGGAAATCCTCGCACCACCGCCTATAGAGCCTTACAGAGGCGCTATACCGAGAGTCGGATTGGGATATGATGTAGGGTTCTCTCCTGATCCCGGTGTCTTTTTTATCATGTATGAAGATTTACAGACAGGTAAATGGAGGAATCTTGCCCGAATAGTTATGCAACGTGTAGAGTATGCTTTACAGAGAGAGGTATTAATCTGGCTAGATAGAATATATAAATTTGAATTCATCGGTATTGATATGGGTGGACCGGGCAAGGTTCAGTATCAAGACCTAGCCGGTGATCTAACCCAGTATGGAGAATATAACTATATTCAAAGACTATACCCTGTAGAGTTTGGTTCCTTTATTGTTGTTGCTGTTGATGAAGACGGCGTAGAGAAAAAGGAGCAGATGAAGAAGCACTCTGTTGAGACATTATCTAGATGGGTACAGCAAGACAGGTCTTTCGTATTCTCAAAGGATGACGATAACCTGATGGCGGAACTGGAAAGAACAAAATTCCGACGAACTATTACAGGAGAGCCGGTCTATTTCACAGACGATGACCACCAAATGGCCGCAATGATGTGCGCTGTTATGGCATATGAAAACTCATACGGTGTTCCCGTGTTACATTTAAAGGAAGAAGTCAAAATTAGGCTCATACCTGCTAAGTGGTTAGTGGCTTAATAATAGGAGTGTTATATAGTGGAAGAGAAAGCAGTAGTTAAACTGGCCAAAGCGTCGGTACTAAATGGCGCTACCTCTCCTTTCGAGGGGGGAGATTCATTTTATATGCCCGGTGGTATGGTAGATCAGCAGTTTCAGATAGCAGGACTATCCCCTGAGAAGCTGATTATTCCACGAAACTATCACTCCGTAATAAAGATGTGTTATGATTTCTATCAACGTGGGGGATCGGTTGGAACAGTTATAAACCGTTTACAGGAATTCTCAATAACAGATATTAGAAACGGTCAAGTTAGAAAGACGACTGACGAGGCTAATGTTTTCTATAAGACTATTCTTACTCGTAACCCTTCTAAAATGTCTAGATTTCTTAGTAACATGGCCTTGGAATATTACCTATCAGGGCTGCTACTTCCTAGAACTGATTATCAAGAAATAAAGGGACGTGACCTTTCTCCTGATCTAAAGCCTAACAAGACCTACAAGATGCCGACCTTTGATTGGTATCCACCCTTACTTACATACGTAGAGTGGATTGGGTGGGGAAAGCGAGCCTTCTTTGTAAAGGTACCTTCCACAGATATTAAATTGATACGCGGAAAGGACATAAAAAATCAGCAGCTTAAACAACGATTGAGTATGTATGAAACGCAGTTTCCTATGTGGGTAGAGGATATTAGAAACGGTGCAGATAAGATTCAGATTCCTGAACCTGTTAACTATATAATGAGAAAGGAAACATCTTATAGTCCCTATCCTACCCCATATCTTTACAACGTTCTAGAGCCGCTTACATATAAGCAGCAACTTAGACGGATGGACTTTGCAGTTGCATCCCGAGTTATCAATGCCATCCTTCTTGTTCAGGAAGGATCGGATATGTTCCCCCTTACAGAAGAGACAAGAGAGAATCTTGATGAGTTGAAGGCTCAAATTTTGGCGCGTGCCAATAATCCTAAACTCATGGAAAGACTATTCATCTTATTCTCTAACCATACCACACAACTAACGTGGATTCATCCAGACGTTTCTGCGATGTTAAATCAGGACAAGTATCGTCAGGTTAATGAGGAACTATCCGAAGGATTAGGGTTCGCAGGAATTCTAGGCGGCGGCGGCTCGGGAGGTTCAGCGAGGGGAGCAGCAGCAGAGGTAAGTACGTGGGGAATACTCCCAATGATGGACCAGTTACGTGTTGAGTTAATAGACTGGGTTACAACGGAGTATGAACTTGTTGGGGATATGAATGGATTTAGAAACATCCCTGTTCCTGAGTTTAGGCCCATCAAACTACAAGATGCTGTAAAGACAGCAGCGGTATTTGCTCAGGCATTTAAAGAGGGTAACATCAGTAGATCAACCAGAGATGATATGTTAGGACTTAACTTCACTTCTGAAATTGAATTAATGAAGGACGAGTTAGTCAGTATGAAAAACATGCCCACATTCCCACCAATGCCTTATAGCCCACTTCCACCGGGAGGCGCGTTTGGGCAACCCCCACCGGGACAGGGACCGGGAGCAAAAACAATTAATGGTAGACCAGTAGGGAAGCAGAATCCTGCGGTCAGTCCAAGGTCTACAGGCACACCTAAAATTGGTGCAGAGCTAATGGAAGATGAGGAAGTACTAAACTTAATAAACAAGATAGCCTTATCTACGGGGATCGAGATTACAGATGAGAAGCTAGAAGCTATAGGCGGAATATTAGAAGAGTGAAATATCCAGTAGTTGTAGTATTATGGGAGGATCACATTCACTTTGATCGAACCCCAATATTAGAAAGCCCTAGTGCGGCATTCACAACACCTGTTCTGACAGCAGGTATTTTATATAAAGAGGATAAGAAAGCAATCATAGTTGTATCCGATATTGAGCGATACCAGGAGTATGACGATGCATCATACACAGTCATATTAAAGAACGCTATAATCGCTACCAAGGTTTTTGGTAAGGTCAAAATAAAGTCTTTACGATAAAATCGCCCAAGTTTACGATGTATTAAAGAATATTAATAGTGGGTGGCACTCACAGGTAACCATCTTTAAGGGGTGATTCAATGAAGAGTTCAATTTTTAAGGTTGTGCTTGCGTCTATTGATGCTACACCAGCTATGAATAACCCATTCTTGGTTACTGCCAGATTTATTTTTGCAGATGATCAACCGAATGAAAATAACATGGGAATTGAGTTTGATGATTTCTCTACAGTAGCGGCTAGCGCAATCAACATGCCTGTTAAGATGAGATATCTTGGGGAGGGTGTTGGAAACCACGCTGGCTCAATCCCTATTGGGCATATCACTCATATGAGTATTGATGCTACTGGGGAAGTAAAGAAATTAATAGGCACAGCAGCACTTTATGCAGAAGAATATCCAGACGAAATAAGTTATCTTACGGATGCATTTAATGCTGGTGACGCTCCCGGTATATCTTGGGAGTTAGGATATGAGGACAGTATTTTAAAAAATGGAATACAGTGGCTTAAAGGCATAATTACAATGGCAGCCACATTTGTTAGACAGCCAGCATACGGAAAGCGAACAGCATTACTTGCTTTGGCTTCCGATCAAAAGCTAACTAACGAAGAATTGGATATTGAGATACTAAAACTTGCCGAAGTATCTGTACCTAAAGAAAAAACGGGAGGTAAAACAGTGAACGAAGAAGAACTAAAGGTAGAAGTTGAAAGACTAAAGGGAGTTCTGGCTGCAAAAGAAATAGAGTTGGCTACGAAGTCAGCAGATTTAACAACATTGCAGACTACTCACAGTTCGGTAGTAGAGGAAAACACTACGCTAAAAGAAAAAGTAGCGGCCAGTGAAAAAAGTGCACAGGCAGAAGAAAGATCAAGAAAGTACATTGAGGCTGGATTTACATTTGATGAGGATGCGCCTAAGGCCGCAGCAAAGAAGGAATTTCTTGCAAATCTCTCAGAGGAAGTATTTACAGAGTATGTTGCTGATCTTGTAACAGCAAAGGCATCGGCTAAACCCGGTTCGTCTGCGGCTGCTTCATTAAAGCTTCTGATTCCTAAGCCTACTCTAGTAGATGGGGACAAGGAAATTACATTTGATGATCTACGTGCTCAGGTAAGAGAAGCAGCAAGATCAAATGACTAAATTCAAAGGAGGTTGAAGTATAAATGGTAGACGCAATTAACACTGTTAATCGAGTACAGACACTATTCGTAGTAAATAAGTACGATGATATCGATGGCAGCCGAGTAGCACAGGAAACACCAAGAGGCCGATTCTGCTTTAGGGGAGCGGATGGGCGAATGCATCTTCCTGCAAGTGCAGGAGAGGCAGACTTGTCTATGTACCCCGTAGATTGGGCAAAGCCGCTAAATCCCCAACCGTATTTCGATGGAGCCGGACTTAACGGAGAAACACTATATCCATTTGATGATGGTTCAAAGGATTCATCTGAGTCAACGTTCCTAATGGACCCTGATTTGGCGTATCAGACACCTTGGCCAGCAGCAATCAAGGTGTACGAGTTGCCGCCAGCACTTTATGGTATTCCAGTAACATCTGGTAACAAGTGCTTGGTGTACGACGAAGGTACGTTCACATACGGCTCTGGAAACTATACTGGTTACATTGGTGACTATGCAATAGGATCAGTCGTATACGCAGGAAACGGAGCTACAGACGGCGGAAAACTTTCATATACAGCAAACGGCGCTTCCGTAACAGTTGGAGTAGTTGTTGGGCTAGAAATTTTCGGCGCAAAGACCGTTACTGTTAAGACTAAGGGAACAAATGGTTTATAATAATATAAATCTAAAAAAGGAGGCGAAGACTAGATGAAGAAATTAACTCCCGAATTGCGAACAGCATTAGCTGAACTAGCAAAGAAGGATAAGAACGCTTTTGCGGCAATTATTACAGAGTATGTAGACCCCGTGTATTTGTCATTTGATCTTTTGGCCCAGTTCATGGGCACTAGAGAAATGCAATTTGGCGATATCTTGGTTAAGCGATTTAAGGGCAAGTACAATGTACAGCAAATCGTTCCCGGCCAGATCACGCTAGGTCAGCAGATTCAGGTACGAGACAAGGCTTTTAGCATTAACCTCGATATCTTGTCAGCAAAGGCAGAATATAACACACTAGAATTAGAGCACGGTGGACCGTCATTCACACCGGAAACAGTCCGAAGCGACATTCAGAAGGCGCTCAACGAAAAGTTGATCCTACGAACATGGAACGCTTTAGGAAATATCTGGAATGCCGGAAATGCAGCAGCACTAACACTACCGGGTTCCGCGTTTTCTAACTTTATAGATGCCGCAGGACCACTAACTTCTACTGCTCTTGACAACGCTATTGACCATGTTAACTACTGGTCTGGTGGAGTAAAGGCAATTATAGGGACAGAGGCAGCGTTAGCACCACTAACAACATTCGGACAGTATAAGATATTTGCAGGAAACGTTAACGGAGTAACGGGAACAGGCGATCAGTATGTAACAATTAATGGTCAGCCCCCACTTTCATTCAATAATGTTTCACCATTTGGCAATGGCACTAAGGGTGTCGAGTCATACAGAGGCGTAAGCAATATTGTACGACTAAAGCAGATTTTCGATCAGACTGAGTATCCGCCACTTCCTCTTCTACCGTCAGATTTTGTGCTGGTAGTAGGAGACAATATCGGAGAATTCATAACTTATGGTGGCCCACAGTATAAGGAATATGTCGATAATCGACCTACCCCTCCGTACTGGAACTATGAGACATGGATTCAGTTTGGAATGATCCTTTGGAATGCTAGAGGAATAACCAAGGTTAAGGTTACATCTCAGGTTCCGTAAGCAGTCCCACAGTATGTGGTAATTGAATATTAGTAGATGGGGGCCATTCGGTCAGTTATGGCCGGATGGCCCTTTACTTTCTTTATGTGCCGGTAGACCGGCTTGGATGCATCTTTAGGGTGCTAGGGAGATTTTTGAGATGAGTGAGGAACTTACATTTTATAAGAAGAACGTACCTTTCAACGTGGGTATCAGATTTAATATACAGGACTCAACTGGAATGGTATTATCAAATGCCAACTCCTATGTTGCAATTGAGAACACCAAGTTACGCGACTTTAAGATGGCTAATAGACATGCCATTGAAAAAGGATTAATTCTTGAGTCTAAAGAACCCGCAATGAATATAGAAAATGCTAACACCATTGATGACGAACAGGCAGCAGTAATTGTTAAGAACGTATTTGTTCTTAAAAAGAAGCTGACTGAGATATCATCTGATACTGCTTTGCTTAAACTTTACACAGCGGCTAAGGCCGCGAAGCGTTCTAGCCAAGTGTTAGAAATGATTGAGAATCGTTTAGCGGAAGTATCGCCCATACTAATGCAGGGCGCAGGAGTGGAGTAAATTTGGAAAATATGCTAGATATAGTTCCGCCCTTTAAGCGGCACCTTGGGGTATACCAAGAGGCTAAGGATACTGATTCTACTTTAGCCGCCTATCTTTCCGACGCTGTAGAGGCACTACAGTTTAGATGGTCACGAACGTATGCAATTACTTTTATTCCACCTAACTCGTATTCGGTAGAACCGATGATTGCAAGTAAGGATAAGCGGCCTATCATATTGATGGGATCAGTTATCTATAAGATGGGTAATCTTCAACTTGCCAACTTCCGTGATCAGGATTTCTCGTATAACCCACAACAGGGCCGACAGAACCCTATCCAAGTAGACGTTGAGGAATTGGCACGATATCTACCAATATATAGACTGGCAAAAGCCGTTACTGCCCCACTAAATGGCTACAGCAACATATACTCGTCAGAAAGTTATAACAGTTTTATCGCTGGCCTAATGAGCGATGGTGGAGCGATTTGGGATAACTACAGCCTATTCTAAAAATGAGGTAAAGGTATGGATGTTACAATTCTAGTTCCAACATATTTTGGAGCGCCCCTAGTTACTAACTGTGTTAATTCGATAATGCAGCAAGTCATAAATCCGCGCATTCTAGTCTATAAAAACGATATTGGATGGTTGAAAGCATGTAACGAACTAATGTCTTCGACTTTAACGGATGTTATTGTATTAAACGATGATACTATTATTCTTTCTGATATTGTGCAAGAGATGAGAACCCTAGCTTATTCCGATCCCAAAATTGGAATTGTTGGGGGAAAGTCTATCTCTCCTGACGGGCAGCACGTAAATAATTATGGGATATTCATAGCACCTGACGGTAATACTGCCCATAAATATTACGGGGAAGATAAAAGCAATGTTACCGAAGTTGTTACTCAAAAGTCTGTAGAGGGTTCCTGCATGTATATAAAACGGCAGGTAATCAATGATATAGGACTGTTCGATGAGAACTTTGGTATGGGCTATCGGGAAGAAATTGATTATTGCTATAGAGCTAGAGAGAAAGGGTATGACGTTGTATCCTGTCCCACCGCTGAGTACATACACTTGGTTGGACAAACCTCTGCAAGACTCGGTATATGGAGCAATAAGCACGAGTACTTCATGTCAAAATGGGGCGATAAACTCGCCACTGGAAAAATATAGGAGAAGGAAATGGGCAAGGTTCCAGTTAAGGGTGATTTAGCCATGTTTTATGGTGATATGCCGAACAATGGCAGCTATGACAATGGTGTGTGGCTTGACATTTTACAGGTTCCATTCATACAAAAAATTGACGAAGCACGAGATTATAATACCGTCATCCGAACGCTGTGGATTGACGCGAGTGGGTGGAGTAAGGAATTACGTGCCAGATATCCCGAAATGGTACAGATAGGGTTATCAGATCATCCACTATCTTCTCATATAAGTCGGCTGCCAGCCGATAAACAGTTTGATTACATTACAGATTTACAGTATTTAAATGGGCTAATGGCTTTGACCGAAGAGGAACGAAGCTGGTATGCAAGTGCCGTTCCCAGTATTCCAGTAATCAAAGTTGGTCTACCCTTCCCTGTAGAGAAATATACTATAAAGTATAGCCATCTACAGGACTCCAAGAAAGAGTACGTAGGGCTAGGTGTGGGTGCGGCAGACAATGATAGAAACTTTATCTCTAACCTCCTAATCTTTAGAGCTTTGAGAAAGGAAAATCCAAATCTTGTTGGGGTATTTTTATCCGTTCCAGATAAGTTGATGGCTTATTGTACTTACATGGCCGACCACTTTGACGGTGTTTATATCCATAAGCGAGAGAGCATGGATTCATATATGGAGATGCTATCAAGATGCAAACTCGTCATCAGTATGACAGATAGAAACTCCCCCGGCAGGGTACAGGGTGAAGCAGCGTTTTTTAAAATTCCTGTTGTTGGGTCTAATAGATTAGAGTTACAAAATGAGTTGTATCCTAATTATTCTTGGAGTCCCTTTGATCTTGAACCGGCTTTTGAATCGGCGCGGTGTATTTTAAAGGATCAAGTATCAGCAGATTTCTATTCGCAGATTGCGCATGATACTCTAGTAGCGAACTATGACTATGTACCAAGTAAGAAGAAGTTTATGGACTTCTTAGCCAAAGTAAGAGGCGATTAGTGTGCCCTACACATTTAAGATAAACAAGGCATGGATGGAGAGAACCATCGTTGCTGTACGGGAAACCATAGGGCGTAACGTTACCTTCTACAATGTTGCCAGAGCGTCCTGCGGCCTCTGTACGGCCTCTGGATACTATGACGTGACTAATGACACCACTTTCTTTTTTAATTGTCCTATATGCAGTGGCCAGTACTGGATTAATACAGAGGTTGGGACAGAGGTTTTAGCCAGAGTTAGATGGTCCAGCGATCAGGCAATTACAGCAACTCCGGGCGGGAGATACTATTTAGGAGATGCTACTGCAACAATAGAAGATAAATATTTACCCATAGCAGAAAAGGCATTTGCAGAAACGGGCAAGGTAGTCGTGGATGATAAGGAGATGCAAATCATCAAAATCATTCCCGAAGGCGCTATGGCTATTAACAGATACAAAGTAATCTTGAAAGGTTACGGAGATAAATAAGGTGAGGTAAGGATATGCAAGCAAACATAGTAGTTTGTCCCCATTGTGATAAAGAGTTTGTTCATAATAAAGTAAATGGAATTTCTTTAATCCAGGGGGCACAAGATATAGAAGCAAGAAAACGAGTATATATAAAGTTAATGCTTGACATGCTAGAGAGTAGAACAGATGCTAAAGCCTTTCCGGCAATCAAGAAGATTGTTCTGGATCATTTCAATGATATGATTCGTGACGTTCACACAATCTTGGGCTTCGGTGTAGATGCTGAATAGGAGATGATCGTATGCTATCGTATACAATCGATTATTCAGATACAGCGATGTTTCTAAGTAAGCTTGCTCTTGAATCCGAGGCAGCTACCAGACTATTTTTTGCAAGCGCTGCCGGGCGTCTAAAAGAACTTCTTATAGAAACTGTTATGGAAGTAACACAAGATGGATTTCCACCAATATATAAAGATCATTTAATAGAGGTTATCAATGCTACTCCACCCATTGTGCTAACAAGTGCAGGGGTTGATGTTGATCTTATGCTGTTGGGCTCTTATGAAGATTACACCAAGGGATTCCACAGACATGCTATTGATACAGAAAAACAGAGAATAGAACTTCCTTATGCAGGTCAGGGATTAAAAAACGATGTTACTACAAGAGCAACTTATTGGGAAGATGAAGTTGCTCCTACATTTCTTTATGATGATACGCTATATAATAGAATAGAAGTGTGGGGTGCTTTAGCACCTGAATGGTGGGTGCTTCAAAACGGGTCAGAGTATGAGCCTAACGTAGACCCACAACCATTAGCAGAATTAATTGCTGCTAAGGCAGCGTACGAATTACCCGCGTTGTATGAAGAAATGCTACAAGAAGCAGTTAACTTAGCAGATCAGGGATTGGGGGTTAGACCCGGCGGTGGAACATACCACAATATCCGTGGTGGGTTTGCTCAGAATACTGGACAGTTTTCACCAAGGGGGTAATAAATTATGCCAAGTAAGTACATGGAACGGCGTTCCATTAGAAACAAACTAGAGAGCAATCTAGGCTGGACTGGAATAAATTACAGGGAAGGCTTTCTCAAAGACGCTGAAATCGTTGTGCCGTGTGTATCTGTATTCTTTCTACCCTCTAACTTTAAGGCACTACAAATGGGGCACGATAGTACTAATAGCGTTACCCGTATAGTGCAGATAGATTGCTATATGGAGAGCGAACCAAGAGCAGACGCTATCTCAGAAGCAATAGCAACCTATATAGAAGCTAACCCCATCTCTATCAAAGATCAAAATGAAAATGAGGTAGGAGTGCTCTCTTCTGATACAGAATCAATAACTTGGCAAACCGTGCCCCCGATTTTAACTAATCCGAAGATTATTAGATGGCGATCTATAATTAGAGCTACATTTCATGCTTATTATTATGAGTAGTCCGATACACTTAATTGGGCGGACTCTTTAGGAAAGGAAAGGTCTTATTTAGAATTTTAAAGGAGGAAGAGTCACATGGCAAGACGCCCAAGAATACATAGTAGAGACATTCAGCCGCTTTTGGCTACACCACAAGGTATGGTAGCAGTTGCAAGAGTGCAGCGATTCGATTGGCCACTAACTCTACCTACCACAACTATCGATGAGTTAGGTCGAAAGTTACACGTAGGAAAGACACAGGAAACACCAACCGTAACAGTAACAGTGGAAGCGTTTGACGTTTCCCATAATACAGTTTCGTATCTTACTGGATACACTCCCTCAACATTTCCGGCATCTGGTGTATCAATTACCCAGTTAAAGAATGTTGATGTTATAGGACAGATTAGAGATTCAAGTACCCTAGGTATTGTTAATGCTTTGTATGTTCCAAGAGGAACAGTAACAGGCATGGATGCTTCATTCGGAGTTACAACAAACTCTACGGTTACTTATACAGTTTCAGCAAACGCTAAGAAAGAATTAAAGAACCCCGTATACTATGAGTTACTTACTACAGGATCGGGTACAGCAGCACTAACCAGAGCACCATCATGGTTGCCCGTCACATCTGGATATCTTCTAAGTGCATTTAGAACATCAACAAATGGACAGGGAGTTTATCTAGACAATGAAATAGACTATACTGTAACAGGAAGCAATGTTAACTTCATAGGCGGCGCAGCAGGGGATGTTACTTGGGTTACTTACACAAGCACAGCAAATCCAACAGTACTGTTCCAGCCTCTTAATGATACTGATACTGCTGCTGTTCAGGGCAAGTACGTACCGCTATCTATTTCCGTAAGTAGCATTCCTAGAGTGCAGACTGCAACTATTAAACTAGCCTACGCAGTAGAAACACTCTACGAAATGGGTGGACTAGGAAAGCCAATTGGTAATGAGCTAGGAGTACCCAATGTAACAGGTGACGTATCCGTATTCAAGACAGATAACGATCTTGTTAATATTCTAACCGGCACACCATCAGCAGTAGAAACAAATATGGAGTTTGCTAGAATGGACCTTCCATTAAAGGTTCAGTTGAAAGACCCAAGAAATACTGCAAACGTATTACTTACTTACTACGTGCCTTCAATCACAGTAGTAAGTGAGAGCGATACATCTCAGGTTAACGCATCGGTAATGGAAACATTCGCATGGGAATCAACAACAGGAGAGCTATTCGTAGTATCCGGTGTTGGTCCTTGGTAAGATTTATTAGCAGCTAATTGGATAGTTTAGGTTACTAAACTTTAAAGGGTAGTTGGGCGTGAGCCTAACTACCCTTTATTATTTTTAGGAGGAAAAGGCATGGGAAGTATTCAAGACCTATTTAAATATAAAAGACCAGTAGAAATAAAGGACCCAAAAGGAAATACCGTAATGACGTTATGGGTAAGACTCCTTGGTGATCATGATTTAACTGAGTCCTATAGAATGGGACGCCTCGCTTCAGCAAGGACAAGAAGGGAATTACGTAATACTGAATCCGACGAGTATATTGCTGAGGTATCACTTATAGAGGAAGGAGCATCTAAAGATTTAATCGAGTTAATTAAACAATCTCAACAATCTGATGTAGTAACACAGGCTTCCTCAGCCATAGATCGAGAGGATATTCCTAAGATAGAAAATTTTGCTACTGATCCTGACGCTCCCACTCTTGAAGAACAGGAGAAAAGAGATATAGAAGAGTTACAGAATGAGTTAGATTACCAGAATAAGGTTCGTGAGTATATAGATACCAGAAATTTAGAGATAGTTGAAAGACTACAGGCTATGGATAGAGGGCAGTTAATAGACGAATCTCGAAAGGCCATGTCAAATTTAAGGGCCTTAACTACATTTATTCAAGAAGTAGTAAATCAAAAATCATTTCGAGGAACTTATTTAGATAAGGAATGTAAAAAGAGAGCCTTCCAAGATTATGATGATTATCTTAATCAGCATTCTTCCTTGAAGACACAAATTGAGGCTGCATACCAAGACCTAGAAGTTAGCCCGGACGAATTAAAAAACTAGCAGAGGGTGGTATACTTAATATGGCTATTACCACTCATAAAGAAACAGGGTTGCCGTTCATAAAAGATATTGAGACAACTTCCGAGTTACCCCACACTATTTCTTTTGCTATAATGTTTGCTGCCAAATTAAATTCTTTTAACGAGTTGCCCAAAGATAAGCAGCCCCCTAGAGGAATTTATGATAAGCCATATAGGTTAGAGCAGTGGTTTGATGAGGTATTTGACAATAAAAATCCTAGAGAAAAGGAGAACACATCGATTGAATTTGATCCAAATGAGGTGGAATAATCTGTGCCTGATATTGCGTTTAGGTTAACATCAGCAGGAGCATCAGCGGTATTGTCTAGCGTGGGCGATGTTGCTACGTTTGTTAGAACACAGAATGAGGCTTTACAGGCTTCAGCTAAATCGATGTTTGGGGCGGGAATGGGGATTAGTGGTTTAGGTAGTCAGGTACAGGCTCTTGGACCCACAATCAGAAGTGCTAGAGTAGAGTTTGATGCCCTTAACAAGTCGGCCAAAGTTTTTCAAGAGACAGGAATAAATCTTCCAACTACTAAGGCGGGAGTATTTGATTTCATGTCCACTGGTTGGGTACAAACTGCGACTGTAAACAGTGAAAAAGTAATTGGGGCAATGAAAGGTGTTTCTGACGCTTCTCTAGAAATGGAAAGAGTGCAGAAAACTGTTGCTGCATCGACTGCTGCGCCATACCAGTCACAGATTGCTGCACTTCAGCAATCAACCACTGCAAGAGCCAGTATATTAGCAGGCTCTAAAGCTGAGGTAGCCGCTTATCAAGCAAGTGGAAAAGAAGTTACCGCAGCGATGAAAGGCAGAGTGGGAGGACTTACAACCTTCCAAAATGCCGAAACTGCTCAATTAGTTGCCTTACAGACAGAATCGGCAGCAAAAGTTGCAGGAGCAATCGAGGTTGGTGGTACAGAACAAGCTGATGCTATTAAAGCGCAAGCAGAAAAAATAAGGTTAGCAGAAGCACAGATGAAGTCTGCATATATAACGGCTGCTAATCCCGCACCTACCCCTGCAAATGTTTCATCCACTCTTGCAGCCTCTCCGCAACTATCCACCATGCTGCAAAAGGCTGGCTTACAAATGGGAAACCTTTCCGGCACTGCCAACTTCAACCAACCATATGAAGACTTAGTTAGAAACGTAACTAAGGTTGGTGGATCGTTCACAGATACGGCAGGAAAGGTAAAGAGTTTCGGAGCAGAAATTGGGGCTAATGGACAAGTTATTACAAGATTTGGTGGTCAGTTATCTGGTATGAGCAACTTCTTAGCTCAGATACAGAGAGACTTTGTAAAGGTTATTGAGTGGACTATTGCTACAACCTTTGTTATCGGTGCATTAGGTGCTGCAATGGGTGGCCTTAAAAATATCAACCTGATAGATCAGTTAGTTCAGAAGCTTGGAATTACTTCCCAAATGAGTACCGCACAAGCTAGAACATATTTTGATACCGTAGCACAAGTGGCATATGAAACAGCAACCCCATTAAATGAGATGTTGTCTTCTGTTGACGATATAGCCTTAGCAACCAAGAGAGCCGGGCAATCAACTGATGAATGGCGTGCTCAAATGAATAACTTGATGTTTGCTGTAGGTGTTTATACTAATATTGCTGGTGTCGATACTGTTGCAGCGACAGACGATTTAACTGCTGCTATGAAGCAGTTAGGCTTACATGCTGATGATATGATAAACGTTCTAAATAAAGTTTCAGCGGTTGCTAGTGGTCAGGCCAACGCTATTGCAGAAATTATGAAGGGCCTATCAGTAATGGGTGAAACTGCTTCAACAGCAGGATTAAGCCTTGATCAAATGATTGGCTTCCTACAGGTATTAGGTCAGGTAACAGGCAAGTCTGCATCAGAAGTTGCGGTTTCTTTCAAGAACCTTGTTGGATCAATTGACTCTACTGCATCTATTAAGATGCTAGATAAATTTAAGATTCAGGTAAAGGATGCACAGGGAAATGCTAGAGACTTCCTATCTATTCTACAGGATGTTTATACCGCTATACAAACAGGAGAAATACCTGCGGGACAAGTAAAAGCAGTTGAAAAGGCTATGGCCGGTGGACCTAGACGAGCACCTGATTTAGCAGCTATTCTATCAAACTTTGCACCAATAGCGGATTCAACGACAATTGCTGCCAATGCTCAAAACAATGCCTTGCTTGCAAATGCTAAGATACTTGAAACAAACAGTGCTAAAATAGTCCAACTAAAGACTAAGTTAGATTCCCTTATGTTCGATACCTTTGGCCCTGCTATTAGGGATGCTATTACAAGTGTTTCATCTGCAATAATAAAACTTATTAATGTTATTCAGGGCATTCCTTCGGGATGGATAGAGGGCGCAGTAAAAGTTGTTGCCTTTATAGCGGCTATTAAGATAGCCCAAATAGCAGTAAGCTTAATAACAAGTACATATAATGGCCTTAGTGGAATGCTAACAGGCATAATAGCAAAGACAGCAGAGTGGGGTGTAACTCAAAAAGCTGTTGCAGCAGCAGCTATGGATACAGAAGGCTTTCTTGCTGGTGGAGCAATGGGCGCAGCAGCAGGAACAAGAACCGCAGCGCAGTTAGCAACAAAAAATACAGGTGCAGGATTCTCAGTATCAGGATTAGTAGGTATGGCATCTAAAGCAATAATGCCTGCAATGATTGGTGCAACAGCAGTACAAGCAGTAGGCGGAAATATGCTTCAAACAATTGGTGGAGGAATAGGCGCTGCTGGTATCGCAATGACTGGTGCGGCACTTACGGCAACTGGTGTTCTATCTCCACTTGGAATTGCACTAATAGCAGCGGGTGGGGCATTAGCACTATTTGCAGGAGATTCCAAAAAGGCTTCGGATGCTTTAAACGGTACTTCGGATGCTGTTCTATCGGCCGCTACAGCGTACACTACGGCTAAACTTAATACTACCTTGTTAATAGATGAGCAAAATAGTCTAATAGCACAGGTTGGTCAGTTAGGATCAGCTAAAGATACAGCTTCTATGTATGCTAAAATAGATGCTGAAACCAATTTAGCGGATGTTTCCGCTAAGTTATCTGTTGCCAATGATGATCTAACCAAATCATATAGTGACCTTAGTGCTGCTATGGCAGAATCGGGAGGAAATATCCCCGGAATGGGTCCGGGGTATGCCGATCTAATTGCAGCCGTATCAGCAGGAACAGCAACCGCAGAACAGATTTCTCAGGTATATTCAACGCTTCAATTGCTATATCTAAAGGCTGCTTATCCTAACATGTATGTTAGTCCAACAGAGTTAGGTAAAGGGCCACCAACGCTCACATTCCAATCTAGTCTTCCTGACGCTATTCCTACGCCAGCACGCACCAGCCCCCAACTGGCCACCGATAACTTGGGAGATATACAAGGATTAACTGATGCACAAAGGGCAGATATTATAAAGCACATGAATCCTGGTGCAACCTCACAGTCTCCGCTAGAAGCATTTAAATCTAGTTTTCAAGATAATGGATCAGGTGGCCTAAAATTAAACCCCGGAACAGTTATAGACAAGAGTTCAGCCGCTTCACTTTGGGGCGGAACTACTCAATTTGCAGATCAAATCTCTAATATGAAAGACTATACAAATGCTTTAACTGATGCTAAGGTACCCACTGGTGATCTTACAGCGGCAACAGAGTATTTAGCGAAGGCTAAAGCGTATCTTAATACGGAAGTAATCGCTGGCGTTTCCGGTATGACTCAGGATAAGGTTAACTTAGTAATGGGCAACCTTAGTTTTGCAAGTACTTTGCTAACCAAGCTAGAGTCCCAACCCATAAAGCCGGACTCTGCCGGTAGAGTCGATGCAACTACAACAAATAGTTCAATAAAAATGGTACAGGAGTACATGAAAGCGGTATCTACGTTAAATGGTGAGCCAATTAAAACAGACACCCAAGCTTGGAAAGACTTAGTAGCAGCCGAATCTTTAGTAAGTCCAGCATTTGGTAATATGGATTTACCCACACAGGTTATGATGCTTAGAAACTTGGGCGCAACAGTTGACTATTTAGGAACAGCAACCAATCAAGCCGCAGTAGATTATAGTGTATTAGCACAAGCTATTGATGATTCCACAGTCGCCGCAAAAGGTAAAATAGCTGCGGACATATTAAGCGTAAAGTCGCAAGTAGTTAGTAAAGCAATAACTCCATCTGTGGGGGCATCACAGTTGAGTCAATTAACAGCCATGCAGACTGGCTATGCTAAATTAGATGCTGCCTTTCAAGAAAATACAGATATTGTCCCTGTCTTACAGGAGCAACTTGGAAGTCTAGCAGGGATGGAAAGCATATTATATGGTAAGACTGAGGATACTGGTATAGCAATACTAGATATGGCTAGAACGATGGGAATGACTGGGCCTCAAATAAATAACCTTATAACAATGCTTATAAAGCTATCTACTGCTCTACAGCTAATCAAAGATACACCAGATATAGTTAAAACTATAACGGTACAAGTAAGTACGATAGGATCAGCAGCAGGGAATAATCCTTCACCGGGCTTCCTGATCGGGGACCCGACCGTAATGGCCCTTATGGACAAGCAAGCAGCAGCGGTAGCCGCTGGTAAAAAAGCCGCAGCAGATGCAGCGAGTTACGAAAAAACACTTCAGGGGATGTTAATGAGTGGGGGTCCGATGAATGTTAGTACTAAAGCATCTAAAGCTGCCACCACACCTAAGGCTGCTGCTCCTGCATTAGTTGTTCCCAGTACGGTCGAGATTCCCCAACAGTGGATAGATACAAAGATGAATATTATGGATACAATGAATAAAGCAATAGCTTGGGCTACGAAGTATGAGGCTGCTATCCCGAATGCAACAGCCGCCAGTAAAAACGACATAGTTGCAGTAATGGAAGGTAACACAAGAGTTCTACTAAAGGTAGGCTTATCATCCGATGCTCTAAGTAAGGGAATGGCTGCTCAAACAGACGCAATTAAAGCTAATACTGACGTTCTTACTAAGGCAGATACCATTCGTAGAATTCGTGTGGGAGCAGGAGACTTTGCAGCTTTGGCAAATGTTCCTACCAACAAGACAAGTGGAGTCAGCGTGGGTAGTCCACAGGGACCAATCACAGTAAGCCTAAACATAACTGGTCAGGTTCTTACCAAAGCACAAATGGAACAACTAGGTAATGCCGTTGCTGCTGGATTAGGCAGTCAAATATCTGGCGGATAGGGAGAGAGATAATTATGAGTCCTTTAGGTCCAGCGCAGCAATATCTTGCTCGTTATAACAATTACGTACTTCCCGGCTATGTTCAATCAGAGAGCTTTGACTCTATGATGAATGTTGTACAACATTATGGAGCTTACATCGACGGAAGCCCTTCAGAAGAGACTGGGTTAGCAAATAAAGTTATTTCTTTGACGTTACTGGTGTGGGAAACAGACTACCTAACCTGTAAACAACAAGTAGAGTTAGCTGCTACGTATCTACGAAGTTATAGAGGCGGATGGGCAAATTTGTACGTACAATATGCGGATAAACATTATTCTGCAATGGTTAAATCTATTACTACGGATAAGGCTACTGGAAGTTCTGTGCGCCAGCTTACTTATAAGGTAGATTTTGAATGCCGCCCTTGGTTAATTGGTGAGGAACTTCATGTGATAAGTAGTGACACTGATGAAGTAGGGCGCACAATATATAGTGGAGGCTGGACACCTACTATCGTAACACTAACAGGGAATAGCATAAGCGGTATGACTGCGGATAGCCAGTCTACAGGCAGTATTGTAACAACTGGCGTTACCGGATTGGTTGTGGATACAGAAGCCTTCACGGCTACAATTGGGGGCGTTAATAAGAACGCGCTTGTTACTACAAAGGACTACCGCTTATATGTGGGGCCGGGAAGAACAACCTTTACAGTAGATGGATCAGCAAGTATAAGTTACTACGATCATTGGTACATATAAAATAAAGGAGAAATATAATGGCTGATACAAAAATTAGCGCTCTTACTGCTGCTTCCTCTGCTCTTGGTACTCAGGAAATTCCTGTCAACGAGGGTGGAACACCAAAGAAATTAACAGTTGCACAGATTCAGACGCTCTTTGGCGGCGTCTCGCCGGACACCCGGCCGTCATCGCCCAGTGCCTATGACAATGAGTTCGACACGCTCTCGGGCTGGACAACGCTCGGCACGCTCGACACGGCGAACGTCACCGACTTCCCGAGCCACGTCCACATCGGGCGGACGGCGGGGGAGTGGCGACTGGACGGCACCTACAAGGCGGCGCCCACGATGCCGTACACGGTGACGGCCAAACTCAGCGACACGACGGTGGGCGCCGACTATCAGTCCGCGGGCATCTTCGTTGGGGAGGCGTCGCCGGGCAAGCTGCTCACTTGGGGCCAATACTGGGAATCCGGCCGCGGATTGAGTCGCCAGATATGGACAGACCCGACAACGCGATTAGACAATGCCGCCTTTGCAGCGGGTTGGCCGCCGTTGTACCTGCGGATGATCGTCACGTCCTCGACTGACGTTGTGTGCCAATACTCCTATACCGGCTTCCTCTGGACGGAGGGGGCCGCCACAATCGACCCGGAGATGACCCTTGCCAGTGTCGGCTTCGTCGTGAGTGACTACTACGGCGCTAAGGTCGAAGCTGCCTTCGACTGGATCAGGTTCGTGTAGTAGCCTGATAAACAAAGTTAATAAGGTCAATTTAATGGCCTAAAACTCAATACAATGGGGATGGTTTGGTTGAATAACATGATAGAAACCCTTGAAGGATATTCAGGGGTTTCTATTTTTATGCCCAAATCAGGTGATTTGTAATGTCTAAATATCTTCTTGAAGACAGTTCTGGTGGGTATCTACTTGAAGATGGTTCTGGCGTTTTATTGCTAGAGTCCGTAATTAGTAGTGTATACGCACAAACTGCTGTACAAGTACTATCTAATCAATCCTATTATGCTCAATCCCAAGGGCAGATATTAGTTACATATCGAAATAGTAGCCAGTCTCGGGTTAAAATAGCTGTAAGTAGTACTTTCCAATCTTATGCCCAAACTAATTCCCAAATTATTTATATTTATACTGCTCCATATGGAAAGGGGCAGGCGCAGGCACAGATCATCTCCTTTGACGTGCCCCAATATGCCCAGTCACAAACTAGTATATTAATTTCCCAACAAGTTTATGCCCAAGCAACTGCTTGGATATCAATCCAGCGGTATACTACTGTATTTCAGGATACGTTTAGTCGTACTACAACTGCGCCCCCATTTGCTATAGGTAATGCCGATACAGGGCAACCGTGGGTCTGGTCAGGTTGGGATACTAGGTGGAATGCAAGTACTACCCCTATATATGTTAATGGCTCTGTGCTGGTTATGCCTATACCTAGTTGGCAAACTTATGACTCCCTATATAATACTGGTGCTACTACAGGTAATAATGATGGCGAGTTCTTTATGGATATATGGATTCCTGCATCCGGTGATAATGGTGCTTATACATATTGGTATGATCGTAACTGGTATTTTCGTGCAACTAATACTGAAACCTCCTACAATATATCAGGCCCCAATAGTAATGGATCATGGCCTATTTCAACTAGAAGTGCTTGGTACACAACACACGTTGTAATAAGTACTACAGATTCCAATCACGTTAAGATACATTTTTGGAAAGTAGGAGATACTGAACCTGTTACGTGGACAGTAATTCAGACCTCATGGCCTGTAAATCAATTAGGCAGCAATAGCCCCGGCCTTCTTGATATCTATGAGTCTAGTGTTAATGAGGCTTCAAAGTTTGATAATATTATTGTTAAGGGTGTTGGCGCGTTCTTATATAATCAATCTAATGCTCAGGTTAACGCTAATATACTTGTCGTATCTAGTGTATTTTCCCAAGCATTAGCCGTAGTAAATCAATCACAGTGGGTTGGACAGGCACAAACAGATATTCTAGTATTTGATAATAATACTTTTTCCCAAACACAGGCATTCATTAAAAAGGGCGCAGGATATGCTAATGCACAAGCATGGCTTGATATTGGCCCTTATAACAGCTATGCATATAAGGTAAAGCAAGACGGTGCTGTAAGCTTTTGGCCAATGGAGGGACCTAAATCTAGTGGCCCACAAGATATTATTGGTAATTATACTCTAACAAAATACTATGATAACTACTTTAATTACGGTTCCCCTTATGGTGGTATAAATCCCCCATATAGACAGGCTCATAGTTTCTATTATTACTACGGATATCTTTATTCCCCAACTTATTCTAGGTTCCAAGGTACCCAATGGACGTTTGAAGGGTGGGTACAATTCTATACGGGTTATGGCATTTCAGGTAAAGCTCCAATATTCTCAATAGGCTCTAGTGTTGTTGTTGGACAGGGCGGAACCACCCCTAACTCGTTGGGTAACTATGTTACTACTATGTGGGGAAGTACCGTTTATAACTCTAATGTTACAGTAGATGCTGGTAACGGATGGTCTTCTTGGTACTATCTTGCTCTTACTTACGATAATGGAACAGTTACTTTCTATGTAAATGGTGTACAAACAAATCAATGGAATGGGTCTTCTGTTGCCGGTAATTATTTCTATTTAGACTACTCACCTTATCAGGGTTCAAACGTTTCTCAAAACTATTACCCTATATATGACAGTATAGCCGCTTATAATACGGTATTAACTTCTGCTCAAGTAGCCGACCACTATATTGCAGGTAAGCTACAGGCTTATGCCCAAGCAGGGGCCTTAATTACTTGGCGTTGGGGATTTGCTGGTGCTTCTTGGTATATATATAACCTGACACCGGGAGCAATGAATATTTTCCAACAGATTAGTCAGGCTGCTGTTGCTATATTTGCTACCACTAATCACTATGCACAAGCAAGAGTAAAAGTAATATATAAAGATACTTCTAAGTCTGCACAGGCACAAGCTGCTTTTAATCCTTTCTATGTCCCAACATTCAATATGGGGTTGTATGTAAATCAGGATGATACTACCTATTACATTGTAAATACACCCGGATGGCCTAACTTTCCTGAATACTCAATGCCTGATAATGCCCAGTGGTGGGCAACAGGAACCTTCGTTGCTGATGTATCGGGTACATGGCAATTCCAAATGTTTGCCGACTATTCAGGGTATCTAAATATAGATGCCACCACTGTTCTAACTGCAAGTGCAGAAGTTGATGGTGGATATGCAACCGGCTCTATCTCCCTTACTGAGGGAACTACGTACCAAATCACTACAAATTGGTATGGGGATTGGACAATAAATGGCTGGATTGTACAATATATGCGACCAGCAGACACATATTGGAACATATTAACCAGTAACAATCCTCCGTGGACTCCCTATTATCTAGGGCTTTCACAATATTCACAGGTTAATGCAGAGATAAGTTCCACCATTGCTCGCAGCCAAGCCCAAGTATACATAAAGGTAACAGATATTGCTGTATCTGGTCAGGCACAATTACAGATCGGTGGATTTAGACCGGGCCAAGCAATTGCGCAAATTGGATACAATGTTCTAGGGTATAGAAAGGCTGTTCTTACTGATAGACCTATACTCTATTATCCGCTAGATGAAACATATTATGGTGGAGAAGTAGCTTATAGTGCTTATAACTTTTATGACGGAGGTTATTTACCAGAATTTGCGGCAGACGGTAATACCGATAATGGTTGGGCAAGTGCAGGCTACACTATAGGTGAGTGGTGGCAAGTAACTTGGGGTGCTCCACAAAGCATACTAACAGTAAAAGTAACTAATAGGCCCGACTATACGTTTGGGTCTGGTAGAATTTTATATAGCAATGGTACTTCTTATAATGTAACATTCCCTTCTACTAGTGGGGAGGTTTCAACCTACACTGCCCCTGCTACAAATGTTACATGGATGCGTTTAATAAGCGATTCGGATGGAAATGGTGATCCTGGATTCTCAGAAGTAGAAGCCTATAATGGGGATGCAACAAATCTTGTTAGATTTGCTTTGGGTGTTTCAGTAGGACAAGAGGCAGGTATTCTTCATACCTTAGTAGGTAGAGGGGATGCTGTTTGGAATAAAAGCGGTGCCACTTTTGGTGTAACTGGTAGCCTATCAAATCAAGGAACATCAATCTTCTGGCCTTATGGTGGTGGGTGGGGTGTAGGGCAATTAAACGCACACAAGATACTAGCTCAACAAATAGGAAGCGACTATGGATGGATTCCTACAACCGTTGGAAGTGCCATTACTGTTGAATTCTGGATGTACTGGACCGGAACAGACGATGTTGCGGCATATTATCTTGGTAGTAGTGGCTCCCCTTGGGGAGGTCTCTATTTCTATGGGGGCAACTACGGATTTAATTCAAATGGTGGAGATATTTACGGTCTTGCCTCAACAGGTCTTGATAATAAATGGCTCCATGTTGCAATGGTATGGTACTCAGGTCAAGACGAAGCAATAGCAAACAAGATTTATATTAATGGGGTTTCGCAAGCTCTATCGCAAGTGAGAGGGTCCCGTACTGCCAGAACCTTTGGGCAAGATGTGTGGTTAGGTTATGACGAATACTCATGGAATGGTGGATTGGATGAATTTGCGATCTTCGATCACGAACTGTCTGCCGGTCAAATTCTCACACACTTCCAAGCCCGAACAACGCGCCCTCCACAAACGTACAGTGGGTTTGGTCAGGCACAATTCTGGTACCTAACCCCTGTTGTAACGGGACAAGCACAGACTCGGATTAAGCAAACATATCCGTTAATGAGTATTGATACAAATTATGCCCTGACTACTATTGGTGCTACAGCAATAGATT
>Ga0209746_1000008_pt1 | contig 117818 bp, 101 predicted proteins | sample BarGraNGADG00211_3_FD_184496 | JGI IMG/M metagenome (GOLD analysis project Ga0209746, IMG submission 184496) | Arctic peat soil microbial communities from Barrow, Alaska - Barrow Graham LP Ref core NGADG0011-211 (SPAdes) (version 2) | ecosystem: Environmental > Terrestrial > Soil > Wetlands >... | reverse complement strand
CTGAACGACAAGCTTTTTATTGGCAATGATTAATTCTGCAGCTCGTTTTTCTTTCTCTTCGTTTTGAAAGGCAAGTTCTTTATTAGCAATGATTAACTCGTCTGCACGTTTTCCCTTCTCTTCGTTTTGATAGGCAAGTTCTTTGTTAGCGATGATTAGCTCTGCTGCCCGTTTTTCTTTCTCTTCATCCTGAAATACAAGTTCTTTGTTGGCAATGCCTAACTCTGCTGCCCGTTTACCTTTCTCTTCGTCTTGAAAGGCTAGCTCAATATTGGCAATGCCTAACTCTGCTGCCCGTTTACCTTTCTCTTCGTCTTGAAAGACAAGTTCTTTGTTGGCAATGCCTAACTCTGTTGCCCGTTTACCTTTCTCTTCGTCTTGAAAGGCTAGCTCAATATTAGCAATCCCTAACTCTGCAACTCGTTTTCCTTTCTCTTCTTTTTGAAAGGCAAGTTCTTTATTGGCAATGATCAACTCTGCTATTAGTTTTTCTATCTCTTCTTTTTGAAAGGCAAGTTCTTTGTGAGCAAATTTTAACTCATCCTCATCCGATTTATTTCTTTTAGTCATATACTATCTCAGTAAAGTTGTTTTGTTTTAAAATTGAGGTATAATTTGAGTTTAAAGAATTGAAAGTTGTAAATAGTTCTTCAGCGTAATTATTTTTATTGATTCGCTATATGATCGAACTGGTTTCCATTGTTATTACAAAATTTTCTCTTGTCGGTTGAGAAATATTTTCTTTCGTTATAAGTGCAAGTGATAGTAGAATAATATTTTTGAATTGTGAAAATTCAGAGGGCTTGCGGATAAAATATTGCGCCCCGTTCTTGTAAAGTTGGTTCACAACCTCTTGTTCGAAGGATGTGGAGAACACAATTACAGGAAGCTGTTTCAGTTTTTTGCTGAGCTTTATTTCCGTTAAACATTCGAAGCCATTTTTGCGGGGCATATTGAGATCGAGGAAAAGGACATGAGGAAGCACGTTTGTTTCATTTGTTAGTAGTTGCATGAGCTGTTCTCCGTCATTCACGGTTGTAAGGTGTTTGGATAGAAGCAATTCTACTAATGCTTCTTTAAAGAATATGCAATCATCAATATCGTCATCTGCAAGCAGTATTTTCAGTTGATTTAAATTCACGTATTATGGATTTCTTATAATTTAAATTTGAAAATATTTTTACCGTTTTGTATGTATTGATCACGAATTTTCCCCTTGTTCGAGAAGCAATTTTTTTTCTACTTCCATTATAAGTGTATTGTGAATAATCTGTTTGAGTTGTGCAAAATCACCTGACTTGCGAATATAATGATGCGCTCCCATCTTTGAGAGTGTGTTTATCATATTCTCCTCATAATTCCTATCCTGCGGGAAAGAGGTTGAAAACATGACCACAGGAAGATCTTTCAATTTTTTGTTTTCTTTTATCTCGGATAAACATTCGAACCCATTTTTGCGGGGCATGCTAAGATCGAGAAAAAGAACATCAGGAAGATGTTCTGAATTTTCAGAAAGAAAATTCATCAGTTGTTCTCCGTCATGAACAGTTATAAGATGAGTGGAGAGTTGCAATTCTTCTAATGCTTTTTTAAAAAAGAGGCAATCGTCAGTATCGTCATCAGCAAGAAGTATATTCAATTGTTTTAAATTCATTTTGCATTTTTTTGGAAATTGGTTCGGAATCGCTCACAGCGTCAGTTTTCGGCCAGTAAAGAAGTGCATAGTTAAATACGAAAGTGTTACACAATTATAGAAATAACTTACATAATTCACACGTTTAGCTCATTTCTTATCTATCGTTGACAGACTTGTTCATGATGCTCATAGAATACCAAACACAACTTATCCCAATGCATCGGGATGTTTTTTTGCCACAGATGATGTCTGGTTTACTCGTCCCGAAGCAAGAAGCGGGGAATACTCTGGTAGGGATTAATGGGTGTCATGTTATGTAATTAACGCGAAGCACCTATTCTTGCATTTCTGTTGTTAACTTATTAACAATGTGAATTATATGTTATATATCACTATTTGTAACTATCCACCAGATACATCTGTACTATTACACAATCTACATTCGACAATACAGTTTGTATAACAACCAGAACGATAAATATTTCTAACAAATAGGAAACTTCTAAAATTATTCCAATGAATAAATTTAAAACCCTGCGTGTAAAATTGTTTTTGATCCTGATGACAGCTTGGAGTAGCGTGGTATTTGCCCAACCTGTAATTACCTCCTTTTCGCCAACTACAGGCGCAATAGGAACTACTGTAACCATTACGGGTACTGGATTTAATACCGCAGCTGCACAGAATATTGTTTATTTTGGAGGTGCAAAAGCCGTTATAACTTCCGCCACAGCAACATTGCTCACTGTTACTGTTCCGGTTGGTTCTACTTACGAACCTATTTCGGCCACATCAGCCCTTAGCGGATTAACTGCTTTTTCTTCTAACCCATTTGATGTAACATTCAATTCAGTCGGAGGGATTGATGCTAATTCTTTTGATCCAAGAGTAAATTTTACTGTGGGTATCCAACCATACGGCATTGTTTCCGCTGACCTTGATTTGGATGGGAAACCCGATTTAGCTATTCCAAATACCAATGCGGCAAATAAAGTATCAGTTTTACGAAACAACGCCGCTATTGGTTTAATTAATAGTTCTACTTTAAATTCCAATATTACTTTTTCAAGTGGTAATATTACTTGTAGTGTGCAAGTAGCTGATATAGATGGTGATGGGAGAAAAGATATCATTGAAACAAACTATGGTGATAATACTTTTTCAGTTTTAATGAATACAGCCAATCCAGGTTCCATTACCTCTTCTTCCTTTGCAGCAAGGGTAAGTTTTACAACAGGGTCTAACCCCTTCGGTATAGCGGTAAACGATATTGATATGGATGGCAGGCCGGATGTTATTGTTGTTAACTGCCAGAGTAATAATATTTCAGTATTCAGAAATACTTCCACTTTAGGAAACATATCTTTTGCTCCCAAAGTTGATTTTGGAATAAGTGGGCAATCGTTTTATGTAATGCTCAGGGATATAGACGGAGATAGAAAGCCCGAGATAATTGCAGTTGTTACATCCACTGGAGGAGTAACTATTTTCAGAAATACGAGCACGCCGGGTATAATTAATGCTTCTACATTTGCAAGTGCTTTATTGATTCCAACAGGACTAACCCCCCGCGATTTTGATATTGCAGACATGGATGGTGATGGAAAGGTAGATATTTTGGTTCCAAACCAAGATAACGCTAATTTTTCGGCATATAGGAATTTAAGCACTGTTGGTTCAATTTCTTTCAGCGCTCGTGTAAACTTTTCAACTGTTACTAATCCTTCGGGAGCCAAAATCGGAGATATCGATGGCGATGGTAAGCCTGACTTAGTTATAATTGGAAGTAATACGGCACAGGTGTTTAAAAACACAAGTACTTCTGGAACCTTTTCTTTTGGAACAGGCATATCCTTTGCATTGGGGAATTCATCTATGAATACGGTAATTGTAGATATGGACGGAGATGGCAAGCCTGAGATTTGTGTATTTGACTACAATGATGGGACTATTTCAATTCTGCATAATAAGATATTAACGCCTCCTACAATTACATCCTTCTCCCCAACTTCAGGCTCAATTGGTACTTTGGTTTCTATTAGCGGTACAGCATTAACCAATCCTGCCGCCTTTACAATAGGAGGTAAGGCAGCTATTGTTATTTCAAACGATGGAAGCACACTGGTGGGTATGGTAATGCCTGGTGCAACTACTGGTAATATTTCTTTAACCACAGGCGGAGGCACAGTTAATAGCGCCAGCAATTTTACGGTAATCCCTTCTCTTCTCCCTGTCACTCAACAAGGCAGTAAATTGGTTGGAACAGGTAATATTGGAAATGCCCAACAAGGCTATTCTGTATCAATAAGTGCCGATGGCAATACAGCCATCGTAGGGGGATGGAGTGATAATGGTTATATAGGAGCTGCATGGATTTATACCCGCAGCGGCAGCATATGGACCCAACAAGGCAGTAAATTGGTCGGAACAGGAAATATAGGAAATGCACAACAAGGCATTTCAGTCTCTCTCAGCGCCGATGGCAATACTGTTTTAGTAGGTGGGAATGGCGATAATAGTAATACTGGAGCAGCATGGATTTATACCCACAGCGGCAGCACATGGACACAACAAGGAAGCAAATTAGTAGGCACCGGGGCTATAGGTTCAGCTAATCAAGGCTCTTCAGTCTCTCTCAGCGCAGATGGCAATACAGCTATTGTTGGTGGACAGGGTGATAATGCTAGTATAGGAGCAGCATGGATTTATACACGCAGTGGCAGCACATGGACACAACAAGGGAGTAAATTGGTTGGATCAGGTAATGCCGGAACTTCAACTCAAGGCTCTTCAGTATCTCTCAGCGCTGATGGCAATACGGCTTTAGTAGGTGGATATCAAGATAATAATTTTATAGGAGCTGCATGGATTTATACGCGCAGCGGCAGCACATGGACACAACAAGGCAGTAAATTGGTTGGAACAGGTTATATAGGAAGTTTTATTTGTCAAGGCTCTTCAGTATCTCTCAGTGCTGATGGAAATACAGCGCTTGTTGGGGGATATGGGGATAATAGTGTAGGAGCCATATGGATTTATACCCGCAGCGGCAGCACATGGACACAACAAGGGAGTAAACTGGTTGGGACAGTTATTCAAGGAAATCCACAACAAGGCCGATCAGTATCACTCAGCGCTGATGGTAATACAGCCTTAGTAGGTGGAAATAGCGATAATGGTGGTATAGGAGCAGTATGGATCTTTACCCGTAGTGGCAGCACATGGACACAACAAGGAAGTAAATTGGTTGGGACAGGTTATACTGGAACTCCAAATCAAGGCCGATCAGTATCTCTCAGCGCAGATGGAAATACTGCTTTAGTTGGTGGTTATGGTGATAATACTAGTATAGGAGCTGCATGGGTTTTTACCCCACCTCCTTCACCAACTGTGGCTTCTTTCAGCCCTGCTTCGGGTAGTGTAGGAACCTTAGTAACTATAAGTGGAACTAATTTAGGTACATCTTCCGCCTTCACAATAGGCGGTATCGCTGCCATTGTTATTTCAAACACCGGAACCACTTTGGTGGGCATGGTAATGCCAGGGGCGACAACAGGCAATATTTCAATTACAACTGCAAGCGGAACTGTGAACAGTGTAAGTAACTTTACGGTTACTCCTTCACTTGCTCCAGTTAGCCAGCAGGGTAGTAAATTGCTTGGGAATGATATTGCCGGAACCTCTAGTCAGGGTACATCAGTATCCGTGAGCGCGGATGGCAATACCGCTATAGTTGGTGGATCGGGTGATTATTATAGTATTGGAGCAGTTTGGATTTATGTCCGCAGTGGTGGCATTTGGTCGCAACAAGGTGGTAAACTTGTTGGGAATGATTATGTCGGGAATTCCTATCAGGGATGTTCAGTAGCCTTAAGTGCAGATGGAAATACAGCTTTAGTAGGCGGATACAATGATAACAGTTTTGTGGGAGCGGTCTGGGTTTATACCCGAAGTGGAAGCACCTGGACTCAACAAGGTACAAAATTGATTGGAACGGGTTATTCAGGGTTGCCAAGAATGGGTTATTCAGTATCGCTCAGCGCTGATGGCAATACTGCTTTGTTTGGCGGATATGCTGATAATGCCTCAGCTGGAGCAGTATGGGTGTTTACACGAAACGGAAGTACATGGACCCAGCAAGGAAGCAAACTTGTCGGGACAGGAAATACTGGGGCTCCATTTCTGGGGGCTTCAGTATCGCTCAGTGCAGATGGAAATACAGCTATAATAGGCGGATACAATGATAACACAGGTATGGGAGCAGCGTGGGTTTTTACCCGAAGTGGCAGCGTCTGGTCGCAGCAAGGTACTAAACTGGTGGGCACTGGTTCTACAGGAACTCTTGTAAATCAAGGATATTCCGTATCTCTCAGCGCTGATGGCAATACAGCATTGGTTGGTGGGGATAGGGAGAATGCAAGCGGTGTAATCACAGGCGCTGCCTGGGTTTATACCCGCAGCGGTGGTGTCTGGTCTCAGCAAGGTAGTAAACTTATTGGGACAGGTTATGTTGGAAATCCGTATCAAGGAGCATCAGTGTCTCTCAGTGCCGATGGTAATACTGCGTTAGTTAGTGGTCATCAGGATAATTTTTCAAAAGGAGCTGTTTGGGTTTATACCCGCAGCGGTGGAGTCTGGACTCAGTATGGCAACAAGCTGGTTGGTACTGGTACTGCAGGAGTTTCAGGTTCTACCCAAGGATCTTCAGTTTCTCTTAGTGCCGATGGCAATACTGCTATAGTAGGTGGGTCATCGGATAATAATTATATAGGAGCAGCATGGGTTTTCACACCACTTCTTCCTCCTTTGGCTATTGATGCTACTGGCATTTTAGCCAATGGCTTCACAGCCAATTGGAACGCCTCAACCGGTGCAACCGGTTACCAATTAGATGTTGATGATAATAATGACTTTTCAAGTCCCATAATAAACAATTTGGATGTAACTGGTTTTACCACAAAAGCTGTTACCGGTTTAACACCTTTAACTACTTATTATTACCGTGTAAGAGCCTATAATGCTAATAGCACAAGTGGAAACAGCAATGTTATAACAGTTATCACTGTTTCAGTTATAACAGATATTAAGGATTTGCAGAAGGAAAATGTGATAATAGTTTATCCAAACCCGGCAAACGGGATTATTACCCTTTCGGGATTATCTTTTATAGCAAACGACCAATCTGTTAGTTTGATAATTTCGGATATCTTTGGAAAAACCATGTTGTCAAAAAAACTTGAAAGAAATACAATTTCTGAAACCATTGATATCAGTTCGCTTGGGAATGGAGTTTATTTTATAATCCTGCAGACAGATATTGAAAGAATTGTAAAACGTTTTGTAAAACAATAAATGCAGCTGATCAAAACACTAACTGTGTTAAAGATGAACTTTTCACAGTTAGTATGTTTTTTAAGAAAAGAATGGTGTTAATTCCCACCGACCTTTGTTTATTTTTAAGCGAATTATCTTAAAAACCACCCAGAAACCTGGCAAGAACCTGGCAAGAAAAAAATCGTTGTGCAGTCATGCGGTCAGTTTGCAAGACATTCAGACCGCAGGACCGCAAGACAAAAAAATTACATTTCCATTATTTAATACCTGTTATCTCCAAAACCTGGCAAGAAACCCAGCAAGATTTTAGAGGAGACCTTTATTTAATCCTTCATACACCTAATAAATATGCCGAACTCTTTAGTGTACATTCACGGAATATCTGCAATCAAATCCACTGCAGAAGATTGTTCAATATACGGCACTTTTAGAAAAATGGAGCGCATCACTGGGAATCCTGTAGAAATGTCTTTGTGGATGTAGATAGTAGTTCCCTCCTCACCAGAAAATATGGCAGTAGTTAAATATATTCCGATAAATCATTTTAAGAATAACTTTCTATTGTTGATAATATCCATTTTTTAGTGCTTAATCATAATATAAGCCTACATTGCGTTAGTAAACATTCTAGTAAAGGCATCCGACACTTAAAATTAATTTTTAGTAAATGGGAAAAGGTAACAAATCTGAAAAAGGAAACCCAAGCAAAAATGCAGAAGAGATATTGAACATGGAGTCGTCAAAAATAACTTCTGAACATTCTGAAGAAGCGCTGAAACTTATTTACGAACTAAGAGAATCCCGGTCAGAGCTAAAAATAAAGAATGAAGAACTCATTCTGGCATTATCCAATGCAGAGGATGCTTCCAAACTATTTGATTTTACACCAGCGGGTAATTTTACAATTTCCAATGAAGGAGAAATTATTAAGTTAAACATTTGCGGTTCGCAAATGCTTGGAAGAAACCGCTCGCTTTTAAAAACCAGCAGGTTTGGTTTTTTTGTTTCTGACGATACAAAACCAATCTTTAACCTCTTTATCAAGAAAGTATTTAACAACATAGTCACAGAATCATGCGAGGTGACCCTGTCAATTGATGACAACTTACCAATGTATGTTCACCTTATCGGCATCGCTTCCAGAAATGGAGAACAATGTTTTGTAAGTATGGTTGATATCACCGAGCGCAAACAATTAGAAATGGAACTTGCTTATCAAAACGAAGAGAAAGCAAAACGAGTGGCAGAGTTGGTTATTGCTAATAAAGAGAAAGATAAACGGGTAGCAGAGTTGGTCATTGCTGACGAAGAGAAAGCTAAACAGGCAGCAGCGTTGATTATTGCTAACAAAGAGAAAGAAAAACGAGTGACAGAGTTAGTCATTGCTAACGAAGAGAAAGCTAAACGGGTAGCAGAGTTAGTCATTGCTGACGAAGAGCGCAGGATTGAAGCGGAAAACCTTAAGAAAGAAATGGAATTGCGAAAGAGGCAAATGAAACTGATGGTCGATAGAGAACTCACCATAATAGAAATAAAAAAGGAAGTCAATGAACTTCTAATTAGATTTGGTCAGGAAGAAAAATACACGACACACATTTAGAGAAATAAACAAACCACAGATAGTATCAACTAAAAAAGTCGGACCAGGTGACCACTTCAAAAGTCGGTCAGATTTCACAAAACATACATTTGGGAACAACAATGATTTAACTCCGGCTCTGGGTGGTCAATTTATTCCGGCCAACTATGGTCATGGTCACTGGCTTTTCAACATCATATTTGTATTGCTCAATACTTACTTCAATATGGTGAAGAAGGGGGTTTTCAATTCTCTTTTCGTAAAGTATTAAATGTGATGTATCACAAATAGCTTTCTCTCTATTAATGCCAGCATATTTTTCTATAACTTCCTTTTGGAAGTTCATAAGAATAGAGATAGATACTGTCTGCTTTTTGTTTTTCATTTTATTGATATGAAACATTATTTTCCGCTGCCCATTGAGTAAATTTTTCTTTAAATTTAGGTATTGCAGTCGGCAATAAAGCATGATAAGTAATCCTCCCGTCTTTCTCCCATATCCATAATTGAGTTGTCCCTAACATTTTTTTCAAAGTAAAACTTTGGCCGTTTAATTCCATGTCAATATCTGTATTCTTTTCTGGTACAATCTCACTGCTGAATTTTTCTAAAGCAGTAAGAAATATATAAAATTCTTGAGGTGAACCACTGAATAATGAAAAATTTGCAATTATTGCAAAATCATCGTATCTATTATCCTGACCAAGAAGATTAATAATTATAGTACTATCAGGAAAATAATGAGCGATCATCTGCTCTTTTGTCATTGGATTTGTCCATATTGTAACAGATTTAATCTGTTTGCCCGTATGCTACAAATGACATTGTGATTAAAAATAAAAATAATAATTTTTTCATTTTAATATGTATTTATTAAAGAAAGCTCTTTCAAATCAATGGCAAACCCCAGATGCTGGGCATCAATTTTAATCAGGCTTCCTAAATAATTTTCTTTTTGCATCTTTTTGAAAGTTTGCTGAAGCATTATAAACCTTGTTTTTCCTCTTAAAGACTTCTTGAATTCACTTCAATCAATTGTTTAAATGCAAAAGCTGGACCCATTGACCACATTTGGCCTGATAGATTACAATTTGCATACATAACTTAACAACAAACCCTTTATTCCGGCCAGAGGCGATCAGGGCCATTGGTATTTCCAGCTTATGGCGCAATCTAGCTCTTAAAAAACAGCCCTGTTCATCCTGCCCCTGTTGGCTGCCATCTTTTTAAACTGCATCTTTTGTTGGGCTGACAGGGTTGACCTGAACTGGTTCTTTGTAGCCTTTATTTCCTGCTGCCTGGCTTTTATCATATTAACCTGTTGATCTGTGAGTGAAGCTCTAAAAGCTTTTATTCTGTCAGTCTTCATCATGCGTGGATCATTAAGCATGTTTTTTTGTTCCTGTGTAAGAGTAGCCTTGAAAGTTTCCCTTATCTCTATTCTTTTTTGTAGATACTTTTTTAACATGGCTTTCTGTCCTTCCTTTAAACCTGGTTTCATCATCTGTGTACCTGACATTGACTGATTAGACTGAGTTTGTTCCTGCGCCACTATTATACCACCCGAAAATATTGTTCCAAGTAGAATAGTTAATACTGTTTTAACAATTGTTTTCATTTTATCTTGTTTTATTTTTAATTATCTCTTTGATATTAGAAAGTTAAAAAGGTTTAACCTGATACTTATTTATTATGTAAAAGTTGTAATGGTTTTAAAGTTTTAATCTTATAATGCTTTAATAACATTTGAGTATATCAGTAGATACTATGGATGGGAGAAACTATGGTTTACAAAGATCATTTTTGCCAGGGAGCAAAAATGTATAATCAATCATTCCGGATTGGGCTTTTGAGCCGGAATGGTAGTGACTAACACAACTTTTGTATTGGAAAACTTCATCATCAATGTTTTTCCCCTTAAAGACTTCTTGAATTGGAAGAATTATTTAAATAATAAAAAAGACTCATTATCAACGTATTTTGTTAAACAAAATGTAAATTTGGTAAATATTTATTTTGAGAAAGTTAAACGTAACATGATCAACATGAAAAATTTATTTAGAATTTCAGGAGTAATCCTTGTTGTCCTATCAATCTTTTTGATTCACTCATGTAAGAAAGATAAATCTTCCACAGTTCCGGGGGGCCCAACAGGAGTGACAGCTACAGCAGGAAATGCTCAGGCAACAGTAATATTTACAGCACCTGTAAGTGACGGCGGCTCTGCGATAACCGGATACACGGTAACTTCAAATCCGGGTAATATCACAGGCACCGGTGCCGCCAACCCTATTATAGTAACAGGGCTCACCAATGGAACTGCTTATACCTTCACAGTAACTGCAACAAATGCAATTGGAACCAGTGTGGCAAGTTCTGCCTCAAATTCAGTAACCCCTACAGCACCTTCCACAGTTCCGGGAGCGCCAACAATAGGGACAGCCTCGGCAGGAAATGCCCAGGCATCAGTAACCTTTACAGCACCGGTTAGTAATGGCGGCTCTGCAATAACAGGTTACACGGTAACTTCAAGTCCGGGTAATATCACAGGCACCGGTGCCGCCAGCCCTATTACGGTAACGGGTCTCACTAACGGAACTGCCTATACTTTTACAGTAACTGCCACAAATGCAATTGGAAACAGTGTGGCAAGTTCTGCCTCAAATTCAGTAACACCTGTAGCACCTTCCATAGTTCCGGGAGCACCAACAATAGGAACAGCTTCGGCAGGAAATGCACAGGCATCAGTAACCTTTACATCACCGGTCAGTAATGGCGGCTCGGCTATAACAGGCTATACGATAACTTCAAGTCCAGGCGGTTTAACAGGCACCGGTACTGCCAGCCCAATTACAGTAAGCGGTCTTACCAATGGGACTGCCTATACTTTTACAGTAACAGCCACAAATTTAATAGGAACCAGTCTGGCAAGTGCTGCTTCAAATTCAGTAACACCTGCAATACCACCTTCAATTAGCGACATTGATGGAAATGTTTACAACACCGTTTATATAGGCACACAGCTATGGATGGCAGAAAACCTGAAAACCACAAAATATAACGATGGCACAGCAATACCCAATATAACAGATGCAACATGGGCTGCCGCAACCACAGGAGCCTATAGCGATTACATTAATACTCCGGCAAATTCAACTACTTATGGGAGACTGTATAACTGGTATGCAGTAGATAATAATGCTACTACTAAAGTGGCAAGCAACGGAGGCAAGAATGTATGTCCGACAAGCTGGCATGTGCCAAGTGATACCGAGTGGACAACCTTAACAACCTATTTGGGAGGAGAAATGGTTGCAGGTGGCAAACTAAAAGAAACCGGCACAACCCATTGGCAAGGTCCTAATACGGGGGCAACCAATGAAACGGGTTTTACAGCTCTGCCGGGTGGCTTCCGTGGCAATGGAGCGTACAGCGACATTGGAAACTACGGTTACTGGTGGAGTTCTACTGAGTACTCTACGGCGGACGCCTGGAGCAGGTACGTGAACTACAATTACAGTGTAACCAGGTACTACGCCTTTGAGCAGTATGGTTTCTCTGTTCGTTGTGTTAGGGATTTATGATTTATTTGACTATTTGTTTTATTTACCACTAAGTGGTCGAATTTTTGCGAAAACATGGGCTTATATCAGGAATTGCCGGTTTACAAAGCAAGCTATGATCTATTGATTGAGATATTCCAATTCACAAAGGATTTTAGCAAGGATTATAAATATACGGTAGGCGAAAGTTTGAAAAAGGAAACGATTGAATTGCTAACTTTAATATTCGTGCCAACAGCAAAACGGATAAGCAATTAGTTTTGCAGGAAGCCAGGGAGCGAATTGAAGTGATAAGGCTTTTTATTCGCCTGATGAAAGATATGCACCAGATAAGTGTGAAAAACTTCGTAACAATAACACCAATGTAAACAGGAACAACAACAATAAGCAATATGGTTTCTCTGTTCGTTGTGTTAGGGATTTTTTGTGACCAGAAGCACGGAAGCGTGCATGCTGTTATTAAGATGGTGGACTTAATATCTTTTAGGTGCCATTTATAATATAAATGATCTATAGGCTAATATGTATGGTTTTGAGTCGTTGGTAAATAGTTGATTGAAATATAATTGGTTTTATCGTTATTTAGTTATAGATTTGAAAGTGTCTGAATTATGTTAAAAATTATTTGTGATCTTGTCTACTCCCCCACTCCCGGCATTGTTCTTAACCCGCTTAAAGGCTCTGTTCAAATTGGAGGGGGACAGGATTTGCTCAAGCAATCCATAACTCGGTTTGTCGACATTAGCGAAGTTGTTTTCAGTTATCCGTATATAGGTCTGCCCTCCTGCATACACTTCGAGTTCCGCTCTATCTCTTTGCTGGTAGGTCCCGATATTTATCGGGATTTTCTGCTCTCTGCCCTTCATTCGGTAACATTCATTTACTTTCGCTTCTTAAGGTTCAGTCCTTCTCCCTGAGTAGTTTGGGATACTATGACTTCGGCTGACTTCTCACGATAAATCTTGTTTCAACCATCCTTCATACTTCGTTTCAGGATGTCCGTGAGACCTCCCGTGATAAGACAAATAACTTTCATTCCATGTACCCGCATCATTTACACTCCAATGTCCGTGTAGTTATTGGACTTTGTTTTGTTTTGCAAACTCATCCCATCGGATATGCCTGATAATGTTCGTGTTCCTCGGGTCGGAACTTCGCCATGCACGGCGCACAAAAAAAACAAGAGGTCGATTTTGACCTCTTGTGCCGTTTGGTACCCCGAACGGACAAAAGTTGCAACAGGAAAGGTGTTGTATTTGAGAGTTTATTCAAATGAAAAAAACCTATTAATGGCACTTTACTGCAATAAGGAGTTGTTGAGATTGCTTCAATTAACAAAAATTCTTAATTTTATGAAGTAATGAACTTAAAGAAACATTTGCCTCTTTCAAGATAGTTTTAAAATACTTGTGCTAAAAATGAGTTAGTACCAATTGTTGCTACCGCTTAATGAGACAAGATTTCAGACACATCTATCTTGATTGTAACAAAGGAAAATTTATTTCTTAAACCGGTCTTGATCATCGGCCGCCTAAAACGAGAGACCCTTACGTTGCTGTATGGATTTTAATTTAAAGTTGCATTTTGTTTAAACAAATTGTAACTTTCTCAAAATATATATACTGAGAAAGTTAAACTTAATATGTTTTGATATGAATAATTTATTTAGAATTTCAGGGGTAATCTTATTAATTTTTTTAATTCACTCTTGTACGGAAAAGCCTACACCACCTGTTATTACAACAACAGCTGTCACTGCAATTACTTATACAACTGCTACCTCAGGAGGAGATGCTACAAACGAAGGAGGAGCTCCTATAGTTTCCAGAGGTGTTTGTTGGAATACCTCTGCTGACCCGACCATTGCCAACAGTATAACTATTGAGAGTGGTGGATTGGGAACTTTTACAAGTAACCTTACGCAGCTTACTCCAAATACAATGTATTATGTAAAAGCCTATGCAACAAATAGTGCTGGTACAGGTTATGGCAATCAGGTATCATTTACTACCCTCCAGGTTGCAGTTCCTGTCTTGACAACGACAGCCGTTACTTCTATTGCGCAAACATCAGCAGTATCAGGAGGAAATATTACATCTGACAATGGTGGATCTGTGACCGTAAGAGGAGTCTGTTGGGGCACGGCAATAAACCCGACAACAACAGATAATAAAACCACTGATGGTACAGGAACTGGGAGTTTTGTTAGTAACTTAATTGGTCTACAGCCCGGGACTATTTATTATGTTAGATCTTATGCAACAAACAGTGTTGGTACAGCTTATGGAAATGAAATAAGCTTTACTACATCTTCGGTTGACACAACAGTTCCCGTTACATATTCTTTATCTGATATGCTGGGAACATGGCAACGACATAGTTTGGTTACTAGCAGTTCTAATAACGGTTTCTGGATACACGGGTCCATAATTAATAGTGGCGTTTCATCAACGGTCCACGTCATTTTACCGAATGGTACTTATGATACCATATATACATCATTAAATGGATCCATTTCATCGACAGGTGTTCTTACAATAAGTGATGACCCTGCGGCTCATTCATACATGAGTACGGATAAAAATTTAATTGTCAGAACAACGAAACGCAGTGGATTATACACACTTGTAATGGACCAAAAAGCAGTATCCGGCACGATTTACAGTACTACCGATTTGCAGGGAACATGGCAAACACATTATTTAGTTGGTGGTGGATCGTGGAGTGGTTGGGTACATGGAAAATCTACCATTGACAATAATGGAAACAGCACATTGGATAATGTAGTAAAAAGCGATAATAGTACCGGTGCCTCAACCGTACAAGTATCAATTTCATCAAGCGGGGTTATATCTGTTTATGGGGTCAATGCCTACAACGGCTTTATGAGTGCAGATAAGAAGTTAATGATTACTAACATGACAGATGGCGGTGGCGGAGGAGGTCTTGCAATTTCCCAGAAAGTAGTAGCAGAAACAAATTACAGTACAACCGATATGCAAGGGACATGGCAGATGCATGACATATTGGTGGGGTCAGAGAATTGGACTGAACACGGCATAATGACTATTGACGCAAACGGAAATGGTGTAATCTCAAATATGATTAAAGATAACGGTGGAACCTTTAATAATCCCGGCACCATAAGATTGTCAATTTCTTTAGAAGGAATAGTTACATTTGGAACGGACCTTCATGGCTTCGTAAGTGCAGATAAAAAATTAATTTTTTGTACTCAAGGAGATGATGCAGGCCATGCATACAGTCTTGTGGTTCTTCAGAAAATGCCCTAAGCCACTGCGTTTGTAAAAGTGTCCGAAAATGATTCAACAATAAGATTGGCTGCATATAACACGCCGATGTCATGGTTTTTGCAACTAAACTAATACAAATTACTATTGATGAGATTCGTTAGCTGAACCCCCTTCAAAACTACCTGTACGTGCCTCTGTACGTTGACACTACAAGGCATTATCTCCTACTACCTGGTATTCTGCTATCAACTCAGTATCAAAAGAGCCCTCAGGCTCTACGTATTCCTGATGTACATGATTAGCAGATAGTTTATCAAAATGCTTCAGTGCGTTATCCAGATTCCTGAAGGCACCACTGCCATCTGATAAGAATTGATCATTAGTTGATATTACCTCACTTTCCTCAAAGTCAACACCAAATGCTTTATGTGGACGCATAATATATATTCTGCATACTTCAAAACCATCAGGACTATTTTCTGGCTAAAGTACTGGAACCCTGCCCGGGTGTCGTCGGGTAACACAACCTCCCTTTATTGCCAGGCCGTCAGACTGTCTAAAAACCTATCCTTTTTGTTGATAACTATCCGGTTGTTTATTCTTAGGAAAATCATGGTTTTTGTACCTTAACTGCATGAAATTCATACAAGGACATAATAGAACCCTGACTCAGCTTTTTCCTATTTTAACCCTAACTGATAATATAACTTTTGAATTACTATTATTTAACTAAAATAATTACGGATGAAAACTCATTTTTTTCTTTTTCTCTTGCTTTCAACCATAATTTCATCAGGTTGCGGTCAAACTAAAAGTCCGAATTCTGATTCATATACTGAGTCGCAAATCAAAGAAGATTTTTTGATAACCAATTTGGAATTACTTGGGAAGATATGGGGTTTTTTAAAGTATCATCACCCTGAAGTTGGAAAAGGTAAATATGATTGGGATGATGAACTGTTTCAGTTTTTGCCAGAATTCATGAACGTAAACGATACCAGGCAGCGGGACGAATCACTACTTCGATGGATAGAAAAATACGGTGAATTGCCTGTATGTACGACCTGTAAGGAAACAGCCGATGCTTATCAAAAACCTGATTTTTCATGGGTTGAAAACGGAAATATGAGCGCTGTCTTAAAAAAAAAGATAAAAGAAATCTATCAAAACAGGCACCAGGGAACTCATTATTATATTAAGAAGGCGTACTATGATGGTAATCCTGAATTTATAAACGAACAACCTTATTCAACTTCTTTTCCCGACGAAAATCTTCGTTTATTGGCGTTGTATCGGTACTGGAACATCATCCAATATTTTTTCCCGTATAAGTATTTAACGGACAAAAATTGGGATGAAGTATTGAGAGAATATATCCCTAAATTTATTAATGCAAAAACGGCATTGGAATATCAATTGACCGTACTTCAACTTGCAGGCGAAACCAATGATACGCACGCAAGACATTTTCTAGGAGCAAATGAAATAGACTTATTGAGAGGAACTAGGTATGCGCCTTTTCGGACAAATGAAATAGACTCATTGAGAGGAACAAGGTATGCGCCTTTTCGGGTTCGGTTTATTGAAAATAAATTAACAGTAACTGACTATTTCAAGCCGGAATTGAAAGAAACTGCAGGTTTGGAAATTGGCGACTTCATAACCCATATAAACGGCAAGGAGATAGAATATATAATTGACAGTATCAAATCATATTATCCGGCATCGAACGAAGCAGCAAGAATGTATTACATCGCACCCGATTTGGTACGTTCGAATAATCATTCAATTCATATTGTCTATAATTCTTCAGGAACAATAAAGCAAAAGGAATTAACATTGTATGAAAGGTCTGATTTGAATATGAACGAAATAAGTAATAAATTATCTTATGACAGTATCATGATTGATAAAGATTCTATGTTTATCGGATATATTACACTTGAAACCATCAATGAATCAGAAATATCCCATATTAAAAAGTCTTTTATGAATGCGAAAGGAATCATCATTGATATTCGGAATTATCCTGCCACTTTTGTGCCTTTTTCATTGGGGAATTATTTTACTTCGAAAAGAAAGCCTTTTGCGAGATTTACAACAGCAAATTTAAATAATCCGGGAGAATTTAATTTTAGTCGTAATGTGTCGTTTTTAGATAATAACGCAGGAAACCGATATAGCTCTAATATTTTTGAAACACCTAGATCAGAAAAATATTTTCAAGGAAAATTAGTCGTCATTGTGAATGAAGAAACCATAAGTCAAGCCGAATATACCGCTATGGCATTCAGGGCTGGAGATAATACTGTTATAATTGGCAGCCAAACGCAGGGAGCTGACGGAAATGTATCATTTATCCCGTTACCGGGCGGATTAAAAGCCGGGATTTCAGGTATTGGTGTTTATTACCCGGCTGGGAGAGGAACTCAGCGTATTGGCATAGTTCCAGATATTGAGGTAAAACCTACCATTCAAGGGATTCGGGAAGGACGAGATGAACTCTTGGAAAAGGCGATTGAAATTATAAAAAATGAGTAAAGTATGAACCTTGTCCGCTCAGCGGGAATACTTGTCTTCCGCCTAGGCAACCAAATTGATGCTTAACGATAATGTCGTAGAGTCAAGCGCTCAAGACTTATTGTATCTTGATTAATTACAAATTCTTAAAAATAGCCAGGACTGAAAACCTTGACAAATTTCAGATATCGTGACAAATTCTCTGCATCGGGACAGTTTTAAAATAAGCACAAATGCTAACAAGCGGGTTTAATTAATGGCCTTCGTCAGCCCGGACAGCTTGGTAATCAGCTCCCAAAGTCTATGCTGTTAACTTTATTTCCGCATATAAAATTTTGTGGTACCCGGACTGTTCCTGCAACCGGGATAAAGTCTATTGGGCTGCCGGCCGACGCGCAGCTGGCAGTGTTTTTTGCTCGCCATTTAGAAAGTTTATCATGACAAGTAATTTTGCGCCATCTAGCAGGACTAATACTTCAGCGGCTTTTGCCTTGACAAGTGGCATTTCACCCATCTGCCGGGACTGGCAAAAAACACTACCAGCCCCGACACAGACGGCCACTAATCAAACCCGCCGCCGTTAGCATTCAGGCCTCAAAGCACTTACCGTGACAATTTACTCTTAGTGTGACAATTACGTAACGCAGACAATTGGCCCGAAATGCTAACTGAAAAACCATAATTTTACATGACAATCGGGATTCAAAATAGTTTGTAACTTTGATTATTAGTAGAATATGTAAACAAGTTACCTGCAACTAACATCAATATGATTATCATATATATAGAAACGAATAATAACATATTAATACTCTAACTAATGATTAAAACTATTTCTCGAATCCTTGTGGGAGTTTCCTTACTCTCGATTCCATCTTTATCTAATTGTCAGAAGCTACCTGTTTTGCAACTGGAGGATGCTTATAAAAAACAGGAACCGATAAATTCAAATGAATTCATTGGTTCTTTGAAATATATCCCATTAGAGACATCTCCGAACTGCTTAATCGGAGCTAATCCGAAAATCAATTTGACTGAAAAATATTTTATCATAACCGACAATCAGAACCATTGCTTTCTTTTTGACAAATCCAATGGGAAATTTATTCGGGAAATAGGTCATTATGGGAAGGATCCGGGTGGTTTTAGAAGTAACAGAGGTTTTTTTAATGAAATGACTTCAACTATATTTTTTATTGGTTGGAAGGGTGATCTGCTTAAGTATTCGCTGGACGGTAAATATTTGAGTTCAGTATTAATACCTAATTATAATAGTAGTTTATCAGACATCTATATGCCTGACAGATTTGAATACCTTGATAATAACCTGATTGTATGCAACATAATAAACGCAAATGGACTTCAGAAAACACTTTTATTAATTTTCGATGAAAACGGGAAAGAGATTAAAACTATACCAAATAGAAAACCTTTAAAAGAGCATAACCTCAGTATTAGTATTGGGGATGTATGGTATTCCCATTATAAAAACAAACTTTACTTCAATGAATATTGTAATGATACAGTATTTAATGTAAACTTGAAAAATGCTGAACCATACCTGATTATGGATAGAGGCAAACTCATCCCTCCAAGTGAAAACAGAAGTACTGGTAACGGCATAATTGAAACATCCTCTTTCTTTGAATCAGATAAATTCCTTTTAATTAATTTATGGATAAAAGGAGATAATGACAATCTTGCCGTTTATAATAAAGAGACCTTAAAACTAAAGGTCTGCAACTTCTCCTCCGGATTCAAAAACAATACAGATGGATTCGTTCCGTTTCTTCCAAAAGCAATTTACAATGAAGAACTTATTGGTATTATTCAACAACAGGAGATATCCCTTTGGATTGAGAAAAACAATGCTCTAAAGGACAAATTGCCAAAAGAATTGAAAGATCTGACCCTAAAAGATCCAACGGACAATCCAACTATTGCAATTGCAAAACTTAAATAAAACCCTAATATCAGAATCACATTTTCTAAAGTGCAGCCAAGACAAAGTTAGTAGGGCTGCCGGCCGACACGTCCGCCGGCTGGCGGAGCAGCGTTTTTTTCTCCCCGTTTATAAAATGCATCGTGATCAATAAACTTCGTTGTAACTACCGGGACTATTACTTATTCAAGCTATATCGTTACGGGACAACTTCAGTACGTCTACCTAGACTGGAAACCTCGACAAATTCCTATTATCGTGACAAAGTCATTTCATAGTGAGAGTTTTAAAATAGGCCCGAAATGCTAACAAGCGGGTGTGGTGCAATAAGCTTGTCACAATTTTTGCGTTCATACCTAGACAATTACGTAATAAAACAAAACTTTTCGCCATTTATCAAATTCATCTTACCGGCTCTGGACAGTTCCTTCAACCGAGACAAGTAAATCGTTCGCTGGGACTTGCAAAAATTGCGCCATGGTGGCTTGCACGCCGGGACAGCTTTTCGGCTAAAGCACCGGGACTGTGGGCCGGCGTGACTGCGCCACCAACGCTTACTGCACCAACCCGCTGCCGTTATGCTTAAGCGCCAGCGTATTACGAGACAGCTTTGACCTGACGAAATACGCCTAAGCATAACAGCGAAGAGGCTAATTCTTACCGTTTAGACAATGATTATGGTTTTTGCTCTTCGTTTATAAAATGCATCTTGACACGAAAACTTAGTTCTTACTACCGGGACCAATACGTGATCAGCTTTACCGTGACGGGACAACTTCGTCCGTCAACCGGGACTGGCAAAAACCTCACATACAGTTAACCCTGACCAAAAAAGCTACAGAAAGGTGGTATAATTTTTGTTGTAACATTTTCGCATTCAAATAGCTTAGTGAATAATTCTCATTCTTTTTACTGGACTGACTGATTCCATAAATACAAATTGATATGAAAACAACTATTCTTTTGACTTTCTCAATCTTAATTATTTCAGAATCATTATTTAGTCAAAATAGTACATTTAATTATCTGGACAGTGATATAAAAACCCCGCAAACCCATTCTATAAAACAAGATTTTTCTCGTTTGGGTAGTTCCAAAATAAAAGGTTCTCAGGAACTTTATAGGCCAAACAATTCTAATTTTAAAACCAAAATCAAGTATCAAGATTATGGTTATTTACCTTTATATCTAGACAATGGAGCTCTTATGCCTAGTTTAAGGTCAATCAAAAAAGAGAAACCCATTACTAAAAGCAAGCACTATGCGCCATACTATTATATGCCAGGATCTCCAATTCGAGACGCAATAAAAAAATATAACGAATAAATAACTTGACAAATCCTGTTGATAAATGGAGTTTTAACCTTCGCCTAAGCATAAAAACAAGTTAGCATTCAGGCCCACGAGCACGTAACCGCTGACAATTTACACATAACATGACAGTTACTCAACGATGACAATTGGCCCGAAATGCTAACGGAAAAGCAGATTATCATCTGACAACCGGGATTCAAAATTCTTTGTATCTTTGATTATATCGGCAAGCGATTCGCTTTAACCGACAAGTATTGTAAAAATTTTAAATTTATAAAAATGAAAAAATTGTTAAGTATTTTGGTAATCTGTTTTGTAATGACAGCCGTAAAGACTCAGCCTGTTACTATCAACAAACAGTTAAAAGATTTTCAGGACACATTCGATTTAAGTACGCCATTGAATGCAGGCATTACTTGCTCGTATATAATGGTTAACGGAAAAGCCAGTCTGTGGCGTGATGTAAGTGCATATATGATAAAGGAGTCTTTACCGAAAAGCAATGCCCCTGACAGGACTGTAAATGAAACCAAAAAAATGCGAATGTTAAATGGTACAATCAAAGAGGTGATTGTTTACAAGGATTCAATCGCTTGTATGATAACACAAGTTGACTCTGCCTATTATTCTATCCTTGTATTGGGCTTTGAAGACGGTAAATGGTTAAATATTGGCGAAGACATAGGGCGTGGGCTGGAAAATTCGAGAGAAGTTTTTTATGCCAAAGCGCCTAACACTTTACGTGAACTTCATCGGTCAATTGAAGTTAAGTCAGTTTCTACCGACACATTAGCGTTTGTGAGTTATGTAAAGCAACATGGTGTCGAACCTAGAGATTTTTTATTGGAAGCATTGACCACTCACCCACTTGTTATCTATGGAGAACTTCATCGCCGTAAAGTTTCATGGGATTTCTTAACAAGTACATTGTACGACCCGCGTTTCACCGAAAAAGTAGGAACAGTTTTTGTAGAATTGCCTTCGTATCAACAATCTGAATTTGACAGGTTTTATGCTTCGAAGGAGTTAGACACGGAGATTCTTTTAGAAATTATGCGTTCCGAACAAATTTACGGTTGGTGGGATAGAGGCGAATATGAATTTTTGATAAATGTTTGGAAATTAAATCAAACCTTGCCTTCCGATAAGCAAATTAAAATAGTATCTGTCGATGCACAACTACCTTATAAATTATTAAAGACAGCAGAAGATTTTAAGCAAAGTGAGGCAAGCCTTCCCGACCGCAATACCAACATGGCAAATGTAGTAGAGAAAACTCTTAAAATAAAAATCGATAAACGAAACAGTTTGCTTATTGTCGGATATGGGCATGCTTATAAATCACATGTTCCGGGCGGCTCGTCGGCTGCACAAGGACAAAAACCTGCGCTGACAGCTGGCGCACAATTAATACAACGCCTTACCGACAAAAATGTATTTGTAGTTTTACAACATGTACCAATGGGAACCAATTCGGCTGATTTAGGCTTTATACGCCAGGGACTTTTTGATGCAGTATTTGAAAAAACAGGCAATAAACCTGTAGCGTTTCATTTAAGTGGCAGTCCTTTCGGAGCGGAACCTTACGACGTAAACTACACAATGAGTTTCGACAGTAGAACAGGGAACTTTGCAGACAATTTTGATGGGTACATTTTTCTTAATCCGTTAAAAGACGAAGATCCTGACTATATACTATATGATATTTGGAGCGACCCGTTTATAGCTGAGATGAAACGCCGTGAAGCGATTACAAACGTTAATAATAATATGAATCGATGGTTCAGCATAGAAGGGGAGTTAACTAAAGAAAAAATAATTACAATATTTAAAGAAGAATACAAAGGCAAAAAACGTTGGAGTCAATTGTTTGAATAAGAAATAAAGAAACGCCAGCCGATAACACGGTCGATTGGGGTAATTTGCTTGTCACAATTTTTTTGCACTCATACCCAGACAAATCCAACATGCAATCAAACCAGCACCCCGACTCAGATATCATTTGACTGACAGACACCAAAACATTGACAGTTTTAAAATTGGCCCGAAATGCTAACAAGCGGGTTGGTGCAATAAGCTTGTCACAATTTTTGCATCACACCTAGACAGTTACGTAATGGCATAAAACTTTTCGCCGTTTACCAAATTCATACTACCGGCTCTGGACAAATCCCTTTCGCCGGGACATATTATCGTTCGCCGGGATTTGCAAAAATTGCGCCATGCTGGCTTGCCGCCAGGACAGTTTATCGTCTAAAGTATTGCATGACACCTCGGCGGGCTGCGCCACCACCGCTTTCTGCTCATACCCGCTGGCCGTTAGCGGGCATATTCGAAAATTTTCAAGCCTAGACAAATATGTTATAACTTGACAATTCCTGCCCGTCTATTAGGACTTCGCATCATTGACAATTGCATCATGACAAGACAATTCCTGCCATCTATCAGGACTTTTCAATCTAGACATTTTTAGACTGACTCGAGATCCCTGACAACATATAAAAATTACGCCCGCTAACTCTTTGAGCAAAATTCTCATGATGGAGATAATAATCTTTGGTACAAAATTTGACGTTTAAATGAAAATCCTACAATGAATACCAATTCTACAACAGTTTTATTAATTATTCTTCTTTCATCATTGACTTTTTCATGCAAAAAAGATCCAATTAATCCTGCAAATGATCTTACCGGACAATGGCAATGGTTGAGCACTTATGCAGTTTATCCATTAAGTGATTCAAATCCATTGACACCACAAAATACTGGAATTCAGGAAATTCTTGTTTTTAATGCAAATTACACATGGGTTAAAACTGAAAATGGTATAAGAATAGATTCCGGTATATATTCGTTAGGACATGGTAGTTATACTCCTTATCCTGGTGCGTATATATTTATATATGACAGTATTGCCTATTATCAAAATGGTATTAGATTAAATGTAGGGGACTATTATGATATTTATAATGACACCTTACAATTCTGTCCATATTATGCCGGCAGGTTTAGTTCTCTTTCTTTACCTTTTAATGGATCAAAATTCTGGATTAAGAAATAAAAAACGTTCTACCCGTCAACCGGGACTGGCAAAAACCACTTAAATCACTTATCTTAGATTCATGTAGCTTTTTTCTAAATATTATCAATATTCCAGTAACCCTAAACTATATCCGAGATGAAAAATTATCTAACTATTTTACTTCTAATCTTTGTATCCCAATGGAGTTTTTCCCAGGATAAATTAAACACAAAAGACAAAAAACAGCTTAATGTTCAGATAATTGAACAAACTCCTAAACTAATCAAGTATAAAATGCTTGATTATGAAAACGGTCCAATTTTATCAATGAAAATCAATCAGATTTCAAGTATAGAATATAAGAATGGGGTTATAGACAGACTTGGAAATCAAAACCCGAGAAAAAATAAACCCTTAGGGATTAATACAGGTGTAGTTGTTGAAACTCCTGATCGGGAAGGTGTGTTCTCTGCTACTCTGGATTATTTTTTAATTCCACAAATTGATATTGAGATTAATTTTGGGACAGATCTTTATCGAGACCTCAGTAGTTTCTCAGCTGGTCCCAAATTTCATCTTAATTCGGACAACTCTGAAAACAGATTTACTCCATTCGCAGGGTTGTTATTTGGCTCAAGTTTTGAGGAAGATTTTCTTCAGATTCCTGTAGGACTTAGCTTTATTACCAAAGCAGGATTTAGTTCATCCTTAAGTTTAAACGGAATGGTAAATCGTAAAACACATATTTATAAGTACATCCCTCCTCAAAGCCTGACTATTGAATTTAGGATCGGATGGAGATTCAAAGTTTAGGGATCACAAAAACCATGACTACTTAAGATTAGATCATCACACCATGACAATTTTAACCTGCGCCAAAGCATAACAAAAATTAACACGATGAACAACTAACTTGGTTTAAAATAGAATGCAATGAAGAAATACATATTAATCTACATTTTCATTTATCTGTTTATATCCACTAATTGTGGACGAAAAAACGAAAACTTACATAATAATATCACATTTATAAACAATAGTGATTATTCACTTTTTGTTTGTGGTGATTTTTGGTACCCTGACACTTCAATAAATTTCGGGAATCCATTGTTGTCTGGTGATTATTACAAAGTTTTCGCAAATTCAAGTGCAGATCCTTTAAAAATAAGTGATACCTATGAAGGTCGTTTTAAACAACATAACAAGCTTATGATTTTTGTATTTGATTCTCACATTCTTGAGACAAATTCATGGGATTCAGTAAAATCTAAGTACATTGTATTGAAACGTTATGACCTTAATCTAGATGATTTAAATAAGCTAAACTGGACAGTAGATTATCCGTAACCTAAATAATTTCTTAACGGGACTGGACAAAAAAACACAAATGCTAACTCGGACGGTTTAATTAATTGGCTTCGGCAGCCCGGACTACTTCTCAATCAGCCCCAAAAGTCTATGCGAGTAAACATCAACCCACTTATTAAATATTGTTGCACCCGGACTGATCCTTCTGCCGAGACAAAGTCAATAGGGCTACCGGCCATCGCGCTGTTGTCATGGTTTTTGCATCGCCATCTGGACAATTTTATCTTGACGGGACAACTTCTTACCATCTACCGGGATTCAGCCGTCAAGATAGCTTTATCGTGACACGGAAATCCTGCCCAAACCTCCTGTCACCTGATCCTAAGATCGGATAATCTTTCGGTCTAAACTCCCCCTTTTCCTTCAAAACCTGGCTCAAACCTGGCGCATAAAAAAAGAGTTACAATTTTTGATGTTGTAACTCTCTGATTTTGAAGGTGGGCCCAGATGGGCTCGAACCATCGACCCCCTGATTATGAGTCAGGTGCTACTAACCAGCTGAGCTATGGGCCCAAAATCAAATGGACTGCAATATTAGGTATTAGAATGTAATTATGCAAGACCCCGGTAAAGAATAATTCTTAACCTTCTTTCTTCAGATATTCCAACAATACATTAACAGCTTCATCCATATCATTCCCGAATGTCAGAATCCCCGATCTGTCGCCGGCCATAACAATTATCCTCTTCTCATAAACATCAGAATCTTTGAAAAGACGAAGTATGTCCTTTGCCAGTCCAGCTGTGCCATAATCCATTGCCGGATTGGTGGTTGGCACCTTATATATGAGCTCATTCCAGAGCTCCGAACTGTGAACATGAACGACAGCATTTGCTCCGGGATCGGCTGAATAAATTGCAGCATGGGTCAGCGACTCCGATGAGGCTTTAAGAGATCCTACACACTGAACGGCATTATCTTCAATATTGAAAGAATTCACTTTTATATAATGACTTGGTTCAAGATCAGGGATCTCACCGGTTGCGGAACCTGTGATTATAAACTGGTTGCCCCCTTTTATCCTCATACTCAGATTTCCAAACCCAACGCCATTCTCATAAGCGCCTATCAGATCCATATTATACAGAATCTCACGCCAGTGATTAATTATTTCATACTGTTCATCAGAGATAACAGTCCCCGACTGGCTCCAGTGACAATTGAATTTAACAGCACCTATCATTTTATTTAAATTTATCTGAAAACATTTCTTTAATATCCTTTTCTGTAGCTCTGCAAATCCCTTTTTCGGTTATTAGTCCGGTAATAAGACGAGCAGGTGTTATATCAAAACCATAGTTGGCTGCCGTTGTATCTTCAGGACAGATTCGCACTGATTGAATCTTCCCTTCAGCCAGCCCGGAAATACTTGTTACCTCTTCCGGGTCGCGCTCTTCAACTACAATTTCCTTCAGTCCATTACTTATACTGAAATCAATTGATGACGACGGCAGAGCTGAATAAAACGGGATTTTATTATCAAAAGCGGCAAGCGCTTTAAGGTAAGTCCCTATTTTATTGGCAACATCTCCGGTTCGTGTAGTACGATCACTACCAACTATAACAATGTCAACCATCTTTTGTTGCATAAGATGGCCTCCTGTATTATCAGCAATTAAGGTATGCGGTACTCCCTGCTGACCAAGTTCCCAGGCAGTAAGCTTTGCTCCCTGATTACGGGGCCTTGTTTCATCCACCCACACATGAACGGGAATTCCCTTTTCGTGGGCAAGGTAGATCGGAGCTGTTACTGTTCCGTAGTCAATGCATGCAAGCCATCCCGCATTACAATGAGTGAGGATATTAACAGGAGACCCTTTCTTTTTTTTACTAAGCTTTTCAATCAGCTTAAGTCCGTGATTGCCAATCTTACGACAGTTTTCTTTTTCTTTTTCACAAATTTCAAGCGCTGCTTTAAGCGCTGTTTCTGTTATTGATTTCGAAGAGATTTCTTTACTGATTTTCTCCATCACATAATTAACTGCCCATGAAAGGTTTACAGCAGTAGGGCGGCATGATATCAGATATCGTGAGGCATTTGAGAGGTGTTCGCGGATATTTGTCTGAGAAGTAATTTCAAGGGTGGCGAGGTAAATGCCAAAAGCAGCAGTTGCGCCAATAAGAGGAGCCCCCCGGACTGTCATATCATCGATTGCATAAAATACATCATCAACCGATCTTAGTTCCTTTGTTTCAAAAAAGAAAGGCAGCTTTTGCTGATCAATGACCTTTACAATAGTATTATCTGTATCGTCAAGCCAGATGCTCTGATAATTTTGACCGGCTATCTTCATTTTAAAATATTCTTTCTTTCCCCTGAATAATTAATCATCAAAAGTACAAAATATTAGAGGAATTGTATATAATCATAATAAGGTTTTGGTTGAAGTCTGAAGTCAGAAGACCGAAGACCGAAGAAAAAGGAAATCATTTCATCTTCCGTCTTCCGTCTTCCATCTTCCGTCTTCTGTCTTTCGTCTTCCGACTTTTCGACCAATCCATTCGAAGACTTTGATATTTTTTATAAATGTATTATCTTTGAAAATTGGGAAAAGGGATTCAAATACGCTGTTTATATGATTAATAAAGAGGAGTTTAGGAAGAAAGTTATTCTTTCAGCAGGGCAAAATTTCAGTCGGTATGGGTTTAAGAAGACCACTATGGATGAGATTGCAAAAGGGCTGAAAATGGGGAAAAGTTCGGTTTATTACTACTTTGAGAGCAAAGAAGATATTTTTGAAGCAGTAGTTCTATACGAGGCTAACCTACTTAGGAATGAGCTCACTACAGCGATAAAATCAGTAGAATCCCCGATAGAAAAGATGAAAAATTATGTTTTTGTCAGAATGAAAGCGTTCGAAAAACTTTCAAATTATTACAATGCCATCTTTGACAAAAACCTTGACCACTTTGATTTTATAGAGACAATTCGTGAAAAATATGACAGGGAAGAACTGGCTATTCTGAGACTGATTCTTTATCACGGGGCCAGAAAAAATGTTTTTAATGTAGCAAACAGTGAGTATACTGCAATGGCAATTCAGACGACATTAAAAGGACTTGAGGTTCCTCTTTTCTGGAAAAAGAAAGAAGTCAACATTGAGAACAGGCTGAATGCTATTCTTGATGTGTTGTTTTATGGAATTGTTAAGTCTTAATAAAAACGAATTTAACCACGAAGGGTCACAAAGGGAAATCCAGATGTTACCTTTTAATTACAGCCCGTTTTTTTACTTTAAGGCTCCAGTACATCCCCCCTATACTCAATAAAATAAATGGGATACTTAACCATTGTCCCATGTTAAGTTTCATTGTTGATTCAAAAGCAACCTGATTCTCCTTAAGGAATTCAATAAAGAAGCGGGCCGTAAAAGTGAGGAAAAACATCAGGCTTACGATGAAACCCTGAATATGTTCTCCTTTTTTTGACCAGTAAATCCTGTACAGTATTATGAAGAAAACAAGATAACATACAGCTTCATAGATCTGGGTAGGATGTTTTGGTGCAACTTCGTGATTTCTGAGGAAAACAAATCCCCAGGGGACTGTGGTCTCAACCCCATAAATTTCAGAATTCATCAAATTGCCCATTCTGATAAAAAATCCGGAAAGAGCAACAACAATTGCTATACGATCCATAACCCAGACATAGTCCTTTTTTTCTTTTCGCGAAAATAACCAGAGAGCTGTAAGGATGCCAACAGCAGCTCCATGGCTTGCAAGCCCCCCTTTCCAGATCATTAAAATCTCGAGCGGATGGCTAAGGTAATAACCGGGTTCGTAAAAAAGGCAATGACCGAGCCGAGCGCCAACAATAGTCCCTATTGCCATATATATTGTTAACCTGTCGAGAACTTCTTCTCCAAGATTTTCATTTTTGAAAATCCTGTTCATAATTATATATCCGAACAAAAAAGAACAAGCAAACAACAATCCGTACCATCTGACCGCAAAAGAACCAATTATTGGAAGGCTGATACGGAATATTTCAGGATTTACATCCCAGGGAACTATAAGTAAATGCATAAATTTCAGATTAACATAATCGCCAAAGGTAGAAAATATTATTATGATCATAATCAAAACTCCTGAATACGGGAAGGGTTTTAATTCAATATAGAAATGATTCTTTAAAAAATGATGTAAGTTTGTAAATCATAAATAACAGATTTAGTTTATGAATAGGAATTTTATTACCCGTTTTATTCTTCTGACAACATTTATTGTACTTGTAATCGCATGTGCAAAAATCAGTGCACCTTCAGGCGGACCAAGGGATAAAACCCCTCCGGTGGTTGTGAAAAGCGTTCCGGCTAACGGAGCGGTGAACTACAGGGATAAAAAGATTGCGATTACTTTTGACGAATATGTGGTACTGGATAATATTGCTGACAAATTCATGGTTTCGCCTCCCATGAAAAAAAAGCCAAGAGTTTTCACCAGAGGAAAAAATGTTAATGTGGAGTTCGATGATGATCTTAGAGACAGTACCACATATACATTTTATTTTCAGGATGCAGTAAAAGATCTCAATGAGGGGAATATTCTTCAAAACTTTCAATTTGTATTTTCGACCGGTCCGGTTGTCGATTCACTTTCTGTAACAGGAAATGTATATAAAACTCTCAGTCTTGAAGCTCCTGAAAAAACTCAGGTGCTTATGTATAAGGAAATGGCCGATTCGGCTGTTGTCAAACATCTTCCCGATTATATAGCAAGGGTGAATCCGGATGGTTATTTTCGTATTGACAATGTTAGTGCAGGGAAATATAAGCTTTATGCACTTAAGGATGATGATAATAGCAGGAACTATAATTCCGTTGAGGAGGCATTTGCTTTTCTCGACAACCCTGTTATTATAACGCCCGAAAAGAATTTTATTCCTATCCCTAAAGACACCACTACTATAAAGAAATCTTCAGAAAAGGTACCGGCTCCGGTAGTTGCAAAAAAAGCGACTGATAAAGGGGCAACAACGGCAAAAGATAAAAAAGATGCTATTAAGATACCAGAACCCGTAGTTTTAAACGGGGAGTATAAACTTTATCTTTTTACAGCCCAAAAGAAAGCTCACTATCTCACGGGGTCTTCAAGAGATCTTAAGTACCATCTGATGTACACCCTCTCTCTGCCCCCCGACAGTATGAAAGTTGAGTTTTCCATTCCCGGATCAAATGATAAAGGATATTTTATTGAAGAAAGCAGATACAGAGACACTTTGAAGGTATGGTTAACAGATACTACACTTTACTCAAAATCACAGCTTTCAACAATTGTCAGATATCCTTTTACCGATACGCTTAAAAGACTTGTATATAAGCAGGATACTATCCCAATGGGGTTTGCAATGCCGCGCCCAACCAAGAATGCAAAGGTTAAAAAACCGGTATTTAAGGTTGAAACAAATATCGCTGCAGGAACCATTAAACCAGGAGAAAAAATCGTATTACGATCTCTGACACCATTCCGGGAACCTGATACATCAAGACTTCATCTTTACGAAATTATTGACAAAAGCAGAAAAATAATACCTTATAAATTAACTAAAGACAGTACAAATTCATGTAAATATATATTGGGCGCCACTTTTGTACCGGAGAAGAAATATCTGTATATAGCAGATTCAGCTTCATTCAGTAATATTTACAATGAATATTCAGATTCAACAGGAATCAAATTTTCTCTCAGAACACCTGAATCAGTATGCCAGATAACATTTGATATCAGTAATTATGATGGAGGACGAATAGTTCAGCTGCTCAGCAATTCTGATAAGATTGTCAGTGAAGCATATATTAAAAATAACGGAAAACTTGTATTTAAACAACTCGATGGTGGCACATACCGGGCACGGGTAATATATGATTTGAATGGAGATGGCAAGTGGACCACAGGAGATTTTGATTCAGGACGGCAGCCGGAACCGGTGTCTTATTATAAAGAAGAGATTGAGGTAAAAGCAGGGTATGAAATTGATCAGGATTGGGATATGGGGATATTAAATTTTAAGGAACAGAAACTAAGAGAAAAAAACAAAACAAAATAAGACGTAAAAGGTTATTGAAAACAGCAGAGATAAAAAAAACAAAATTTGAAGCACCTTATCCGGGGCTTGAAGAAGTTTCAGGATGGATGGATGTACAGGGGAAAAGGCTGTCTGTAAATACAATTAACTGGGAAGGATATAATTATAAACCTTGTGTTGACGTAGCTATTGCTTATAGCGATTATGAGATTTTTCTAAAATATTATATCACTGAAAATTATTTTAAAGCCGAAAAAACTGAAACAAACCAGAATGTTTACGAAGACTCGTGTGTTGAATTTTTTGTTTCCCCGTGTGATGACGGGATTTATTATAACCTCGAATTTAATGGCATTGGAACATGTCTGATGGGTATAGGTACAGGACGGTCAGACAGGATAAGGGCTAATCCTGAGATTGTTTCAAAGATCAGAAGACTTTCATCTGCAGGAGTAAAGCCGGTAAAAGAGAGTGAGGGGAAGTTTGAATGGACAATAACTATTGCAATCCCTTTTGAAGTATTTTTCAGGCATAAAGTTACAAACCTGAAAGGAAAGACCTTCAAAGCGAACTTTTACAAATGCGGAGATAAGCTTAAAGTTCCGCATTATGTTACATGGAACCCTGTTGAAACCGAAAAGCCGGATTATCATCAACCGGAATATTTTGGGACACTAAAATTCCTATAATATAATTTAGGTGAACCGTAGTTTAGAGTAAATTAAAAAGATTAGTTATTTTAAGTACTCCTGGCATAAGGCAAATTAGTTTCATTATATTTACCTGTATAAAAAGTTGATATTTCTATACTATGACAACAAATGGTCAATTAGAAAGTCATAATTCAATAATTAATATCTGAATTTATGCCTAATTTCAATGAGATACTCAGTTATATTCTTGGGGTCATTTTTATCATACTTGTCTTTGCTCTTGCCTATGCTTATCTGAAACCACATCAGCTTCATAAACGCAGGAAGATTTCAACTCTGTTTCTTAAAGTCAGCTATCTTCTTTATCTGATGGTGTTGCTTATTGTTATTTATATGTCAACACTATTTAAAGGAGGACTGGAAAATGTTTTTAACGGGGTTGAATTTTTTGCTTTCCTGCTTGTAATTTTCGTTCCTACAATCGGGATCTTTGCGCGAACAATGGAGCAGTTCAGTAAAAACAGAGAAAACTATAATTATTTTTTTTCCGTTGTAAATGTTCTTTCAATTGTCGCAATACTTATTATGTATTATTTTTAGAAAAGGAAACTCTTCTTATATTAACTTTAACACGTAATTAAAACTCCAATTTTATGATCCAGGAACGATTAATCGGGTATATAGAAAAGAGTATCAGACAAAACTGGGACATTGAGGCTTTGTCGAATTATAAGGAAAAGGGATATTCATACAAGGCTATTGCGGAAAAGATCCTTAAGCTTCATATCCTGTTTAGAGGATCAGGGATTATGGAGGGAGATAAAATTGCTCTTGTAGGTAGAAATTCGGCTAACTGGTGCATAACATATCTGGCAGCAGTTACTTATGGAGCTGTTATAGTTCCTATTCTTCCGGATTTTAAACCGGATGATCTGACAAATATTATTAACCATTCTGATTCCCGCTTTCTTTTCGTTGATGATAAAATATATGATAATTTAGAAATAGGGAAGATGCCCGAACTTATTGGTGTCCTTTCTCTTGATGATTTCAGACTAATATTTTCTCTTAATTCGACTGTAAAGAAGACATTCTCTACACTTGAAGAGACTTATTTGAAAAGTTATCCTGAACTTAAACAGGAAAATATAAAATTTTCAGATATTTCAAATGATAATCTCGCAGTTATTAGTTACACTTCAGGGACAACCGGCTTTTCAAAAGGGGTAATGATTACTCATAATAGTCTTGCTGCCAATGTCCGGTATGCACAAAATAACATGCCTTTGAAATCAGGCGATCCCATAGTTTCATTTCTTCCTCTTGCCCATACGTATGGATGTGCGTTTGAATTCCTTTTTCCTTTCACAATAGGATGTCATATAACTATTCTGACTAAAACACCCTCTCCCCAGATCCTGATTCAGGCATTTAAAGAGATTAAGCCAAGGCTTATCCTGTCAGTACCACTGGTTATTGAGAAAATTTTCAAGAAACAGCTTCTTCCGGTAATCAGTGAACCAAAGATGAAATTAATGTTAGCCATTCCGGGGCTAAATATTTTAGTTCATAAAAAAATCAGAGAGACTTTAACAGAGACTTTCGGCGGCAAATTTACAGAGATTGTTATCGGGGGAGCTGCTCTTAATGCTGATGCAGAGAAATTCTTTAAAAAAATAGGGTTCAGGTTTACTATAGGTTATGGGATGACTGAATGTGGGCCGCTTATCAGTTATGCCTCATGGGATACAACAAAACTCGGTGCCTCAGGCCGATCGGTTGATACACTTCAGGTGACAATTGATTCACCCGATCCGGAGAATATTGTTGGTGAAATCATTCTTAAAGGCGAAAATGTGATGACCGGTTATTATAAGAATGAAAAAGCCACCTCTGAGATGATTGACAGTAAGGGCTGGATGCATACAGGCGACCTGGGTGTAATAGATAAGGAGGGGAATATTTTTATTAAGGGTAGAAGCAAGAGTATGATACTTGGACCATCAGGTAAGAATATATACCCTGAAGAGATTGAGGCCGTAATTAATAATAAAGACTACATCACCGAATCACTTGTAATTTCTGAGGATAATAAGCTTGTTGCATTGATCTTCCCCGATTATGAAATGATGAAACGGGATAATATTTCTGATGTGCAGTTTAACTCATTTCTCGAGGGGACTAAAAAAGCGATTAATGAAAGACTTCCTGATTTTATGGCAGTAAGCAAATTCAGAATACACACAGAAGAGTTTGTTAAGACTCCTAAAAGAAGTATTAAGAGGTTCTTGTATACAAAAGAATAAAATCTTTTTTATGGAACTGTATGTAGTAATAGTCGCAGGAGGCAGCGGGAAGAGGATGGGTGCTGAGGTTCCCAAACAGTTTCTTGAAATTGCCGGAAGACCGGTGCTGATGCATACCATTGAAAGATTCAAAGCATTCAATGATAAAATAGAAATAATAACTGTTCTTCCTGAAAATCAGCTCCGTCACTGGTGTGATCTTCAGAATAAACATTCCTTTAATATTGTCCAGACACTGGTTAAAGGAGGTACGCACCGGTTCTTTTCAGTAAGGAATGGACTTAAATTTGTCAATTCACCTGCACTTGTTGCAATACATGATGGAGTAAGACCATTCGTAAGTATTGATACTATAAAGAGGTGCTTTGAAGCTGCAGAAAAACTTGGGAATGCTATACCAACAATATCCCCGACAGAGTCTCTGAGAATATTAACTGATCAGGGAAGTATTCCTATAAACAGGATGACAGTAAAACAGATTCAAACCCCGCAGGTATTTAATGCAGAGCTTATTAAAAAAGCTTATTTACAGGAATATAGTCCGGAGTTTACTGATGATGCAACAGTTCTTCAGAAGACCGGAGAAAAGATAAATCTTATAGAAGGCAACCGGGAAAATATTAAAATTACCAACCCGGAAGATCTTCTTATTTCTACAGTTCTGTTACCAACAATCTCCTGAGAACCTTTGCCCCGGTATGCCCTTTGACCGCCGAAGCTTTAGCGAAGGCGGTTTGTGCCATTGAGCCGTTGTGTCGTTGCCCCGATTTTTATATCTTGCAGCATATTCTTATAACCTATGTTTGAAAGGATTGTTTATAAATACAATGAGCTTGAGGTAAAAGTTTCTGACTATGCAAATGAAGGGATATTAAACATTCTTGATCATGCTATACAGGGATCTGAAGGTGGATTAAGATTTTCTTTGCAGAACATAGCGCAGCGTATTGCCGCCTACAAAGACCAGATAAGATTTGTATCACTTTACAAGAAAAATAAGATAACAGGAACTGTCGGATCATGTTTCCGTGTTTCAGGGCAGGGATACCTGAAATATCCAACATCATACTTAAGATACCTGGCGTTTCAGTCTACCTATCAGTCAGATTTAACCTGGCGGGAACGAAGAAAAGAATTGAAAAAACCAGAGAAGGATGCCAGTTTCAAACAAAAAACACTTGAAATTTTCAGTAAACCTCACCTTCTCGATCTGGATAATGTTTTTGAAGGAGACAAGCATATTTCATATGCATTCGTTGAGAGCATGAATGAAAGGTCAAAAAACCTGGTGCATCAGGCAGGGTATGAATATATCAGATCATTTCTTACCGTGGCCTTCAGCAGATTTTCTCCAAAACCCGACAGGAGAGTCGTTAAGCTCAGGGAAGAAGAAAAACTGAAAATGACAGCTCTTCTCCTGGAATATTATCGTGATTACTCGTTTTTCAGTGCTGAATATTCTTTCTATGACGACAGATATTATGTGTTGAAAGAGGGAGATGAGATCATTGCCGGGGTCAGCGCAATACCTTCTGTTTACAAAGTCTACGATGTTCCCGGGATCTGGGGATGGGTAATGATGAAAGTGCTTCCTAAAACGCCATATTATCGGAGATTGTTTCGTCCGGGAGAATTCAGATACCTGGTTTTTGATGCAATCTATTGTAAAAAAGGGAGGGAAGATTTGCTGGCAACTCTTTTTGAATCAGCATGTGCAGCTGAAGGATTTCATACCGGACTGACCTGGCTTGATGACAGGAGTGAGCTCTTTGATAAGCTTAAAACAGGAGTAAAAATGGGAGCATTGAATCGGATGCTGAATGCAAAACCGGGACTGGTTTATACAAAGTTTATAAACCTTACTCAGGAAGAAAAGGATCACTTTTACGATGCTCAGGCATATATTTCAGGGTTTGATTTTTCGTAATAAGTATAATAAAACCCACCAGGGCTTTAGCGGAGGTGGGCTTCGGTGGGTTGTACTGGAATCGAACCAGTGACCCCTACCCTGTCAAGGTAATGCTCTAAACCAACTGAGCTAACAACCCTTTGAATCGCAAAAGTAATAAAATATCCTATTTTTCAAACCGGCATTTTATTACTTCATGCAAAACCGCAGACTACAATTCACGGATTTTAATGTTCCTGAACCATACTGGATATCCATGATCCTGAAGCCCGATAAAGCCATCTTTGGCAATTCCTTCAGTCCAACCCGGGAAAGTCTTGAATTTACTTTTTGCAACAGCCGCATCCCATTCCGGAGTCCACAATGTGTACTCAACAACTTTTACACCATTCTGAACATGAGTAACCTTCCCGTTTTGTACACGGATTACAATGGTATTCCATTCTCCTGCAGGATGAACTGTTTTGGGATCAGCTGCAATCATATCATACAAAGAGCCGGCCAGGTGACTTGGTAATTTATTGTCGGTTGCATCAACATTGTCGAGGACCTGTATTTCAGGAGCAGCATAGTAAACCGGCTGACCTGGAACTTCTCTCACGTTAAAGAAAATTCCGGAGTTTGCTGCTTTACTGGCTTTCCAATCGACAGATAGCTCAAAATTTTTAAATTTCTTATCTCCAAAAACGATGTCTCCGTTAGCGCCTGAACCAGGAGTTTTTCCTTCGCCTGTAAATACTTTCATGGCATTATCTTCAATAGCCCAGTTTTTAGGCATTGCTGTTCCGTTACACTGGCGCCATCCTTTAAAATCCTTGCCGTTAAACAACAGGACCCACTTCTCGGTTTTCTCTTTTGCGGAGAGTTCATTTACTTTCTGAGCAGTAGCGGCTACTGACAAAAGAATCAGAGCTACAAATGATAAAATAATGTTTCGTTTCATAATATGGTTTTTAGAATTAATTTCCGATGCAAATTAGCAAAAAATGGTTACAAACGCAGGCGATGTTTCTAATTGTGTTCGTCAAGAAGATAAAAACCCCCTTTTATTCCCCCTGTGAGGGGGAAAGTCCACGTTATTTTATTAATACTCAGTAAATTCCAACGTATTTTCTCCCCCCTTGGGGGAGATGTCGCGAAGCGACAGAGGGGTTTAAGTCGTTAAGTCATAACTCCATAGGAAGACTCTGCGAAGCGACAGAGGGGTTTAAATCGTAAAGTGAAAACCCTCTAAATGAAGATCCCCTATTTATCATAAAAGGTGCTCAATCCCATAAAATCAGCTTATGATGTATAACGACTAAAATAATAGTCATTTTTATTGAAAAGTATTTGTGAGACTATAAAAATAGTCATATATTTGTGGTGAAGGATTGACAGAAAAGACAAAAGACAAAAGAAGAATTGTAAAATAATCGAAAGGATTGCTTCGTCGCAAGCTCCTCGCAATGACTGATTATTTTAGTAAATTTCAGCAACCGCACACCGTACGCCGCACACCTCAAACCAAATACACCGCAAATGCAACTAACAAAGGCAGAAGAACAGGTTATGCAGATTTTATGGGACAAGGAAGAAGGTCTGGTAAAGGATATCAGGGACAGCTTCAGCGACCCGAAACCTGCAAGGAACACAGTTTCCACAGTAGTAAGAATTCTGGAAAAAAAGGGTTATGTTGGGCATAAAGTATATGGAAATGTTCATCTTTACCATCCGCTTATATCCAAGGGTGAATACTCGAAGAGCCAGCTATTCGGACTTATGGAAGGTTATTTCAATAACTCCTTCCCTGCAATGGCATCATTTTTTGCCCGTGAAAAAGACCTCACAATGAAGGAACTGGAAGAACTGCTCGAGGATACCAGAAAAGAATTGAAGAAAGATAAAAAGAAAAAGTGATGGAAACATTTGCATTGTATCTGCTTAAGTCAGTTACCTGGCTTTCTGGTTTTGCCCTTGTATTTTTTCTCTTCCTGAAAAATGAGAGATTCTTTCTTCTAAACCGAATCTATTTGGTAGCCGGTATTCTGATCTCCTTCTTCTTTCCGCTGATATCAATACATTATAGTGTTGTTTTACCTGTGGTTACAAGTATCCAGACTGGCAGTGCTGTAGCAACCGGTATTCAGGCAGTGAGTAAAAATCCTTTTTTAAATATCGGAGTTATACTGTCAGTACTTTATTTCTCAGGCATTTTATGTGTTTCTTTCCTGATAATAAAACAAAGCAGACCAGTTTTTAAGGCAATACATAAGGCTGAGATTATTACAACCCAACCTGTAAAACTGATCAGAACAGCTGAATATCCCTCTTCGTTTTCATTTTTCTCCTATGTGTTTGTCAATCCTTCAATTACAGACGTTGAAACAGAGGAGATTGTGAATCACGAATTGGCCCATATCCGGCAATGGCACTGGCTCGACCTGGTGCTTGTAGAATTGCTTTGTATGTTGCAGTGGTTTAACCCGTTAATCTGGATTTATATTCGGTTCATACGGCAAAACCACGAATATCTTGCTGATGAGGTTGCGCTGCAGCGCACTTCCGATCCGGCAGTTTACAAGGCAACTCTGTTGAACCAGATTGTCGGCTCTCCTGTCGTCAGTCTGTCGAATTCCTTCAATTATTCACTTAACAAAAAACGATTTAACATGATGAAAAATATAATAAGCTCACCCTACAGGAAGATGAAAATCTTTCTGATACTCCCGGTTTTTGTGATTGTCTTATATGCTTTTGCAACCCCCGAGTATAAATACATGGACACTTCTCCTGGAACAGTTTACCCTTCAATACAATCTTTAACAAAAGTGGTTAAAGGTAATGTTGTACAACAGGATGGTAAGTATTTAAAGGGTGCAACAATTGTGGTTCAGGGAACTACTCTTGGTGCATCAACTGATTCCAAAGGATACTTTCTACTCGATAAGGTTCCCGAAGATGCTACTCTTGTCGTTTCTTTTGTTGGATTCAAAACAAAAGTAGTTAAGCCGGTTTTCACATCAGCAATGACAATTAAAATGCTAAGAGATACAGTAAATCTTTATGGAATAAGTACTCCTCCTCCGCCGCCTCCACCTCCACCACCTCCTCCTGCAGATATTAATGGAAATATTGCACCGCCTCCACCGCCTCCTCCAGCCTCATTGAAAGTCAGGACAGAAAATGGCAAGACTCCTCTGTATGTTGTTGATGGGATTTTTATGACAGAAGACGAATTTCAGAAAATTGACCCTGAATCAATAGGATCAATATCAGCAATTAAAGACAAGGTTGCTATTGATAAATACGGAGATAAAGGGAAGGACGGTGTATTAGAAGTAACTACCAAAAAGGTCGTTTTTCAGGGAAACAATAAAGTCCCTGATCTGAAGGTTCCCAAATATTCTGACATTAATCAGCCCTTCAGTCTGAGGGCCAAAGGGAAACCGCTATTTATCCTTGATGGTGTAAAAATGGATGAGTTTGTGAATCCTCCAAGTCCGAACTCCATTGAATCGATAAGTGTTTTGAAATCAGCATCAGCTGTCGCTTTATATGGTGAAGAAGCCAGTAATGGAGTGATTATTATTACATCCAAAAAGACCAGTCAAATATCTGGCACTAAAATGTCAGGGTTTAAGGTTATAGGAGAAGGAGATAAAAAGGAAACTTTTGTTGTTATGGAAGAATTGCCTTCATTTCCAGGTGGAGAGGGAGCATTGAAGGATTGGTTAAATAATAATATCAGGATGCCTGAAATCAAAAATAAACCAAAAACAACCGGGCCTGTTTATGTTCTCTTTGTTGTAACCGGCAAAGGCAAAATAGAAGAAGTAAAAGTAAAAAACCCGGTTCATCCTGCTCTTGATGCTGAGGCTGTAAGGGTTGTGAGGAACATGCCTGACTGGAAACCAGGAACCCAGGATGGCAAGCCGGTTGATGTTATTATGCAGGTGCCAATCGATTTCAAATTAAAATAGAATAAGTTTTCCCGCAGATTCCACAGATCAACACAGATCAAAACTTCTTCAAAGAAGAATTGAGGTTGATATGAAACCCCTTCTGCCGCTGCGCGGCATCTCCCCCAAGGGGGAGAAAATACGCTGGAATCTATTGAAATACAATTAAATAACGTGAATCGTTCCCCCCTTGGGGGGAATTAAAAGGGGGTTTCTTTTCAGTCTTTATCCTTCTTATTATCCGTCATAAAGAACGCCGCGTGTACTGCAGGCGGACAAGGAGAATCAAGTCCTTTTACAGCTTTCCAGATAACCTGGTTGAAATCAGCATCGCTTACCATGTCTTCTTTTGTAAAATCAAACTGTTCGCTTTTTTTCTGCCATGCACTTGGAGCCATGTTCTTTAAATTCAAATCAATATTGTTTGGTCTGACAACAAAAGAAGGGTGATCAGGAGTATTATTCATGCATCTCCATAACGGAATAGCAGGCGCATCATATTGTGTCATTGGAGGCAGGCCGAGGATGAGTTCCATAGTGCGAAGAAGGGACGTTGTTGTATAGGCAGTATGATCTACAAACCCTTTTTTTACAAACCCCCCGGCAAGGTAAACAGGACTCCTGTGAGCATCTACATGATCGGGGCCATTTTGAGCGTCATCTTCAACAATTATGATCAGGCTCTCTTTCCAGACAGAGCTGTGACTAAGATAATCTACAAACATACCGACAGCAAGATCGTTATCTGCGACGTGTGCAAAGGGTGTTGGTTTATGAAGGCTTAGTCCTTCAGTATGATCATTACCGAAACGAATTGTATTTAAATGAGGAAGAGCGTTTGCTGACAGAAGTGAATCAAAATCACGTTTCCACTGATGAAACCTGACCGTATCCCTGATCGACAGATTCCATGGAGAATAGTAAGGGCAGAAATGATCTTTTAAAACAGGAATATTAGGCTCTTTATCTCCCATAAATTCAGCATACGTTCTATAGCTGACCCCATTTCGTTTACAATTATCCCATAGGAACCCATCTTTATTATTTGCAATTTCCCTCTTTCCCTCCCCATAATAACCGCCGCCTCTTCCTCCATAACTTGTAGGCCAGGTCTTTTCAAGGAAGTCGGTTCCATAAGCTCCCATGGTCCAGTTATGACCATCGGCGCTTACTTCACCGTTGACATAAAAATTATCTAATAGGACAAATTCCCTGGCCAAAGCATGTTGATTAGGAGTTATATTTTCCCCAAAGAGAACCAGATTCGGATCGCCGTTCCCTTCTTTTATATCTCCTAGAACCTGGTCGTAAGTACGGTTTTCCTTGATCACATAAAAGACATATTTTATAGGAGAGGGGTCGCCTATCTTTTGAGGGATGGGATTTCCTGCGGCCCCTTCCGACATCATCTCCTTATCCTTAATGTATGGAGTGTTATTATATACAGCTTGTGAATAAACGGCCATCTGTTTTGCATCAGGAATATTAATTATACTCAGTGTTCCCCAGAACAGACCTCCGATATACTGAACTTTCATCTTTTGTTCTCCGCCTGCAGACTGGTAAACAACCTCTCCTCCTTTTTGCATAGGGTTCGGACCAAACGGATTCGCCCTTGATGTCAGCCCTTTCCCGTTGCTTACAAGTATTTTGTTCTTTACAACTCTGACACATGTAGGATACCAACCAGTTGGAATGAACCCTTTACTTTTAGAAGCCCCAGGGGTAGTTATATCAAATACAGCAAGACAATTATTATCGGCATTAGCTATATACAGGGTCTTTTCATCATTGCTCAGAGCAACGCTGTTAGCCGTTGAGCCTGCCGGAGAATCAGGATATAGAGCCGTATTGAGCGTTTCAATTACCTTGTTCTGTCGTGTATCAATAATCGACACACTGTTATCGTCAGCATTGGTAACAAATAGATATTGACCGTTCCGGGAAACACATAAGTCATTCGGATGACTTCCTACGGCGATAGAACCGGTTACCTTTTGAGAAACAGTGCTGAACAAAACTACTTTCTGACATCCCCAGCAGGAGATATACAGGATTTTATGGTCAGGCGATAACAAACAGGTATAGCCTTCACCGGCAAGGGGAAATTTGGAAACAATCTTTTTCTCCTTTGTATCAAGAACATACAGAAAATTATCTTCCTTTGTGACAGCATAAAGCCTGTTCTTTGAATCATCAAGAGCCAGCCCTGTTATTGAGATTTTTACCGGCCAGGCTTTCCCGATCCTTATAGTGTCATAGTTTACCAGACGATTGTTTTTAACAACGTACCGGATTACGATATTGTCATTTCCCCCGGAAGCATAAAGATATTTCCCGTCGTCAGAAAATGTCAGGCCAAGCCATGATTTTCCGATTATGACCGAATCGAGAATTACTTCATGGTCAATATCCACAAGCTGAATAGTCTGATCGCTCTCTCCGTTGTTTGTAATAGCAGCCAGCTTCTTTGAAGGCGACACAGCTATATTCAGAGGCAAATCGCCAAGAGGCAGGAACTTTCCGACAGGAGTTAACTTCCATCCGTTTGGCAGGGTAGTGCGATGAGATTCAATTTCATTCAGGGTCTGGGCCTGAAGATTAATAGCAAAAACTATCAGGAATACTTTGCAAAGGATAAGGATTCTTTTTATTAGAGTGTTCAGTATCATTATTCAGACTTTAAGTAAAATGCTTATAATCTATTCTTTAGATCTTCTGGTTTCAGTGTTATAAGATGACCTATCTGTTTCCCGTTCCGATAAGTTACAACACGAAGTGTAACAGGGCCTTCAGGAAGATCAAAGGGGTTTGCATATTTTGCCGAGAATGTGTTAGGCATGGATCCATCGAAAGAATAGAAAATATCGAGCCCTGGCATTTCAGATTCCATATCAATAGTCATTTTCCCGTCTTTGCTCTGGACATTTATTATTGCGTCATAAATTGCAGTCGAAAAGTTTATCCCGGCTATTGCAGAACGATCGAACTGTTTTTCAACTCTCTGTGCGAAATTTTCCCAGTTTTTTCCCTCTTTTGGTGACCAGAAATCCTCAGACAAAGCCCATCCGCGTGGCCAGACCATATATTCGGCGTGATGAAAAGTTGAAACCTGTTCGGTCCAGAGGTTTCCCCCGCCGCCGAGAATATACTTTGCATCAACTCCATCAGGAATCGGTTCATAACTATAGCATTTTTTCAAACGGAGACCAGAATAAATCGGAGGTTCAATTGTTGCTTCCCCCTGCTGGTAATCCAGATAAGCAAAAGTAGTTGGAGTCATAACGACATAGTGACCCAGTTTTGCTGCCTCAATTCCTCCTTTAATACCACGCCAGCTCATAACACTTGCATCAGGACCAATTCCTCCTTCAAGAATTTCGTCCCACCCAATCAGTTTTTTCCCTTTTGCTTTCAGAATACTTTCAACCCGTTTCATAAAATAAGATTGTAGTTCTTCAGGCTTTGTAAGGTTCAGTTTTTTCATAAGTGCCTGGCAACCCGGATCTTTTGTCCAGAAACCTTTATAGCATTCGTCTCCCCCAACATGTATGTAAGGATTTGGGAAAAGTGCCGCAACCTCAGTAAAAACCTTATCAAGAAATTCATAGACTTTTTCATCCGAAGGATTGAGAGTATTATCAACCATCATTTTAAAAGTTCCGTCTTTATACCACTCTGAGAAATTAGAGCCCGGATTCACCTTTGTATTCGGATCTTTAGTGCAGCTTAATTCAGGGTACGAGGCAATTGCAGCCATACTATGTCCAGGGACATCAACTTCGGGAACAATCGTCACATTGCGGTCGAGTGCATACTGAACAATTTCTTTTATATCGGCCTGAGTATAAAAACCTCCGACTGTTGCTGCCTCTCCTGGTTTTGGAACAGCACGCTGACCGAATTGTCCAAAGCGTGGTACTCTCCAAGCACCAACTTCTGTTAGTTTTGGTAATGATTTGATCTCAATTCTCCATCCGTTGTCGTCTGTAAGATGCCAATGGAAAGTATTGAATTTGAATTGAGCAATCTCGTCGATATATTTTTTAACTTCTTCTTTTGAGAAAAAATTACGACTCACATCCAGCATTATTCCTCTCCATCCGAAACGGGGATAGTCGGTTATCTTTACTGCAGGAATTGTCCATGGAATATTTACTGCGGTTTTGCTTTCAATCTCTTTTGGTAAAAGCTGTAACAATGTCTGCATCCCATAAAAAAGCCCCGCCGCTTCATTGGCAGAAATGACAACACCGTCAGGAGCAGATACCAGGGTGTAGCCTTCTTTGCCAATTTTTTCAACCGGCACTTTATTTATATTGAATTGTACTTCAGCTCCTTTATCCTCCCGGGCTTTTAAAGAGATCCCCGCCGCAATATTTAATTTATCGGCAAACATTTCAGCTGCTTTGCGGCTGTCTTTACCACTAAACCCGACAGTTGTTGTTTTTGTAAACATAAAACTGCCGGCAGATTGTTGTATTTCAACAGGTTGGGGAATAATGTGTATTGCCGGGTCTTGCCCATAGACTTTTGTCAGAGCGAAGAAAAGCACGAATAAAAGAAGGTGTTTCATATTTTCATGAATTAAAGATTAATTTATTTCGGGATGTTTTCAGAACTTTCAGGGTCTCTTTTTTTATTTTTACAACAACTTTACCAGAAATTTTCAAAGGTTCTCCATCGATATGGAATCTGGTTTCATCTGTCTCGATAACTATCTCTTTATCAGTTTGAATATGCCTGACATATTTAGATTTATTTATTCTTTTTGTAAAGAGGCGGATAATAAACAGTGAGCCTAAAATCTTAGGAAAAGGTTTAATTAATACAATATCAATTTTCCCGTCATTAGGTAATGCCAGGGGTGCAATGAATGCGTTATTCCCGAATTGCCGGGTATTGGCAATTGTGAGGACGAATAATTTTTCATTAACAATAACTTCTCCTTCACTTTTAATGGTTACATGAAACGGACGAAGCTGCAAAAAAGTTTTGAATGTCAAAGCCATATAAGGAAGGAATCCTCTCAGTTTAAGGTTGCTAAAAGAATGTGCAACAAAGCTATCCAAACCAATTCCGGCTACATTCAGGCATAATTTTTCATTAACTTCAATAACATCGATATCAACGGTATCGCCTCTTTTAATATTCGATATAAGCGATCTGACGTTCAGACTAAAACCGAATTCCTTTGCAAAACCATTCCCGGAACCAAGAGGCAAAACGCCCAGAATTTTGTCACTGCCAACCAGTTTTGATGCAACGGTATGAACAGTACCGTCTCCTCCGGCTGCGATAAAAACGTCATAATTATCAAGGTTCTCTTTTATCAGCGATTCAGTATCAGCAACGCTTAAGCTTTTTGAATATGATATTTCATGTTTTCGGAGATCCAGCTCTTTTGATACCAGGAAGTTTACAGGAGGAATACCTGAAGTTGGATTCAGTATGATCAGTGCTTTTTTCTTATTTTCTGTACGGGACATTTTCATGTCCAAATTTACAGAAGTTTTTGTCAATGTAGCTTAATAAGAGGTTAAGAAGTTTTGGGGATGACGTATTTCTAAAAATGAGCTCCTTATTCCATGAACGGATATTTAAAATCAGTAGCAGGAATCAGGGTTTCTTTAATTGTTCTGGGACTTACCCATCGTATGAGGTTCAGATGACTTCCGGCCTTGTCATTTGTTCCGGACCCCCTTGCACCGCCAAAAGGTTGTTGTCCTACCATTGCTCCCGTAGGCTTATCATTTATGTAGAAGTTCCCGGCAGCATAACGTAAAATACGGCATGCCCTGATCATTGCATATTTATCGTTACTGAAGATTGCTCCGGTAAGGCCATAGGGTGAAGTTTCATCACAAAGTTGAAGAGTCTCCCCGAACAGTTCGTCTTCATAGATATAAATTGTCATAACAGGCCCAAAAATTTCCTCCTCCATAGTGAAAAAGTGAGGATTTTCGGTAACTATAACTGTAGGATCAATGAAGTATCCTTTTGACTTATCACCTTTTCCTCCGGCAATTATTCTGGCATCGGAGGATGATTTTACTTTATCGATATATGACATTATTTTATCATACGAAGCTTCATCAATCACTGCATTAACAAGGTTTTTGAAATCAGTAACGTCGCCAACCCTTATTTGGGAAATCATCTGTAACATCTTTTCTTTAGTTTCATCCCAGATCGATCGGGGAATATAGGCCCTTGAAGCTGCTGAACATTTCTGTCCCTGATATTCAAAGGACCCTCTCACAATTGCCGTTGCAAGTTCGTCCGACTTAGCAGAATTATGAGCAAAGATGAAATCCTTTCCTCCAGTTTCGCCAACCAGTTTTGGGTAAGATTTGTATGAGTTGAGGTTATCAGAAACCTGTTTCCATAGAGTATTGAATGTTGAATTTGAACCTGTAAAATGTATTCCTGCGAGATCCCTGTGTTTCAGGACAATACTGCTTATCAATGATCCTTGTCCCGGAACAAAATTTATGACCCCCGGAGGTAGTCCGGCTTCTTCAAATATCTTCATCAGGTAGTAATTTGAAAGGAGGGAAGTGGTAGCCGGTTTCCACACAGTTGTATTTCCCATTAACACTACACTGGTATTTAGATTCGATGCTATAGCGGTGAAGTTAAAAGGGGTAACGGTATATACGAATCCTTCAAGCGGACGGTATTCGAGTCTGTTTATTGTTTCATTTTCTGAAATTGGCTGATCCATGTAAATGAGAGAAGCAAAGTGAGTATTAAACCGAAGATAATCTGCCACTTCGCATGCTGAATCAATTTCTGCCTGCATCACATTTTTCCCTTGTCCGAGCATTGTGGCTGCATTTATCTGATATCTGTATTTTTTTGAAATAAGTTCAGCCGCTTTGGCCATTATTGCTCCTCTTTCAATCCACGAAAGTGTCATCCATTCGCATTTAGCATCAAGAGCAGCTTTAATAGCGAGGGAAACTTCTTTTTCTGTTGCCTTTTGATATGTTGCAAGGACATGATTGTGGTTACAGGGATTTACGATCTTTCCTGTTATACCCGTCCGGATCTCTTTCCCCCCGATAATAAGTGGAATATCAATTACTTTGTTGCTTTGAGCGATCAGCTCTTCTTCAAGTAATTTTCGTTCAGGGGAACCTGTTTTATACGACAGAACCGGTTCATTCTTTGGTTCCCGGAAATTATATATTGCGTTATTCATCCTTCTTCTTTATTCATTATAACTATAACAGATCCTCTGTAGAAATGTTTAATTTAAATTGTGAATGAAATTTTCCTCAGGAATTGATTATTTGAAGTAATTTTGTTTCGGATTTAAAACACCTCTTTTACTTACCTCAAAAACCAGACTTATGTCAGAATCAAAGTTCTATCATTTTTCTTCAGACGGGCTATCCCATGGAGTTGAAACTCTCGAAAAGGCAATTGCAGCATCGAAGGAAGGGGGTTTTGTCTGGTATAATTTCTTTGATCCATCCAGAGAAGAGATAAACTCCCTTGTTGACACAATTGGGATACATCCTTTATCGGTCGAGGACTGCTTCGATGATAAGCAGGTTCCGAAGATTGATTATTTCCCGAATAATACTTTTATTCTTTTTAATGCATTTGCCTATGATGAAAAGGCACTTATAATTGATGAAGTAAATCTTTTTCTCGGACAGAATTTTCTTATAACAATCAGCGGTCATAAATCCGGAACCAGAAGACCATTAAATAATATTGAAGCACTGATTGAAAATGGTCCGGCGAAAGCCAAATCAGGTCCCGATTTTCTCCTGCATACTGTTCTCGATTATCTTGTTGATCAGAAGTATAAAGCATTCGACGACATGGAAGATGAGCTTGAAAATGCAGAAGAATTATTAATTTCAGATGTTGAAAAATTTCAACCTGTAAAGCTTATCCGGCTGAGAAAAGACTTGTTGAGTCTGAGAAAAAGCCTGTATCACGAGAGAGAAATTCTTGTTAAAATCTGCAGGCAGGATTGCCCTTATATATCGGAAAAAGCCATAGTTCACTTTCGTGATATTTATGATCATCTGGCTAAGTTTTTTGAGCTTACAGAAACCTACCGTGAGATTGAAACCAGTTTGATGGAGTTATATACATCACTTCTGAATAACCTGATAACAAAAATGTCAAACGACACCAATATTTCTGTAAGGAGACTTACCCTGATTGCAACAATTTTTATGCCCCTGACGGTGATTTCAGGTATTGGAGGTATGTCGGAATGGTCAATGATGACAGGCCCTGATAACTGGAAAATATCATATCCTCTCTTTATTCTTGGAATGGTTATGATTGCAGTATTAAATTATCTTCTGATAAAGAGGATTGAAAAAAGGAATAATTCCAAACCAATTCAATAATCAGGTAATTATAGAGTTTTTACATTGCCAAGATCGAACATGGCAAAATGTTTCTCTCCATAGGAACGTATAGCGTAGGAAAAGAATATTCCGGAAAGAATATCGATACTATAATGCCCGTGTGCCAGGAATAATGTAATGATCACAATAACCAGACAAATACCTATTATCCATTTGTACGTCTGGTCATTAACAAGCAACAAAATTAGAAAGACAACTCCTGCATGTCCTGAAGGATAAACCCCAAGTTCGTAGTTTGCAAACCCGTGAAAAAGAGGGTCAGATCCGTTAAACATCGGAGGATTACCAAATGGAGTTAAGACGATAAAAATTCCGCGGACAATATAAAAAAAGCCGACCATGAGTAAAAAGAAGGGGATTCTTTTGAAGTCTTTTTTATGAAATATGTATACAATAGCGAGGATTAAAGGAATTAATGCAACGATATCATAAATAAGGGAAACATCAATAACAGGCAGGTTGTCGAGAATTAAATCGGAAAGCATTGGCAGTGATTTTCCCATGCTTATGTAGTTGTGAAGATAGTTCTGAGAGGCAACATTTAATCCCAATCCTGCTCCAAGAGCCAGAAGGCCAATATAAAAATACTTGCTTTTTATTACCTGAATGAGGGAATTGATTATTTCGGAAATATATGCAAAGAATTTACTTTCCCCCTTAACAGCCTTATTCATTGTAAGTTATTAAATAAAATGTATTACAGCATTACCAGCTCCGGTTTGCATTAAAATAAATGCGACCAAAGATAATAACTTTAGTTAATTCTTCAGATGTTATAAGATTGAGGACTGACGCGACATTTCGTCATAAATGTTCAGAATCTCTTCCCGGTATTCTTCTTCTGCTTCAATATGGCCCCATCCGGACTTCAACTGCCATAGACCATCATAAGCGGAATCGTGATATGATCGAAGTAAATGTGGAATTTCCTTGTCCGTTAGTATTTCATCGAGGAGCAGTGCTTCAACTTCGTTTTTAAACACAAGGATTTTAACTGAATTTCCCATTTTTTCTATTTTTTGTTTTGAATAATAGCGCAATTATTTAAAAGAACATCCATTAGAAAACCAGAGCACTCTCCCCGGAGGGTGATCTCTTCTCCGACACTTAACGTTGAAGGATCAGAAATTGCAGGAAAAGTACAAATAACAGAAGATAAGTCGCTTCCGGTTACAAGGCAGATACTTATAAACTTGTTCTCAGCAGGTTTTACTGAAGCTATTTTGCCGGTTACCTCAAGAATTTTATTAATATAGAATTTTGATGCAGCCGTCTCATCATCTTCAAATGCTTTCTGCAGAATAGTGGAAGTGATTTTGAAATCAGGTCTGGCTTTTGCCATATCTGTATGCTTAAGATTAAACATATATAGCGCAGCCAGGATTCCAGCCAGGGCAACAAAGACAACAAAACCCAATGCAATTTTAACGTATGTTTTCATTTCTTTTTAGTTATGTCGTTATGTCGTTATATCGTTATGCCGTTGTGCCGTTGTGCCGTTGCACCTTTATTTCCCAGCTAGCGGAGCATACTTCATAGTAACCGATACCTCCAGATTTTTGTTGATTTTTTCTCTTACCACACCGGGAATAATTATCTTATAATCTTCTGGTACAATATTGAATTTTGCGTTTGCATTTATTCCTCCGGCTACAACCTCCAGGGTTCCTTTGGTACTTATCTTGTTGGTTACATTGTGAATCGTAAGGTCACCTTCAACAGTAACATCATAGGTTCCGTTCTTTGAAAAATTGACAGAAGAAAGATTTGTGATCTTGCCTTTAAAAGTTGATTTGGGAAACTTATCAGATTCCATATAGTTTTCATTGAAATGTTCTTCCATGAGCGCTCTGTCGAAGTGGAATGATTTTACCAGTGCCTGAAAAACCATGTCTCCGGTTGAAATATCCAGCACTGCCGCTACCTGGTTATTATCTCCTTTAATATCTTCCATTGAGGTATGTGAAAAGAAGCCTATAAAACCATTTTTGGTCATATATTTCTGTGCATTGACAGTTATTGCAATTGCCAAGAGGAAGAATAATAGTGATAAACGTTTCATAAATGCAAAATGTATTTGTTAATATCGAGTAAGAGAAAAATTACAATACTTATTCTGTAATATATTTATATTCAATCTTTTGCGTTGATCGTTAAAACCCCCTTTCTTATTTCCCCCAAGGGGGAAAAGGTCACCTTCCCCCCTGGGGGAAAGCCTGCCCCGCTTCGGCGGGGGCCGGGATAGGGGTAAAATCGCACTTAAAAAGAACTATTTTGCCATTAAAATTGATAGGTAAATATTTATAGTATCTCTTTCAATTAAACAAAAAACCCATCTAATAGTTTAGCTTCTCCTTGTTTTTCTTCAACGTAAACACTCTTGAAATATTGAATCCGAAATGAATATCTCCTTTTCCCCAACTGCCTGTAGTTTCACCTATAAATCCTTTTTCGATCATGGCAATCGAGTTGGTAAAAATAAACTGAAACACATGCCCCCCTGTTTCAAGATCAAGTCCTACTGATAATGGGTTATAAATCTGCTGGCTCATATAGCTTTTAGGGTTTGCCATATAATAATACTCTGCATTGAGACTGATCCTTTTGGTAAGTTTAAACCTGCCACCAGCCCCCATCGCATACAAGTCATTTGGATCAAGTTCTGTGGTAATCATGTTGCGGTGAACATAAGAAGGGGTCACCTGGAAAGAAAATGAATCATTGAACTTTCGTGCAATAAGTACTTGTCCAACATAAGATAACCTTGATGAAAAATAATTGGGTCTTGTCGGGTCAGTCCACTTTAATGAATTAACAGCAACGGATGAAAAAATTGAAACAGAGACAGGCATTACTTTAGCTCCGGAAGATTGTCTCAGGACAGAGAATTTTGTAAATCCGTCAAAGGTCTTTTCATAGTTTCCTCTTCCTACTCCTACCATAAGCCAATTAAATATTCCGTATTCAAGGCTTAGGTGCATATTTGCCTGGTCGAGGCCATACAAGTTATATGCACCGGTGTTAAGTGTTCCGAAACGGTGCGAGATTCTTACATCAAGTTGTCCGGCTGGCATTCTCTCTATTGAATGACCATTCATTATCCGGGTCGATTTGAACGTGGCAGTCGTTAAAAGTGTTTCCTTAGCAGCGTTTTCGTTAAGCAGATTCATCAGATCATCCTGGGCAAAAATTCCAACAGGGATCAGGAAAATCAGGAATGAAATAGATATTTTTCTCATGTTATGACTATTATAAAAATTCCTTTAATATTCTTCAGTGTGTCGTGCGTCGTGTGTCGTTGTGCCATTGCGCCGTTCTTTAATTATTAAGCATCCCATTTCTTATCCATATATCAAACTGTTTAATTGAACAGGGTTTTATAAAACCACCGCTTTTTGGCATAGCGTAAAAAGTATTGAGGTGTTTTATTGACCCTACAATCCTGTCAGCCTTAGCAAGAACGTCGGCATAATTCTGGAGACGAATGTTATTCCCGTAAGCTGCTGCGGTATTGTTTGAATGGCATGAAGAGCAGTTATTGTCGAGTATCGGGACAATTGTACCGCTGAAAGTGACATTAGTCGTATCGCACGAATTAGAAAGAGCAGGATATAATGCCTCTTCACTATCATAATAACAGGAGACGAAAAAAAACAAAAATATGGCAACAGTTGCAAGAGATATTATTAATCGCTTCATGTAAGTGAATTTATTTTTTGTTTAATGGTCATTTAGTTGAGGGTGGGCATGTTGTTTCAGTAGCGCCCTGTTCAATCCATACTCTGATTAATGTTCTGTTTTCAAGAGAGAGTGGCTGTTTTGGCGGCATTCTGTAAAAGCCCCAGGTATCAATTAATACAGTATAAAGATTGCTTTTATTCGGATTCCCCGGAACTACTTCCCGGCTGATACTGGCATAACTATTAAACCCCCTTCCTCCATGACTTCCTCCGTCGTGGCAGCCGGCCATCCCACAGCTGTTAACAAAAATTGGCAAGATGTCCCTGTCAAAACAAACTATCGGCTGATCTGTGATCTTGGCATCGTGAGTACAGGAAGTAATCCAGGAAATGGTTGTTAAGATAATAAGAAGAGCAAGGGATAAGTAAATTTTATTGGGTTTCATAAGACGAGATGAATGGTTAAAAGTCCAACTAATTGTAAAGATACGCTAATTTCCAGTTTTTATTGTTTTCCGGGAAATGATAAAAAACATCCTGAATTCATTCTCAAAATTTGGCGTGAAGATCTCTTTCCCGAGGTTCTCCTGTATCTCTTTAAGTGACCAGAACCTCCCCTCGTCAATTTCATCTTTATTAACTACCGGAATTTCATCGGATGTTGTTGAAAATGAATTAACAAGTTCCTTTTCGCGGGAGGATTCCCAAACATATCTGCCTATGAATACTGGTTCAAAATTTGTCAGACCAAGCTCTTCTTTTGCTTCCCTTGAAAGAGCTGTTTCTATTGTTTCTCCAAGGTCAATATGACCACCCACAGAGGTATCCCATTTGCCAGGTTGAATATCTTTTGTCAGAGCACGTTTCTGAAGAAACAATTCCCCTGAATTATTGAAAAGATGAAGATGCACGACAGGGTGAAGCAGCATGCTTGTTCCATTGTGACAAACGCTTCGCGGAGCTTTGCCGGTAACTCTTCCTTCTGAGGTTACTATAGGGAACCATTCCTCCTTGTCATACCTTCTGTTCCTGATTTTATTTTTTATCCAGAGGGATACAAAATATGCTGCAAAAAGTATATAGAACAGGCCTCCACTGATAAAAAACCAGGCTTCCTTAGACATATAAAGAGCTGATAATAATACTAGTATAATATGCAAAGCAGTTATCCAGAACATAGCCAGCATATTGTTCCTCATAGCTTTTTCCTGTTCTGAATCGAAGTGCATCTCTCCCAGATACCTTTGCGACATTGCCATTATAAGGTTTTTTGGACCCCAGAGTGAAAAGCCAATAACTGAAAGGAGGATTGCTTCTATAAGTGCAGGCTTAATTTTGAAAAATATATCATTTTCCAAGGCTATCGAGACAATACCAAGAATCAGAAGCAATCCTGTATCGAGGAGAATGAATTTATCGATTATTTTGTCTTTGATGTAGTAAAAAAGAAATTCCCCCACTCCCGAACCAAGTGCAACATAAAGACCAACTTTAGTTCCCCATATCTCGTCAGCGAGAATAAAAATAAAAAGGGGGATCAGACCCGGAAGAAGTTTTTTGAGAAGGGAAAGGTTCATTATAAGAGCATCTATTGTTTTACTAATGCCTCATGCCTTTATGGCGTAACCATTTCTGTCCTCAGCTCCTTAACGTAATCGCGTATTTTATTGAGGTTTTCAACGGTTACAGTCATCTCACTGCCTGATGAACGGAAGATTTTTCTTGTTTTATCAATTTCAAGATCACCTTTTTTGAAGTAGATGTCGAAAGTGTCGAAATAGTTCTTCAGAAACTTAAGTTTTTTGGTATAGAACAGAACAACCGGATCGTCATAATAATTTTTCATGTAGCTGAGAAGGGAAGTCAGTGTATATTTCTGTTCAGCAATCTTTTGTATCACTTCAGGATCAGGTTTTGCTGGATCATAAACCATTTGTGTAGCAATATATAAAGCTTCAACCCATCCCCCTGTTACCATAAGACCAGCAGTGCTCTCACGTCCGCTTGTCCTGAGGTGATCTTCCATTTTGGTAAAAGCATTATTCATCAAAGTCATAATTGTATCGGGATCGGACATGTCGCCCTCAATTCTTTTGATTGGTTCTGTCAGGTACTTATCGGGGATCCCCAGCTTATTGCTCATTTCGCGGATCGTAACCATATAATCTATCATTTCCTGTCCGACACCAAGCATCTTTATATATCCGAAATCAACACCATATATTCCTGCATTGAGTGCCGCTTTGGAACTGCTAAGATATTTATCTCTGTTCGAAATGGGATTCAGATTTGTATAATCATGAGGAACACCAAGGCGATTAAAAATTGCGCATATCTCAACCGGAGTAAGAAGGCCATAAAAAATCTCATTCTTTTGTACGGGAGGTATTAAGCCTGTTGAATCGGTTTTATATGTTGAGAATGACGGTTTAAAAGTATCTTTTTCCTGAGCTCTTGGCTTGCAGGCAAAAGTTAATAGCATCAAAAAGATTATCAGTGTTGAGCTGATGAGTTTCATAAATTCAAAAATATAAATCAAAAATAGTAATAAATATGAATGAGGGAATAATGATTAGGTAAATTCTGCTGTTTCAGAGTAATATTCTGTTCCCCAGCTTTCTTGAAATTAATCCAAGGACAACATTTAGGTTCGAATATCTCTTCTGCAACAACAGAACCTTTTCGGTATCATTTGCTTTTACTGCTTCTTCAAGCTGGGACATGATCTCTTTTCTGATAATCATAATTTTATCGCTTTTGAACTTGAGGACAGAGTCACCTACCATCTCTTTTAGCACCATCTCCTCTGTTTCAACGTAAGTTTGTTTCTCTTTCCAGATTTTGCTGAGTTCGTGGGAGTCGGCAAGAAGATCAGCTGAAAGGGCAGAAATCTCAGGATCTTCGTGTTTAACAAATTGTTTATCTCCTGCAATCAGACCATGTTCCACATGAAACCTGAAATCAGCAAAAATTTTAGAGCAAACCCTGTCATCAAAAAGCAAATCGTCGGATGTAATTTCCCTTACAACATAATCTGCTACAGTCAGAACCTCTTCCTTTCCATCTTCCTTGTTTAGTATACGCTCAAACTCAACGCTTCCGAATTTCAAAAGCAAACGGATCACTTCCTTTTCAGAATAGTATGAAACTGCTTCGTGCTGAATAGGTTTGACTATCACTTGTGGCATAACAGGAAGATCCTCCGGACCTGGATATTTATTCCTGTCCTGAAAATTCTTCTGATGCCTTAGCTTATTCACCTCATTGTAAAGGATTGGCTCAGCTACCTCCAGCACCGTACTGCACTCCTTAATATATACTGTTCTGGTAATTGCTTCGGGGATAACTGCTATCGACTTTACAACATCCCGGATGAGATCGGCTTTTTTAACAGGATCATTATTCGCTTCAGAAAGAAGAAGTTGCGTCTTGAAACGTATAAAATCAGTTTCATTATCTTTCAGAAATCTGAGGAACTCCTCATTACTTAGTTTCCTGGAATAGGAGTCAGGGTCCTCGTTATCAGGAATAAGTACAATCTTGACGTTCATTCCTTCTTCAAGAACCAGATCAATACCACGGAGAGATGCTTTAATTCCTGCAGCATCGCCATCATAAAGAATTGTAATATTCTGGGTAAATCTTTTTATCAGACGAACCTGTTCCTGGGTGAGAGAGGTGCCCGAAGATGCAACCACATTTTCTACATTGGCTTCGTGCAGAGACAGCACATCGGTATAACCTTCAACAAGATAACACCTGTCTTCCTGGGTAATCGCTTTACGGGCCTGGTAAGCCCCGTATAATATTCTGCTCTTATGGTATATTTCCGATTCGGGCGAGTTGAGGTATTTTGCACTTTTAGGATCAGTTTTAAGAACCCTGCCTCCGAAACCAAGAACCTGTCCCGATAAGGAGTGAATAGGAAACATAACCCTGTTTGCGAACCTGTCGAAAATACGATCCTCATGCTGTATTGAAAGGCCTGTCTTTACCAGGAAGTCCTTCTTATATCCGTCTTCCAGGGCCTTCTTTGAGAAGGCATCACGTTTCTCAAAGCTGTAACCAACTTCAAATTTTTTAAGTGTGTCCTGACGGAAACCTCTCTCTTTAAAATAGGCAAGTCCGACAGTGATCCCTTCGTCGGTCTGAAAAAGATTTTCGGAGAACTGCCGGGCAGCATACGATGATACAATAAGCAGACTCTCCCTTTCATTCTGTTTTTCAAGTTCTTCCTGGCTCAGTTCTTTTTCAACAACCTCAATATGATATTTCCGGGCAAGGTATTTAAGAGCTTCAGGATAGGTGAGGTGCTCATGCTCCATTACAAAGTTGACGGAGTTTCCTACTTTCCCACAGCCAAAACACTTGAATATCTCTTTTGACGGAGAAACAGTAAAAGACGGGGTCTTCTCGTTATGAAACGGGCATAGTCCAAGGAAGTTAACACCACGCTTCTTCAACTGAACGAATTCCTGTACCACATCAACTATCTGAGCAGCATCGAGAATACGTTCTATCGTGGAGCGATCAATCATAGTGTTTTACTGAAGTACTCAATAGTCTTCGCCAGCCCGGTTTCGAGATTCACCTTAGGTGCCCAGTTTAGTTCTTTCTTAGCAAGTGAAATATCCGGTTTACGTTGTTTCGGATCGTCCTGTGGGAGTGGCAGGTAGACAATTTTTGATTTTGATCCTGTCATCTCAATCACCATTTCGGCAAGAGAACGGATGGTGAACTCAACCGGGTTTCCAAGATTAACCGGACCGATGAAACTATCCGGAGTATCCATAAGTTTTACAAATCCGTTGAGGAGATCGTCGATATACTGAAAGCTTCTGGTATGGGTTCCATCGCCGTATATTGTAATGTCTTTTCCTTTCAGAGCCTGAACTATAAAATTCGAAACTACCCTGCCATCGTTGGCATTCATCTTCGGGCCGTAAGTGTTAAAGATTCTTGCAATTTTAATCCTGACCTTATTCTGTTTATGGTAATTCATGAATAGGGTTTCTGCACATCTTTTCCCTTCATCATAACAGGCTCTTGGTCCGAGAGGGTTGACATTTCCCCAGTAACCTTCATGCTGAGGGTGTACCTCGGGGTCGCCGTATATCTCACTGGTTGAAGCCTGCAGGATCTTCGATTTTGTCCTTTTCGCTAAACCCAGAGTATTGATGGCTCCCATAACCGAAGTCTTTATCGTTTTGATGCCATTATACTGGTAGTAAACAGGCGATGCAGGACAGGCAAGGTTATAGATCTCATCAGTTTCCACAAAAAGGGGCATGGTAACATCGTGCCGTATAAGTTCAAAATACGGGTTGTCAAGCAAATGGACGATATTTCTTTTTGATCCGGTGAAATAATTATCGAGACAGATAACTTCATGTCCCATATTGAGTAGCTTCTCGCATAAGTGCGATCCGATAAATCCGGCTCCTCCGGTTACGAGAATTCGTTTCATTTGATATGACTAATAATTATATGACGAAAACAAATGTAGTCAAAAATACAGTTAAAATAATATTGGTTCGCCTTCTGGATTGGACATGTGCATTATTGTGTTTGATATTGTGATCAAACGATCGCTTCGTCGCTTCGCTCCTCGCAATGACTTAAATGTTATAAGACAATGAGTCATTGCGAGGAGGCACGACGAAGCAATCCTTAAATCGTATCCACAAACCATCTTACGTATCCGTCATTGCGAGGAGTGAAGCGACGAAGCAACCCCTGTCTCTCAATACGAACCTATTAAGTAACACTGTTCAACAATTCTTCTTTACCAATATCTTCATCACTACCTCATCAATATCAACCTCCATTACATTTTCGCCTGTGACATTCTCTGCCAGATTCACTGAGGTTGCAAGTGTCTGTGCACCTATATAATCTGCATGACGGGTTACAGCTTCCCTTACAAAATCATTATCTTCGATGAGTACAGTTATCTTATCTGTTACATCGAATCCGGTTTCTTTACGAATGTTCTGGATCCTGTTAACAAATTCACGTGCAATACCTTCATAACGAAGATCATCTGAAATAGTAACGTCAAGAGCAACAGTCAGTTTTCCCTCATTGGCAACCTGCCAGCCGGGGATATCTTCGGAGATGATTTCAACATCTTCCGTTGTCAGAATTATCTGCTGTCCGTTTATTGTGCAGGGATGATTCCCATTAGCCTCAAATGCAATAATCTCAGGGGCCGTGAGAGCAGAGATTGCATTGCTGATCTCTTTCATGAGTTTGCCGTAGCGGGGACCGAGGGCTTTGAAATTGGGTTTTATCTTTTTAACCAGAATAGAAGCTGTATCATCAATATATTCAACCTCTTTGACATTAACCTCGGCAAGTATCAGGTCTTTAACTGCTTCAAACTTTTCTTTGAAAAATTTATCCGGAACAGGAACCATAATTCTTGCTAGTGGCTGACGTACTTTGATACTTACTTTTCTGCGCAGACCGAGAATCATCGACGAAACTTTCTGGGCAATATCCATCCTTTCTTCAAGAGCTTTATCTATAAGCGTTATATCGAATTCAGGGAAAAGAGCTAAATGAACTGAGTTTTCTTTATATCTGCCGGTTGAGGCATTCAGATCAATGAACAGACGTTCCATATAAAACGGAGCGATAGGAGCTGCAAGCTGGCTTACTTTTTCAAGGCAGGTATAAAGTGTCTGGTAAGCAGAAAGTTTGTCTTTATCGTATTCCCCTCCCCAGTAACGTTTCCGGTTAAGACGCACATACCAGTTGCTGAGGTTTTCTGTTACAAAATCCTGTATAGCGCGTCCGGCACGTGTTAAGTCATAGTCATTATAACAATCAGTAACTTCTTTAATCAGAGAGTTCAGAAGTGAGATGATCCAGCGATCTATCTCAGGTCTTTCATTTACCGGGATCTCCTTCTCTGCATATCTGAAGTTATCAACATTGGCATATAAAGAAAAGAATGAATAGGTATTATATAAGGTTCCGAAGAATTTACGCTTTACTTCATCAACTCCTGTAATATCGAACTTCAGATTATCCCATGGCTGAGCATTGGTAATCATGTACCAGCGGAGAGGGTCGGACCCATACTTTTCAATAGCTATAAAAGGGTCAACTGCATTTCCCAATCGTTTCGACATTTTGTTTCCGTTCTTGTCGAGAACCAGTCCATTCGAAATAATATTTTTGAATGCCACTGAATCTGAGGTCATTGTAGCAATTGCATGAAGAGTAAAGAACCAGCCTCTTGTCTGATCGACCCCTTCTGCAATATAATCGGCTGGGAACAACTCACTGAAATTTTCTTTATTCTCGAAAGGATAGTGGACCTGCGCATAAGGCATTGCGCCCGAATCGAACCAAACGTCAATAAGATCTGGTTCCCGGAACATTTTTTTACCGGTTTCGCTTACCAGGAATATATCATCAACAAATGGGCGGTGAAGGTCGAACTTCTCATAGTTCTCCTTTGAATTATCTCCTTCAGAAAATTTTGCAAGCGGATTGTTTTTCATGAATCCGGCTTTTATTGATTTTTCAATCTCTGCTTTAAGTTCTGTTGCCGATCCAATGCATTTTTCCTCTTTTCTGTCCTCAGATACCCAAATTGGAAGAGGTGTTCCCCAGAAGCGCGAACGAGACAAGTTCCAGTCAACCAGGTTTTCGAGCCATTTTCCAAATCTGCCGGTACCAGTTGATTGTGGTTTCCAGTTAATGGTATTGTTAAGCTCAATCATACGATCGCGGAAGGCTGTTGTGCGGATAAACCAGGCATCGAGAGGGTAGTAGAGTATTGGTTTGTCTGTCCTCCAGCAATGAGGATAACTATGAACATGCTTTTCTATCCTGAAAACCTTTCCCTGTTGTTTCAGCATAACTGCAATTTCCACATCAAGAGTTTCTGCCTCCGGAGCAAGGGTAACATCGTACTCATTTTTCACTGCACGAGCTTCATAACCTGAATATGTTTTGGTGTTAACATTATGTTTTACATACAATTCATCCAGATCGGCAATCGGAACCATAAATCCCCGTTTGTCGACCATAGGACCCATTGTTCCATCTTTTCTCTTTACAAGAAGCGGAGGTACTCCGTTTTCTTTTCCAACCCTATAGTCGTCGGCACCAAATGTAGGAGCAATGTGTACAATTCCAGTACCTTCTTCTGTAGTCACAAAATCGCCGGTTAGAACGCGGAATGCACCTTCCCCGGGATTAATCCAATCGATAAGCTGGGCATAGTTTATTCCCTTCAGTTCTGCTCCGGTGAATTCTCCGGAGACTCTGAACGGGATCTTTTTTCCTCCCGGATTATATTCTGCAAAATCGAGCCCCGCATTAGCTTCAGGGAAGAGTGAGTTGAGCAGTTCTTTGGCAATTATAACTGTTATCGGTTCGCCGGAATAAGGGTTGAAACTTCGTACCTTAATATAAGTGATATCTTTTCCTACTGCGAGAGCAGTGTTTGATGGAAGTGTCCATGGAGTTGTGGTCCAGGCCATCATGTGAATATCGTCAGTATCAGTATTGTTATAAAGAAATTCTGATTTTTTGTCTCTGATAAGTTTAAAAAGGGCAATACAGGTTGTGTCTTTTACATCGCGGTAACAGCCCGGGAGATTAAGTTCGTGAGAACTCAGTCCTGTTCCGGCTGCGGGAGAATATGGTTGTATAGTATAACCCTGGTAAAGAAATCCTTTTGTATATAGTTCTTTCAGAAGCCACCACAAAGTTTCGATATAGCGATTATCATAAGTAATGTATGGATGATCCATATTTACCCAATAACCCATTTTACGGGTGAGGTCTTCCCAGAGATCTGTGTATTTCATTACATCAGTCCGGCAGGCCTTGTTGAAATCCTCAACTGAAATATATTTACCTGAAGATTTATTTCCGATATCGTCCTTTGTGATGCCAAGAGTTTTTTCAACCTGAAGTTCCACAGGCAGACCATGGGTGTCCCAGCCGGCCTTGCGTTTTACCTCATATCCCGATTGGGTTTTAAAACGGCAGATTGCGTCTTTGATTGTCCGGGCCATAACGTGATGAATACCGGGAATTCCGTTAGCTGAAGGTGGTCCTTCATAGAAAACAAATTCACCTTTCCCGTTAACCTCACGTATGCTTTTATGAAAAGTATCATTCTCATCCCATATTTTAAGGATGTCTTTATTTACCTGCGACAGATCAAGACCTTTATATTCAGGAAACCGTTTCCCCATTGTATCAGTTAGTTATTATTGTTTGTGTTACATGAAAAATTCGGACAAAGATAGTAAATAATAGAATAAAATGAGTGGGAGAGGAGGGGAATGGGAGAAAAGGAGATTGTTGACGTAGTACTGTTTTAACTTTGCGCTCTTTGCACCACCTTTGTGTACTTTGCGGTTAAAAAACGTTTTCAAAATCCGTTAGGGGGAAATAAATAGGGAGAAGCGAAGAATGATTGGATTGAATATACTTGGGTAATAAATATTTATCTTTGTTTACTTTTATAAATCAGCTTCCATAATGAAACGTCTTGTCATACTAACTGGTGCAGGAATGAGTTCCGAAAGCGGAATTAGGACTTTCCGTGATTCAGGAGGTTTATGGGAAGAGTATGATGTAGAGGAAGTGGCTACTCCCCAGGCTTGGGTGAAGAACAGAGATCTGGTACTCAGGTTTTATAATGAACGAAGGAGACAGCTGTCCGGATGCAAACCTAATGAGGGACATATTGGACTTGCAACACTTGAAAAGTATTTTGATGTCCGTATCATAACACAAAATATTGATGATCTTCACGAAAGGGCAGGAAGCACAAATATTTTACATCTTCATGGTGAGCTTACCAGGGCCAGAAGCACCAGCGATCCTTCATTGTTATATAATATTGGTTACAAGGATATTAATCCGGGGGATAAATGTGAAAAAGGAAGTCAGCTCAGACCGCATATTGTCTGGTTTGGGGAGGAGGTGCCTATGATGGATGATGCAATGAATATTGCCGCTGAGGCAGATATTTTTGTTGTAATCGGATCGTCACTGAATGTTTACCCGGCTGCCGGATTGATCAGTTATGCTCCAAAGAAAGCCTCTCTTTGGCTTATTGATCCTATGGATGTTGCAGTACCTGTTAACAGAAATGTTGAGGTGATAAAAGAAAAAGCATCATATGGAGTAGCCCTTTTAACCGAACAAATGTTTAAACAATATGGAATCACGAAATAGAAAAATTGTTCTTGCAATTACCGGTGCCAGCGGTTCGGTATATGCTTTAAAACTCCTGGAGAAACTGGGGCAGGTAAAAACCCCTCCGGAAGAGGTTGCTGTAATTTTTTCCGAGACTGCCAAAGAGATTTGGCTTGCTGAAACAGGAAAGAAATTTGTTCCTATATTCCCTGCGAAGGAATATAATAATAAAACATTTTACGCCCCGTTCGCATCAGGATCTTCATCGTATGATAGCATGATTATTTGCCCTGCATCGATGGGTACAACTGGTAGAATTGCCAATGGAACTTCCGATGATCTGATAGCCCGTACGGCTGATGTGATGTTGAAGGAAAGAAGACGGCTTATTATAGTTCCAAGAGAGACTCCTTACAGTCTGATACATATTAATAATATGAAAAACCTTACCCTTGCCGGAGCAATAATATGTCCGGCATCGCCCTCCTTTTACAGTAATCCTAAAACCCTCGATGATCTTGTGATGACAGTGGTTAATCGTATAATTGATCTTGCAGGATTTGAAAATGACACTTTCAGATGGATGGAAAATGATTGATAAGAAAATTATCCGGTTTTTCAGGAAACATCATGTTCTTACAATATCCACATCTGTTAATAATGAACCATGGTGTGCCAATTGTTTTTATGTATACCTTGAAGAAGAAAATGCGCTTGTTTTTACAACTGGAATTGAAACCCGTCACGGAAAGGAGTTTGCAAAGAATGCGCATGTTGCAGGATCAGTTGTTCTTGAAACAATGGTTATAGGGAAGATCCGCGGAATTCAGTTTCAGGGAATTGTTTCTGAACCCGAAGGGGAAATGATATCAAAAGCAAAATGGGCTTATCTGAAAAGATTTCCTCCGGCAGCGCTCATGGATACCCATCTTTGGGTTGTTAAGTTAACCCTTATCAAAATGACTGATAACAGAATGGGGTTTGGTAAAAAACTAATCTGGCAGTAAGTCCTTGTAGTTCATTTCTTTTGCTCCTCCAAAAGAAATGAACCAAAGAAAGTATACCTATATTATAATGGGAAAAGATGAAGGGTTATGTCTATATAATGACAACTGGCAATAATTCAGCCCTTTATACCGGAGTTACAAGTAATCTTAAAGAAAGAGTAACACGGCATAAATTGAAGAAATATCCTGATAGTTTTTCTGCCAGGTATAACATCTGTAAGTTGGTTTATTATGAAACCCTGGATACCATTGGTGAAGCCATTGAAAGAGAGAAACAGATTAAAGGTGGTTCACGAAAGAAAAAGATTGATTTAGTTAATTCGCTTAATCCTGGGTGGGACGATTTGAGTTCAATTCTGGATACGATTTAAGGATTGCTTCGTCGTACCTCCTCGCAATGACCCATTATTCTATAAAATGTACGTCATTGCGAGGAGCGAAGCGACGAAGCAATCCTTGGGATCATAACTGTATAATATAAAATAGTATTTTTGCATCAAAAATAAGCCCGTTATGTTCTCAGGAATCATCGAAGAAGCCGCGACTGTTGTCAACCTTGAAAAAGAAAAAGACAACCTTCATATAACAATGAAATGTTCATTTGTCAATGAACTTAAGATAGATCAGAGCATATCACATAATGGTGTTTGTCTGACAGTTGTCAGGAAGGAAAAGGAAACATATACCGTTACTGCAATAAAAGAAACCCTTGAAAAGACAAATCTCGGGTTGCTAAAGCCTGGAGATAAGGTCAATCTTGAGCGCAGTACACGTCTTGACGGTCGTCTCGACGGACACATGGTGCAGGGGCATGTCGATCAGACAGCAATTTGTACCAATGTGATAGAAGCAGGCGGAAGCTGGTATTATACTTTTGAATATGAGCCTTCTCAGGATGATTATATTACTGTTGAAAAAGGATCAGTATCTGTTAATGGGGTAAGTCTTACTGTAGTTAATTCAAAACCAAAGTCTTTTGAGGTTGCAATAATTCCATTCACTTATGAGATGACCAATTTCCACCAGTTCAAAAAAGGGACGGTTGTTAACATTGAGTTTGATATTCTGGGGAAGTATATTGCCCGAATCGTAAGGCAGCAACTGGGGAAGTAGGATTCGTAGTAAGGATTTAAGGATTGCTTCGTCGTGCCTCCTCGCAATGACTCCATGCTTATCACATTTTGGTCATTGCGAGGAGCGAAGCGACGAAGCAATCAGTCAATCCCTTGTACGTCGTTTTAGAACAGGCAACTTCTCCTTCCTCCACGCCACAATCCCCCCATCAAGGGAATAAACATTTTTAAAACCCTTTTCACAGAAGTATTTGGCAACTCTTTTGCTCCTGAAACCCGTTGTGCAGTAGAAAAACAATGAACACTCTTTATTTATGGTATCGGCAACAAACTGGAAGTTTCCGGAAGAAGGGATATTTACCGCTTTTTTCAGATGTGAAGGCCTGTACTCAAACCCTTCCCTGACATCAATAAGAATTGCTTTTTCTGACTTTTGAAATGCAGATTGAAAATCTTTTGGGGGAAGCGATTTGTATTTTACCGAATCAGCATCCTGTCCAGTTACCTGAATGCAACAGATCAGCAATACCAGTAAACACAATGCAGTCGTTTTCATATCCTGTTCAATACACAAAAATAACAAAAAAGCCGCTCATTTTCATGCGCAGCTCTTCTGTCTCTTAGTCACTAAGTTTCTTCATCCCTTAGTATATTTCTCAGACTTTTGTCTTTTTACTTTTGTCTTTTGTCTTATTTCCTTCAGCCTTCTTCCTCACACCTCACACCTCACACCTCACATCTCACATCTCACATCTCACATCTCACACCTTATTTCTGTTTCATCTTCGCATCCATACAAAGCGTAGCGTGAGGTACTGCTCTGAGTCTTTCCTTGGAAATCAGATTACCTGTTTCACGACATATTCCATAAGTCTTGTTCTCAATTCTGATGAGAGCACCCTGCAGGTGTTGAATGAACTTCTCCTGACGCTGGGCCAGTCTGCCGGCTTCCTCTTTTGATAATGTTGTAGCACCCTCTTCAAGTACTTTGAAAGTAGGAGAGGTGTCCATAGTATCATTACTCTCTTCGTGAGTTATACTGGATTTAAGTATTTCATAATCTTTCTTGGCTTTATCCAGCTTGTTAAGGATGATCAGTCTGAACTCCTCCAGCTCACTATCCGAATATCTTGTCTTCTCAGCCATGTGTTAAAAATTTTAATAATGGGCAAAGGTACTGTTTTTTTAGTTACTCCTCGCTTTCCTGAACAGAATATTCCACATTGATTTCCAGAAATAGCGGAAGTCGGTAAAGAAAGGATGCTTATCGTATGAATTGAGATATTTTAATTCCGAGGCCTGTATTTGTTCAAGATCAGCAGGCATATCAGCATAGAAAGGAGGAACCAAGCCCGGCTTGTACATAATTCTTCGATTCTGGACCTCTTTCCGGTATAACTCAAAATAATGCTGACTTAGAGGCCTTACTCCAAAAAATTTCATGTCGCCGCGAAAGTAGTTTATGAACATAGGAAATTCATCGAGCCATATTTTTCTGCAGATTGAGCCCCAGGAGGTAATCCGGAAATCATTCTTAAACTTTCCTCCGTTCTGCAGATCATGTAATTTATACACATAGTCCTGTATATACTCTGAATAGGGATGCATAGTTCGGAGTTTATAAACTTTCATTATTTTTCCATCTTTACCAACACGTGGCAAAGCAATCAGAGGACCATATATATTTTTATTTCTTGTACAAGGATCACTGATTTTCCTCGCTTCAATACAGAGCTTGTTTTCAATAAATGATTCCTGTTTAATTCGGAACCCTGCTCTGGAAAGTCTACCCAATGCTTCAGCACGTGATATAACTGCATTCTCGCCGCGTGTTAAAAATATATACAAGCCTCGTGTGAACTTGAGTTTCGGAAGAACTCGTTTTATAATAAAATCAAAAGAGTAATAAATGTAATTCAGCAGAGGAGGAAACTTTTTTAAAAGTCTTCTTTTCCTCTGATCCTTTGTCTCTACACAGCAGAAGAAATAGCCTTTTAATTCCAGCTTGCTGTTTACGGCATCCATGAAATCATCGAGACTTTTTATGTCGTTGATTTTATGAAGGTTGATTATGTAGTCGTACTTATCATGGATTAAACTGGTGATATTAAAAGTTGTGGTGGTAGATAATACAGCAGCGTGATCAGTAATCTGACGGCCTGTCATTTGTATAACTGCGTGAGCCATCGCAGCTCCGCATTCTCTCTCAATTGCGGTTACAATTCCCGGATTTACTACAGCAGGTTCGTCTTTATTGTCACCATTCCCATTAATACCGCCAACCAGTTCATACTCACTTGGTCTTCTGTATATTTTATATTTATCATATTCCTCATAATCCTGCACGACTGCTTTTTTATAAGCTATATATACTGCTCCGAATAGAAGTTCAAGTATTGTGGCAAGCAGAGCTGTACCAAGAACGACTGTCCTGGAATATGCGTAATCTCTTATTGTGTACATCAGAAGGGCAATAATTGAAATAGCTATGACATTACTGCTGAGCACTCTAGAGAAGAGGGATGTAAAATTGATGATTTTACCACGGTGCATCTTCCCGTTAGCAAGCGAAACAACTATCCACATCATCGCCAGACCAACAAAAAACATAATATGCGATGGAAGATATGACTTCAGACTGGCAGGCTTGGTCCAAATCATAAAAAGGAACGATATTGACAATATTACAATATCGGCTATTAATGTGATTACCCTGAATTTACGTTTCTCCATCTTGTTATACCCAACTCATAATACCCCATTGCGAAGTAAATACAAAATCAGCAATGTTGTTCAGATAGGACTCAATTTACATGAGCTTGGTTGCAATCATATTATTAAATCAGAACCCGAAACTCAGACCCACATTCAAAGTACTTTTCCTCCCAAAATAATACTCCGGACTCCACTCCTTATTTCCCCATATATTGCTGTTAATGAATGAAAACCAACAGTAAAGATCATTAACAACCTGAGATGAGGCTTTTATGCCATAAGAAGTATTCTGCCATCCAACAGAAACTAAAGGGGGGTTGCCAAGACGAGGGACTCCCAAAGCAGTATAATCCGGACCCCGGATTGCATCGGAGAAAAAGAGGTTGACATCTAAAGTCCTGAACGGGTGATAGTCAAAAGCCAGATACCACTCCCTTGAATTATCCTTCAGGTAATGACCAAGGTTATATCCCATATTCTCAAAGGTGAGGGTAGGAACGTAATGCTGAAAGGTGAGGGGGTAGGTGTATGTAAATTCAGTTGTGAACGAAAGGTTGGAAATTGGGAAATCTGTTAAACGGAATCCGGCTTTATAGCTGAAGAAATTCCATTGATCCTTCATTGTAATCCTGCTCACCGAAAGTTCATCGATAAACCATGTGCCATAAAGATGTAAGTTTTTTATCTGACGTGAGCTGATATCAAAAAACATCTGGGAATTCATGTTGTCAATTCCCGAAGTAAGTGAATGATCGACCGACTTGTAAAAGAAAAGCGGAACAAGGTAAGCTGGATTGGCATTCAGATCACTATAAACAATGCTGTTTCCAAGAGAAACATTAAGATTTGTTAAGGGGGTGAATGTGAGCATGTTGGCTGCAATGAATTTTTTATGATATACCTTCCGGTAGTTTGTACCATAACTGTTTTTGACCCAGTAAGAATTTGCACTGTCAACAACCATCGAATTCAACCATCCGTGAAAGTAGTTGAAGTCAAACCATTTTACCGGGGAGATATGCAATTTTAACTGAACAAAAGTAGGGTTATTGCCGCCAAAAATATTGGCACCATTGTAGTTATTTCCCCACTCTATCTTTTCTTTTACCAGACCGGCATTACCCCATTTCCATGAATATGTAACACCTCCCTGCATCTCGCTCCAATCGCTATTCCCCTTCAGGTGACCACCTTCTCTGGCGGTAAGGAACGCCGGTTTTCCAAGGAGCGGGTTCTCGTGGTTGTCGCGCAGCGAAGCATAGAATCCCCAATTCTTAATATATCCCCTTGCCTCAACTCCGTTTCGCCAGTATGTTGCTTTTCCCGAGGAATTGTTAAATATTTCTCCTCCCAGTATTGGATTTATTGTCAGTGAAAAAAGAGAATCCCGGTAATATAACAAATCGAACCGTTTCCCATTTGACCTGTTGAACATTCTCCATTTCTCCCCTTCTCCGTTTCTCCCCTTCTCCGTTTCTCCCTTTCTCCCATTCTCCCCGAAAGATTCCTTCCTAAAATCCAAAAGATAAAAATCAAGCTCTTTTTGTTGCCGCGGATTCAATTGTTCCCTCTTATCTTCAGCCTCTTTTAACCTTTGCGATATAAAAAGCCGTGAATATGGTTTTACGGCAGAGTTAATGGTAATAATATGTGTATTCGCCAGTTCATCAAGGAACTCGTATATACCTTTATTATTAACTGAATGTGGTACATCCTGGCAATACAGATTAGTATTAAGAATTAATAGATTAAAAAGACAAAATGTTAAAAACAGGTATCTCATATAGATCCTTCATAATGAATTATTAGCAAAGATATAACTATTTGGGTTAAGTAATCCTAAAACCGGGTATGCGGTGTGCGGTATGGTGTACCCCAAAAGCGCATGCCAAAAAATGTTATATTTGATCCCGCAAATAATTATTTTACAATGTCTGAAAATGGCCCACTCCCGGAGGAGGATAAAGAAAAAGTAAATATTAAGAAAAGCGAAAACAAGTGGTACGCTGTTTATACCCGTCCCCGTGCTGAAAAACTTGTATATGAGCGGCTTGTTGAGGCACAGATAGAGACTTTTCTCCCTCTTCAGAAAACATACAGGATGTGGAGTGACAGGAAAAAATTGGTTGTGAGACCGCTTCTCTCCTCATATATATTTGTAAAGACAAAAAGGAAATATTTCCCTGTAGTTTATAAAATAAATGGTGTGGTTAAATTCGTCTCTTTTGAGAAGCAGGCTGTTTCGATACCACAGAATCAGATAGATAACCTGAGGTTGCTGATCAATAGTGATGCTGAAATAAAAGTATCTTCAGAAATATTCGCCAAAGGCGATAATGTTGAGGTAACAAGCGGTTCGCTTGTAGGATTGACAGGAGAGCTGATCAAAATTGGTGGTAAAAAAAGAGTTGTAGTAAGAATTAACAGGCTTGATCTGAATCTGATAATAACCATCCCGGTTTCTTTTTTGAGGAAGGTGTAATATGTTGTTTTGTCGTTAGGTTGTTATGTTGTTATGCCTGATGTACAATGCTCAAACCAGCCACAACAACTTCCCCAGCCTTTGAGGATAGTAGAGCAACGCCTTTAACCCGCTGCAACCATACCTCTCTTTCATCCACTCAACTGATGGGAAAATATCGCCGGCAATATACCTGAGTCTGTGTTTTACCGCAACAGAATGGATTCCCTTTCTATATGCAGCTTTTCGGTATCGGGGGTTGTTCTGCTGCTGTGGATTAGTAATAAAAGTGTCGGGCATAATCACTTTGCTGGTATTGTCGAGAAGGATAATATCAGCATATTGCCGCAGCTGAACTCCCCCTTCCATAGCATGTCTGTTAAAATGATCGGTGAGATGCATCATTTGTATCTCTTTGGAAAGTATCCACGCTTTAGTATCGCCTATAAGAATTTCAACTGCACTATCAACGGGATTAACATATTCCTTTTCGCCTGTTGTTTTATTGTCAAATAGTTTATGATGGATCTCAACCGCATAACCGTTCTTAAAGAGAGTAGGAAGGTGCTTACCTATGTCGGCCAGAATCTTTTTATATAACCCCGATTTAATCAGTTCATGAGAATATGCGTTCTCCTGTAACAGGTGCCATGCCTCCAGAGCATCATCGTGTTTAAGGAGAATATCGGTGTCGTTCATCTGCCGTAGCCCTTTTGAACCATAAAGAGTATGCTCAAGTGCCATCCCTTTAAGAAGGATATGCTTTATTCCGGCATTGGATAGTATTGTATTCACTTCTTTCCAACGCTCTGTCAGCCAGGCGTTTCGTACCACACTCTGCATATACCCGTTCTCAAGAGCTGCCATGGCATCTGCAGGTATCACCTTTTCCAATCCACACTCCTTTATATTATATGCAGCCAGGGCAATTATCCCGTGGGCATTTATCAGCTCAATCATTTTACGCCAATCGCTCACCTCCCCAATCAGCTTTGTTAAGGGAGCCCTGTTCTTTTCATCGAAAGGGTAGTTGCATAAGAGGAAGAGCAGGTCTTTCATTGTAAAGTAAAGATACTGGTTTTAGAGTAATCGTTAAGTAGAAAGTAGAAAGTAAAAAGTTACTCATTACCAAACTGTCCTGAATCGATCCACTCCATGCCGAGAAGCGACCAGAAATCCATTGCGAGTTTATTTAGTACATAATCGTAAGGCATCCAGCCATAACCTTTATCGCCCCATGATGTTCCCCAGGAGTTTCTTATAAGCAAAGCGCCAGTTGTTTCTTTGTTGCATTTAGTGTTTTTGATCTTCTTTTCATCATCATAACCAACGGCTACAATTGCATGACCCCATTCTGCGGATTCTCCCTGGCAGGGATAAGGAATTCCCCCTTTTACATCTGAATCATTGAAGGATGGAAAACCCCAGAACCCTAACATTGAGGGTATTCCGGCAGAAAGGTATTTCTTTACCGATTCGAGAACTGTTGCGGAAGGGATGTCAGATCCTAATGGGTCGTGACAAAAATATTTCAACGTTTCATAGTTGTTAGCTATTGAATAGATGAATGCATCGGGTTCCTTATCGAAATCGGCAATATTATATGGCCAGTACTTCTCGGCAGGTACACCGCACAGTGTAAGAGCCCGCATTACATCTCTGAGCCGTCCACCTGTGTCGCCTGTTTGCTGCATAAGGTTACGGGTTACCTTATACAAAAAGAGACGCGAGCCTTCTACATGTTTATTAAAGGCTCTTCTTTCGTAATATTCCACTATCCCAATCCCGGCATGTGCAGTGCACGACCCAAGGGTCAACTGGTTCTCAACCGGAGAACACCATTTACGCAGATCTACCGAGGTTACAACTTTCGGCTCACCCTCATCTATCCCGAGTTTACTATTGATAAGTTCGATCTGCTGATTATTTTCGGTATAATCGCGAAGATCAGGCATAGGTGGCAACCATCCTGTTCCAACAATTCCATAGGTTCCGTCGAATACAACATTGTTAATTATTAAATTCATTGCTTTTCCTCCGATTTTAGGGTATTAATGTAATTTCCTTAAGACTTGTTCCAGTCGTCCCGATGATAATTTCATACAATTTGAAGTCCGGACCTTCTGAAGATGGAATAGTAATACCCCCCGGCTGACTAAACTGGGTTACAGCATAACCGCTTTTTGACAATAAGGCTGCAAGAGAATTTATCGTTTCAGGGATTTTCGATTCATTTAGTAATCCGACTGAACTCAGCGAGCCATTTGTTAATGCCACCTTCAGCTCACTTGAACCAAAACCGGGTTTAATTGCGAGGTAACCGGGATTTGCGAGATCGGGGAGGTAGATAACAGATGTTTTAATGCTATTATCCTTAGTTGCATTTGGCTCAACCAGCAAATATGGTTTTACATTATAATACTTTAATCCGGTCTTCCCGGTTAAATCAGATCCGGTATAGAAATTTACCGAAGCACATCCGCTTAATAAGCAGATAGATATGATTCCCATAATCAGACAGTTCGCTCTTCGCATAAGTATAAATTTTAATTGTTTAGCAGCACATGACCATGATTGTATAGTAAAAATAAAAAAAAATTGAATATGAAAATCAGAGGGAAGGAAACTATTACAATTTTTTTTTTTGGAATTAGTAATGATAAGCGGGGAAATTAAATTAAGGATTGCTTCGTCGTTCCTGCTTGCAATGACGATCACGTTTATAAAGATTGTAGTTGCGATTTAAGGACGACGAAGGAGGACGAAGCAATCCTTTTATCTCAACTGTGAACCCTATAACATGTAGGTCATTGCGTGGAGTCCAAAAAAAAGAGTGCCCACATGAACGCTCTGTATTTAATAAATTTCGTTCTTCTGAAGGATACTAACTTTAAATTACAACTTGGAGCACAAGGGATTAGGATTAATTAATACGAAATGGAATGAAGTACATGGTTTCTGATTTGATGTTCGTAGTAATAAAAGTATGGTATGAAAATGGCATGATTTGCCTCATAATGTCAGATAAGAAAGAAATTCGTTTTCCGGTAGAACTCAATAAAAAATTAATGAACGCTACTGATCAACAACGAAGTAACATAGAAATCAATTTTCTCTCAACCTTAACCTCAACCTCAACCTTTTTTGCCCTGTGCTTTAAAACCTAGAACAACAATTATCTTTAAATAAACTATTAACCACAATTTAAATTTCTGATAAGATAAAGCAATATCTTTGTATTTAAATGCACAAATGTGAACGAAAAGGAATTTTACATATACTTAGGAACCCTTCTTAAAGACAGAATCAGACTTCATTTTGAAAAGGACAAAGGTCAAATATTGGATTTGGTGTTGCAATACGAAACAATAATTAATAAGAAAAGGGTGGTAATAGTAAGGTATGACTGTGCACACGGGTTAAAAAAAACTTAAAAATGACAAATAAAGAGCAAATACAGCGGAATATAGCAATAGCGTTTGATTTTGTTGAGCAAATAATAGATACACCTGATATACTTGACAAAATTCCCGATGGTAGTTCGGTCACTTTTCTTGATAGTGAAAATGTTAATCCGGAAAAACGTATTGGCAGAAGTATTGCAAAGAAATATATTAAAGTTAAAAGACACTTTGAAGTATTGTAAAACAATGGATTTAATCTTTTCTTTTCATGCACTCCAACAAATGTTTAAGAGGAACATATCTGTTGAACAAGTAAAATATGCAATTTTAAATGGAGAAGAGATCAGAAGTTATCCGGATGATAAGCCTTATCCGAGTAAGCTTTTGTTAGCGATGAAAATGAATTACCTTTGCATATTGTAATAGCACAAAATTCTTTTGAAAATAAAATTATAGTTATAACTGCATATCACCCCGAGTCGGATATCTGGATGGAAAATTTTAAAACAAGGAGGTAATTATGGAATGTGTAATCTGTAAAAATGGAAGTACATTCGAGGGTTTTACAACTGTTACACTTGAACAGAATAATTCAGTTATTGTAATCAAGGAAGTACCAGCTCATATCTGCAACAATTGTGGCCATTTCTATCTTTCTGAAGAGTATGCTTCAAAAGTATTAGCCATCGCTCAGGAGACAGTACGGAAAGGTATTGAAATTGAAGTTTCCAGGTTTAATGTGGCGAGTTAGTTTTTTGAACTGTCGGTAAAGATGTCGGTAAAGAGTTGGGGGGAAGTATAGCAGAAGTATATAGATTAATCCGTTCTAAGCCGGATTTAGCAACCTGAGTTTTAGCCTTACACTCTGCGCCATTAAACCTCAAAACCAATGCTAAGGTTGAGGTTGAAACTACTGATTACTATAAACTTTTTCAAACCTACGCTCTTCACTCAACTCTCTACGCTTCTTCACTTTTGTCTTGTGACTTTTGTCTTTTGTCTTTTGTCTTGATCTCAACCTCAACCTTTCTTGCCCTGTGCTTTTGAACCTCGAACTTAATGTCTATGCTAAAAATTATTATCTTTGTTAAAAAATAAACGATGGAGGCAATAAAACAAATAATAAGAGTAAAAGATGATAAAATTACAGTCCATCTTGACCCAAAGATGAACAACACCAAAGTTGAAGTTATTATATTGCCTTTTTCTTCAAAAAAGGCTAATAAAGAAAATAGAAACTCAGGGTTAAAAGATTTATTAAGTATTGGGGTTTGGTCTGACAGTGATATTAAGGCAATGGAAGACGCTTCCCCAAAATTTAATCTATGGACAATCCAAAGCTTTTAATAGATACAGTCGTGAGCCGTCGACCTACCCAAAGGGCTTACCCCCAAACGGACTCTGAAACGGTGTATTGTTACCTTTTCCTGTTGTTCCATCTCTTGGTGGAGGATCAATAGGAGGGGTAGTCATCATAACCAGCGATATAGAGTTATCGAGAATTACTAATGAGACCACTGGTTTAATATATGGCTTTTTTGTTAATATTTTACAGGCAAAATTCTTCAATCGAAATCTGATAATTTACAAATATTCAAAATCTTGTTGCTAGTTACTTGCTTTGCCTACCGTAGCTTTAGCGAAGGTAGGTTGCGCGTTTCTCGGTTGCCTTCTTGTGGGTTCTAAGACCCTTACACCCCTTGAGCCTATTTCATCACCACCTTCCCCACATACCTCATCGCCCCTGACCTTATCTCCACAATACACATCCCTTTCAGCCCATTAGACGGGACCTGAAGCACCGAATTTTTTCTGAACTCAGCATCATGCAGATCGATTACCGTTCTTCCTGAAAGATCGAGTACTTTAACAGTGGAAGGCAATCCATCCCATGCTTCACTAAGGGGTAGAATGTTGAGCCAATTATCTGAGGAATATATACTGAAGTTCTTATCTTGTTTTGTTACCTCTTCAATTTTTGTTATCACACTCATAATTCTGATAATGAATCTGTTTGTAGTAGTTCCTGTAGTTGCAGTAAAGCTATATTCAGGTATCTCATTTAGGTTTGTAACGGTATTCTGCACCAGATCCACCAGGTAGAAATCATAGTTAGCCACACCATCCAACTGAGTCTGCCTTATTGAATAAGTACCGTTTGCAGGTATTTTTACCGCAAGTGGAATATCTATTGTTGAAGAAGGGAACGGGATCCCGTTAATTGAATATTCTGCTCCCGTCGAGAGGGAATATAATTGTGCAATTGAAGCGGACGACAGCCACTTGGCAGCATCGTATAAATTATCATAATTCATGGTTGCGCCATCGTTGAACCACACAACTGTTTCGTCTTTTAAACTATCGGGCCCTATTGCCAGCCGTATAAGCGGGAGAATACCTTTGTATGATTTTGCCATGGATAATCCCTTGCTGTAAACAGGAGTTGTGGTATGATGTTCCCGTGCTGAAAAATCAAAGTTTAGTGATGTTCCTGCTGAAGTAGTTTTTACAAAGAATCCCTGTAAAGGCGGTATATGAGCCGAGCCACCGTTTGCCGAAGGACCACCCTGTACATAAGACGCTACCTGACCATTTACCATGAAATAAACGGATCGGTTAATATTGGGACTTGAAAAACTTACATCATCCCAGTTTATACCACAGGTGAGAGAGTTCCCAACAAGGTTCCACCCAAAATGAAACCAGGCAAGATTCTTAGTTCCCAGCGACTCCATTAACGAAGTTCCTGTGAAAGTTGCTGTTACAGGAGTAGTATGATAGAAACTATATCCGTCTGTCTCATAAAGATTTGAGAAGCCTCCTGTCATTGAAGGGTATCCATCGTGGTAAACCCAGCCCTGTTCTTTATTCGCAATTGCTTTTGAATCGTCGTAAAGAAGAAGATTATATGGCTCTAATGATATTAATACAGTTTTTGCCTGTTGCGAAGGAACTGCCAGGTAATGCCTCCTTACACCTGTTCCAGACACACCTCCTGAAAGATAAAGCTGAGTATTCACCGTTCCTGATCCTGAATAACCAGTTAAATCTTTGATCAAAAGCGAAAACATCGCAGTGGCATTCGAATAAAGGTTTATTGTTCCATTGTTGGCAAGGGTGTTTACAGTAACCCGGGCACCTGGATGAATATAAAAATATTTCCCTGAACCAATAGTTACATCTGGGGGGGAACTATAATTATCCGGATAGCCGGGCATCCCAGAAGGAATATTTATATTACTCGAAGTTGTTGGCACCATTCCCAGATACCAGTTTCCACTGCCTGCCCAGCTTGTTCCCGGACCTTTCCAGCAACTGTATTGTACTTCGTAAGCGCCAATGTCTTTAATATATATAGTAGGATTCCCAATATAATCTAATGCAGGGATTGTAACACCGGTATATGAATTGATGCCTGCATCTCTGCATGGAGAAACGAATGTAATTGACCAGTCGGATCCGGCCGGATTGGTAAAATTAGGTCCGTCAGGTGCTGAATTAGAGGAGTTTAGTATAACCGGACTAACTGGTGCTGTTCCAGTGGTATATGTAATACCACGATAGGCTGAGTTAATAATAACTGCTCCTGTAGTACTGTAGCAATAAATTTGTTTATCTGATACACCCCAGAAGATTGAATTAATAACCCGGGAATTTGCGGAACCGTGAAGGAGTAGTGCCTGTCCTTCAGGTCGTGTGGAGGTATTATTAACAAAGGTACAATTGACTACCTTTATTGCACAACTGGTTTGTGCAGCTAAACCTCCCCCAGTATAGTACGTGACAGAAGGTTCAAGACAATGATTGCTGTCAAAGATACAATTAGTAACAACAGAACTGGATGTATTCCAGAAATAGAAACCTCCTCCTGAATGCAGAGATTGATTGTTATAAACGTAACAATTATTTATTGCCGGATTTCTTCCAGCATTAACAAAAAGACCCCCACCATAAAGACCATAATTATTCCGTATTGTACTGTTAGAGATTGTAAGAGTGTTTGTATTGGCTTGAATTCCTCCTCCGTAACCTTCAAGACCGGCACCTGTTTTCCGTCCATATTCTATTGTACAATAATTAATAACAGATACTCCAGTGGAAGCTTCAAAAGAGATATGACCCCAAGATGCCTGGGAGTCTTTTGTAAAAACCACAGGACTCAAAGAAGTTCCGGTAGCATTCAGCACTCCGGTTCCGGTAATTCTAAGATCGGATGATGTGGTACAGAGTTTAACTGTGACCCCCGGTTGGATTGTAAGAGTGCCTCCGGTTGCTACCTCAAGGTCATTCTGCCCTGCAATAGCACTTCCTATAAATACAGTTCCTCTGGCAGTTGTCCACACCGGCATTGGATTTGCGGCATTAATTACACCGCAATATGCAGTACCTGCTGAAAGACCGTCACCATACCATTGAGCTGATAAACCCAGTGGGAATATCAGTATAATTAAGAATAGCAATACCCTCCTCATAATAATCAGGTTTCAGTAATGACTACAATGTCCCGGCAATAGTTGCATCAGGACATTATGTAATAATCTGATGGCAAAGATAATATTTATTAATATATGACTAAACCTAATAATTTAAATTTGACGAGTGGGCAGGAATTGATGACGGGCGAGCGGTGCGCCGCGTACCGCATGCCGCGCACCGCCCGCCCCCCAAAGCAACCAAACCAAACTTATTTTTGTCATAAAACCAGATTTCACTTGTTTTTTTAAAAACAACGAGTAATTTTGTTACTCATTACCCTAACCTGATGATAAACGCACTTATCACTTCACAGACCAGGATAAAACTGCTCAGGAAATTCTTTCTGAACAGCAGTACAAAGGCTCATCTCAGAGGCCTGGAGTCGGAATTCGGGGAATCATCAAATGCAATCCGTATTGAGTTAAACCGTTTCGAAGAAGCAGGATTATTACATTCCCTCCGAGATGGAAATAAAAAGGTTTTTCAGGCTAATGCCAATCATCCGTTGTTCAGCGATATACATAATATTATAATAAAAGAATCGGGTATCGACCGGGTTATCGAGAAGGTAATCCATCGGATCGGCAATCTTTTGTGTGTTTATCTCACCGGAGATTTTGCCCGGGGCAAGGATAGTCCGGTAATTGACCTGATTCTTGTAGGTGAGGATATCGACCGGGAGTACCTCGCAAAAAAGATTATGCAGGCCGAGGAGTTGGTAGGCAGGAAGGTTAGTTATGTTGTGCTTCATCCTGATGAGGCAGACTGCCATCTGATGAAATTAAAAAAGTCAGATCTTTTTCCTCTATGGAACATTGGTGACGCTAAATTAGTTACTCTGAATCCGGAATTATCTGGAACATGACATTTAATAAAAAGCAGAATTTCAAAAATCAGGAATAACTGCTGCAAACATCGAATTATTGGCCTTGTTGGACACATTTGAACATGTGACTGACGGGGCGAAAGCATGCACCTCGTGAAACGACTCGCTCTCCTCCAACCCAACTACATCCCATGGAAAGGATATTTTGATATGATAAATATGGTAGATGAGTTTGTGATTTATGTTGATGCTCAATACACTAAACGCGATTGGAGAAACCGAAATTTAATTAAGACCATCAATGGAGTAAAGTGGATTACTATTCCGGTTGAGGTGAAGAATAAATATAAGCAATCTATTAAGGAAACAAAAGTATCCGGGAATGATTGGATAAACAATCATGTTAAAATACTGAACCATAACTACTCAAGGGCAGAATATTTTGAAGAGGTAATGTGGTGGTTACGAAATATTTATAGCAGTTGTGAAAAGCAAATATATTTGTCAGAAATTAATTTATTATTCATCAAGGGTATAGTCGCTTATCTCGGCATAAAAACAAAGATCAGCTTTTCATCTGATTATGTTCTTGAAGGAAACAACTCTGAGAAAGCAATGAACATCTGTCTTCAGGCTGGGGCAGAGGAGTATCTTACCGGACCGGCTGCAAAATCTTATTTAGATTTGGAAGCTTTTAACAGGAATAATATTAAAGTTAAGTGGATGGATTACTCTGTCTACAAGACATATAGCCAACTTTACCCGCCATTCATTCATGAAGTAAGCATAATCGACCTGCTGTTTAATAATGGGAAAGATTCGGTGAATTATATGAAATCTTTTTCTTAATGGAGGTTTCCGTAATTGTTCCTGTCTATGAGGGAGAGAAAACTCTGGAGAAACTATTTGAAGGTATCCAGGCGAACCTTAAATCCTTTGGATCTTTTGAAGTTCTTTTCGTCTTCGATTGTGGATCTGATAAATCCTGGGAGATTCTTAAAGAGCTGAAAAGAAAATATCCACGCGAGATCAGAATTTTTAAACTTAAAAAGAATTACGGCCAGCATAATGCAACTCTGCTTGGGATCTCAAAATCAGCCGGAGAACTAATAGTGACGATGGATGAAGATCTTCAACACGATCCGAAATACCTGAGATCATTAATCAGTAAACAAAAAGAGGGCAACTTCGACGTTGTATATGGAAGGTTCCTTATCACTAAGCACTCCATCTTAAGGAAAATAGTTTCGTCAATTTTACGGAAGGCACTTAAACTACTGATACCTGCTATGGGATATTATTCTTCATATAGGGTTTTAAAAAGGGAGACTGCCCAAAGAATAATTAATCTCAGAAATTCGTACACATTCATTGATGCCAGTCTTATAAATGTAACATCTGCATTTGGTTTTCTCAATATTGAGCATCAGGAAAACACCGACCGAAAGAGCACCTACAATGTCTTAAAGCTTCTTTCTCACGCATTTCGATTGGTTCTGGCTTATTCTAAAATTACAAGATGGATTTTAATTATTTCAATAGCATGGTTACTTTTTGGTGGTATATCAATAGTGTCAGAGTTGACCAGCAAAGGGATACAAGTATGGTTAATAACATTAGGGATTCTTTTATTCTTTACAGGGCTATACGGAGAATTTATTCACAGAAGGGAAGTCAGAAACAATTCAATACCAGTTATTGCAGTTGAAAACGATTGACAGGATTGTTGTGATCGGGGCTGTAGGGACCGCTCTTAATATTCTTTATCAGATTGAGGACGCAATTCTGAACCATAATTATCCGGCTAAACTGGAAGGCATAATTATTGATGATCATGAAACAGGAAGTTATGTTGGTGATTTCCTGGTTATTGGTTCCTCAAAAGATATTCAACAGTTAATAAAAGATTCAGATTACAAATTCATTTACTGCCTCTACCGGATGGATAAATTGGAAGAGCGTTTTAGATTATTGGAATCTTATAATATTCCTCAGGAAAGATTTGTAAACTTTGTCCATCCTTTATCTTATGTATCATCTGACATAGTTTCAGGGAAAGGCAATGTGATCATGAGCAATACCTCTATTCAGTCCGGAGTACATTTAGGGAACAATAATATTATTAATTCCAATATCACAGTTGAACACAATTGTTCTATCGGAAACGGAAACTTCTTGTCAGCAAATTCGTGCATAGGGTCAAATGTTAGTATCAGAAATTATTGCTTCATAGGTCTAAACAGCTCAGTGAGGGAAAATGTAATTCTCGGTGATAATGCTTTTATCGGAATGCACTCTCTTGTTCTGAAAGATTTTAAAGAGGTTACAGTTGCCGGAGTTCCGGCAAAAATTACAATGAGGAAGCCAGAGTGAGAACCCCATTCAATAAACCCTACTCTACAGGAGAGGAACTTCAATCTATTTCTGATGCAATTGTATCTGGCCAGACAGCCGGTAACGGTCCATTTACAAAAAAGTGCCATGAATTACTTAAGTCAGGTTTCGGAATAAGTGAACCCCTGCTCACAACTTCCTGTACAGATGCTCTGGAAATGAGCGGTTTGTTACTTGATATAAAACAGGGAGACGAAATAATAGTCCCGGCTTATACTTTTGTCTCCACCGCACTCGCATTTGCCAGACAGGGCGCAACAATTGTTTTTGCAGATAGCCGGATAGATAATCCTTGTATTGATGAAGGAAAAATTGAGGCATTAATCACAAATAAAACAAAAGCAATAGTCCCCGTTCATTATAATGGATTTTCCTGTGAAATGGACAGGATAATGGAAATTGCAGAAAGATACAAACTTTGGGTTGTTGAGGATGCTGCTCATGCTTTTGGCGCAAAATATAAAGGTAAGGTGCTCGGCACAATCGGGCACCTTGGCTGTTTCTCATTTCACGAAACTAAAATAGTCCATTGTGGTGAAGGGGGAATGCTTTCTGTAAATGACCCTGGCTTTAAAGAAAGAGCAGAGATCATTTGGGAAAAAGGGACAAACCGGAGTGCATTTAGCAGGGGTGAGGTTGAGAAATATGAATGGATGGATACAGGCTCCTCATTTCTTATGTCGGATATAAGCGCTGCTTTTCTCTATGCACAACTTACGAATGCCTCAGAAATTCTTCATAGGAGAAAAGCTCAGTGGGAAGCCTACTACGAATCATTGAAGGAACTTGAAGCAAAAGGATTATTAAGGCTGCCTGTTATTTCGGAATATTCTGAACCTAATTATGCGGGGTTTTTCCTTGTTCTGAAAAGTTTGTTGGAACAGGAGCAATTAAGAAACAAGTTAAACAATTCAGGGATCCAGGCAGTTACACATTACCCCGATCTTAGTCAAAGCCCCTATATCCTGAAGAACCAGCCAGGTACCATCTCGTCAAACACAAACAGTAAAAAATACCAGTATACACTTCTCAGATTACCGTTATTTCATGATCTTACTTTTGATCAGATTCGGGAGATTACAAAAGAAATTAAGATTTTTTTTAAGTTTTAATAAGCCTTAAGTGAATAATAAGTCTCTATACAACATTATAGTCAGTTTTTCCCGATCAAATTCCAGAATTGTTGTTGCCGGGTTGCTAATTCTGAATTTTATTATCAGGTTAGTTATCTATTTCAACACAACATTATTTTACTTTTCCGATTACTCAGCATATCTAAGAGGAATTGAAAATATCGCTAAGGGAGGAAAACAAGATCTGTTAATCGGCAATTTCCTTTTTACCATAAGTTACATTGGCTATTTTGCAAAATATATTCTCGGAAACATTCATTACTTCTTTATTCTGAATTGTATTCTGGCAACACTCACAAGTTTTATCATTTACTATTTAACTGTTAAAATTACCGGGAATAGACTTGCCGGTATTATCACAATTATCATCCATACTCTCTATACTGAATTCATGGTATTTTCTTCAGTATTCTATACCCCTGTTTTAATGATATTCCTTTTATCTCTTTTTCTATTATTTATTTACCTGTACCTTAATTCAGTGAAGATTTCAGGAAGAATTTTATACCTGTTTCTTGCTATTCTGGTATATCTTTTTACTTTCTTTTTTAAACCCGAACTCAAATATTTCCCATTGTTTCTTATTCTATTTTCACTCTTCTTCATCAGGTCAAATAGAATATTCTTTTTTAAAGTATTATCTCTATCCTTTTTACTACTTACTTCCTACTACCTGCTACATACTTCCGGAGCTATATCACAACCGAAGGGAAATACAATAACAAATGCCTTCGTCTTCTTCGGCCACACCAACTACGGTGGTGACGGCGGTGAGGGATCATTCGTTTACCCTGAGAACAAGGTAAGATATGAAGCAGCGCTGACTGAATACTGTAAAACAAATAATATTACCCCCCCTACAACAATTGATTATAATGCTTTTCAGAATCAGGAAATAAAGAAATTTATTACACAACATCCCGTTAAATGGATTGAACTTCAATTCACCAAATTCTTCAGAACCTTCGGCGTAGTACCCGAAACCACCAGCTTCAAAGTTCTGTATTCAGGTCTTCTAAATGAAAATCTCTGGCTTACTTCAATAGTTGTTGTCGCGCCCGTTGCCCTTATAATATTGCTGTTTATTGTATTTTTTAATTTTTCTGCAATAAAACTTCTCTTCAACCGACAACACTTCTTATATATTTACTGTCTCCTGTTCTTCTATTACCTTATAGCGACAGTTTTCTACGGCCAATACCAGGAACGCTATCGACTCCCACTAATGGTTGTCTTCATCATACCTGCCCTTAGTTATTTTATATCGACTTTTAATAAAAGAGAATTTTTTAATAAAACGTCTATGATTATTAAAGGTAGTGTTATTCTATTGTTTCTTACAGTCTGGGTATTCCAGGCAAAGAAAGCTATTTCGAATAAACAGAGATTGAAGAATGCGATTGAATCCGTATATGTCCGGTGACCACTCGCCGCATGCCTCACACCGCATGCCGATTTTTTACTTTATTCTTTTTACTTTTGTCTTTTGTCTTAAACATATATAAATGAAACAGCTCTTACTCATCTTAACCGTAGCTCTTTTCCTGGCTTCTTCCTGTACTTCCCAAAAAAAACTCGCCTACTTAAACAATCTGCCCGAGACCAACGGAGAGGAGTATTTTACCATGGATGTTCCTGACTACAAAATTCAGCCCCGTGATATTTTATACATAAGCGTAAGAGCGATGAATCCGGATGGAATAATTGCTGATTTTTTATCAGGTGGAAGAGCTTCTACCAGCACAAATAATATGCAGTATGAATCAAGCCAGTTTATTTCGGGGTATGATGTAGATTCTGAAGGGAATATAAATCTTCCTGTTATCGGTGAAATTAAAGCTGAAGGATTCACCCTCGAAAAACTAAGGGATTCTCTTCAGGTTAAATTCCTTAAGAATTATCCGAATTCAACTGTTGAATGCAAATTGCTAAGTTTTAAATTTACTGTTATCGGGGAGATCAGGACTCCCGGCACATATATAAATTACAATAATTATCTTACAGTACTTGAAGCAATCGGACGGGCTGGAGGGATAGGCGATTATGGACGAAGAGACAGGATCCTTGTTGTCAGGCCAACTGAAAGAGGAACCAAAACCTTCAGACTTGATCTTCATGACAAAAAAATTCTTTCCAGTGAGGCATATTTCCTTCTGCCAAATGACGTAATTATTATCGAGCCGGAGGCCAAAAAGATATTTAATCTGAATGTCCCCACAATTTCGTTTGTACTCACTACAGTAACTTCCGCTATAACTACAACTTTATTATTGATAAACTATTTAGGCAAATAGACCCTGCAGGTTAACCCCTGTTGACAAATAACCCGAAACGAAAAAAATCTCCCCAAATGGACAATTCAAACACTAATTCCGCGGGGCATCCCCAGGCTTTATTCTTAGATAACGACAATATCGATTTCAAAAGATATTTATCGTTGTTTATAAGTAACTGGTATTGGTTTGCTACGGCTTTATTCATATCATTGACAATTGCATACGGTATCAACAGGTACTCAGAGCAAATATTTACAGTGTCTTCAACACTTCTTATTCAGGTCGATCAGGTAAGTAACAGCAAATCAGGACTAGGAAGTATAATTCCCGGAGGCGACATATTCAGAAGTGGTCAGAATTTAAAAAATGAGATCGGGATTCTGAAGTCCTTTAGTCTGAATTATAGGGTTATACAGGAATTGCCTGAATTTCAAATAGTTTATGTCAGTGTGGGGCGTAGGAGAATTGCTGAGACAAGATTATACAAAACTTGTCCTTTTGTTGTCATTGCATCAGGCATAGAGAAACAACCTAATAACTACAAAGTAAATGTTAATATACTAACAAAGGAAACCTATAATCTTGAGATTGACGGGAATATTGATATATCCAAAACCTTAAAGTTTGGAGATCGTTTTAACGAAAGAGGATTTAATTTCATAGTAAAACTCAGGGACTCTATAAATTATCTTCCAGGAAAAAACGAATTATCCTCCAGGTATTATTTCTATTTTGTTAATTCTCAGGAACTTGCAAATAATTACAGGAATAAACTCAATATTTTCCCAATTCAGGAAGATGCCACCCTTGTTTCGATTAGTGTTTCCGGTTTTGTGGTTTCACAGGAAGCAGATTATCTCAATAAACTGATGGAGCTATATATAAACTATGGATTGGAATACAAAAATGCAACTGCTGATTCAACTATCAGATTTATTGATGATCAATTGAGAATCATTTCCGATTCACTTTCAAAAGCTGAGGATAAGCTTGAGAAATTCAAATTAAAGAACAGAATAATTGATATCAGCAGCGAAGGCTCTCTCATTAAGAACCGACTGGAAAGGCTTGAGAACGAAAAGGCAACAATTGAACTTCAGCAGAAATACTATGACTACCTGACTGAATATGTTGAAACAAGGAACGAATCAGGTGATATTGTCTCTCCGTCGACTGTGGGGATATCTGACCAGGTAATGGTAGGTCTTATACAAAATCTGGCTCTCGCACAAAAGAAGAAAAAACTGATTGATTTTAATTTGCAGGGTAAAATCCCGGCACTAAGTTATGCTGATCAGGAGATTGATCTTGCCCGTAATACGTTGAGTGAAAACCTGAAAAACAGTGTGAAATCACTTAAAATCTCACTGGATGATGATAAAAAATTAATTGATGAAACCGATGTCGAATTAATGAAATTGCCAGGAACAGAAAGACTTATGATTAACATTCAAAGGAAATACAATCTGAATAATTCCGTTTATACATATCTTCTCGAAAAAAGGGCAGAAGCAGGAATAGCCATGGCATCAACTGTCTCAGAAAACAGGATAATTGACAGAGCTTCGGAATACAGCGCAGCTATAATTAAACCAAAACCAAAGAAAAATTATACGCTTGCTCTTATTTTTGGTCTGTTGATACCGGGAATCGGGATCTTTTTAATTGACTATTTGAATAACAAAGTCATTGACAGGAAGGATGTAGAAAGAGGGACTAAAGTTCCAATAATAGGATTTATTAGTCACTCTGAATACAAAGATGAAATACCTGTCGTTTCCAGACCTGGATCCACTCTTGCAGAATCCTTCCGCTCAATCAGGACTGCCCTGAAATATTACATAAATGGGAATGAGCCTCTTGTAATTTCAGTAACATCCACTATTAGTGCCGAAGGTAAGTCATTTACATCAGTCAATCTTGCTGCAATATTAGCGATGCTGGGTAAAAAAGTTCTGTTAGTAGGTCTCGATTTAAGAAAGCCAAGGATCCATAAGGTACTGAATATCGGAAACGGAGAAGGAATGAGTACTTTCCTTAGTTCAAATTGTATTTACGAAGAGTTGATAAAAGAAACTTCAATTGATAATCTTTATTATGCTCCTTCAGGTCCTGTTCCTCCTAATCCTGCAGAATTAATGGAAAAAGACAAAATGAAGGAATTCTTTGAAAGAGCAAAAAAGGAATTCGATTTTATTATCATCGATACACCTCCTATCGCTGTTGTGACAGACGCTTTACTACTTATTCCTTTTGTTGATCTGAATATTTTTATTGTCAGACAGAGATATACCTCCAAAAACACACTGGGTTTGATCCAGGAAATGTATAACGACAATAAATTTAAAAATTTAGCAATTATTATAAATGATATAAGTCTGTCAGGTTATTATGGCTATGGTTTAAGATATGGTTATTCGATGGGTGGATATGGATATACTTATGGCTATAATTACTATGGTAAATATAGTACCCGCTATGGATATTCCGATAAGAACCATGGATATTATACCGAGCAATAAGTAATGAACAAAGGTTCTTCCGAAAACTGGGATTTAATTATCAAACCGAAAAAAGGTTTTTTGGATATTGATCTGAAAGCGCTTTGGCGTTACCGGGATCTTATTGGATTATTTGTCCGCCGCGATTTCGTTTCCAGGTATAAGCAAACAATTCTCGGGCCTCTTTGGTTTGTCATACAACCTGTCCTCACTACGATAATGTTTTCAATAGTCTTCAGCAGGATTGCGAAGATCTCAACCGATACATTACCACCTATACTTTTTTATATGTCGGGGACAGTTGCCTGGACATATTTTTCTACATGCCTTAACTCCACCTCCAATACCTTTATTACAAATGCGAATATTTTTGGTAAGGTTTATTTTCCGAGACTGGCAGTGCCAATATCAATAGTTCTTTCTACTTTAATTCAGTTCTTTATCCAGTTTGCGCTGCTTCTTCTGATAATGGGCTTTTACCTGATTAATGGACTGGCGATCCATTTAACCGCTTATCTGATTCTTTTGCCCTTTTTGATCTTTTTAATGGCACTATTGGGACTAGGATTCGGAATAGTTGTTTCTTCCCTTACCACAAAGTACCGCGATCTGATCCATCTCGTTACTTTCGGAGTTCAGTTATGGATGTATGCAACACCAATTGTCTATCCGCTCTCTTCAATATCTGAGAAATACAGGTTCTGGTTTTTACTTAATCCCGTAACTTCTGTTATTGAAACTTTCAGATTTGCTCTACTCGGTTCCGGAACTTTTAATCCCTCCCAGTTATTGTATAGCACTATTTTTGCTTTTTCTATAGTTATTATTGGAATCTTATTGTTTAGCAGGGTTGAGAAGACCTTTATTGATACTGTATAATCCTAAACAAGAAGCATAAGGTGATCAATATTTTGTATATCCAAAAAGATTAAGACAAAAGACAAAAGTAAAAAGATAAAGGTGGAAGAAAAGAAAAATGATTTATGTGAAAGACTCTTTGAGTTTGCTGTTAGAGTTATAGAATTCTTAAAAACTTTACCGTATTCTCCATCTCACTTCGGGAGATGAGGGAATCAAATTATTGGTTAAGAATAATTAAAAGAACTGTAACAGGAGTAAATAAAACAGAATTGGATTATTTAATTAAAGAATCGGAAGAACTAAAGCGTATCCTCGGCACCATCGTCCAAAAATCACGATAGCATATCCCGTTTTCACTTTTGTCTTTTTACTTTTGTCTTTTGTCTTAATCTCAACCTCATTCTTCCCTCAACCTTAACCTCGGCCTCATCGGCACCAACACCCTTAAAGGCGATCTTCAGCGTTGGGGGTACAACATTCGTGGGCTGCCCGATCCGACTTTAATGACAAGACTGTTTTATCCTGAAAATGGATAATGACGAATTAATTAACAAATCAAAAAAATGTCTAAATTTGCGAAAGAATAATTTTAAATTTTTAAATAAATGAAAACAACCGGAGCAAATTCTTCAGAAATAAAACTGGAATTATTCCGCTATATAGATAATTTGTCTGATAATAAATTACATGATTTTTATAAGTTTTTTATTACAAAACAACCAGAAAAGGCTGAAGACTTTTGGGACTTACTTTCCGACTGGGAAAAAGATGATATTAATGCAGGTATAAGAGATCTTAATGATGGTAAATGTAAAGAAATTAATCAGGTTCTATCAAAATATCCATAATGGATAATAAAATTCAATATTCTGTAAAAATATCTGAACGTGCTGAAAAGAATCTTGATAACATAGTAACCTATCAATAAACCCTTATCTGTTTCAAGAGTATTCAAAAAAGAAACAGATAAGAAAATGTTTAATCACAGAACATAATGCAATGTATTTCAGGATTGTTGAAGATTCTGTTGAAATTATAACCATTCATGATACAAGGAGAAATCCTAAAAAAATTATAACCCTGCTGAAATAACTCCTTGAGTATTCCTAAAATCTTGCTGGTGTCACCTCTCAACCCTCGACACTCACCGTTCTACGCTCAACACTCTACGCTTCTTCACTTTTGTCTTGTGACTTTTGTCTTTTGTCTTAATCTCAACCTTAACCTTATTCCCTCAACCTCAGTAAATGGATTATAAAATTTCAAATCATTGTCTTGAACAAATAGAGCAGAGGGGAATTTCCATTGAAGATATTCATTATGTCTTAAGTAAGCCGGATATGATTTTGAGACAAGATGAGGAGATTAGCATATTTCAATCATTATCCACTGATAATCTGTTTGTTTACCGTATTTTTGTAAATATTATTAAAAAACCTATGCTTGTAGTGTCCGCCTATAAATCATCAAAAATAAGTAAGTACTATGAAAATAAAATATGATAAAGAAACCGATGTGATATACATCAAATTCTCAGATAAAGATATTTCGGAAAGCGATGAAAATAAGCCAGGTATTATCTTTGATTACGATAAATCGGGTAAAATTGTAGCAATAGAAGTTATTGGGGCATCAAAAAAGATGGATCATTTGAATTCAGTAGAATATGAATTTGCACAATAACAAAAACCCGGAATCCGCGAAGGCTAAGGTTAAGGCTGAGACTACTGATTACTGAATACCGATCACCGATTACTTTTACGCCGTGCCCCGTGCCCTCTGCTTCCACTTTTGTCTTGTGACTTTTGTCTTTTGTCTTTTTCAAACCCTGTAACCCTGAAACCCTGTAACGCTTAATAGCAAAGTTTTTCATCCAATTGGGAAGAGTTGATGAATTGGGCTCACGAATTTTAAATGTCAATAAATACTTACCTCATTATTCAACTAATAATGCACCACCTCAATTTATAGAGGGAGATGTTTTTAAGACTATTATTCCTATTGATGATGAGGGAATAAATGAGGGAATAAATAATCTCTTTAAATTCATTCGAAACAATGAAGGTATGAGGGTTAGTCAAATTAGTAGTGCCATGACTATCCTTGCAAAAACAATTGAGCGATGGATAACTTCTCTGAAGAACGATAAAAAAATTGAATACAGAGGCAGCAAAAGAACCGGGGGATATTATCTTGTGAAAACCAAACACTAATATAAAAAGGTCAGTCTCATTTAGTGATCGTCACCTTTTGTCTTTATACTTTTGTCTTTTGTCTTATTCAAACCCTGTAACCCTGTAACCCTGTAATCCAACCTTTCTTCTTACTACCTACTACTTACTTCTTCCACCATGAGCGACATAGTAATTAAAGTCGAAAACCTCTCTAAACAATACCAGCTCGGCCAGGTCGGCACCGGTACTCTTACCCGTGACCTCCAGCGCTGGTACAGCCGGATCCGCGGAAAGGAAGATCCTACTCTAAAGATTGGACAAGAGAATATATTGTCCTCTCACCTCTCACCTCTCACCTCTCACCTCTCACCTGATTTCATTTGGGCACTCAGGGATATCAATTTCGAAGTAAAACAAGGGGAGGTACTAGGAATAATTGGTAAAAACGGTGCAGGAAAATCTACACTGCTAAAAATACTCTCCCAGGTCACTTCTCCGACAACCGGTGAAATAAAAGTAAAAGGCCGTATTGCCAGTCTTCTTGAAGTAGGCACTGGTTTTCATCCCGAGTTAACCGGACGTGAAAATGTCTTTTTAAATGGAGCAATTTTGGGAATGACTAAAAGCGAAATTAAAAGCAAGTTCGATGAAATAGTGGATTTCAGCGGTGTTGAAAAATATATTGACACTCCTGTTAAAAGATATAGTAGCGGAATGTATGTTCGTTTGGCTTTTGCGGTTGCAGCTCACCTTGAACCTGAAATTCTGGTAGTTGATGAGGTGTTGGCCGTAGGGGATGCGGAATTCCAGAAAAAGGCATTAGGGAAAATGCAAGATGTGAGTCGTAATGAAGGAAGGACAGTATTATTTGTAAGCCATAATATGGCTGCAGTACAAAATTTATGCAAAACCGGAATTTTGTTGACTAACGGAAGAGTTGAAATAATTGATCAAATTCAGAATGTAATTAATAAATACTTAATAATAAATAAAACGCAAACACGAAAATTATCAGAAATTGAAAATAGAAAGGGGAACGGTATTGTAAGGTTTTCAGACGGTAGAGTAAAAGATATAGGGAAAAGCAGATACGATCATGTGGAGTCATTTTCAAATATTCAGTTTGAAATATATTTTAAAATAAAAAAAATGCACGAAATAAAATCTTCAAGAATAGACTTGGGGATTAATAATATTATGGGAGACAGAGTTGCCTGGTTGAGTTCAGATATTATTGGATGTTCCATTGATCTGAGTAAAGAGGTCATATTTTTTACAATAAGTAATTTACCCCTGGCACCAGGAGAATATAATTGCAATCTTTATTGTGAAGCTAATGGTAATATTGCGGATTGGCTTATCAATGTTCTACCTTTTTCAGTTCTTGAAAAGGACTATTATGGGAACGGGAAAAGCATTCCATCAAATCAAGGAAATATTTTAATAAATTATACAGTATGCTAAGTATAATGAAAAGGATAAAATCTGTAATAAATGAGTTTAGAAGCTATGAACGGTTACAATTGGAACAGTTAGCAGAACTCGAATGGGCCAATATTTATAAGGATACAATCAGAGGTAGGAAATGGATAGAAGAATTAGGGTTATCTCCCGGCAGATGGGCTGGAAATTATTCATTTTTCTATGTTTTAACAAGAATTTTATCAGATATTAAACCCCAAAATATTATTGAATTTGGTCTGGGAGAATCATCAAAATTGATTTCAGCTTTTGTCGAAAATGAATTAAAAACCTCAAATCATTTAATTGTTGAGCAAAGTTCAGAATGGATAGAAAAATTTAAATTTAGGTTTTCGCTATCTGCAAATACAAGTATAATCCATTTGCCAATGGTTGAAAAAACCATTAAAAAATATACTACCAATGGGTATTCAGAAATTGAAAAAAAGATTAATGAATCTTTTGACTTATATGTTATTGATGGTCCATATGGATCTGAACGTTTTTCACGATATGATATTTGTTTATTAGCTGAAAAATTTCACCCTGATGATGAATTTATTATAATCTTGGATGATTTTAACAGACAAGGCGAAAAAGATACAGCAACTGACTTAATAGATAAATTGAATAAAAAAGACATCAAAACATATACGGGTATATATTCTGGCAACAAATCACAAATAATTATTGTTACAGAAAAGCATAAGGATGCAATTTCATTATGATAAAATGGATATTAATCTAGCCCCCATAGTTCTTTTTGTTTATAACCGACCATGGCATACGGAACAAACACTTACTGCCCTTGCCCAAAATGAATTAGCAAAAGAATCAGTTCTGTTTATTTACTCAGATGGTCCAAAGGGAAATGCGACTGCAGAAGATCTTGAAAAAATTGCGGAAACAAGAAAGGTAATTAGAAAACGGAAATGGTGTAAGGAAGCATATATCATAGAATCAGAACAAAATAAAGGATTAGCCGATTCCGTAATAGATGGAACGACTGAAATCATAAATAGATATGGAATTGTAATAACCCTTGAAGACGATGTGGTGGTCTCAAAATATTTCCTGAAATTTATGAATGATTCATTGTATAAGTATGCTCCAAACAAGGAAATTTATATGGTCTCAGGATATACTTTTCCTGCAAATAAAATTAAAAGACAAAATGGCTCATTCTTTCTTCCACTAACATCTACACAGGCATGGGGAACATGGAAAAGAGCATGGGATTATTTTGATGATTCTGCGAAAGGCTATAAGGAATTAAGAACAAATACTGAATTAAGAAAGAAATTTAATTTAGATGACAGTTATGATTTTACTTCAATGCTTTTACTTCAAATGGAATCAGATTCAATTAGTTCTTGGGCTATCAGATGGTGGTGGTCTGTTTTTAAGAGGCATGGCTTGATTCTTTATTCTGATAAGAGTTTAATAAAGAATATAGGGTGGGATGGCTCTGGCCGGCACTCAGGTAAAAGTAATCTGTTTTTTGACCCAGATTGGGAAGCAGAGTATGAAATAAAAAAATTCCCAAACGAAATTAAATGTGATGAAGAGAAATTTAAATTAATAAAGGAATACTTAAAACAAAAACTTTTCCCCCAAAAACCCTCAATCCTAAAAAGAATATTGAAATTTATAAAGAAAAAAAGCTTAATGGGATACTATTTCTTGATAGGCATTAATAAAAACCGATAACTATTTTACAAAATTGCTGTTATCTGTTACGTTCAAAATATGTTAATCAGTTCCAACACTATCTGAAGAAAAAGTTGATAATGGAACTTTCGTGATAAGATATCGTGTTCACTATGCTCCCAATTTCGTTGACCAGATCAGAAGAGAAAGTTTGTCAAAGGTTATAGATACACTGACTTAACTTTCAAAGTAACATACAAAAATCATATAATGGCAAATGCGAAAGAGATTACTGCGAATTTATAGAAAGAAGAGACGCTTTTTTCACTTAAAAAAACTATTTAGAAAGTATCATGAATTAACAATGATACCAGAGGACCTTTTTTTGAATAATCTCTTACTCATAGACAATTTCAAATCAATAGAAGGATGTGTTGTGGAGTGCGGAGTATGGAGAGGGGGAATGATAGCATCTATTTCTGAAATATTAGGTACTGATAGAGATTATTATTTATTCGATAGTTTTGAAGGTCTACCTCTAGCAAAACAAATTGATGGCATTGCTGCGAATAATTGGCAGAAAGACATAGAATCTGAATACTATTTTGATAATTGCAAAGCAGAAATGAGCTATGCTGAAAAGGCAATGAAGTTGGCTGGCCAGAATAATTTTCAGTTAATCAAAGGATGGTTTTCAGATACACTTCCGTCTTTTAAACCTAATTTACCAATTGCAATACTGAGGCTTGATGGGGATTGGTATGATTCAACTATGGATTGTCTTGTTAATCTTTATCCTTTAGTAAAAGTAGGAGGTATAGTAATTATTGATGATTATTATGTCTGGGATGGTTGCTCAAAAGCTGTACACGATTACCTGTCAGTTAATAAACTTAATGAAAAAATCTTTTCGAACGGTAATGGTTTGTGTTATATAGTGAAGAAGTGAATAATAATTGTTCTGATATAAGGTCGCCGTTTACTCAAGGAAGGGTCGCGGAGTTAGAGAAAATAAGCACCAGTGACTTAATTAGTAAATATATTCATCAATTTAATATTGATGTTAGTTCTTATTTTCATGGAATCAAGACTATAAGTTTGTATAAATGTAATGATACAACATATTCTTTTTATTATCCTTTTAATATAGAAGGAGATAAAGCATTTTATGAGCACTTTCAACAATTTAAGTGGTACTATATGCCATGGAAATGGGAACATGAAAAGGCGAAAAACCTGATAACCGAAAACATGAAAATTCTCGAGGTTGGTTGTGCAGAGGGTGATTTTTTAATGAAAATTAAAGAATGTTATAATGCAGAATGTATTGGACTTGAGTTCAATGAAAAGGCAATAGAAGTTGCAAATCAGAAAGGGTTAAAAGTATTCTCTGAAACTATTGAACAACATTCAATTAAAAACTTTAATACGTACGATCTGGTATGTTCATTCCAGGTTCTGGAACATGTTAGTGAAATAAAAACCTTTCTTGAAGCTCAGATTTTATGCCTTAAGAGCGGAGGTAAGTTATTAATTAGTGTTCCGAATAACAATTCATTCATCGGGTTGGATTTTTTTAACAATATTTTGAATATGCCTCCTCACCACATGGGATTATGGAATAGAAAATCTCTTTCACTATTAAGTAAATACTTTCCGCTTAAGAGTCCATTATTTTATTATGAACCAGTACAACCATATCATCGAGAATGGTACATAAATAGTTTAAAGAAGAATATAAAAGATTTTGAAAAATTAAAATTTGTTAAACTATTTTATAATATTCTTCCGGTGTTTTTTCAGAGAGCATTCAACTATTTTTCTTTATTATTTTTAAAGATGATATATCGGAAGGGTCATACAATTTTAGTGGTGTTCGAAAAAAGGTAGAATGGCTACTATTTATAATATCGACTTTTTTTGAGTCACTTAAATGAAAATACTACATATAAATTCTTATGATTATGGAGGAGCTGCCATAGCTGCCATACGGTTGCATAAAGCGCTGCTGGAACAAGAAATTGAAAGTTCTATGCTCTTCCTTTCTGTTACGAATAATACTTTGCCAAATTCGTATGCTTTTTTAAATGGATCAAAGGTAAAGCCTGGTTTCATTAGACGGCATTACTCTCGTGTTAAGAATAAACTTCTCTCAAAGTACACCAAGCATTATATTAATAACCAAAAACTTCAGAATAAACCTGAAGGATTTGAAATGTTTTCATTTAATCCTACTGACTTTGATATTACAACTCAAAAAATTTACCAGGAAGCTGATATTATTCATCTTCACTGGATTGCAGGATACCTGGATTATAGGTTATTTCAGACAAACACAAAACCGGTTATCTGGACTCTGCATGATATGAATCCATTTACCGGAGGTTGTCACTATAGCAGTGGCTGTGAGAAATATATAAATGAATGCAGAGATTGTCCTCAATTGCAGGGAACCACAAATTCTGATAATTCATTTTCAGATCAGGAATATAAAATGTCACGATTAGCCGGACAGTCTATTATAATTACCGCACCATCAATGTGGCTAACCAAGCTTTCATCAAAAAGCAGATTATTTGGGACTTTTAAACATATTCATATACCTAACAGTCTTGATCTTAATGTTTTTAAACCATACAATAAATCTTACTGCAGGTCTGTCTTCAATATCTCCACAGATAAGAATATTATATTATTTGTGAGCGCTGAAATTGAAAACAAAAGAAAAGGCTTTGATTTGCTGCTTGATGCATTACCTCTTTTAAAGCGAAAAAATTATCATATTTGTGTTGTAGGAAACAACAAAATTAATATTCCTTATCAATCAGAAATTACGTTTTTAGGAAATATATCTGATGAGCGCCTGATGGCCATTGCATATTCCGCAGCTGATGCATTTATATTGCCATCGCGCGAGGATAATTTACCAAATGTAATGCTTGAATCTGTTGCATGCGGCACCCCGGTTATAACTTTCCCGGTGGGAGGAATGCTTGATGTTATTAAAACAGGATTCAATGGGATTTTAGCACATGATCTTACTTCTGATAGTCTGGCATATGCAATAAATGAATTTTTAGATGGTAAGTACAAATTTGAACGTGATAAAATCAGTGAAAATGCAAGACAACTTTTTTCACCTTTTTTACAGGTTGAAAGATATTTGACATTATATAATAATATGTTGGAGAAGACCACATAATTAATAATGCTAAGCTAATTTAAAGTAATAACAATAAGGTAATAGCATTCAAAATTCTATGCCAAAACTATCTATCGTTACTGTAAACCTAGATAATGTTAATGGGTTAAGAAAAACCATTGAAAGTGTGATTAACCAGACTCTTTCAGATTATGAATATATTATTATCGATGGTGGTAGTAACGATGGCAGCGTTGATGTTATTAATGAATATGCAGATAAAATAACATATTGGGAAAGCAAACCTGATAAAGGGATCTATAATGCAATGAACAAAGGATTGAAACAGGCTACCGGAGATATTGTAACATTTTTAAATTCCGGTGATAACTACTGTTCTCCTTCCTCCCTTGAAACTACAGTTCAATGTATTAAAGATAAATTCAGTTGCGCGGAATTATTTTTTTTTGATTACATAAACCAATCTGATACATCTGATAGGTTAATTTCATCTTCAGATGTAATAAATAAGTTCATAATTTCTAAAAAAGGTTTCGGTCATCCTTCTACATTCTACAAAAGAAGTCTTTTCGGATTTATGGGTTTATTTGATGAGCGTTTTAAGATTTCAGCCGATAGGGCTTTTTACATGGAAGCAATTGTTAAGAACAGAGTTGCTTATGCCTATTTCCCATTTACAATTTCAGTTTTTCATGATGGTGGTTTGTCAACAGATTACAAGAATAAAAACATTATTCGGGAGGAAGAGAGAATAATTATCGACACCTACTATTCAGGTTTTGAGAAAATGATTGTTAAGAACAGGGTATTTAGAAAATTATTGTCAATTAAAATTTTAAATAATTTTTTTCTCACTCTTTTAAGTTGGAAACTGAACCGGACTTAATAATACATTAAAAGTATATGTCAAATATTGGCCCTATAGTGTCAGTTATTATACCCTGTTTTAATCAGGGTGCTTTTGTTGATGAAGCTGTTGAATCAGTATTAGATCAAACTTTTAAGGATTTTGAGATTATTATAGTAAATGATGGTTCAACAGATGAATATACTTTAAATAAGCTAAAAAATTATAATAAACCTAAATGCAAAGTTATACATACAATTAACCAGGGTCCATCTACTGCACGCAATACCGCAATTTTAGCTGCATTAGGAAAATATATTTTACCCCTTGATGCAGATGACAGGATCGGTCCGGGATATCTGGAAGAAGCTTCAAAAATTCTGGACAAAGAAATTGAAATTGGAATTGTTTATAGTGAAACTGAATTTTTTGGAACCAGGAAAGGTAAATGGAACCTTCCATGTTTTTCAATTGAAAAAATACTGGTTATTAATATGATTACATGTTGTGCCATGTTCAGAAAAGTTGATTATTTAAAGACTAGCGGATACAATCCTAATATGAAATACGGCTTTGAAGATTGGGATTTCTGGCTGTCGTTAATCGAATTAGGTATAGGCGTATATAAAATACCCGATGTCTATTTCTACTATAGGATAGGGAATACCAATTCCAGGCTGACTACCCTGAACCAAAGCTTAGAGAAACGGAAACACAGCCTGAATACTATTTACCTTAACCATCTTGGATTTTATATGGATAATATGGATAATCCAATCGAATTATATTTAAAATTGAATAAACTTTTACTATCTAAAGATTACAAAACAGGAAGACTGATAATTAATCCGTTTAGAAAAATTAAAAAGGTATTAAAAAAAATACTAATGTAAAAGGACAGCCTTCAGAAGTCCTTCTACTTAATTAATGCCTTTGTTCACAGCTGATTTCAATATTTTTTTGTTCTTAATGATCTATGATAAATAATCTGGCTATTGTAATACCGGCATATAGGGAAAAGTATTTTGAAGCAGCGCTGAACTCTATTGCCCTGCAGACCCTAAAAGGGTTTACATTATATATCGGAGATGATTCTGACACTGTTTGCCTTTCCGGAATTGTTGATAAGTATAGGGACCAGATTAATATTGTATATAAGAAATTCGAAAACAACCTTGGGGAGAGCGATTTGGTGGCGCAATGGGAGAGATGCATTGACCTTGTGCAGAACGAAGACTGGATATGGCTGTTTTCTGACGATGATATAATGGCGGAAGACTGCGTTGAAGGTTTTTATGAGACCCTGTATAAATATAACAAAGCTACTACAGAAAATAAAGTATTTAAATTTAATCTCTCAATTACAGATGCTGATTTAAACTGTTGGAAAAGGTGTATTACTCCATTAGAATTTTCTATTGATTACTTTTTGCAACGTTATTTCATAGAGCATACTCTGACGAACCGTGCTGTAGAATATATTTATTCGAAAAAAACATATAAAGAAAAAGGAGGATATGTAAATTTCCCATTGGGATGGGGAAGCGATACTGCAACAATGCTAAAATTTGGTCAGGAAAGTGGGTATGTCACAATAGAAAAAGGAGAGGTATTTTGGCGGAACAGCGGACAGAACATTACATCCCTTAGCAACCCGGTGATTAACAAGCATAAGTCGTTTGTTTTAGATCAGTTTCATAAATGGTCTTTTTATTTTATTCAGGATTACAGAGATAGACCGTACTATAAAGAATTGGTTTTTAATATCCTTCGTTCATTTTTATCTCTATCAGAACTTGCCGACCTGAAAATTAAGAAGGACAGTCAATATTTTAAAGTTGTATTCTGGATTTTATATTTAAGAATTAGCCGGAGATTGACTTATCGGAAATTTAAGAAACTTATTAAACGAGTTATACATAAATCCTAAAACAAAAAAATCGCTACTCTTGTTTTTGCATAAAAAACTCTCCACAAATATTAGGTCTACACGCTGAACCAAACCAGATGCATACGAAGAAAATAGCTCTTAAAATATTAATATTCATTGGGATCCCCTTTACTTATTTTTCAGCCTTATGGATGAAGTATATAAGACTTTCAGGGATAGGAAAAATTGAGGACTGGATCTTTATGAAGGTTGGTATCTTGCCGATTCCTGATCATTATTATCAGCCAATGATTAATCCGGTAAAGTATATATCAAAATCGTTAAGGGATGACAGATCTTTGACAGGTATTAATTTTAACACGGAGGAACAATTGCAACTATTGTCAAAATTTCATTATAATGATGAACTGATTCAAATTCCGCTTAAAAAAACGGACAGGATTAGTTTTTATTACAATAATGGTAATTATGAATCGGGTGATGCGGAATATCTTTATAATATTATCAGGCATTTTAAACCAGGGAATATAATTGAAATAGGGAGCGGTTCATCAACATTGCTGGCTCGGAAGGCAATTCAACAGAATCAGGAAGAAGATATCAAATATCAATGCAGGCATATTTGCATCGAACCCTTTGAACAACCATGGCTGGAAAGCATTGGAGTAGAGATACTCAGAGAAAAGGTTGAAACACTCGATAAATCTCTTTTTGAAAGTCTCGAGGCCAATGATATACTGTTTATAGATTCATCACATATAATCAGACCCCAGGGAGACGTGCTTTTTGAATACCTCGAAATTCTACCTGTATTAAATTCCGGGGTCTTGATACATGTGCATGATATTTTCACTCCAAAAGATTATCCCAACGAATGGATTTATAATCATTTGTTTTGGAATGAACAATATTTGCTTGAAGCTTTCCTTATGTTCAATAATCAATTCAAGATTATAGGAGCTTTGAATTATCTTACGCATAGTTACTATAAAGAGTTATCAGATAAATGCCCCGTTTTCTCCACGCAAAAAGGCCGTGAACCTGGTGCATTTTGGATGGTGAAAAAATAAATTCTAACTGCTTAAACATGCCTGAAATTTCAGTGATAATGTGTGCATATAATGCAGAGAGAACTATTTTAGAATCGATAAATAGTATAATTAATCAATCATTTTCTAATATTGAACTGATTATTATCGACGACGGATCAACTGATAACACCAAAAAAATAATTGATAATGTAAAAGACTCGCGCATATTATTTTTACAACAAGAAAATACCGGTCCGTCAGTTGCACGAAGTAACGGTATAAAAAACTCGCGGGGAGAATATATAGCAATTTTAGATGCTGATGATGTCGCATTCCCCAAAAGATTGGAATTGCAGATCTCTTTTTTGAAGAATCACCCAGATTATGTTTTAATAGGGTCGAATGCAGAAGTTGTGGACAGGAACAATGAATATATTTATACTACCAACTTACCTTTGTCGTGGGAAGAAATTAAAAAACATTTTCCGGATACTCCTTTTTATCACAGTTCTGTAATGTACTTGAAAAGCTCTTATCAATTGTGTGGTGGATATCATACATTAAACAAACTCTTTATTTTCGAAGATGCTTTGTTATTTAACAAAATGAAGAATTTTGGTAAAATGGCCAATCTTAAAGAACCATTTATCAGGTACAGGCTAATGCCCGATTCGGCATCAGTCAGATCGGAAAAGGATGCTTCAAAAATAATAACAATATATCAGGAAATAATAAAAGAAAACTTTCTGAGTGAGAAAAACTTAAGCCGTTTAGCCACGATTAAAGAAAATGTTGATCAACAGGAAAGACTTAGAGCTTATTATTTACTTATTGCAAAAAAATATCTATGGAATAATTACAGCCCAAAACAAGCCAGAATGAATTTGAGTAATGCAATAAAAATAAAACCCTGTAAAGCAGATCAAATAGCACTCTGGCTTATGTCTTTTTTACCTAAAAAACTTGTATTTGGGATGTATTCTTTAAAAAGACGGTATAAAGAATTTTAGCAAACCAACAACTCCTTCAAAAAACGTTATGGAAATTTATTTCTATATATTCTTCCTAATCTCTTTCCTCTTATTATTAAAGTTAAAATGGAGGTTTATTTTCTTTCTGCCATTGTTTAATTTATTAGCGGATATGTCCTTTGCTTTTTTTGCCGGATTTTCAGGTCCAACAATTATTAGAGCAGCAATTAACTTTATATTTCTAGTCTACATTGCAAAAGACTTGAGGATTGTTAAGATCAGGAATTATTTCTATCTTTTTTTTGCCGTAATCCTCATCATGTTATTATTTTCAAATGCATTTATCTTTTCATTCAGGGTTGCCGTCCAGGTAATAATGTCTATGTCGATGTTCCTTGCGGGTTATGCAGTTTTCAGGAAAGCTGAAGGATTTGATTTCTTAATCAGTAATCTAACCCCAATTATTTACCTGGCAATTATTGCAACTGCGTTGGGTTACATTTTTGGGATAGGACGGAATCTCGAATACTCAACCAGCAGTCAGTATAATTCTGTAGCGGAAAATGTTGGTCTATTGGGAAGCGGGGGAATGTACGCCCCGGGAATAGTACTGGGTTTATTGCCATTCCTTCTGAAGCAACAACGACAAACATTCCGGAAAGTTGTTTTGATAGCTGCTTCAACATTACTTTATCTGTTGATTTTACTTAATATACGGAGAACTGCTATTGTTATACCATTATTAGGTTTGGTGGGTTTCTTTATTTATATACCATCAAAAACGAAACTAAAAATCTTTCAATATTTATTGATAATAGCACTGGGACTCATTCTCATATACCCTCTTTATTCAAAGATACTGACAAGAAGATATCAATTCAGGGAAACTCAGGGACGTTTTCAAAAAGGCTTTTACAAAACTGAAATGAGGTATCTTGAAACCATCCAGATGGTTGATGCAATTAAGAACATGGATGAGCCTTTAAAAGTGCTTTTTGGTTTTGGCAACAATCTTTTTGCAGACCAGTATGAAAATGGAATATCCGTCAGAAGAATGATACATTCTGATATTCCAAAGATATTTTATAGCCTTGGAATATTTGGTGTGGTTTTTTATATAATTATTTATCTTGTTATTCTGAGAGAAATTGCAGCAATACCAGCAACAGGCATTTTAAGAGATCTGAAAGCTGCATGTTTTGGTCTGTTTTTTATTTCGATACTTGTTTCAATTAATGGAAGTGTTACTCTTTTCTCTTTTCGAGCGCTTAACTTTCTTTTGTTAGGCTCATTCCTGGGTTATTCACATAAACTTATGTTTTCAAATGGAGAACTTCCTGTTGACCAGAAAAGATAGAATAAATCAATCAAAAATCGTAAGTTCATTCGATAAATACTTTCCTGAAAGTGAAGGGATTTTCAGAAATATCGGTAATCACATTATATGTCTTTTTAAAAAGGGTCCCCGGTTTCCTTCTAATTTTTTTGAACTTAATAATTGGTTTGTAGGAACTATTGGTACACCAATTTATAAGGGTCTTTCTTACAATGAGGGGTTGAAGGAGATTTTAAGAGATGAGATAAAAGGAACATTTAAACCGGACAATTTACTTGGTCATTTCTATATATTTATAGGGGATGGGACCAATGTAAAAATCCTGACTGACGGTTCAGGCTTACTCAAGGTTTATTATGATTCAGGTAGTCAATGTCTTTGTTCCTCATTCCTGGTTATGACTGAAGTAGTCTCCGGCAATCTGACAATTAATAAAGATGCTTTAACTGAGAACTTATTAACAGGTGGAATTATCGGAGGAGAGACAATATTAAACGAGATCAGGGAGTTTAGCCCAAGATGTAATTTTCTCATGGAGGGGGTTAGAATATTAAGCCCTGGTTTTCAGCCAATTGAAGAATTCAGAAATATTAAAGATGCATTTGAAAGACAAATTGAAACTCTGGACGGCTATTTTCTTTCAGCTAAAAATCTGGCAGATGATTTTGACGTTGATAGCGGACTTACAGGAGGATTAGATAGCAGGCTGATCTTAGCTTTGGTACGAAAACATTTTAACAGTTATCAGGTACATTCGCATTTCAGATCAGAAAGACACCCGGATCTGGAGGTTGCTTCAGAAATTTCCAAAGATCTGAAAATTCCATTTGTTTCACCAAAGGTGATTGACTGGCAAAACAAAAGCGAAATTGAAAAACAAATCACATTTAACGATTCACTAAGGTTTTGTGATGGACAGGCAAGACAGCATTGCTACTGGAAAGAGGAATACAATACAGTTCTTTATAAACAGAATGTTCTGAAGGGGAAAGGTCTGGGATTACAGGGTATTGGAGGTGAACAGTATCGAAATGTCGAGAGGATGTTTCAGAGGGGAGTTAATTTTGAAAGGTGGCTCTACTATCACCATATTGGTATGTTTTCCGGTCTTCAGAATCTAAGAAATCCTGTCTGTAAAGAAGTAGTTTCAAGGATTAAACAGAAAATTTCTAAGGAATTAAATTTCCCAATCGAAAAAGAAAGAATATCCCTGCTTGACTTAAAAAGGATTTACAATGAAATTCTGATTGCATCATTCAGAGGAATCAGGACAAATTCTGAGAACCGTTTCTCATTTTCTCTCAGTCCATTTGCGGATTACAGGGTATCTCATACAGCATATTCTATTGTACCCTTTCTTGATTGTACGTACAATTTTGAAATTGATCTGGTAAAACATTTTGGACCCGATCTGGCTGAGTTCAAATCAACATACGGATATTCATTTATACATAATGAGCCTTATTCAAAGTTTCTGGTACCAACCGTAATTCAAAACTTTGTACCATATAGGATTTCTATGAGAATTCTGGAGGAATATAAATCAAGAAACCATAAATCAAATATTAGTGAAGATACTAAGAATGAAGGGTTTCTTAAATCATGTATTAATAATATCCATGATCTGAATATTCCATTGAATATAGAAATGTTGTTGTCCCGCATTGATACTTCTAATATGTTATATTCAATAGGTTTCATTGTAGGAGAATTAAAACATAAATTAAAATGACAATCATTCATTTCATTAAGAGGGTTATTTCATCGGGTACCAAAATGAACAACTCAATTTGGTTCAGTCTTAAAATCCGAAATATCCTCAGAAATGTTAAGAAATACACAAAAATGTGGGAACCGACCAGAGCAGAAAAAAAATTACATAAAGCACTTTGGATCGGTTTCAATAATAGGATAAGTTATTCGTGGCTTAAAGTATATGGTACTGTTTCAGGCAATAAAACAATTAATTATATACCGGAGTATATCTATTATTCAGAAATTGAGCCACGATTAAACTACAAACCCTATTCGAAAGCACTAACGGATAAAAGTCAATACCATAAATTTTTGAATACGAAAATACTCCCAGGGATTCTAATAAGGAACATATGTGGAGTATATTATGACAGCAGTTATAACCATCTGCCAAAAACTCAAATTCCGGTTTTATTAAATACATATTTAAATAAAAAACTCGTCATAAAACCCACATCTGATACAGGCGGAGGTCAGGGAGTTAGAATATTTGAAATCACAAAAGACAAAGTCTGTATAACTCCCTTTTTGACTAAAGTAACTGACATTGAATCTTTACTAACATATTATAAAAGGGATTTCATTATTCAGGAATATGTTGAACAGCATGATTTTTTCGCCTGTCTGAATAAGAGTTCTTTGAACACAGTCAGGATATGCACATACAGGTCTGTAATCGATGAACAAATACATGTGCTTCATAGGATTTTAAGGGTTGGCAGAACGGGAAGTGTTGTGGATAATCAATCTGCCGGAGGATTTGCAATGAGTATACAGGATAACAATAATCCTTTTCCTTTTTGTGTGGACAAAATGGGGAATAGATATTATTCTATAAATGGACAGGAAATTATAAGAATTGGAGAGATCCCATACTTGAAAAGCATCTCTGTTTTAGCAAAAGAGGTTGCTGCTAATTATCTTTATTCAAGATTTCTTGGACTTGATTTTTGTGTTGATAATTGTGGGAATATCTTGTTGGTTGAAGTTAACGATTCAAATAATGAAATCAATTTCTATCAGATGACCGACGGTCCTCTTTTTGGGAACTTTACAAATGAAATTATAGACTATTGTTTAAATGAGCCAAAATCCTTCGTTATAGATTTTAATTTGTAAATTCATGGCTGAACAAATCTATTTAATTACAGATTATAAGAATTTTTTTGGATCGAAGTATATTACTAATCCATACAGGAGCGGATTCGACAAAAATCTATTAATTAAACTTTTTTACGATTGTGGGTATATCGTGAAATTCATAAATCCTTCAGTAGATGGAATTGATTTTAAAAATTTAGAACATAAAGTTGTTTTATACACCTCCCAGGAAGACTATGGATTATTCTATAAAAGTTTTCTTGAAGATATCGTTCTCACATTAGAATTCTTAGGAGCAATAGTAATCCCTTCATTTAAATTACTTCACGCTCATGAAAATAAAGTCTTCTTTGAAATGATTCGAAAATCTACAGGGCTATCCTTAATAAATATTCCAAGGTCTCAATGGTTCGGAACATTTGAAGATTTTAAATCAAACATCGGTAATATTAAATATCCGCTTGTCGTAAAGTCCTCTAGCGGGTCAATGAGCCGAGGAGTTTCCCTCGCAAAATCCAAAAAAGAAGGCGAGAAACTTATTAAGAAAATTTCACGGACAAACAATTCCTTCTTACGCCTGTGGGATAAAATAAGATATCTTAAACATGATGGTTACATACCTGAATCATGGAACAGAAGAAAGTTTATTGTACAGGAGTATATACCTGGACTGGTGAACGACTTTAAAGTTTTAGTCTTTGGTAACAAATATTATGTTCTCAAAAGAGGGAATAAAAAAGGAGATTTCCGAGCAAGCGGGCAAGGGAATCTTTCATTTATAAGAGATGTGCCTGAAGGTCTCCTAAACTATTCTGAGGAATGTTTTAAATTCTTTAATTGTCCGCAAGCCTCTTTCGATATTGGTTTTGATGGCAACAAATTTTATCTATTTGAAGCCCAATTTGTTTATTTCGGTACGTATACGATAGAATACTCAGAATTCTACTTTAAGAAAGAATCAGGTTTCTGGATAGTTAAAGAAGGAAAATCAATTCTTGAAATTGAATACGTGCAAAGCATAGTTGAATTCCTTTCATATTGAGAGTACTTGTAGTTTATAGTGGCAATTCGGTCTCGGGGCATAATCCTATCGTTGAGAATCAGGTCAAATCGCTTATTTCCAAAGGAGTTGAAATAGAATTGTTTCCGATTGTAGGGAAAGGGCTTTCAGGTTATTCAAGGAATATACGTAATATTTCAAAATATCTTAAAAAGAATAGATGTGAATTGGTGCACGCTCATTATGGATTGAGCGCAATAGTTGCTTTTTTAGCAAAAAAAAATGAACCATTGATTGTTTCCTTTATGGGAGATGATTTAGTAGGATCCAACAGGATAAATGGCGCAGTAAAAGTTTGGAGCAAATTATTAATTAAGATTAATACTTTTTTAGCAAGGTATCTCTATGATTATTCGATAATAAAATCAGCTGAAATGGCGAAAAAGTTGCGCCAAAGTACACTATATAGTTTAATTCCCAATGGTGTAAATCTCGATGATTTTTTTCCAATAAGCCAAACAGAAGCGAGAAAGATCTTAAAACTAAGCGAAAAGAAAAAAATTGTTTTATTTGTTTCTAATCCCAATCGGGCAGAAAAAAATTATGCACTCGCTGATTCAGCAGTAAAAACCTTAAATGATCCCGAACTATCATTAATTACTGTATATAGTATACCCTTCAATGTTTTAAATCTTTACTATAATTCTGCGGATCTTTTGCTAATGACTTCCTTTCATGAAGGTTCTCCAAATGTTGTAAAAGAAGCAATGGCGTGCAATTGTCCGGTTGTTTCAACAAGGGTAGGAGATGTAAACTGGCTTTTCGGGGAAACGCCAGGGTACTATATTACTACTTATGAATCATTGGATGTTGCTGAAAAAATCAAAAGCGCTATTAAATACAGGATGCAAAACGAATTTACATCCGGAAGGGAAAGAATCAGGGAGCTTGGCCTGGATTCAGTAAATATTTCTGATAAAATTCTTGCAGTTTATCAAAGAGTCTTTGAGAAAGCCTGATCTTTTAAAGTTTTAATCGATGTGCGGAATTTGTGGAATAATCCGGTTTGACAACAAAACAGCTGACGAAACATATATTCGCCGGATGATGAACATAATGAAGCATCGCGGTCCTGATGACGATGGGACATTTGTTGAAGATAATGCCGGTTTTGGATTTGTCAGGCTTAGTATTATTGACCTTTCAGTTGGTGGACATCAGCCAATGTTCTCAAAAGATAATCGCTATGTAATTGTTTTCAATGGCGAAATCTTTAATTACATTGAAATTCGGGATGAACTTAAAAGAGAAGGCCATATTTTCACGACCGGTACCGATACAGAAGTTCTCCTTACTTCCTATATTAAATGGGGAGAAGATTGCCTGAACCATTTTAACGGAATGTGGGCATTCGCTATCTATGACAGATTAGAAAAAACAGTATTTGCATCCAGAGACAGGTTTGGGATAAAACCATTTTATTATCTTCTGAAAGATGACTTTTTTGCCTTTGCTTCTGAAATACCTCCATTACTCAGCCTGTTAGCCGGAAAACCATCACCTGATTATCAGAGTATATTCGATTATCTTGTATTTAACCGGACTGACCAGACCGAAAACACTTTTTTTAATGAGATAAAAAAATTGCAACATGGTCATAATCTTACACTTTTCGATTCGCGGATTACTATAAATAAATGGTACAATCTGAGAGAAAGAGTTACCAGGACAATAGGATTTTCTGAACCAGCTGAGTTCAGGGAACTTTTCTGTTCTGCAGTCGGCTTAAGGTTGAGAAGTGATGTCCCTGTTGGAGTATGCTTAAGTGGCGGATTGGATTCCTCAAGTATTGTGTCGGTATTGCTGAAGGATCAAAACAAACAGGATTTAAATACATTTTCGGCTGTCTATAACAAAAATCAAATTGGGGATGAATCCGAATATATTGAAGAATATGCTCCGTTGCTTGACAAAATGTTTTATACAACTCCTTCTGCAGAAACGCTCAGGGCAGATTTGAATAGTTTTATTATTGCACATGCAGAACCCATTCCCAGCACATCCCCTTATGCTCAATTTAAAGTAATGGAACTGGCTAAAGGTAATGTAGTGGTAACTCTTGACGGGCAGGGGGCTGATGAAGAGTTGGCCGGTTATCATTATTTTTTCGGGTTCTATTTTAAAGACCTTCTGAAAAGATTGCGGTTCGCAAAGTTGTTCCGTGAAATAATAAATTACCTGGACAAACACAGGTCATTTTATGGAATTAAAACCTTTTTGTTTTTTCTAATGCCAGTTAAATTCAGGACACATATCCGTATAAGAGAGAAAGCATATCTTGAAACACATTTTATTAAGAATTTTGGACAAACTAACAACATTGCAGGCAATCTTTATGGAGCAGTTAATCTGAACGATGCCCTTTTACGCCATTTCGAATTCAAACTTGAACATCTCTTAAAGTGGGAAGACAGAAATTCTATGTGGTTCTCACTTGAGGCCAGGGTCCCATTTTTAGATTACCGTTTGGTAGAAAGGATTCTGGCCACACCGGCAGACCTCATAATTAAAAATGGGATGACTAAACATATATTACGCGAATCCATGAAGGGCGTTCTTCCTGAAAAAATCCGGCTCCGCCGTGACAAAATGGGTTTTGGAACACCACAGGATGAATGGTTCAGGACTAATGAATGGCAAAAAATAATTTTCGATATTTTAAATAGCAAATCATTTAGTGAGCGAAATTTAATCGATCCTGAGAAAGCTTTAAAAAAATATCAGAAACATATTTCAAATAAATCCAATGATTCAAAAGAAATCTGGAAATGGATACATCTTGAGTTATGGTTCAGACAATTTATTGACTAAATAATTCAATGTGATTAGTGTTAAGTTTGGTACTCAAGGCTTAGATCCTGTCAAATGGGCCGCTTTTGTACGGGATCACCCTGACGGAAATATCTTTCAATCACCCGAATTATATAAAGTTTATTCAGAGTCGGGTTTGTATGAACCAATTGTGTGTTTTGCGCTGCAAGGAACTGTGATCCAAGGGGTATTGATGGCGGTGATTCATAGGCAAAACAATGGCTTCCTTGGAAAATTCACAGCACGTTCAATAGTTATTGGAGGGCCCCTTGTCCTTAATCAGACTGTTGCGGAAGTTCTGATTTCAGAATATGACAAATCGGTTAAACGAAAAGCAATTTACACACAATTCCGCAACATCTTTTCAGTGAACAGTTTTCTGGAAGTCTTTAAGAAGGCAGGTTATAAGTATGAAGAACATCTTGATATTTTGATGGACTTAAACCAGGGGACAGAGGCAATATGGAAAGCTATCCATAAGAACAAGAAGAAGGAAATAAAAAATGGCCAAAAAAGGGGATTAATTGTAAAAGAGGCTGTTATTGGAGATACAGAAAATTTAACAGCGATTTACAGAATGCTGGTAATTCTTTATAACAGGATCGGATTACCAGTTCCTCCTTTTGTATTTTTCCAGAAAGCTTACCAGATACTTGAACCTGCGGGATTACTTAAAACTTTTCTGGCACAGGTAGATGATAAAATTATAGGTTTCAGGATGGAGTTAACACACAAAAATTTAATATATGACTGGTACGCGGCAAGCGACAATGCTTATTTGAGCTATCGCCCGAACGATGTATTACCCTGGGCAATATTTAAATGGGGTATAGAGAACAAATATGCAAAATTTGATTTTGGAGGAGCTGGAAAACCGAACTTAAAATATGGTGTCCGGGATTATAAATTAAAATTTGGAGGAGAGTTATTCAATAATGGCAGGTTTACGAAAGTTCATAAAAAAGTCTTCTATCTGACTGGAATAATGGCGATGCCAGTCTATAAATTTATTAAGAATGCTAAGTTATAAGAGAAGTTTACCGTTAAAATTTTTGTACAGAAAAGGGAATTCTGATATTCTTCAATATTTACCACAGTCTGATCATTTCTTTTCTGGAAGTGTTAGATCAGGGCTGCTGGATGTTATTGATTCTTTAAATCTGTCAGCAGGAGATATTGTTTTATTATCATCATTTGTAGCTCATGGTCTGATACTTCCCTTTCAAAGAAAAAAAATAGCAATAGAATATTATCGTCTTACAATGGATCTAGATCCTGATCTGGTAGATATTTCAAATAAAATAAGAAATTATAGGAACAAGATCAGAGTAATTGTTCGGATACATTATTTCGGAAATTTTAAAAAGTCAATTTTTGAATTAGTGGGTATATGCAAAGAACAAGGTATAATATTACTGGAGGATTGTGTGCATGGATTGTTTTCAAAAGATGATTCAGGAAATCCGATAGGTTCAAGTGGTGATATCGCTTTTTTTAGTCTGCCAAAATCACTTCCTGTTCCTGATGGTGCTATATTCTTCATTAACAATAAAGCCATTACAGTCAATCTGCAATTTAAAAGGTCAGGGTATTCCAATATTTCCTGTTCATTTCACCTAGTGTTTCTCTTATTGAAAAGATTTGAAAACAGATTTACAAATTACTACTTAGCAAGTCCGGTAAGGTTGTTAAATAAGGTATTATATGGCATATATTATTACTTTCTGTGTAAAGTTAAGGGGAATACGAAAATTTCATCAGTTTCAAATATGATTTTAAAGAACCTGAATTATGCGGAGATAATTGAAAGAAAAACTTATATCTATAATTACTTTAGGGAAAAGCTACTTGATTCTGTCCGGTTCTCTTTGTTAGTTGACAAACATGAAAGTGCACATATATCTTCTGGTTATCCTCTTTTACTTTCAGGATCAAGAGATAAATTGATTCATTATATGAGAAGAAATGGAATTGAATTATTGTCTTATAATAAATTCTGGAATTTTATCCCAGATAAGAATAACTTTGAGATTGAAAACAAAATCATAAATAATCATGTGTTGCTACCAATAAACAACGAGTTTAGTGACAAAGAGGTGGCATTTATTGTAAATTCGTTAAATTCATATTTTGATGAGGATTCTTATTGATATTTCTCATATAGCTCATATAAATTTCCTCAAAAACACTATTCTTGAATTAAAGAAAAGAGGGCATGAAATATTCATTTGCTATCTAGATAGAGGTCCACTTAAAGAAATTGTAAAAAAAGAATTTGAAGGGTTTTCTATTACTGAAGTAGGGCGGCATAGAAACACTAAATATTCTATAATTGTTGATGCCAATATCAGGAAAGTTATAAAACTCATTTTTTTTATAAGAAAGCATAAGATTGATCTGGGGATCGGCATGGGAAGCTTCACGATGGCAGCAGCACTGAGAGTCAATTTCAGGAAATCTTATTTGTTTGATGATGATCCGGAGCGAAAACTCAGCGTATTTCTTTCCGTTTTATTCTGTACGGTAATTTCTTTTCCGCCCATAATCGCTGAAACCAGAAAAATTAAGACATACAACGCAATTAAAGAATGGTCGTATCTTTCTCCAGGACATTTTTCGCCAAATGAAGGAGTATTGAATAATTACAACCTTAAAAGAAAAGGATACATATTTGTAAGGGAAGTTTCAAATAAAACTCTTAATTACACTTCTCAGGCAGATAATTTACTATCAGATGTTTCCAGGTTATTCCCGGAAAATATTCCGGTTGTTTTTTCACTTGAGAACAAGCTAGAAAGACATTTGTATCCAAGCAAATGGATATTACTTAAAGAGCCGGTTGAAGATATTCATTCTCTGATTTACTATAGCCGGTTATTAATATCTTCAGGTGACAGTATGGCAAGGGAGGCTGCTGTATTAGGGATATCAAGTGTTTATTGTGGCATCCGCGAGATGAAAGTAAACGACTTACTAATTCAAAAGAAGCTGCTTAACTTTTTAGTACCGGATGAAATTCCGGGATTTATTAGAAAACAATGGAAGGATATGGAAAATAGTGAAGAAAAGCAAAAATTAATACGACATACTCTGGATAACGAATGGGAAGATGTGATGAGGTATATTTTTAAATTAATAAAGGAGCAATTAAATTGAAAATTTCTGTTATTGGTTTAGGTTATGTAGGATGTGTCAGCCTTGGATGTCTGGCAAAAATGGGACACGAAGTAATAGGCGTGGATGTTGATCCTAATAAAATAAATCTGATCAACTCCGGGAAGCCTACAATTATCGAAAAAGAAATAGACCAGATTATCAAAACTGAATTTGGGAACAAAAAGATTTCAGCTACTGAAAGCATAAATAAAGCAGTACAGGGAAGCGAGATCTCGATAATTGCAGTTGGGACTCCTTCTGATTATAATGGACACTTGAACCTGACCGCAATCTTTAAAGTTGCAGAAGAAATTGCTGATTCATTGTCTTCAAAGCAATCATTTCATATAATTGTTATCCGGAGCACTGTTCTTCCGGGCACAAATATTAAAGTAGGAGAGATAATAGAAAATATTTCTGGGAAAACGAGAAATATTGACTTTGCGGTGGTATCAAATCCCGAATTTTTACGTGAAGGATCGGCCGTTAATGATTATTTTAATCCACCAGTTTCTGTAATTGGAACAGATAATGAATATGCAGCTAAAGTTCTGGAGAAACTCTATATTGGTCTTAATTCACCTGTCAAAATGGTCAGTATAGAAGTAGCCGAATTAATTAAATATGTCAACAATTCATTCCATGCATTGAAAATTTCTTTTGCAAATGAAATAGGAAATATTTGCAAAAAACTAGGAATAGACTCTCACGCTGTAATGGATTTATTTGCTATGGATAAACATTTAAATCTTTCTTCATACTATTTAAAGCCCGGATTTGCTTTTGGAGGGTCCTGCCTTCCAAAAGATGTAAAAGGATTGAAAACCATAGCTCATGATCATTATCTTTCTTCCCGAATATTAGAATCGATTGAAGATTCAAATAATTACCAGAAGAAAATTGCAATACAATTAATTGAGAAATATGGAAAGAAGAAAATAGGAATTTTGGGATTGAGTTTTAAAGAAGGCACAGATGATTTACGTTTTAGTCCAATTGTCGAAATCGCAGAATATTTTCTGGGTAAAGGATGTTCACTGAAAATTTATGATAAAAATGTTAGCATATCAAAATTAACCGGTACAAATAAAAATTTCATCGAAAAGCATATTCCGCATTTATCTGATCTGATATCTGAAAATTTGGATAGCGTAGTAGAGCAGTCAGAAGTTCTTATTTTTTCTCACAAAATTGAAAATGCAGACTATTTAATAATGCAGAATAAAGATAAGATCTTTTTGGATCTCGTGCGTGTTACGGATAAGAAGTATGAAAATTATGAAGGTATTTGTTGGTAGGTATACTAGATATTCCTTAACATTTAGATTAGTTTCTCTAATTTCCTATTAACAGGAATGGATTTTACAGAGTCAGCATATTACAGTTTATTAAATGCTCTGCAACAACAGGGTTTTTCTTTTTTGACGTTTGATGAATTTACCAAAAGTTCTTACAAGAAAATCATAGGATTAAGACATGATGTGGATGCATTGCCTGGTAATTCTTTGCAGTTTGCCCGTATCCAGTCAAAAATGGGAATCAAGGGAACCTATTATTTCAGGATAGTTCCGGAAAGCTTTGACGAAAAAATAATTAGGGAGATCTATTCACTCGGACATGAGATCGGATATCATTACGAAGACTTGACTATCGCAAGACAAAAGACAAAAGTAAAAAGACAAAAGGCTGGAAGTGCAAAGACTTTCGACCTGCACGACCGCAAGACCGCAGGACCGCAAGACAACGAGCATCTTGAAAAGGAATTGTGTTCAATTGCAATAGAATGCTTTAAACAGAACCTTGCTAAGCTTCGAGAAATTGTGCCCGTTAAGACGATTTGCATGCACGGAAGCCCATTGAGTAAATGGGATAGCAGGTTGCTATGGAAATATTATGATTATCATGATTTTGGAATAGTCGGGGAGCCGTACCTCGATATAAATTTCGATGAAGTGCTTTATCTTACTGATACGGGGCGGAGATGGGATGGCGATTCGGTAAATATCAGAGATAAATCAGAAGGCGGAAGGCGGAAGGCAGAAGGAGAAAAGAGGAAAGATTGTAGTCCTTCAGCCTTCAGCACTCAGCCTTCAGCCTCTTTCCCCAGGTTCCACTCCACCTTTGACATAATCCGTGCTGCTGAAGAAGGAAAGCTTCCTGACAAAATAATGATGACTTTTCACCCACAACGTTGGACAGATAAACCTATGCCATGGCTAAAAGAGTTGATCTGGCAGAATACTAAGAATGTTGGGAAGTTCTTTTTGAAGAAAGTAAGAAGTAGGTAGTAGGTAGTAGGTAGTAAGAAGTAGAAAGTAGTAAGAAGAAATAGGGGATTATTTCCCCTTTTTTTATGCCGATTGCTAATAGCTTGATAGTTTTATTTATACTTAAGCGATAGATTCTTATTTCCGGCCCTACTTCCTACTTTTTTGTATTTCATTTGTGACAAAGTCTGGGACTTTTATTTTTTACTGCCTACTACCTACTGCCTACTACCTACTTTTTTGTATCTTTAGGTCCGGTTAGTGCCAGAAAATAAATTTAATACCAAAAGACATGTCCAGTTACCGTGGATTCAGAGATTTGATTGTTTACCAAAAATCATACAAACTTGCAATGGAGATTTTTGAGATCACCAAATCATTTCCTAAAGAGGAGAAGTATTCTCTTGTTGATCAAATCAAAAGGTCATCCAGGTCAGTGCCAGCTAATATATCGGAAGCTTGGGTTAACTGATTTCTTCCTACTACCTACTACTTACTACCTACTTCTCAATAAATATCAATAATCTGAATCTCATACAAAAACTGTCTAAAATATCAAATTTCTATCCCCTTTAGCGTGCAACCTTTTTTCTTATCTTACAGTCTTAATTTTAGCTTCGTCCGCCGTAGCTTTTTTAACATCATTGGAATAAACCATTGGTTTATTGAAAACAGCGAAGGAGGACCGAATTATAACAATTTAAGTTCAACCTAACTAACCTGACATGCAAACGTCAACTTCTGCCGTAATCAAACGCTCACTCAATATGAGAGCAATCAGGATATTTACATTGCTTGCACTGGTCTTTTTGACTGGAATACAAGGGTTTAGTCAACCTGTTTGGAAATCGCTATTACCAAATGGTACAGCAGGGAACCCATATGTAAGTGGTACTAATCCCACTTCATTAAATGCAAGATATGGAATTAATGTGACGGGGAAGGTTTATCTTATTGTCTATAATTACAATAATGGAACAGCACTAACTAGTGCTCAGGTGAAGACAGAAGCATTAGCAGGCGTTTCAGGAAGTAAAGTTTTCGTCGCAGTTTTGACAGTAATTGCCGGACAAGTAAATACTTCAATTGGCTTAGGTATAACAGGATTACAGGGAAGTACTTATCATACTCTTTATTGGGTTGCGGAAAACGCAGTTCCTACGCTTCAGCCAACACCAGTCAGAATAACTGCTACAACTAAACCCTGTCCGGCGATCAATATAGCCTTTGCCTGGTCAACACCAGATCAGTGTGTAAACAAAGGATCAACATTGACATTGACTTATTTTCCAGGAGACGCTACCCATAACCCTGATGTAGATGGATTGTACATTGGAACTCAGTTTCTAATTAACTGGGGTGATGGAACAACCTCCTGGCCAATGAGTGCAGCGGAACGGGCAAGCTTCTCATTTTCCAGATCACATACTTATGTAACTACAACTGCTTGTAACTATGAACCATTTACTACTGTAACAAGTGTTTGTAATCCATTGATTGTGAAGCCAAATGCATCTCAGGTAGTGGTTCATGGATTGGATACACAGGGAGGCGGGAGCCTGCTGATTGTCAATAATGCAACTGGTCTTCCAACAATTCAGGTTTGCGAAGGGAATACTCATGTAATTACACTCAAAGATATGAGTACCTGGAATTGCCAGAATCCAATATGGCTTGATTTATCCCCTGCACCGGCAAATATTGATCCAAGAACAGTTCAATGGCTTTATGGTGTGAATGACGCAGGTACTTTTGTTGGAGAAAATACAATCGGTCAAACAATAGGTAGTCCTACCCCGGTTGTAGTAGGAGGAGTAAATAATGTGGTAAGAGGTACAAATGGGTATACTCCGGCTGCTATTTACCCAGCTACATATCAAGGAGAGTTAAGTCAGACAATAACTATTCCTGCCACATGCAGGGTTGGAGAATACTTCAATGTATATCTCAGGAACTGGAATAAATGTAATGTTTATGGTGTTGATGCTCCTATGGTAACAACTATTCAGATTCAGGTTGTTGCATCACCATCCCCCCCAATTGCACCAAGCCGGATCGTCTGTTTTGGAAGTTCAACTGTTCTTACAGCAGCATCGGGAGCTAATCCCGGAATTCTGCTTACATGGTATGCAAACGCAAATAAAACGGGAGTACTCACTACCGGGACAACATATAACCCGGGGGCCTTAGCCGTTGGGACATACACATATTATGTTGCAGATGGTGCAGGAGCTCCTCCTCTATGCGAAGGACCGGTAACTGCTGTCACCCTTACAGTTAATCCATTACCTGCAGTAATAACGGGTACGACAACTGTATGCCAGGCATCCACCACCACATTGGCAGATGCGACAGCAGGCGGGACGTGGAGCAGTGCAACCCCTGCAGTAGCGACAATAAGTGCAGGCGGAGTAGTAACAGGAGTATCGGGAGGAACCTCTGTGATTTCATATACATTACCCACGGGCTGTTTAAGAACTGCAACAGTAACGGTCAATCCATTACCGGCAGTAATCACAGGGACGACTAGTGTATGCATAGGCTTAACCACAACATTAGCTGATGCGACAGCAGGAGGGACGTGGAGCAGTGCAACACCGGCAGTAGCTACAGTAGTTGCAGGAACAGGAGTAGTAATAGGAGTATCAGGAGGAACCTCAGTTATATCCTATACCTTGCCCACGGGCTGTTTACGAACAGCAACAGTAACAGTTAATCCATTACCTGCAGTAATAACGGGTACGACAACTCTATGCCAGGCATCCACCACAACTCTGGCAGATGCGACAGCAGGAGGGACATGGAGCAGTGCGACACCGGCAGTAGCGACAATAAGTGCAGTCGGAGTAGTAACAGGAGTATCAGGTGGAACCTCTGTGATATCATATACATTACCCACGGGCTGTTTAAGAACAGCAACAGTAACTGTCAACCCATTACCGGCAGTAATCACAGGGACGACAAGCGTATGCATAGGCTTATCCATAACATTGGCCGATGCCACAGCAGGAGGGACATGGAGCAGTGCGACACCGGCAAGAGCTACAGTAGTTGCAGGGACAGGAGTAGTAACAGGAGTATCAGGGGGAACATCTGTGATATCCTATACTTTACCTACAGGTTGTTTAAGAACAGCAACAGTAACTGTTAATCCATTACCGGCAGTAATCACGGGTACGACAACTGTATGCCAGGCTTCCACCACAACTCTGGCAGATGCGACAGCAGGAGGGACGTGGAGCAGCGCAACCCCTGCAGTAGCTACAGTAGTTGCGGGAACAGGAGTAGTAACAGGAGTATCAGGCGGGACGTCTGTGATATCCTATACCTTACCAACGGGCTGTTTACGAACAGCAACAGTAACTGTCAACCCATTACCAGCAGTAATCACA
>Ga0209746_1000005_pt1 | contig 124154 bp, 107 predicted proteins | sample BarGraNGADG00211_3_FD_184496 | JGI IMG/M metagenome (GOLD analysis project Ga0209746, IMG submission 184496) | Arctic peat soil microbial communities from Barrow, Alaska - Barrow Graham LP Ref core NGADG0011-211 (SPAdes) (version 2) | ecosystem: Environmental > Terrestrial > Soil > Wetlands >... | reverse complement strand
TAAGGCCTGCGAGATGATTCAGAAAAGCCTGACCGCCTTCATCACCCAGGATGTGGCCGCAGCCCGCGCCATTATTGAAATGGATAATGAAGTGGACGCTTTGTACGACCAAATTTTCCGTGAGCTCTTGACCTATATGATGGAGGATCCCAAGACCATTACCCGCGCCGTATATCTGATCTGGGTGAGCCACAACCTGGAACGCATCGCCGACCGGGTGACCAATATCTGCGAACGGATCATCTTCATGGTCACCGGAGAAATCCTCGACAACTGAGGAGTTTTGCCCCAGCGACCAAACCCGCGGCCGGTTTTTTTTGCCTGAGCGCTGAAAAAAATTATTTTTATGCGAATTGCTATTGACATGGACTGAAAAATTATTTATATTCAATTTGTTATGGGAGGCAAAAATTGAAAAAAGACAATCACGCTTATGTGATGAAAGAAGCCGAAAGCCCCAGTGAGGAAGCCGAACCTCCAAGCAGTGCGCTGCTGGAGGACGGTAACAGTACCGCCCTCTCGTTACTATTTCCCGAATTAATCCAATTTCCACCCCCAAAAGTCGACAAGACATTTCATAAAATCGGGATTCGTTCACTACAATTTTTAAGAAAATATTTCCCACTGGCAACCAAGGCCGATTGGAACGATTGGGAATGGCAGCTGCGCAACAGCATTACTAGCTGGCAAACGCTGCAGCAGGTTTTGCAGTTGTCGGATGAAGAAGTGCGGGCCATGACGGTTCAGAGCGGTAACCTGCCCCTGCGTATTACTCCTTATTATGCCAGCCTGCTTGATCCATTGAACCCCATGCAATCCCTGCGCCGCAGCGTTGTGCCCGTTACCGCCGAGCACTTGATTTCCGCGGGCGAGGCCGCCGACCCGCTTGGTGAAGATACTCACAGCCGCGTCCCTGGCCTGGTGCACCGTTACCCCGACCGGGTCCTTTTCCTGGTTACCGGTTTTTGCTCGACCTATTGCCGCTACTGCACGCGTTCGCGTTTGGTGGGCGACCACAACAAGCGCCATTTGAACCGCGATCAATGGGACCGAGCCCTGACCTATATTGAACTGAATCCAGCCGTGCGTGATGTGCTACTTTCCGGCGGTGATCCCCTGACTCTGCCCGACGACAGCTTGGAATACTTGTTGAGCCGTTTGAGCAAAATTCCCCATGTCGAGTTTGTCCGTATCGGCACCAAAGTTCCAGTCGTGCTGCCGCAGCGGATTACCCATTCGCTGGTCAGTATTTTGAAGCGTTTCCGTCCTCTGTGGATGAGCATCCATTTTACCCACCCCGATGAAATCACTCCGGAAAGCGCCCAAGCCTGCGAACGCCTGGCCGACGCCGGTATTCCTTTGGGCAGCCAGACCGTGTTGCTCAAAGATATCAATGACTCGGTGCCGACCATGAAAAAATTGATGCATGAATTGCTTAAAATCAGGGTCAGACCATATTACCTGTATCAATGCGATCCCATCCTCGGTTCTTCCCATTTCCGCACTCCGGTGGAAAAGGGGTTGGAAATTATCGAAGGTCTGCGCGGCCATACCAGTGGCTACGCGGTTCCCCATTACGTGATCGACGCTCCCCAAGGCGGCGGGAAAATTCCTTTGCTGCCCAATTACTACCAGGGGCGCCAGGATAGTGACGTGCTGCTGAGAAACTATCAGGGCAATATTTACCGCTACCCCGATAACGCGAGCGGAGTCAAGACGACAATGGAGCCTTTGCAATAAGTTCGGATCAGCCTACGAAATTTCCTTGCATTTTTATTTCAGTTGACATAAAATCGTGATGAATCCATAACGTGAGGAACTCATGATCATTGGCTTGACTTATGATTTGCGCCAGGAATACCTGGCCGCCGGTTACAGCGAAGAACAGACCGCCGAGTTTGATCGCGCCAGCACCATCGACGCCATCGAAAGGGCCCTGATCGCCATGGAGCATGAGACCAGGCGCATCGGCAATGTCAAGAGCCTGGTGCGGCGGCTGGCCGAAGGTGAGCGCTGGGACATGGTTTTCAATATCTGTGAGGGCATGTTCGGCATGGGCCGCGAAGCCCAGGTTCCCGCCCTGCTTGATGCTTACCAGATCCCCTATACTTTTTCCGGTCCATTGGTTCTCGCTCTCAGCCTGGACAAAGCCCTGACCAAAAGGGTGCTGCGGACCATGGGCGTGGCCACCCCGGATTTCGCGGTGGTGACGATAGCAGAAGACATCGCGGCTGTCGACCTGTCTTTTCCGGTTTTTGCCAAGCCCCTGGCCGAGGGCACTGGCCTGGGCATTGACGCCAAATCCAAGATCGATTCCCCCAAGCAGTTAGCTGCTGTCTGCCGCGAACTATTGAAAAAATTCAAGCAGCCGGTGCTGGTGGAAACCTATCTGCCCGGGCGGGAATTCACTGTGGGCATCGTGGGCAGCGGCAGTGCGGCTGAAGCCGTCGGCGTGATGGAAGTTTTTTTGCGGCCCGAAGCCGAGGCCAACGCTTATTCCTATGTCAACAAGGAAAAATGCGAGGAACTGGTCCAGTACGCATTAGCTCCGGAGGATGCGGCCGGACCATGCCGGGATTTAGTTTTGCGGGCCTGGCGTGGATTGGGTTGTCTCGATGGCGGCCGCGTCGACGTTAAAATGGACCGCGACGGCGTCGTGAATTTCATAGAGGTGAATCCGCTGGCAGGCTTGCACCCCGAGCATTCTGACCTGCCTATCATCTGCACATTGGCGGGCATACCCTACCAGACGCTGCTGGAACGGATCATGGCTTCCGCCAGCGCAAGGATACATTCATGAAAAAGAAAAAAGTTGTTATACTGCATAACCAGGTTACCGCTGAATCTCCCAAAGATGAGTTGGATGTGCTGGTCCAGGTCGACGCGGTTTTCAAATCGCTGTCCGAACTGGGCTATCAACCGGTGACCGTTCCCTTTTCCCTGGCGTTTGAAAAAACCATCAAGACCATAAAAAAACTGAATCCGCTTTTTGTTTTCAATTTGGTAGAATCGGTGGAAGGCAACGGCCAGCTGATTCATTTGGCGCCTGCGCTTCTCGATCATCTTAACGTGCCATATACCGGTTGCAGCCAGGAAGCGATTTTTGTCACTTCCAATAAAATCTTGAGTAAAAAACTATTGCAGTTGGCCGGAGTCGCTTCGCCGCCCTGGCTGTGGGCTGAGAATCCGGTCGAATCGGTTGCACTGGGAGCGGGAACCTACCTGCTCAAATCAGTATGGGAGCACGCTTCCAATTGGTTCGACGAAAGTTCCATTGTTCAAGTCCGGAATGCGGTGGAACTGCGCGCCATTTTGGAGAAGAAAAACCAAAACGGCCGCGGCCAGTTTTTTGCTGAAAGTTATATCGAAGGCCGGGAATTCAATCTGGCCATTCTGGCTGGTACATTTCTACCGGTTTCGGAAATCAATTTTGTGGAATATCCTACCGACAAGTTAAAAATCGTTGATTTTCGAGCCAAATGGGAGGAAGATTCTTTTGAATACACCCATACCCCGCGTTCATTCGATTTCCCCGAAACCGATCAGCCTTTGCTGGACGAGCTGCTGACCATTGCCCGCCGCTGCTGGGAATTTTTTGATTTGCGCGGTTATGCCCGGGTTGATTTTCGCGTGGACGGCAAAGGCCGCCCCTTGGTGCTCGAAATCAATACCAATCCCTGCCTTTCTCCGGACGGCGGTTTTCATGCGGCCGCCGCCAGGACGAATTTGTCTTTTACCGATTTGGTTGAAAAAATCATCGCTGATTGCGTTGGCAGATAAAATAAACAGTTGGAGATGCAATGAGTAAACATGATTCGCTGATATTTCGCGAAAACGTGCTTCCTGGCGACAACTTTGCGATTCGCGCTATCGTCGCTTCAAGTGGATTTTTTTACGATCATGAAATTGAGGTGGCGGTGGAACTGGTCGAAGAACGACAGGAAAAGGGATTGAAAAGCGGCTACTTTTTTCTTTTTGCCGAACAGGATGGCCGGGTGGTCGGTTATAGTTGCTACGGACTTATCGCCTGCACCACAGGCAGTTTTGATCTTTACTGGATCGCTGTGCATAATGACTGCCGCGGCCAAGGCATCGGCAAAATCCTGCTGAAAAAAAACGAGGAATTGATTGCCGCCAAAGGTGGACGTGGAATCTGGGTGGAAACCTCCGGACTGGAAAAATATCAGCCGACGCGGGATTTTTACATTCATAACAACTATCATTTGGAAGCGGTACTCAAGGATTTTTATGGTCCTGATGATGACAAGTTCATCTTTGTCAAACGCTTGCCCTAACATGGCCGAGAAGATTAAAAAGAGATCAGTCAAAGCCGGTCTGCCGCCAGGCACCTTGGTGCATATCGGCACGCAAAAGGTCGGGGAGAGCCTTATCCGCATTCTCGATTACGACGAGCATGGGGTGCGCGAAAAAAACAAGGCAGCCGTGGACGAATGCATCCCTTTCCGCGACACCGATTCGGTGACCTGGATCGACATTGAGGGGCTGCAGGACATCAAACTTCTGGGCCGCCTCGGGGAGTGCTATCGCCTGCACCCCCTGATCTTGGAAGACATTCTCAATACCGACCAGCGCCCCAAGTCCGACGACATGGAAAGCTACATCTTCGTGGTTCTCAAAATGCTCGATTTCGATCCGGCCAGCATGGAGATCATTTCTGAACAGGTCAGTATCGTTTTCGGCCGGAATTTCGTAATCTCAATCCAGGAGGGGCACGAAGGCGACCTGTTCGAACCGCTGCGCGAGCGTATCCGCAGCGGCAAGGGGAGCATCCGCAAGATGGGGCCCGACTACCTGGCTTATTCGCTGCTCGACACCATCATTGATCATTATTTCCTCATCCTGGAAAAAATCGCCGAACGGATCGAAACGCTTGAGGAAAACGTGGTCAGCGATCCCGGACCGGAAACTCTGCGCCAAATCCACCGTCTGAAGCGGGAGATGATCTTTTTGCGCAATTCTGCTTGGCCGCTGCGTGAAATGATTTACGGCCTCGAAAAAAGCGAATCGGAACTGATCCGCCCGGCGACCAAGATCTTTCTCCGCGATATCTATGACCACGCCGTGCACATCATCGACAGCATCGAAACCTACCGCGAGATGCTTTCCAGCATGCTGGACATTTACCTTTCCTCGGTCAGCAATCGCATGAACCAGGTCATGAAGGTGCTGACCATCATTGCCACCATTTTCATGCCCCTGACCTTCCTGGCCGGCGTCTACGGCATGAACTTCAAATTCATGCCCGAGATCGGCTGGCGCTGGGGCTACCCGCTGGTGCTGCTCATCATGTTCACGGTAGCCGCGGTCATGCTCTATTTGTTCAAAAAAAAGAAATGGCTCTGACCATTTTCAGCGCAGCTGTCCGGGTGAATTGGCTGCGAGGCATTGCCAGGGCAGTTATTGTTATGGCGGGCGGGCTGCTGCTTTAACTCATGTCCGTTTTCGATGTCATCTTGGTGTTGCCGTATCCTTTCACAGACCACCCATCGTTTCCCGAAGGCATTCTGAAAAGGGCCCTGGAAGCGGGGGGATTCACAGTTGGCGTTATCGAAACTCCTTTCTGGCAGGAAAACAAATCGTTCACAGTACTGGGTCGGCCGGCGCTGTTTTTCGCCGTGGTTTCTGGCCCCCTCGATTCGGTAGTGCTTAATTATACCGCCAGCCGCCGCCGCCGCCGGGAAGATCTCTATCAGTTTGCCGGCCAAGCTTTCTTTGCTGGCCGGCCGCCGGACATCAAATACAAAATCAGGCCCGACCGCACCCTGACTGTCTTTACCAGCCGGCTGCGGGAAATTTACCGCGATACACCGGTGGTTATCGGCGGGGTTGAAGCCGGCCTGCGTTGTTTCGCTCATTACGATTTCCAGGAAGACAATATCCGCCGTTCCATTTTACTCGATTCCCGTGCCGATATCCTGGTTCACGGCAACGGTGAAAAGCAAATCGTAGCCATAGCCAGACTGCTGCGGGCAGGGCAGCCGGTTTCAGCCATCGACATTCCCGGAACGGCCAGAATAAGGCGTCAATTGCCGGCCGAAAAAAACTGCCTGGAACTTCCCGGCCACGAACAGGTTGTGGCTGACCCGAAGCAGCTGTTGCGCAGTCAGTTGCTTATCGGCCGCGCCGCTGGCGAAGGCCGGGCTCTGGCCCAGAAACACGCCAACCGCTGGGTGGTGCAAAACGCGGCCCAGAATTATGACAGCGCTGATTTGGATTTTATCTATGATCTCCCTTACCGGCGCCGGCACCTGAATGCGGACGGCTATACCCCGGCATTGCAAATGAACCTTTTTTCCGTGACCTCGCACCGCGGCTGTGCCGGCGGCTGCGCCTTTTGTTCGATCAGCGTCAGCGAGGGCAAGCGCATTGTTTCCCGCTCGCCCGATTCTATTTTTCGCGAAATCGGTTTTCTGGCCGCCCATCCGCAATGGCAAGGGGTGGTCAGTGATATCGGCGGGGCAACGGCCGAGATGTACGGCGCCGATTGCGCGATTGAAACTTGTCCCCGACTTTCTTGCCTGCAACCGCGGGCTTGCCTGCGCTTTGCACCCGGAGAGCCATACCGAAATCTGCTGAAGCACTGCCGGGAATTGAACAGCGTTAAAAAAATACTTTTGGGTTCGGGTGTCCGTTACGACCTGCTTTTAAATAATCCCGATTTGCTGGAAGAAATTTTGCGTCATCATTGCGGCCGTTTTTTGCGCATAGCGCCGGAACATACCGAGGATGAAGTTTTGGATTTGATGGGCAAGCCGCGCTTCGCGGTTTTAAAGGAATTTGTAGGCTTGTTCCGCCGCCTGAACCGCCGGTTGCCGCGCCCCATCGAGTTGGCTCCATACTGGATGATCGGCCATCCCGGGGAAACCATGGCTCATGTGACGGCCATGAAACAAAAACTGCGCGCTTTGAATTTGCCAACCAGCGATGTGCAGATTTTTACCCCCTCACCCGGAACGTTGTCCACGGCCATGTATTATTCGGGTCTTTCCCCGGTCGGGCAACCTTTGGCCGTTGAAAAAGACATCCGCGCCCTGCAGCAGCGTAAGTTCCTGTTGACCGGTGATTAAAGCGCGAAAAAAAGAAAAAAGTATTACGAATCTGGGTTTGCTTTTAAGAAAAAAATGCGCTAGAATCCGTCCTTAAGACCCTATAAGGAGAGCCGCGATGCGCAGTGACACCCATGTTCAGCATGACCGTCAGACGTTGGCTGACTGTGTTCTCGAGAAAACAAGCGTCGACGTGGCCCGTTGCAACCAGTGCGGCAAGTGCTCAGCCGGATGTCCCTTGGCCAATGACATGGATTTTCCTCCCAGCCAGATAATGCACCTACTGCAGCTGCGGGATTTTCCGGAGTTTGCCGAGATGGCATTGCGCTCACATACCATCTGGCTGTGTCTGACCTGCGAAATCTGCTACGCCCGCTGTCCCATGGAAATCGACATCCCCAAGCTCATGGACGCCCTGCGCGCCGAGTCGCTGGCGCGAAAGAAAACAAACCCCAAAGCTAAAGATATCATCGCTTTCCACCGCGCTTTCCTTGATTCGGTACGCTACACCGGCCGCTTGTTTGAAATGGGGCAGATTGTCGATTACAAGATCCGTAGCCGCCATTTTTTGCAGGACCTGCTGCAGGCGCCGGCAATGTTTTTTAAAGGCAAGCTGCACCTTTTTCCCGAACGTATTCGCGGCCGTTCCCTGCTGGGGAGAATTTTTGCCAGGACCTTGAAAAGCAAGGAGAATCGCCAATGAAAACCGGCTTTTATCCCGGCTGTTCGATGAAAGGGTCGGCCCGCGAATACAGTGAATCGCTGCTGGCCGTAGCTGCGGCCTTGGGCCGGGAACTACCGGAGATCCCCGACTGGAATTGCTGTGGCGCCACGGCTGCCCATAACTTAAACCAGGATTTGTCCCTGGCCCTGCCAGCCCGTATCCTGGCCGCGGCCGAAAAAGACGGCATGGACGAGGTGCTGGTGCCCTGCGCTGCCTGTTACAGTCGGCTCAGCGTCACTCGCTATGAACTGCTCCAGGATGAAGATTTGCGCCAGAAGATCTCGGGCCTGATCGAAACCAATTACCGGGGCTCAGCCAAAGTTTTAAATATCATCGAGTGGCTGACAAGCATTCCTGACCTGGAAACAAAAATTAAAGCGCCCTTCGCGCGCCGCGTGGCCTGCTACTACGGCTGCCTGCTGGTGCGGCCGGCCGGCATCCTGAAGTTTGACCGCCCCGAAGAGCCGCAGTCCATGGACCAATTGCTTAAAAAAATAGGTGCCACGCCTTTGGACTGGGCTTTCAAGACCGAATGCTGCGGGGCAGGATTTTCCGTTTCGCGCACGGATCTCGTGGCCAAGCTGAGCGGTCTTATTCTCGACGACGCCGTAGCCAGAGGCGCTGAAGCCGTGATCGTGGCCTGTCCCATGTGCCATCTCAACCTGGACCTGCGCCGGCCGCAAATCGAAAAGCGCGCCGGCAAAAAAATCAATATCCCGGTCATCTATATCACCCAAGCCCTGGGCCTTGCCCTGGGCATCGCTCCTAAAAAACTGGGTTTACAGCGACATACGGTAGCGGTTAAATTTTCGCAGTCGACAGAAGGTGCCGCGAACGTTGCTCAAAGCAGTGGAAGCAAAACTCTGCCCGGGGAGAAATAACCATGGCGCGCATCGGCGTGTTCATCTGTCATTGCGGTGAGAACATCAGCGCCACGGTCGATGTCCAGAAGGTCGCTGCGGCCGCGGCCAGGATCCCCGGCGTGGCCCACAGCGTCGATTACAAGTACATGTGTTCCGACCCCGGCCAACAGATGATCAAGAATGCCATCAAGGAGAAGAACCTGACCGGGGTGGTGGTGGCCGCCTGCTCGCCGCGCATGCACGAGCCCACTTTCCGCCGTGCCTGCGCCGAAGCCGGGTTGAATCCATTTCTTTGCGAAATGGCCAATATCCGCGAGCACTGTTCCTGGGTCCACGAAAAAAGCGATGCGACCACGAACAAGGCCATCGACCTGGTGCGGATGATGATCGAAAAAGTTAAAAAAAGCAAGGCCCTGCTGCCGATCAAGGTGCCGGTGACCAAAACCGCTCTGGTGCTGGGGGGCGGCATCGCAGGCATCCAGGCCAGCCTCGATATCGCCAACACCGGCCACCAGGTGATCCTGGTGGAAAAGGAACCGTCCATAGGCGGCCACATGTCGCAGTTGTCGGAAACATTTCCCACTCTGGACTGCTCGCAGTGCATCCTGACCCCGCGCATGGTGGAGGTAGCGCAGCACCCCAACATCACCTTATATTCCTACGCTGAATTGGAGAGTTTGGAAGGCTTCATTGGCAATTTCAAAGCCCGCATCCGCAAAAAAGCGCGCAGCCTGGATGAAAAACTCTGCACGGGCTGCGGATTGTGCATCCAGAAATGTCCGGCCAAAAAAATACCCAGCGAGTTCGACGCCAATATGGGCATACGCACAGCCATTTACGTTCCTTTTCCCCAGGCTATTCCCAACAAACCGGTCATCGACCGCGGCCATTGCACTTATTATCTGAAAGGAAAATGCCGTCTCTGTGAAAAAATATGCCCAACCCAGGCCATTCGTTTCGACCAGGAAGATGAAATCATTGCCGTTGATGTCGGCGCCGTGGTGCTGGCCACGGGTTTTGACATCAAGCATGGCGATTTCTTCCCCGAATATGGCTATGGCAAATACAAGGATATCATCGACGGTTTGCAGTTCGAACGGCTGGCTTCGGCCTCGGGTCCAACCCTGGGCGAGATACGCCGGCCCTCGGACGGCAAGATACCAGAAACCGTAGTTTTTGTAGCCTGCGCCGGGTCGCGCGATCCGGCCAAGGGCATCGAATACTGTTCGAAGATTTGCTGCATGTACACGGCCAAGCACGCTATGTTGTACAAGCACAAGGTGCACGAGGGCAAGCCCTATGTTTTTTACATGGATATCCGCGCCGGCGGTAAAATGTACGAGGAATTCGTACGCCGGGCCATGGAGGAGGATGGGGTGCAGTACATCCGCGGCCGCGTTTCACGGATTTACGAACGCAACGGCAAATTGATAGTCAAGGGCGCTGATACCTTGCTCGGGGCCAGGCCCATGGAAATTCAAGCCGACATGGTGGTGCTGGCCACGGCCGGTGTGGCCAATGCCGGGGCCGAGGAATTGGCCCAGAAAGTCCATATCAGTTATGATGCCTATTATTTCTACTCCGAAGCCCATCCCAAACTCAGACCGGTGGAAACCAACACCGCCGGCATATTCCTGGCCGGAGCCTGCCAGGCGCCCAAAGATATTCCCGAATCGGTGGCCCAGGCTTCGGCAGCCGCCAGCAAAGTGGCCGCCTTGTTTTCGCAAGCGGAATTGATCCGCGAACCGCTGATCGCCGTGGTCGACCGTTCGGCGCCGCCGTTGTATTCAACCTGCGTCGGCTGTTTCCTTTGCCAATCGTCCTGTCCGTATCAGGCCATTGAAAAAGAGGAAATCCGCGGCCGCGACGGCCAATTGATCAAGACCGTGGCCAAGGTTAATCCCGGCCTTTGCCAGGGTTGCGGCACTTGCGTGGCCCTGTGCCGTTCCAAGTCGATCGATATCCAGGGCTTTTCCCATGAGCAGGTATACTCGGAAGTGCTGGCCTTGTTGAACAGGAGAGAGTCCGATGTCTGAATTCCAACCGAAAATCGTGGCTTTTGTCTGCAACTGGTGTACCTATGCCGGGGCCGACCTGACCGGAACCAGCCGCATGAAATATTCGCCGCAGGTTTCCATTATCCGTTTCCCCTGTACCGGGCGCATCGATTTCATGCTGCTGCTCAAAGCGTTCGCCAACGGGGCCGACGGCATTATTGTCTCTGGCTGCCACCCCAACGATTGCCACTATACCTCCGGTAATTTCCACGCCCGGCGGCGCTGGATATTGTTTCGCGGTCTGCTCGATTTTATGGGAATTGATACCCGCCGGATTGAATTTTCCTGGATTTCAGCCGCCGAAGGCGCCAAGTGGGCCCAGCTAGTCAACACTACGGCTGAAAACATCCGTAAGTTGGGGCCTTTTGCCAATTATGAGAAGCTGCGTCACCAGGGCGTCAGCTGAAGCGAGGTAGAGCCATGGAAGCCCTGAAAAATAAAGCGCGTGAATGGTTAGACTCGCGCATGGTCCAGCTGGTCATCGGCTATAGCCAGGGCAGCGGCGATTCGGTGCGGGCGGTTTTCGTCCATGATCCTGGTCAGGTTGAAACATTGCTTTTTGATTCGCGCTGCCGGCAAAACCTGGCGGTTTATCTCCTGAAACCCGAGGTTAAAAAAATGGGCAAAGCGGCCTTGGTGGCCAACCTGACCACCTTGCGCGCTGTTTTGCAGCTAGCGGCCGAAAATCAAATCGGGGAGCACGATGTTTTAACCCTGACGGTCAATCCCGCCGGAGAATTGCTGGTGCTGTCCACCCTTGAAGCGATCGAGACGTATGTGGCCATTTCGGCTCCTGATTTGAGCGTCGAAGAAAAGGCGGAGTTGGAAAAATACGAGAAACTGGGCATGGAAGAGCGCTGGCAATTCTGGCAGGAGCAGTTTTCCCGCTGCCTCAAGTGTTACGCCTGCCGGGCCGCCTGCCCCCTGTGCTATTGCAGCCGCTGCACGGTGGAATGCAACCAGCCGCAATGGATCCCGGTGCCGGCCCACGATTTGGGCAACTTGGAGTGGAACGTCATGCGGGCTATGCACCTGGCCGGACGCTGCGTCAATTGCGGTGACTGCAGCCGGGCTTGTCCTGTGAATATTCCCCTGTATTTGCTGAATCAAAAGTTGATCAGCGACGTGTTCCGCAATTTCAATGCGCGCAGCGGGATGGCGGCTAAAGCCGAAAACACATTGTCCACTTTCAAGCCGAACGATAAGGAAGATTTTATCAGGTGAGGCATGGAAATAGAAATAAAAGTAATTAGCCGTGATGCTCTGGAGCGAGTTTTTTCCCTTTGGCTGGCTGCTGGCAAGCGTATTTTGGCTCCAAAAAAAACCGGCGAGCTGGTCGATTTCGCCTGGGTCACTCAACTTTCCGAAGTCTGCCTGGATCAGGTGCAAACCGTGCAATCGCCAAAGCTGGCCATTTTTCCCAAAGTTGAAGAATTGTTCTCATACCAAACCGCTTTTGACCAAGTGACGATTCAGGATCGCCCTCTTGAGGCCCTGGAGGAAATAGTTGTTTTCGGCCTGCGCCCCTGCGACGCCGCGGCTTTCGCTTCGCTTGCGGCCATCTTCACCTGGGACTCCCCGGACCAATTGTTTTCAGCCCGGTTTGAGAAAATGACCTTAGTCGGCGTCTCCTGCGCCCGCGCCGATGAATACTGCTTCTGCACTTCCGTGGGCGGCGGTCCCGGCGCCACCACCGGCAGTGACATTCTGCTGACCGATATAGGAAGCGGTGAATACCTGGCGGAGATCATTTCCGAAAAAGGCCGGCAAACCGTTCAAGCCGCCGCCGGGAAGTTCCAGCCGGCCGCAGGCAAGGAAAAGGAAAGCCACCTGGCCAAGGTTGTGCCAAGTTTCGCGTTGGCTAAGATCACGCCCGCTTTGGCGGCGTTGTTTGACGACGACGCTTTCTGGGCCGAGCAATCGCGGCGCTGCCTGGGCTGCGGAGCCTGCGCTTACGTCTGTCCGACCTGCGCCTGCTTCGACATCCAGGACGAGGGCGCCGGGGACTCTGGCAAACGCCTGCGCTGTTGGGATTCCTGCGGCTTTTCAATGTTTACCCTGCACACTTCCGGCCACAACCCGCGGCCGCTGCAGAGCCAACGCTGGCGCCAGCGGCTGATGCACAAGTTCGCCTACATGCCGGAGCGCCAAAAGGTACTGGGCTGCGTGGGTTGCGGCCGCTGTTCGCGCGCCTGCCCGGTGGACATGAACGTACTCGAGCATCTGCGGGCCATTGCGGAGGCGAAAATATGAGCGAGGCCAACATCTTCAAACCTTATCTGCTAAAAATAGAACAGGTCATTGACGAAACCCCGGACGTCAAGACCATGCGCCTGGTCTTTACCGATGAACAGGAAGGCAAAGATTTCACATTCCGCACCGGCCAGTTCGGCGAATATTCGGTGTTCGGGGAAGGCGAATGTACTTTTTGTATTGCGTCGCCGCCCACGCGCAGCGGCTACATCGAATGCACCTTCCGCAAAGTCGGGCGGGTCACATCGGCCCTGGCCAACCTCGAACCCGGAGAGATTATCGGTTTCCGCGGGCCCTACGGAAATATTTTTCCTATCTCCGACTGGGAAGGGAAAAACCTGCTGTTCATCGCCGGCGGCATCGCCCTGCCGCCCATGCGCAGCGTTATCTGGAACGTGCTGGACCTGCGCGACCGTTACGGCGGCATCACCATCATTTACGGAGCCCGCACGGTGGCTGACCTGGTCTACAAACGTGAACTGGACGAGTGGGCGGAGCGTGCCGATGTCAAACTGATCACCACCGTGGACCCGGGCGGCGAAACGCCGGATTGGAAAGGGAAAAGCGGCTTCGTGCCCGCCGTGCTTGACAAGGCCGCCCCCTCCAGCCGCGACACAGTGGCCGTGGTCTGCGGCCCGCCGGTGATGATCAAGTTCACATTCCCCGTATTGGCCAAACTGGGTTTCGGGCCGGAGAGCATCTTCACTACCCTGGAGAACCGCATGAAATGCGGGGTGGGCAAGTGCGGCCGCTGCAATGTCGGCAAGTATTTCGTCTGCAAGGACGGCCCGGTCTTCACTTTCGCCCAGTTGCAAGAGATGCCGCCGGAATACTAAAAATCAGCTATTTCTCCCGGATTTTTCAGATTTATTTTATGATTGCATGAATTGTCATGGTTTATTTGTAGGGGCGGACCCCAGTGTCCGCCCTGGTGTATTTTTCAATTATTTTCCGGCACCGCGAACGGAAAAGGGCAGGCACAGGGGCCTGCCCCTACATATTGATCCTTTGTTCCAATGTTTACAGGTCCAGCCGGATGGGCAAAGTCACCGAAGTGATCTCGTCCCAGTGCAGATGGCGCTGGATGGCGAAGGCCGTTTCGTTGTGCAGCATCTTGTGGTAGAACTTCTCGTGGCGGAAGGTCAGCTTGCCCGTGAAAACTGTGGAGCGGTGAAATTCGTTTTTAATTGATTTGCACAATTCAGTGGCTGTTTCTACCACGTCGGTGCCCACGGTGTAGCGGTAGTCGGCGGCGAATCCGAGTTTCCGGGTCAGATCCACATATTTTTGCAGGGTCGCTTTCGAAGCTTCTTCCAGGTTTTTCATCTCTTCAATACCCTTGAACGAGCCGGAGTCGACCACAGCCACCGAGGCAAAAATGAAATTCTTGTACAGGTTGGGGAAATTGCGAATGACCGACAGGATTGTGTGCACACCGAAACCATTGAATTCGCTGACCAGCTGGATGGCGGTCATCGCTTGGGAGTTCGGCTTTTCCATGTTTGGCTTGCGGCTAGTGGGAATGTCCATCAGCAGGTCGTCCAGCTTGCGCACCGCCTTTTTGACCTTGTTGTAGTGTCCGCGGATGATGTAGCAGATGGCAATGAATGCGGATGTGATCAGCAGTGTCATCCATCCGCCGATTAAAAATTTTTCCACGGAGGTGATGACCAAAATTGTAAAGCAAAGGATAAACCCGGTCATGTGCACGGGCAAATGCTTTTTCCAGTGTATTTCCTTTTTGCGGTTTTTTATGAAGTAAGTAGACATGCCAATTTCCGATATGGAAAAGGTAAGGAAAACGTTGATCGCATACATGACCACCAGATTGGATATCTTGCCGCCGGTGTAAAACAGCAGGAAAATGGAGGCCCCGCCCATGAGCAAAACGCCGTTCTGCATGGTCAACCGTTCCGACAGCGAGGCGAAACGGTGCGGGAACCAGGAATCGATGGCCATGTTGGCCATGACGCGCGGGCCGTCAATGAATCCTGTTTGGGCACCTACGAAAAGCAGAGCTCCCTCGGATAATATTGTGATCAAAGCCAGGGCATAACCAAATGACCAATTGCCGTAAAGGGCGTTGGCCAGGATGGCGTTCAGGGTTTTACCGCTGCCAGGCGTGACTTTGAGTAATAAATAACAGATGAACAAGCCGCTGGCGGTAAAGGCCAGAGAAGTGGACATGTAGAGCATGGTCCTTTTTCCGGTCTGCACCTTGGGCTCGCGCATGATCTGCAGGCCGTTGGAAACAGCTTCGATACCGGTGTAGGTGCCACCGCCGAGCGAATAGGCGCGCAGGAACAGGGCCAGCATGCCCAAGCCGCCCAGGCTGGAGATGCCGATGTTAAAATTGCTATGGATATCATGGGCTACGGGACCAAGCTGCGGCAGGTGGGAAAGGATGCCGTAGCCGATCATGAAAACGTGGGTGACGACAAAAACGATGAAAATCGGAGCCAGCATGGTCACCGATTCCTTGACGCCGCGGATATTCATGAGGATCAAAATGACAATCAAAAACAATTCAAAGAAAATTTTGTAGTCATGGAAACCCATGGGCAGGAAACTGAACAGGGCATCGCCGCAAGCGGCGATGGAGACGGTGATGGTCAGCATGTAGTCGACCAGCAGGGCCGAACCGGAAATTACTCCGGCTTTTTCCCCCAAAGTATGGGTGGCCACGATATAGCCGCCGCCGCCGTGCGGGAAATGCTCGATGATGCGCGAATAAGCGTAGGAGATGATGAAGACAGTCAGTGAAGTGGCCAGGGCCAAGAAAACGGCCAGGTAGGTATGCTGGCCCAGGGCGCGGAAGGATTCCTCCGGGCCGTAGGAAGAGGATGAGAGGCCGTCGGCGCCCAGTCCGATCCAGGCCAGCAGCGGCACCAGCGATATTTTGTGGAAGATCGAGGGGTCGTGGATGTTGCGCGGCGAGCCGATCACCGTCTGGCGCAGTCTCCTGATCAATGGCACTCGTTCTTCTGGACCGTTAGAAATCATTTTTTCCCTATATTTGGCCGCGGTTGAATCCAACCAAGCCTTTGCTGGCAAAAGTAAGTTTTATACTTTTTGGTGCCTTTTGTCAATTGAAAATCGCCCGCTATGAATCCAATTTCTGGCCACCCGGCTCGTCCGTACTGTTCCTTGCTTTACTTTGAATAGGATTATGGTTATGATTGGTTTTAAAGAAGATTTGGATTTGATTCAGGAGGGAATATGGTTGTTAAGAAAAAACTCTCGTTGGGATTGGGATTTTTGTTTTTTATCATTTTTGTTTTAGCTATTTTTTGTTCCTATTATATTGGAAAATTATCTCAGGACGCCAACAATATTCTAAAGGACAATTATAATTCCCTGGTTTATTCAAAAAATATGATTTCATCCCTTGAGGATCTAAGGACAGCCGTTAGCAGCATTATCTTCAGCCAAACCGAGAATAAGAAAACGTCCGCCTATTTTGGGCATCTTTTTGAAAAGGGCAGGACTGAGTTTGAAAAAAACCTGAAAGCAGAAAACAAAAACATAACAGAGATCCATGAAAATGTATATGTTGAAGCGATAAATAATAACTATGATATATTTTTGAGACTCAGCCAGCAAACAAAAACGGGATCCGGGAGTACTGCCATGTACTTTGACGAATTTCAACCCGCTTTTGAACAACTCAAACAATCCATTGACAACATCTATGATATCAATATGCAAGCGGTAGTACGAAGAAGCCAGATGACAAAACGTGATGCGGAAAGGACGATTTCCTACATGGCAGCCATTGGGGCATTTTGTTTGATTTTGGCTTTTGCTTATTTTTGGTATTTTCCCCTTTATATTTCCAATTCGATCTCCTATCTGGCAGAAAAAATGAGACAATTATTAAAAAAAATGGGCATTACCCTTGATATTAAAACAGATGATGAACTCCACGTCATTTTACAAGCAATAAATTTAATTGAAAACAAATACTGCGGGGAAAACAAAGAAAAGCATCAGGTTGAGACGTAATTTATCCTTATGAATTATGCAAGATAGCAAGCGCCATCCCTGTTCTCCTTTGTGGTGAGCGACCGCCTTAAGGATCGGTTGCGCCATCGCCCGGGCCGGCCGTGAACACATCGGCGGGCCCTAAAGGACAGACAAATTAGATCCACCAGGATAGGTGGATAATTTGTGCTGCCCAGTTTGCTTTCAGCCACTGAAAATGATATAATTTGAAAGGAGAATTACATGCACGTTATCGTTGTAGGCTGCGGCCGCGTCGGCTCCGAATTGGCCAATATACTCTCACGTCGGGGCCACAACGTGGTGATCATTGACACCGATCCCGACGCTTTCAAGCGCCTGGGCGCTACTTTCAACGGCATTACTTTGCGCGGTTTCGGCTATGACGAAGAGCTTCTCCTGGAAGCGGGCATCGAAAAATGCGATGCCTTCGCCGCCGTGACCAATTCCGACAGCGCCAACATGATGGCAGCGGAGATCGCGTCCAAGATCTATCATATCGACCGCGTCGTGGTGCGGCTCTATCTCCCCGAGCAGGAGCGGTCGATGCAGTTGCTTGGGCTCGACTTCGTTTGCGATACATCCCTCTCGGTCGCGGCCATTTTTGAAAAACTGACTACCAGTTTCAGCCATACGCTGACCGTTCGTGGTGACACCGAGGTCATCGAATTCATTGCCGGTCCGCTGCTGCATGACAAAACCATCCTTGATATCCAGATTCCCAATAAGTTCCGCATCTGTCTGGTCACGCGTGTCGGTTCCAGTTTCATTCCCTGGCGGGAAAGCATACTGAAGGAAAACGATATAATCCTTGCCGTCGTCAAAACCACAAGCTACGGCAAAATCAGGCCATTCATGAGGGTCAGCTGACATGTATATAGTGATCAACGGCGGCGGAAAAGTGGGTTCATACCTGGCCCACACTCTGCACCAGAAAGGGCATACTGTGGCCATAATCGACAAGCGCAGCAAAGTCATCAAAAAGCTCGCCGAAGAACTTTCGACCGCTATTTTGCTTATTGAAGGCGACGGCTGCAATGTTCGCTATCTCCAGGATGCCGGCTTGGATCGCGCCGATATTTACGCTTCGGTCACGCGCAAAGACGAGGACAACCTCGTTTCCTGCCAGCTGGCCAAGCTCAGCTTCGGTGTTAAAAGGGTGGTGGCCCGGGTCAACAGTCCAAAAAACGAGCGGGTGTTTCACAATCTGGGCATAGAAGCCATATCTTCCACCACCGTCATCAGTCGGCTGATCGAGGAGGAGATGACCGTCGGCGACATCATCCGGCTATACCTGCTGCAAAAGGGTCAGCTGGCGCTGGTGGAGACCGAGATTCCCCGGGACAATGGGCAGATCTCCAGCATCACCGTTTCCGAGCTGCTGCTGCCCGAAGATATAGTCCTGGTTTCGATCATGCGCGACGAGCATGTCATCATTCCCCGCGGCAACACAGCCATCAAGCCCGGTGACCGCATCATGGCTGTCACCCTATCGGGCAAAGAAGAAGAACTCCTCCGCATTATACACGAAATCAGTCATGGATCAACAAAAACAAAAGAAAAACCTATCTCATGAAAAACAAGGACAATTATCTCGATTTTCGTGATTGGCGCATTGTTTTAGCCTACCTGAAAGGCATGGCTAAAGAAGCTTTGGCCGCCCTCTTTTTAAGCGCCATTGGCCTGCTGCTGGCAGTCGCCGGTCATTTGCTGCGACGCTAAAAGGAAACCCGGCGTCAATGGCCGTTGAAAGGTTCGTTCCATGATCCTGAAGCCGAAAACCAATGACCTGAAAGTCATCGGGCTTTACACCGGCAAGATCATTATTGGCGTCGGCTTGTTGATGGTGATCCCCCTGTTGCTTTCCCTTTTCCGGGGAGAATGGAATCCGGCCATCGAGTTTTTCATCGGCATCTGCGCCTGCCTGATCGTAGGTTTTATCGCGGAAACCGCCTGCCAGACCACCCGTGATCTTACCTGGGCCCACGGCTTGGTGGTGGCCGGTTTTTCCTGGTTTCTCGCCACAGCCCTCGGCGCCATTCCGCACTGGCTATCGGGCCATTTCGGCTCTTACCTGGACGCCATGTTCGATGTCATGAGCGGCTTCACCACCACCGGCCTATTCCTTATCCAGGACCTGGATCATGTCTCCCTGGGGCTGAACATGTGGCGCCACCTGCTGACCTATGCCGGCGGCCAGGGCATTATCGTCATCGCCCTGACCTTCCTCATAAAGGGCACTCCGGGAGCCTACAAAGTCTACGTCGGCGAAGGCAAAGACGAGCGGCTGATGCCCAACGTCATCTATACAGCCCGCGCCATATGGCTCGTGTCGATCGTCTACCTCATCGTCGGAACGTTAACTTTGTGGATTATCAACCTGGTCAATGGCCAGAGCATATTGCGTGCTTTCCTGCACGCCCTTTGGATTTTCATGGGTGCGTGGTCCACCGGCGGTTTCGCACCGCAATCCTACAACACCTTTTATTACCATTCCCTTGTTTTTGAAATCGCCTGCGCCATCATCTTCATCGCCGGTTCACTGAATTTCGCGCTCCATTGGGCGATATGGACCGGCAAGAAAAGGGAGATCAGGCGCAATATCGAGACTATCTCCTTTACCATCACCATGACGGTTGCCATGCTCATCACCACTGCCGGGTTGATGAAGTTGAACGTCTACCCTAATATCATGGCCACTTTCCGCAAGATGTTCTACCAGGTAGCCAGCGGCCATACCACCACCGGCTTTTCCACCATCTACTCGCGGACTTTCGTCCGCCAGTGGGGACCGATCGCCATGTTGGGCGTGATCATGGCCATGGCTATTGGCGCCAGCGCCTGTTCCACCGGCGGCGGTTTCAAGGGCATCCGCATGGGGCTCATCTTCAAGGGTTTTGTACAGAACATCCGCCGCACCCTGGCGCCGGAGAGCGCTCACATGGTGGAAAAATGGCATCATATCCGCACACGGGTGCTGGACGAAACGGCAGTCAACATGGCCATGCTGATCGTTCTCTCTTATATTGCCATTTATGTAACCGGAGCTCTGGTCGGTGTTTTTTGCGGTTATGAACCCGTGCAAGCTCTATTCGATTCGGTATCGGCCGGGTCCAACACCGGTCTTTCCTGCGGCGTTACTTCCCCCGCCATGCCCGCGTTGCTGAAAATCGTCTACATCATGGAAATGTGGGCCGGCAGATTGGAATTCATGAGTCTCTTCGCCTTGGGCGGATATGTACTTTCTTTTTTCAGGGGCCGGTGAAGCTGATGCCTATAAAAATAGCCGCTTCTTTAACGATCATTATGGTAATTGTTTTTTCCCCTTTGTTTTCCCAATCTGAAGATCGGACGATAAGCAGCAGCACCCTGGTTGAGAAAGCCAATGCCTGGGATGGCCGCACTGTCAGTTTCATGGGAGAAGCAATCGGAGAAACCATGCGTCGCGGGGGCATGTGTTGGGTTCATCTAAACGACGATGCCTACATGTGGAAAAACATTGAAGAAGGTGCGAAACTCGGCGGCTATAACAGTGGCCAGGCCATTTGGGTCCGGGCCGAACTTGCTGCCAAGATCCGCTTTTTCGGAGATTTTCTTTATGAAGGTGATGTGGTCAAAGTGGATGGCATCTTTAATGCCGCATGCCGGGAACACGGCGGCGACATGGATATCCACGCCGTGCGGCTGGAAATTGTCCGCGTCGGCCATCCGGTTGCCCACCGTATCAACCGCCAACGGTTGATGCAAGGCGTATTCATGCTGTTCTTGGCCGGACTCCTGTTCTGGGTGCGTAGCATCGCCCGCCGTAAAAGAATATAAGGATCAATTTTAAAAACTGTTGACAGCATACCTTGGAGAGAGGTAGACTGCTGGACATGAAGTTTCAAGGTGAAATTTTTTTAAGCGAACTGGTGGGGAAAAACATCCTGGCGCCCGATGGCGAACGCATTGGTAAAATCCGCGATTTTACGGTGATCAGGGGTGATGTCTTTCCGCTGATCGAGGCTTTTGTCATCAATGCGCGCGCTGGCGGTCGCCGGGTCAAGCTGGCCTATGAGGATATCGAACTTTTCAACCGCCGTTTCGTGCTCTGCCGTTTGCAGTCGGATCAGGTCATTTTGCAGGAGATCAAGGAAAAGGAAATTCTGGCGGTCAAAGATATTTGGGATAAACAAATTGTGGATATCAACGGTGCCAAGATTGTCCGCGTCAACGACATCAAAGTGCGCGAAATAGAGGGCAAACTTTCGCTGATCGCCGTCGATGTCGGCATCCGCGGACTGCTGCGCCGGCTGGGACTGAAAAAAAACGATTGGTCATTCTGGAAAAAACTGGTGCACCATATTCCCTACGATTTGATTTCCTGGCGTTTCATCCAGCCCTTGGAAGAAGAGATCACCCATCTTTTACTGACCGTATCTACCAGTGACATGCAGTCCCTGCACCCTTTCGAAATTGCCGATATTTTGACCCAGATTCCCCCCGACAACCAGGAAGCGCTGATGGATTCACTGGGTATTGACACCATTGCCGAAGCGATCCCTGAGATGGATGAGAAGCACCAGAAAGACCTGATGGAAAGAATGGACAAGGGGAAAGCCGCCGATATCATGGAAGCCATGTCGCCCGATGACGCCGCTGATATCCTTGGCGATATGCCCGATGATAAAGCCGATGCCATCATCGGTGAGATGCATGGCGAGGAAGCCGAGGATGTTAAAGAGCTTCTCCGCCACGAAGAAGACACGGCCGGTGGCCTGATGACCACCGATTTTTTGGCCGTGAATCCCGAGTTGTCCGTGGCTGAGACACTGGCTTTTATCCGCCTGGTCAGTGCTGAAATCGAAAACATTTACGTCATTTACGTGCTGGACAAACAGGAGCGCCTCCTGGGTTACCTGCCAATCAACGATTTGTTCAGCCACCCCCTGGACGCCCGTTTGACGACGATCATGAATACGCGGGTCAAAAGCATCCATTCTGATTCCGATGACATGGAAGCGGCGGAAATCATGGCCAAGTACAATCTGCTCTCCCTGCCGGTTGTGGACAAGAAAAACAAGCTTGTCGGTATCATCACCGTGGACGACACCCTGGAAGTACTCCTGCCTTCGATCAAAAAGCGGAGCCGCTACAGGCAAAAATGATTCCAGGCAAGGCGAAAAGCGGCGCGAAAAAACCTTTTTTCACCAATCTGGTCATTTTTTTAAGCATCCTGGGCCCAGGCATCATCACCGGCAGCGTGGACAATGACGCCGGCGGCATTACCACCTATGCGGTTGCCGGTTCCCAATACGGCTACCGGTTGCTTTGGACCCTGCTGCCGGCATTCATGGTTTTGCTGGTGGTGCAGGAAATGAATGCCCGCATGGGTATCGTCACCGGCAAGGGGCTGGCCGATTTGATCCGCGAAAGTTTCGGAGTCAGGATCACTTTTTATATTTTCTTGGGCTTGCTGATCGCCGACATAGGAAACACGGCCACTGAATTCGCCGGCATCGCCGGCAGCATGCAAATTTTCGGAGTCAGCAAATACATCGCCGTGCCCCTGGCCGCGGCCGCCGTTTGGATACTGGTGGTCAAGGGCACCTATAAGATCGCCGAACGGATTTTTCTGGTATTTTCCGTCTTTCTTCTTTCCTATGTGATTTCCGCATTGCTGGCCAGGCCCCATTGGCTAGAAATAGGACAGGCCATGATCAGACCTCAAGTTCAATTCAACCGTCCTTACTTGAGCATGGTCATCGGCATCATCGGCACCACCATCGCCCCCTGGATGCAGTTTTACATACAATCGGCGGTCATCGAAAAGCGCATCAAGCTCAAGGATTACCGTTTCGCGGTCTGGGATGTGGTCATTGGCTGCCTGGCCACGGTGACGGTCGCCTTTTTCATCATCATTGCCTGCGCTGCAACTCTGCATGAAAAAGGCATTGTCATCCATGAAGCCAAGGACGCGGCCATGGCGCTGAAACCCCTGGCCGGAGTCTTCGCCGGCGAAATATTTGCCTTCGGTTTGTTTGTGGCTTCGATTTTTTCGGCCACCATCCTGCCCCTGGCTACGGCTTTTTATGTCTGCGAAGCCTTTGGTTTTGAGGCCGGTATTGATAAGAAATTAAAAGAGGCACCGAAATTCTATGCCTTGTTCACGGCCATCATTGTCATCGGCGTGGTGATCATCCTCATTCCCGGAGCGCCGTTGATTACCATCTCCATCTGGACCCAGATCATCAACGGCATGCTTCTGCCGGTGGTGCTGATCTGTATGATGATCATGGTCAACAAAAAGGAAATCATGGGCCAGTACGTCAACAATAAAATCCAGAATATCATCGGCTGGTCCACCAGCCTGGTGCTTATCGTCCTGACTTTTTTCCTGATCGCATGGCCGCTGCTCGAAAGGCTGGGTTAGGAAAGAGCTTCGAGCCGTATTTTCAATTTGACAGTAGTTTTGCTTTGTGATAGGAAATATAAGAACCTTATAACAAATTCTAAAATTTATTAGCTTTTTAGAAAAAATTTTGAATTTGTTATCTAAGGCTCTTATCCCCCCTTGCTGGGGACTTCGCAGCTCTGCTGGGTCAGGTGACTTTTATCGGTCCGGTCGAATGGCGTACCGGTCGGGCGGACCGAGGTGCGGATGGTGAGAAAATGATGGGGAGCTTTATCTGGCTTTACCAGGGAGAAACCAATGGAAGATGATTATCAAATCACATTAAAAGGGAAGATTAAAATCCTTTATCAGTTGGAAAAATGGCAAGATGTGATCAAACTTGGTGAACAATATAACGAAAAATATGGTAAAGATGTGGAAATCGACATAATGCGCTTTAAAAGTGAACGGCGCCTGAGTAAGACCGCACCGGCAGAAGAAAACAAGGCAAGGATCACAACTCCGAAAAACCAAGCTCAGGAAAGTTCTAAATCAATGGATATCCCCGAGATTGTGGCTGAAGAAGAACCGTTCCTGTTACTGACTGCGGATCATGACACAGTGCAAAAACCGGCCATGTTGGTTATGAACGAAATCCCCGCCGCAGGCCAACCCCGGCTGGTGGAGGAAAAACTGGATAATGAACCATTTCCTGAAGCAAACGCATTGATAATTACCGATCCGTTTGCCGAAGATAAACCGGTATTCGGTCAAGCCCCAAATGAACCGTCGCCTGCTGCGAACGAACTGATAATTACTGATCCATTTGCAGAAAACGAACCGGTATTCAGCCTGGCCAATAATGAGCCGCCAGTGATTCTGATCGATAGTGGGAAAACGGAAAATGTTCCAATTCAGATTGCACCCCGAGAAGAGGAAATGGCGATTGTTGAAGAAAGCCCCAGCGAATTCGTGAATACTAAAATCGCATTCGATTTCAAAAGCAATCCGATCATGACATTTGACGCTGAACCGACATTGGCACCAGCGCCCAAAGCGGAAGCGATTGCCATGCAAATCAATAATGAGGAGAAAAAATTGCCTGCTGAATCCTTGGTCCCCGATTCTGCTGTCATTGATGAGTTTGCTAAAGCTGGGGATGACACATCGATCTCTATGGTCAAGGAAATAGCCCCGGAGCCCAAAAATGAGTCGGCCGCTTTTCAAATCAATGAACTGGAGAAAGCGTTAACTACTGCATCCTTAACAGAAATGGCCGAGGAAAAACCTCAGCCCTTGAGCGAACTTTTTAATAAATTATTAAAAGAAAATCCACCCAAAAGAAAAATCGCTTTTAATTTTAAGTTTTTTTTAGTGCTCATTTTGCCGCTGGTTGCCGCCGTTATTCTATGGTTGGCGCTTTCTGGCAAGCTCAATTTCGATGGCGGCGCCGCTGAAAATGTTAACCCAGTTTCTACTGTTGAACCTCCAGTATCAATAGTGCAAAAGCCTGCCCAAAAGGTTACTCCAGCAGTCCGGATTCCCCAGATTGATGAAAAAGAAAAATTAGTCAACGAAAAAATTAGCCAAGCTAATGATTTTATTAAAAACGGCAACATTCTTAACGCCTTAACTGTGGTTCTGGAAGCCAAACAAATCAAGATGACCGAACCGCTGCGTCTGCTGGAAGAACTGATCACTAAAAAAATCCGGGAAGATGAATCCCGGGCCGCGGAGCAAAAACAGTCTGTTCAAAGTATAGTGCAGTCGGAAGAGCAGACCTATGCCAAAGCTGAGACTGAAAACACCATGGCAGCTTGGCAGAATTTTCTTTTGCAGTATCCCCAGGGTGAATTCACCGCTCTAGCCGGAAATAAGATTGTTGTCCTCCAAAAAAAAGCCGCGCAAAAAGCCGAACAGGAATTGCAACTGAAAATTCAGCAAACGCAAAAGCTGAAATTGCGTTCTGAATATATGGATTTGAGCCAGGCCGAGTTAACTACCGCCTTGCAGCAACTTGGTAATCCAATTGTACAGTTTGAACAGTTGGAACACGGCGGTGAAAAAGTGATCATTGATTTTTCCAGCGGCCTGATGTGGTCCTTGTGGAACAAACCCATGGGTTTTGATAAGGCCAAGTGGTGGGCCAACCGTATCTACGCGGGATATTCCGGCTGGCGGCTGCCCACGGTTGAGGAATCCCTGTCGCTACTGCAGATAGATTCATCGCTCTATGCCAGACTGGTAGATTTCGCCGTCTGGACCGGAGACGGGGTCAGTGACCAAGCGCACTCGATCTGGGCCCTTAGACTGCCGCAAGGTCAGTTTATCCCGGAAGATTATAGTCAAGTCTATTATGTCTGGGCAGTGCGCAAGGCCGGCAAGTAATCGCCAGGTTTGCCAGGCGCCATTAGCGCACTTTCCCCCTAGGAGAAGCATGAAATATGTTGGAGCCCATGTCAGCGCCGCCGGTGGCGTGGAAAACGCTCCGCTTAACGCCGCAAAAATCGGCGCTAAGGCCTTCGCTTTGTTTACCAAGAATCAGAAACAATGGCAGGCCAAGCCCCTGGAAGCAGAAAACATTGTGGCTTTCAAAAAAAACCTGGAAACTGTGGCCATCTCACCCTGGCTGGTGTTGCCTCATGACAGCTACCTGATCAACCTCGGTCATCCGGACCAGGAAAAACGGGAAAAATCGATCCTGGCCCTGCTCGCTGAAGCGCGGCGGGCTGAACAACTCGGTTTGCATTATCTGAATTTTCATCCAGGCAGCCACCTGGGTGCGATGGATGAAGAAAAATGTTGTGCCGTGATCGCCGCGGGCATGAAGCGCATTTTGGCTGAAACCAACCGAGTCAGCTTGCTGCTGGAGACGACCTCGGGCCAGGGCGGCTATGTCGGCTACCGATTCGAGCATCTGGCCGCCATCTTGGCCCTTGTCGGCCAGGAAAAGCGGACCGGGGTTTGTTTGGATACCTGCCATGTCTTTGCCGCCGGTTACGACATCCGCACGGCTGAAACTTATGAAAAAACCATGAAAAGGTTTGAAGAAATCATAGGTTTTCAATATTTGCAAGCGGCGCATATCAATGATTCCAAGGTGGACTTGGGCAGCCGCAAAGACCGGCACGACAGTATCGGCCATGGCAAGCTTGGTATGAAAGCTTTTGTGCTGTTGATGAACGATTCCCGTTTCGACGATATGCCCCTGATCCTGGAAACCATCGATGATTCGCTCTGGGAGGCGGAGATCAAGCTGTTGTATTCGCTGGTCAGCTCTCAGGGCTGAAAAGCGCGAATTTTCAATTTTAAAAAGATCAAAAAAAATCGATCCTGAAAACCGCCAGGACAACTGAGTTCTGCCCTCTTTTTATTAGGCTGGATACTATGCGCTTCGCGCTTGGTTTTTCTTTTTGCGCCAGGCCAGCCAGACCATGAGCACAGTGAGCAGGATCAGGCCGATAAACATGGCGCGCGCCCCCCAGAGATAGGGGTGGCGGCTTTGTTCCTCGCCCTTCATCAAAAACTTGCCGATGGCTTCCTGGTAGGTCCAGGCGCCCAGGACCACCAGCATGTAGATCGGGGTGACGTATTTCAGGATGAATTTGAAGATTTTCGGCACTTTCAGGTCGGCGCCCAGGTGCATATCTTCCCAGCCCTTCTTGACGCCGAAGATCCAGGAAAAGATGATGATCTCGATGGTGGCGAAAACAACCAAGCCAAAGGTGCCGGCCCAGAAATCGAGTTCGTCAAGGAAGCCGAACTTGAAGAAGGCGACAACCATGACCGTGCAGGCCACCATGACGGAAAATACGATATTGACCGCTTTTTCGCGTTTCCACTTGAATTCGTCCTCCAGAAAGGCGATGGCCGGCGAAGTCATGGCCACCGAGGATGTAATGCCGGCGATGAACAGCAGAAAAAACCACATGGCCCCTAAAATCTGGCCCAGGGGAATTTTCTGGAAGATGACCGGCAGTGCTTGGAAGCCCAGGTTGAAGGCCCCCTCGTTGGCAATGAGCTTGGTCTCGACCACGCCGAAAAAGGCCACGGCCACCGGGATGGCGATGGTGCCGCCCAGGATGACTTCGGCGAATTCGTTGGTCATGGAGGTAGTCAGGCCGTTGAGGGTGACGTCGTCCTTTTCGCGCAAATAGGAGGCGTAGGTGTTGATGATGCCCTGGCCCAGGCTCAAAGTGAAAAATATCTGTCCGGCTGCCACCAGCCAGACCGTGGCCCGGCTAAGCTGGCTGAAATCTGGATTCCACATGAAGCCCATGCCCGCGCCCACCGAAGAGACGCCCGAAGGCGGTGTACCCATAGTCAGCACGCGGATGGCCAGGATGATGCCGAAAATGAACAGCACCGGCATGCCGATCTTGGCCAGGACTTCGATGCCCTTGGAAATGCCCTTGCGCAGGAAATAGTAATTAAGAAAAATGGTGATGGCTAGAAAAACAAACAACGGCAGCCAGGAGGCGAAGAACTGGTTGTGCTCTACGCCCTGGAAGCCGCGCAGGAACTTGCCCATGGCGTCGCGCGTCGTCAGGCCGTAATATTTGCCGGTGCCCGAAAACCAGGCGAAGCCCAGGGTCCAGGACTCGATAAAATTATAATAAACCACGATGATAAACGGCAGGGAAATGCCCAAAGCGCCTAGGTACTTGGCGGCCGGGTGTTCCCACATCAACGAGAATATGCCGGGGGTAGTGCCGTGGCCGCGGACGCCGCCGTGGCGGCCCATGGACCATTCGACCCACATCAGCGGCACGCCCAGAAAAATCAGGGCGCAGAAATAGGGGATCATGAAGGCGCCGCCGCCGTTGGCGGCAGCTTTAACCGGGAAGCGCAGGAAGTTGCCCAGGCCGATGGCGTTGCCGGCCATGGCCAGGATCAGGCCGATGCGCGAAGCCCACTGGGCCCGGCCGCCGATTTCAGCAACTCCGCCTTCCAGTTTCTTTTTCTTCTGAGCCAGCAGAACGCGGCTGAAGCAATAAATAGTCAATACAATAATCACTCCCCAGGCAGCGGCCATGGAAAGCCAGCCCCAAAAATTCAGTCCTTGGTTCATATTTGTGCCTCCTCGGTTAAAGGGAAATATTAGTCAATCAGTAAAATTTTGTCAAGAGTTAAAAAATTTGTAGGGGCGAACCCCTGTGTTCGCCCTTATCGGTTAGTTTCCATCTGTTTGACATCCATTGGCCGCTGTGATAAGAAAATGTTTTCCACAAGGAGAACAAGCATGGCATCCAGAGACAAATGGAGCTCGCGGGTAGGTTTCATCCTGGCCGCCGCCGGTTCGGCCATCGGTTTGGGCAATATCTGGCGCTTTCCCTATATCACCGGCAAGAACGGCGGGGCGCTGTTTGTCTTGATTTACATTGGCGCCGTGCTTATCCTGGGGTTGCCGATCATGCTGGCTGAGTTTGCTTTGGGCCGGGCCACGGCCAAGAACCCGGTCGGGGCGTTCCATGCCATTTGCCCGGGCTCGAAGTGGCGCTATACCGGCTTCCTGGGCGTGGTCACCGGTGTGATGATCCTCTCCTTTTATTCTGTAATCGCCGGCTGGACATTGGGTTATTGTTATAAATCGCTGAGCGGCCAGTTCAAAGAGATCAGCAAAGGACAGGCCGCAGCCATTTTCCGGTCTTTCATCGCCAACCCCTGGCTGCAAATTCTGCTACTGGCTGTTTTTATGATTTTAACGATATTTATTGTCAGCAAAGGGGTTTCGGCCGGGCTGGAAAAATATTCCAAGATCCTGATGCCGGCGCTTTTTTTAATCATGATTTTGCTGATGATCCGCTCATTGACTCTGCCCGGGGCAGAAAAGGGTTTATTGTTTTACCTGAAACCCGATTTCGCGAAAATTAACGGCCGGGTATTTCTGGAGGCCATGGGCCAGGCTTTTTTCAGCCTCAGCCTGGGCATGGGCACCATGCTGACTTATGGTTCCTATCTGGGCAAAAAGGAAAACCTGGTTTCCGCCGCCGCCTGGGTGGCAGCTTTGGATACGACGGTGGCCATTCTGGCCGGGTTCATCATCTTCCCGGCCCTGTTTTCACAAGCTATGGCGCCTGACCAGGGGCCGGGCCTGGTGTTCAATATTCTGCCGGTTATTTTTTCCCATATGCCGGGCGGCGCGTGGTTCGGAGCCTTGTTTTTCGTTTTGCTGGCCGTGGCGGCGCTGACATCAACCATTTCCATCCTGGAAGTGCCGGTGGCTTTTTTAATCGACGAAAAAAAGTGGCCGCGCCGCAAAGCCTCCTGGCTGGTGGGGGTGCTCTCTTTTGCTTTCGGCGTGCCTTCGGCCCTGGCCGGAGGCGGGGTTGGATTTTTAAGCAACCTGCCGCTTTTGCATGTTGATTTTCTTTCTTTATGGGACAAGATCTGGGGCAACGTGGCCCTGAGCGTCGGCGCTTTTTTTATCGCTGTTTTCGTTGCTTATGTCTGGAAAACGGCCAACGCCTTAGAAGAGATCACTGCCGGCGGCGTCAAGTTCCGCCTGGCTAAATTCTGGGTCCTGGCCATTAAATACGTCTGTCCGCTGTTGATCCTGGTGGTATTGATCAGCCAGTTTTTTTAGGTTTTGGCTTCCCGGATTTTGGATCGAAAAAGAAATCTAATTTCATACAATATCTCGATCCCCCTTGGGTAAGGGGGGAAGTCAGGAGGGTGGAGAAGTTGAGTAATTTCTTTTGAAATCTATTTCTTTATAACCCCCTTTATCAAGGGGGGTGCCGAAGGCGGGGGGATAGAAGATGACTCTATGCCGTTCCCTTATTTTTTCTGTGTTTCCAATAAAGATATCCTGGTATGCCAAGAGCTACCAGCAGCAAACCCATCAAAGAGTTGATCAAGGGGGCGCGGCCGCTGGTGTAGTTGGCGATATCGGAATATAGAGTGAAGACCACGTAGATCATGGCGAAAATGATGAATAATATCGGCACCGACGGGTAACCCCAGACCTTGTATGGCCGTTCATGATCGGGCATTTTCTTGCGCAAAATGATGACGCCCAAAGCCGCGGCGGCATAGAAAATCCAGGAAACGAAAATCAGCATGTCGGTCAACTGGTCGAAGGTGCCGCTCAAAATAAGCACCGACGTCCAGATGCCCTGGACGATCAGCGATGGTCCGGGGGTGCGAAAGCGGGGATGAACATTCTGCAGCTTTTTGAAAAATAGCTTCTCTTTGGCCATGGCGTAATAGACCCTGGCCGACATCATCAGCGTGCCGTTTGTTGTGCCGAAAGTAGAAATCATAATGGCGATGGCGATCAGGCTGCCGCCCCAATTGCCCAAAAACGATGATGCCACGTCGGTGGCCACCAGGTAGGATTGGCCAGTGGCTTCCGCGGCCAGGTATTTGCTGCCCATGACCTTGACCGGGATGATGTAAAAATAAGCCAGGTTGATCAGGAGGTAGACCGAAATGAAGACAATGGTGGCGATGATCATGGCCCGGGGCAGGTTTTTCTGCGGGTTCTTGATTTCCCCGGCCAGGTAGGTGAGGTTGATCCAACCGTCGTACGCCCAGAAGGCGCCGGACATGGCGATGATGAAAGCCAGGAAAACCGGGGCGTAGCCGCCGCTGAAAGTGACGGCGGACTGGGTAAAGTTGGCCAGATTGCCGTGGCCAAAAGTGAAGGCCAGGATCACGATTACCAGAATAACCGCGATTTTCAAGGCGGTGAAGATTACCTGAATGGCGCTGCCGAAACGCACGCCCAGGTAATTGATCAAGGTTAAAAACAGGATCAGCAGGATGGTGCAGCCTTTCAGGCCGATGAACTTGAAAGGGGTGATGGATCCCAGCCAGGGAATGTGCAGGGCGAAAGCTTCCCAAGCCGGGCTCAGGCGCGGAAATTTGAAAAAATAGCCCAGAGAATCGGAAAAAACGTAGGCGATGGAAGCAATGGAGCCGGTCTGGATGACAATGAATACCGCCCAGCCATAGAGATAACCGGTGAAATCGCCGTAGCTTTTGTTGAAATAAATATACAGACCGCCGGCCTCGGGAAACATGCCCGAGATTTCGGCAATGCTCAGCATTCCGAACAGGGTCATCAGGCCGGCAACCACCCAGACCAGGAGCAGCAGCAGCGGCGATTCGAGCTGGGAGGCCATCAAACCGGGTTTCTTGAAAATCCCCGAGCCGATGACCGAGCCGATGGCGAAAGCCACGGCGGCGATCAGACCGATTTCCCTGAGCAGTTCGACCGGTTTTTTTGCTTCAATTCCATTCATGCTTGTCCTCTTTTTCCCGCAAAGTTGTAAATGCCGCTAAGCAATGAAGGGTCATTATAGAAATTAAAAAAAATTAAATCAATAGATTAAAAAAAGCTAACTGCGTGTTCTGTTGACACTCTGGCTGCAATTGGTTAGAATTTAAAGAGTGATCGAGGCAAAACATGGGCAGTGATCAGAATTTTATTTTTGGACCAGATGCCGACCTGCAAATAAAAGATGAAACCGAACTGCGCGAACCGAAAATGTACCGGGTCATCCTGCATAACGACCACTACACCACCATGGAATTCGTGGTTGATATCCTGGTCAAAATATTTCATAAGCCTGCCCAGGAAGCGGCCCGAATCATGCTCGATGTGCATCGCCGCGGCAGCGGCAATTGCGGTGTCTATTCCCTGGACATCGCCCGCACCAAGGTGTCCCAGGTGCACGTCCTGGCCCGGCAGCACGATTTCCCCTTGCGCTGCAGTTATGAGGAAGCCTGAACCGGGTTAGGGACTGAAAACACATGGAAATCAACGAAGAACTGAATCGCATCCTAGCCGTGGCCTTCGCCGATGCCCGCAGCCGGACCAATGAATACCTGACCCCTGAACATGTCTTCTACGCGTCGCTTTTTTTTGAAACCGGGGCCGCTATCATCAGCCAGTGCGGCGCCAATGTTGAACTCATGAAAAAAGAATTGGAAACCTATCTGAATAAAAAGGTGCCGAAAGCGTCCGGCTCCGATCCGGTAGCCTCGCTCGGGTTCCAGGAATTGATGGAACAGGCGATTGTCCATACTATTTCGGCCGAGAAAAAAGAATTGGAAATCGGCGATATATATGCCGCTCTATTGGAAGAAAAGGAGTCGTTTGCCGCTTACCTGATGCAGCGCCAGGGAGTCAGCCGTTTCAACCTGCTGAGCGTTATTACCCACGGCCCGGGCGCTGGCACTGCTATTCCAGAGGCTGAATTGGAAAACAGTGCAAGCGGGGAAGCCGGAATTGGGCGTGACCGTAAAAAAGAAAGTCAAACCGCCAAGGCTAGGGAATTTTTAAACATGTTCACCCGCGAGCTGACCGCGAAGGCGCGCAGCGGGGAAATCGAACCCCTGATCGGCCGCGAGGATATCCTGACCCGCACCCTGCAGGTCCTTTGCCGGCGTTTCAAGAACAATCCTGTCCATGTCGGTGATCCCGGCGTGGGCAAAACGGCCATCACCGAGGGGCTGGCCCAACGGGTGGTGCAGGGGCGAGTGCCGCCGGCGTTACGCAACATCAAGATCTACGCCCTGGACATGGGCGCCTTGCTGGCCGGAACCCGCTACCGCGGCGATTTCGAGGAACGGTTGAAAAAAGTGCTGACTGTCCTGCAGGCTGAAAAGAACGCCGTGCTGTTTATCGATGAAATCCATACGATCATCGGTGCCGGTGCGGTGTCAGGCGGTTCGCTGGACGCTGCCAATATCCTCAAGCCGGTGCTGGCCTTGGGGAAACTGCGCTGCATCGGCACCACTACGCACGAGGAGTACAAGAAATACTTTGAGAAAGATCGCGCTCTGGCGCGCCGCTTTCAGAAGATTGAAATCCCCGAGCCATCGATCGAGGAAACCTACGAGATATTGCTGGGCTTGCGCCAGCGTTACCAGGATTACCACCGGGTCGTTTACCCGGAAGAAACCCTGAAAGCCGCCGCCGAGTTGTCGGGCAAATACATCAACGACCGCTTCCTGCCCGACAAGGCCATCGATGTCATCGACGAAGCCGGCGCTTACGCGCGCATGAACGCTCCGGAAAAAGGCGGACCGATACGCATCGGATTAGACGCTGTCGAACAGGTGGTGGCCAAAATCGCCAAGATTCCGCGCCAGAGCGTGTCGGTGTCCGAGGTCAGGGGCCTGCAGGTCATGGAGCAGGAATTAAAAGCCAGGATCTTCGGCCAGGATCAGGCCGTGGAAAAGGTAGCCTGGGCCATCAAGCGTTCCCGGGCCGGCTTGCGTGAAGCGGACAAACCCGTGGCCAAATTTTTATTCGTCGGCCCCACCGGGGTGGGCAAGACCGAACTGGCCCGGCAGCTGGCCGAGGTGCTGAGTGTTCCATTGCTGCGCTTCGACATGAGTGAATACCAGGAAAAACACACCGTGTCGCGCCTGGTAGGTTCGCCTCCCGGGTACGTCGGCTACGAGGAAGGCGGGCTGTTGACCGATGCCGTGCGCAAAGCGCCGTATTGCGTCCTGCTCCTTGATGAAATCGAGAAGGCTCACGCCGATATTTTCAACACGCTGCTGCAGGTGATGGACTACGCCACCCTGACCGACAGCAGCGGCCGCAAAGCCGATTTTCGCAATGTCGTGCTGATCATGACCTCCAACGCCGGCGCCAAGGAAATCGGCAAAACCATGGTTGGCTTTTCCAACGAAGTTGTTTCCGGCGCGGTGACCGTGGCCGTGGAAAAGCTTTTTTCGCCCGAATTCCGCAACCGTCTGGATGCCATTATCACCTTCAACCACCTGGATGTGAGCGTGGTCACGAGCATCGTTAAAAAAATGATCGGGGAGTTCAGTGTCCAGCTTGCGGCAAAAAAAATAACCCTGAAAGTCAGCCCGGCCTGCTATCTCTGGCTGGCCAAGCACGGTTTTTCCCAGGTTTTCGGCGCCCGTGAAGTGGCGCGCTTGATTCAGGCGAAAATAAAAAATCCTTTCGTGGATGAGGTCCTGTTCGGACGCCTAAAAAAGGGCGGCACGGCCAGGATCGCCATCCGCAACGATGAAGTAGTGATCAAGGTCGAAGCGGGTAAAAACTGACGGTCTTGCATTTTTAGTTTATCTGCTTATAATTACCCTGTGAGGTGGAAAATGAAAAAAGCACTTATTTTATCCTTCTGCGCATTGCTGATCGGTGCCGTGGGAACATGGGCGGTGATCAAGGTCATCATTCCGCAATGGAACCGGTCGGCCGTGAACAACACCTATTGGCAAGTAACGGCCAAATTGGACCAGGGCGGCGAGGCGTTCGGCTATCTGCACACCGAAAAGATCACAGCGGCTTTTATACGATTTTTGTCCAATCTTGAAAAAAACCAGGCAGCTTCGGCAGTTGTCGGGCAGGATAAAACGGCCCAGGCTTTCACCATATTAAACATGCTGTTTAAAGGCTACGGGCTCGAAGAAATCAGCGGCCTGGGATACAGTTCCATCACCCTAAAACCCGGGCTGCATCGCAACCGCGTTGTCATCTATCATCGTCCCGGCCGCGACAAAGGGCTGATCTGGAACATCGCCGGCCCCGCTCCCCGCTACCTGGACGAAATGGATATGCTGGCTGATGATACCGCCCTGGCTTTTGTTTCGGACTATAATATCGAAAAACTGGCCGCCTGGATCGGCCAACAAGGACAAAAAATGCCCGGCCAGGAGATGGGGCAGGGACTGGCCATGATGAAAATGGGACTCGCTGTTGCCGGTATCGATGGCGACCGCCTGCTTAAATCTTATGGCGGGCGCCTTGGTTTCCTGCTTACCCTGGACCCTGGAAAACGGGTGACCATACCGCTGGGTGGGTCTTCCATCTCAATTCCTGAACCGAGAATGGCCCTCCTTATCAAAGTCAAAGACTCTTATCTGTTCGACCTGATCAAGGGCAAGTTGGCTGTTTCAGGCAAGGCCCAGGTCAGCGACGTCGGGGGTGTGAAAAAAATCGCCTTCCCGCGCCTGCCCATGCCCTTTCCGTTGGAACCGACCATCGCCCAGAAGGGTAACTGGCTGCTCGCGGCCTCCCTGGGTTCGGTGGTCCAGAACGTGTTTGGTTCAAAAAGTCAGCGGCTAAGCGATTGTGAGGAATTCAAGGCCATGGCCTACAAAATGCCCCGCCGCGGCAACGGTTTCGGCTATGTCAGTCAGGTTCTGCCGCGCATGGTTGCCCAGATAATGCGGGAAAACAAAACCGTTTTTCCAACTCCGGTCGCTTCGGAAAAAATTGCCGCCATTTTGGCCAGCAGCAAGGGCTCCTGTAGCGTCTGGGAAAATTCCGATACCGGGCTGGTCTATACCATTAACCACGGTTTTGAAATTTCCAGCCTGGTCGAATTCGCGGAGGCTTTCATCGAGATCGCCAGGGAAAAATCCGCGGCCCGGCCGGCAGTTGCTCCAGCCCCGGTTGCGAGTACGGTTACTAAGTAAGAATATATATTGGTAGCTGGATTAAAATGTTGAAACGCGTAGTGTTTAGAACCTTAAAACAAATTTTATATGTTTTTTGCATAAAAAATTTGTTTTCTAAGGTTCTTATCCCCCTTGCTACGCAAGGGACTTCGCGGCTTTGCCGGGTCAGCTTTATTCTGCTGGCTTCGGCCGCAATGGCCCAGGAACCGGCCGCGCTTTCGGCGGCCACCACTCCGGCACCCAAAACATTTTTTATTGAATTCATAAGCCACTATGCCAGTTTCGGCAAAAGCGATTTGGATGGCCTAAAGGTGCTGGGTAATGCTGAACAAGTGTTTTATATCCCTAAAATCGCGAGCAATCTCGGTTTCGGCCTGAGTTTCGGTAGCAAGTCAAAATCTGGTCTGTGGGCCATTTCTTACCTGCAATCAGTCCATGAAGCTGCTTTTCAGGGCCGTACTAGCGCAGCTATCTCCAGGATGGTTGAGCTCAACAGCAGAACCTTTCTGCTGAAAAAGGCAGCCCTTGGGCCATATATCCTTTTAGGCCTAAACTTCCCCTGGCTGACTGTAAAAAACAATTCCGGCAAAGGCGAAACGATTTATGACTCCACCTATTTGGGCGTGGGCGTCAATGCCGGGGCGGGCCTGCTGCTCCCGCTCCAGCCGCGGCTATTTTTATGTTGCAGCGTAATTTACCGCTTCATCGGTTACCTCTACGCTGCAGGCCCGGGGCGGGGCATCGACGTGACCGATCTCTTTGACGACCGTACTGGTTCGCGCCACCGCAGCTATCTGGGGGCTCCTGAGTTGGCGCTGGAACTGAGACTGGGATATATCCTTTAGATGATGAAGAAGAAAACAATGGCTGCTGAAAACTGATTTTTTGACAGGACTTCCAGGTTCGTTTAAAATAGGGGCATGAAAAAAGTTATCCTCTCCATAATGATTGTCTGGATCTGTGTTTTACTGGCTCCGGCTGCGATGGCTGCCGCTGAAGATGACGGCTGCACCGTGATCGCCGTGGGCAAAAAGGCCTCGGCCGACGGTTCGGTGATCCTGTCGCACACCGATGGCGGGCCTAACTCGCGTGTTTATATCGTGCCAGCCGCCAGGCACAAAGCGGGCGAAGCAGCCTCGGTTTATTGGGGCATTGTTGACCTCGGCCGACCATTGCGTGACGAAGGCGTAGTGCTCGGCACCATTCCGCAAGTGAGCGAAACCTATGCCTATATCCACTCGGCTTACCCGCATATCAACGAACACCAGTTGGCTATAGCCGAGAGCACAATCAACCAACGTTCAGAGCTGGCTGTTACTCGCGAAACCGGAAAGCAAATCATGACCGTGGAACAGGCCATGATCTTTGCCTTGCAGCGCTGCAAAAAAGCGCGCGCTGCCGTGCAACTCATCGGCTCACTCATGGAGACCTACGGGTTTCTGCCCTCGAGCGGTAACGGCGGTGAGGACCTGGTCATTGGCGATCCCGAAGAAGCCTGGGTGCTGGAAATTTTCGGCGTCGGACCGGGCTGGGCAAAGGAAAGCGGCAAACCGGGCGCCATCTGGGCGGCTCAGCGTATCGGCGACGACCAGGCCCTGATGATCCCCAACTGGAGCATCATCAAGGAAATCAAAGCGGAAGACAAAGATAATTTTTTAGTTTCGGCAAACTACTTGCAGGAAGCACTGGATCGCGGCTGGTTCAAGCCTGCTTCGGGAAAACCTTTCATTTGGCAGGAGACCTATGCCCCGCTGCCGGAGGAATTTGCTACCAGCCGTTTCTGGCTATTTTACAGCACGTTCATGCCCCATTTGGCTGAATGGCCCAATAGAAAATTGGACAAGAACCCTTTCGAAACCATCAATCCCTACTATCAATACGTCGAGCCTCTTTCTCTTTACCCTTTTTCCGCTACTCCGGAGAAAAAGATTTCGGTTCACGATGTGATCGCTTTTCAGCGTTCGGTTTTTGCCGGCACCATCTATGATATGACCGCCCAGCCCCAATGGCTGGTTGCGGATGACAAGGGAGGCTTCAAGTTAAGTCCTCTGGCTACTCCGTTTCCGGGTAGCGACTTGCGTGCGTTGCTCAAGCTCAGCTACCGCCGCATGGTGGCCCGCCACCGCGGCCATTATGGCATGGTTTGCCAGCTGCGCGGCTGGCTGCCGGCGGCCATCGGCGGCCTTTATTGGGTATATCAGGATAATCCCTACATCAGCCCTTACGTGCCGATTTATGCCGGCTGCAGCGACACGTCGCCCAGTTACCAGACTTATGACCCGGAAAAATACAGTGACGCTTCGGCGCGTTGGACCATCGATTTTGTCGACAACCTCTGCAACCTGCGTTTCCAGGACGCGATCAAGGAAGTCCTGGCCAAGCGCCAGCCTTTCGAAGACAAAATCTTCGCTGACCAGGAAAAAGTGGAAAAGGAAGCCTTGCGCCTTCATGCTATCAACCCCAAAAAAGCCAAAGCCTACCTGACGGCTTACTGCCGGGACCTGATGGAAAAAGTGCCGCCGCTATATATCGAAATCCGCAACAGATTGATCACCGCTTTCACCAACAACCGCGAATGAAGAACGAAAACAGACTGTTCTTTTTCAATAGTTTTTCGCTTGTAATATCAGGCTACAGGAGATGAGCATGAAAAAAACCTTAGTTTTGTTTTTGGTGATCATTTTTGTTTTGCTTTTGTCAGCCTGCGCACCGGGACCGAACCGGCTCGAAAAGACGCCCAACGTCGAAGGTAAGGTCGCCGGTTTTTGGTTTGGTGTGTGGCACGGTTTGGTCGCTCCCATTACCTTCATTGTTTCCCTTTTCAGCGACAAGGTCTCTCTTTATGAAGTGCACAACAGCGGTGGTTGGTACAATTTCGGTTTCGTGCTGGGTGCCGGGTTATTTTTAAGCGGCGGCATTCTGGGCCGGAAGAAAAAGAAATAAAAACAACATAAAAATAAATATATTTTAGGTGACCTCGTGTCAACTCTTGTTCATTCTCCGACAACTCAATCCCCCCGGCTGGCGCCACCCCCCTTAATAAAGGGGGTTTCTAAACGAAATATATTATTAAATAAATATTATAATATCTATAATTTCACTTCTGGAGGTTCCCCCCTTACTCAAGGGGGGATACAGAGGGGATAAGAATTTTGGCAGGATTCAATTTTTCGTAGCAATCGGTTTGATCGCCCAGGCTACAGGAATTTTATGCATTTTTTTGGCAAATACAAGATGAGCCATTTTTAAAGAAAAGAAGGCAGGGGTTCCACTTTGGGGACAGACCAATCAGATCCGCCAAGATAGGCGGATTATTGGTGCTGAAACCCCGCCCCTACGACCTGCGGCGCAAGAGTATTTTGAGCAGGCGCGTTATTTCCATTTTCTCGACCACGCGCAGAACCAGCAGCGAAGCGATAAAACCGAGCAGCAGCAGCCCTTTGTAAGCGCCGGTCAAGGCGCCGTGGTAGTAGCCGTAATAATAAAGAATGGCCACGGCAAATATCGTACCCAAGATTTTAATGATTTTACCGTACTCGTAATCTATTTTATAGAACTTCTCCGCGACAATGAACAAACCGGCCGCCATCACCATGTAGCTGGCCAAGGTGGCCAGCGCCGCGCCGACGATGCCCAGAAGGGGAATCAGTAATAGGTTGGCCGCCACGTTGACCAGAGCGCCGGCGCCAGTCACATAGGGGAAATATTTTGTTTTTTCTTTTATATACAACCCAGCCCAAAGGTTGACATATATGCCGTTAAATAGATAGGCCAGCAGAATAATCGGCACTATGACCAGTCCGGGCAAAAAATGTTTTTCGATGATCGTGCGGCCGGGCACGATTTCAAAACGGGCCAGGTTTTCAATAAAAAGGGAAATGACAACCCACAACAGACTGGCCATTAAAACGAACAAAGTCATGATTTTGGCAAAAATTTCCCTGGCGTTTTTCTCCCCGGCGTTGTTGAGAAAAAAAGGCTGCCAGGCGTACTGGAACATGGAAACAACCAGCATCATGAAGATGCCGAGCTTATAGCCCGTCTGGTAAAGGCCAAGGGTGTCGGCATTGGTCATGGCCAGGACCACGGGCCGGTCGATGACCTGGACCATGGTCGCGGCCAGGCTGGCTGGTAAATAGGGGAGAGCGAAGCGCAGCATCTTTTTCAGCTGGGTGCTATTGATTTTTAGTTTCAAATGTTTGCGGATTTCCGGTATGAGCAAAAGCAAGGTGACCGCCGAGGCAATCAGATTGGCGGCGAAAATAGCTTCAATGCCCCAATGAAATTTCAGGAAGAACAGCAGGTTGAGGCCGAGGTTAATCAAAATATTGGTCAGTTTCAGGGTGGCGAATTTGCCGGCTTTCCTTTCCAGGCGGAGATTGGCGAAGGGAACGAGCGCCAGGGTGTCAAAGAGCAGAATCAAAATGACGTAATAAATCAACCTGGCGTATTGGGCCGGAACGGCCATCAAGTGGCCGAAAGGGAGGCGCAGCAAAAGGAGTACTGCGGTCAGGGCCAGGGTAGAAAGGGTGACGAAAACATAGGCCGTGGAAAATACTTTTTTCCTAGTCTCTGCTTCGGCCTGCGAACTGTATTTCATAAACGCCGCGTCCATACCGTAAATATAGAAAATATTCAGGAATGCCAGGTAGGCGTAAATATTGCTGTAAATTCCCATATCGCCGCGCGAAATGAAATGGGTATAGAAGGGCACAAGCAGAAAATTGAGAAAGCGGCCGACGATCGTGCTGATGCCGTATATCGCGGTATCCTTGCCCAATTCCTTGATCTTTTTATGCATGACTATTCGAAATCATTTTTATCTTTTGCAGCAAACAATTTTCCCATGCCTCCATTTTACCGGAAACGGCAAAAATTTCAACCGCCTTATGGCCGTGTTTTTGACATGCGAGCAGAAATCGGGTATAAAGCAATTTTAGCTCGCCAATATCCCTGACCCAGCAGAGTTGCGAAGTCCCCTGCAAGGGGGGATAAGAGCCTTAGATAACAAATTCAAAATTTGTTCTAAAAAGCTAACAAATTTTAGAATTTGCTATAAGACTCTTAAGGTTATTTTGGGGAAAATTGCAGAAAATTTATTGTGGTTGTCGGGAGGGGGAGATGAACGAAAAGTTTGCCAGCAATGTGTTTGACCTGGAGAAGATGAAGCAAACCCTGCCGCCGCAGATTTTCAAAAAGTTCATGCGTACCGTGGATCAGAAAAAGTCGCTCGATTCCGAAGTCGCCGATTTTCTGGCTCGCGAGATCAAGCAATGGGCCGAAGCCATGGGCGTCACCCATTTCACCCATTGGTTTATGCCCCTGACCGGGCTGACCGCCGGCAAGCAGAACACCTTCCTGGAATGGGAGGGGACCGGCAAGATCATTTCCCGCTTCTCCGGGCGCGACCTGATCAAAGGCGAACCCGACGCCTCGTCGTTTCCGCACGGCGGCATGCGTTCGACTTTCGAGGCCCGCGGCTACACGGCTTGGGATCCGTGTTCCCCGGTCTTTGTGGTCAAAAACCGCAAAAATTGCGTCCTCTTCATCCCCTCGGTTTTTTACGGCTACAACGGTTGTGTCCTGGATAAAAAGACACCGCTGCTAAGGTCACTGAAGCTGATCAACGATATCTCGCTTAAAATACTCGCCAAATTCAACCAACGGGCCGGTTGGGTAAAAAACATGGTCGGTGCCGAGCAGGAGTTTTTCCTGGTCCATGAAAAAGACTACCAGAAACGTCCCGACCTGAAAACAGTAGGCCGTTTGATATTTGGCGCCAGCCAGCCCCGTGGCCAGCAAATGGGCGACCATTACATGGGCGCCATTCCCGAACCGGTGCTGCACTTCCTCGAGGATGTGGAGGAAGAAGCGTTGAAGCTGGGCATTCCTGTTAAAACGCGCCACAACGAGGTGGCTCCAAACCAGTTTGAAATCGCTCCGCTTTACGAAGAAGCCAATATCGCTGCCGACCACAACCAGCTGTTGATGGACCTGCTGATCCGCGTCGCCCGCAGCCACGGCATGGCCTGCCTGTTGCATGAGAAGCCTTTCGCTTTTTTTAACGGCAGCGGCAAGCATCTCAACTGGTCGCTGCTGGATAGCGCAGGCCGCAATCTATTTACTCCCGGCGACAGCAAAACCCGGCGCCTGGTGTTTTTAAGTTTTTTGAGCGGTTTCCTGTGCGGCATACACCGCCACCATGACCTGCTGCAAGCGGTGCTGGCTTCACCGGGCAACGAACTGCGCCTTGGTGGTCATGAAGCGCCGCCGTCGATCATCTCGGTTTATCTGGGCGAGGAACTGCAGGGTATTATCGATGATCCCCAGGCGTTTGTGGCCGGAAAATTCCGCAAGTCCAAACTGGTGCGTTTTGAGGAATTCGTGCCGCCGATCTTCCACGATCTGTCCGACCGCAACCGCACCTCGCCGGTAGCGTTTACCGGCAACAAGTTCGAGTTCCGCATGCCCGGGTCATCGGCCTCATTATCTTTCCCCATCGCCGTAATTAACCTGATGGTTGCTGCCGGACTTGATGAAGTTGTTGAAGCCATCACCCCGCTCCAGAAAGAGCCGGAGATTATCCGGGCGCTGCAGAAAATTGTGGCTGCCCACACAGGTATTGTTTTTGCCGGTGACAATTATTGCTCCGACTGGCATGAGGAAGCCCGCCGGCGCGGGTTGTTTATCCCGGTGTCGGTACCGGCGACCATTGACCGCTTGAAGGAAGAAAAAAACGCTCTTTTATTTGAACAATACGCCTTGTTGTCGCGGCAGGAGATCGCGGCCCGGGCCGATATAAAAATCGAAATCTATGTTAAAACCGTGGAAATGGAATTGCGCGTAGCCCGTTATTTGCTGCGCGCTTATATAATCCCGGCGGCGCTGAAAAACCAGACACTGCTCTTGGAGGCGGTGCGCCAATATCCACCCGAAACCCTGGTCAAGAACCCGGCCCTTCTCCATCACCAGCACGCCTTCATCGCCAAGTTCACCGCGAAGATCAACCGCGCCATGGAGATGGTATCGCTGCTGGACGAGGACAACGAAAAGCTGAAGGAGGGTGACGAACGGGAGCGGGCGCGATTTTGTTCCGCGAGTATCCGGCCGCACCTGGCCGAAGCGGCCGCCCTGGTTGAAAAAATAGAGGAGCGCGTGGACCGCGAGTTCTGGACGCTGCCGCGCGTGACCGACATGCTGTTCCGCTAGTCACACTATAGTCACACTATAGGTTTCGTAGTGCCCGAAGGTCAACGAAACCTATCTAGTGTGACTATCCCCGAAGGGGATATACAAATCAATCCCTCACCCGATGGTTCGGGATGATTTGAATTATACCAAGCACTAGATTTTTTTGGCGCCTCAATGAAATAGCCAAAAAAATAGTGTTGGTATCACTGAAATCGTCTAGTATGACTACTCCACCGTTTAAACTTTTTCTGTTATTTTGTTTCAGGCAGCAAACCGCGGCTTTTGAGCAAGGGCTCGATCTTAGGCTCAGCGCCGCGGAAACGCTTGTACAGCGTCATGGTGTCTTCTGTACCCAGCTTTTCCAAAATGTTCTTGCGGAATGAAGTTGCCGTGGCCCGGTCAAAGATTCCTTTCTCTTTGAAAGCTTCGTAAGCGTCCTTATCCAGCACCCCTGCCCAGATATAGCTGTAGTAGCCGGCTGAGTAGCCGGAGATCATATGGTTGAAATAAGTGGTTCTATAGCGCGGGATGATCGCCGGAATCAGGCCGATGGCAGTCATGACGTTAGATTCAAATTGGCGCACGTCAATATTTTCGCCGCCGCTCAAGGTGTGCCAGGACATGTCCAAGATGGATGCGGCCAAGTATTCCACGGTTTCGAAGCCCTGGTTGAAGAGGCTGCTTGCTTTCAATTTTTGCACCAACGAGACCGGAATCACGGCGCCGGTTTGGTAATGGCGGGCGTAAAGGGCGAGCAGCGCGGGTTCAAGGGCCCAGTTTTCCATGATTTGCGAGGGCAGTTCCACCGCGTCGCGGGGCACGTTGCGGCTGCGGTATATGGCATTGGCCAACAGTGTGTTCAGCGAATGGCCGAATTCATGGAAAAAAGTGCTGACTTCGTCGATGCTCAGCAGGGACGGCGAGTCGGCCGTGGGCCGGGTGAAGTTGCAGACCAGGGTGGAAATCGGGGCCACACGCTTGCCGTTTTCGTAATATTCGCGCCGTAAACCGCCGGACCAGGCGCCGCCGCGTTTGCCGGGTCGGGGATGGAAATCCATGAATAACAGGCCGAGGTGGCTGCCGGAGCCTTCGCGCACTTCGTAGACCTGAACTTCCTGATGATAGAGCGGCAGGTTTTTCACTTCCACAAAGCGCAGGCCGTAAAGTTTTTCACACAAAACGAAAATGCCTTTTTTAACGTTTTCCAGCGCAAAATAGGGACGCAAGGCCGAATCGTCGAACGCATATTTTTCCTGGCGCAGTTTTTCGGCGTAGTACCACCAGTCCCAAGAAGCTAGGCCGAAGCCGCTCTTTTCGCGGTCAATGATGGCTTGCATCTCGGCCGCCTCGTTTTTAGCCCTTTCCAGGGCAGGCGTCCACAGACGTTTGAGAAAGGCGTTGACCGTATCGGGTGTTTTGGCCATGTTCTCTTCCAGAACAAAGTGGGCGTGGGTCGGGTAGCCGAGCAGCTGGGCCCGTTCGGCGCGCAGAGTGACTATTTTCTTGACGATTTCCTTGTTGTCATTGGCATTGTCGCGGTCGCCGCGCATGAAGTAGGCGCGGTGCAGTTGCTCGCGCAATGGCCGTTGTTTTGAATACTGCAGAAATGGTGTCATGGAGGGAACCTGGACGGTATAAACCCATTTTCCGGGCAAATTCAGTTGCTTTGCTGTATCGGCGCCCATAGTCACTACCGATTCCGGCAGTCCGGCCAGATCTTCCCGGTTTTCGATGGTTATCCGCGAAGCGTTGGTTTCGGCCAGCAGGTTTTCGCCGAATTTCAATCCCAGCAGGGAAAGCTGCTGGTTGAGATCGCGCAGGCGTGTTTTTTGTGCCGCGTCAAGCAGAGCGCCGCTGCGGATGAATTTACGGAAAGTGTTTTCCAGTAAAAAACTCTCTTCGGTGGTGAGTTTAAGGTTTTGGCGCCGATCGTAGACTGCCTTGACGCGGGCGAAGAGCTTTTCATTGAGGTTGATATTGTCGGAGTGTGCCGAAAGCAATGGTGCCGCTTCGCGGGCGATGGCCTGCAGGTCGGGGTTGGTTTCGGCGCCCAGAAGGGCATAGAAAACCGCGCTCACGTCGTTGAGAAAAATTCCGCTGTGGTCCATGGCGGCGATGGTGTTGGCAAAGCTGGGCACCTGGGGGTTGGCGGTAATTGTGTCTATTTCGGCCTGCTCCCTGCGGATACCTTCTTTAAAAGCCGGCAGATAATGTTCTTTCTGGATCTTGTCAAATGGCGGCACCTGAAACGGGGTGATACGCGTCTGGAAAAAAGGGTTGTCTTTTTGCCCTTCCTGGGCGCTGGCCGGTTGCAGAAACAACAGACCAAGGAAAAGTAAAGTGAGCATTCCGAACAATGATCTTTTTTTCATGATTGTAATTCTCCTTATTATTGCTGGAATTCAATTTTATATACGGAAAGGAAACCTTTGTCAATTATTTGCGAGTGCAAGGCGGTCAGCGATCTGCTAAAATGTGAACAGAGGATTTCAAAAAGGAGAAAGCATACGGATGCCGCTATTCAATCTGAACGCCAAAGCCGATTTCCCGCCGGCTTCATGGGCCGGGCCTGAAGGCATACTGGCTGTGGGCGGGGATCTGTCGCCGCGGCGGCTGCTGCGCGCTTACGGCAGCGGCATCTTCCCCTGGTACTCAGAAGGCGAGCCTATTCTGTGGTGGTCGCCGGATCCGCGTTTTATCCTTTTTCCGGCCGAGATGCATGTTCCGCGCAGCTCCAAAAAAATCCTGAATAAAAAATTTTTCCATCTGACTTTTGACCGCGCTTTTAGCGAAGTCATTGACGGTTGCGCGCGGCCGCGCCTTGATCAGAACGGAACTTGGATCACGGAGGAAATGCGCCAGGCGTATATCAGGCTGCACATGCTGGGTTATGCCCACTCGCTGGAAACCTGGCAAGACGGCGAGCTCGCCGGCGGTCTATACGGAGTGGCTTTGGGACGCTGCTTTTTCGCCGAATCAATGTTTCATTCGGCAAATAACGCCTCTAAGGTGGCGCTGTTCGCCCTGGCCCGGGCTTTGCAAAAAATGGAATTTAAATTTATCGATTGTCAGGTCCATACCCAACATCTGGCCGGTTGGGGCGCCCGCCCGATCCCGCGCTGGCAATATCTGGAATTGCTGCGCAGCGGACTATCCAACAACACCTTGCGGGGCAACTGGGGAGAAATTCTGTCAGCCGGGACGGTCAGTGCTGCCAGGCGGCGATAAGGCGCTGCAGCAGATCGCCATATTTGACGATCAGGCCGGCAAAGACCACCGAGACCATCGACATCAGTTTGATCAGGATGTTGAGCGATGGTCCCGAAGTGTCCTTGAAGGGATCGCCCACGGTGTCGCCGATGACCGCAGCGCCGTGATTGGGATTGCTGCTGCCGTCGGCCAGTTTTTTGCCGCCCAGGTTGCCTTCCTCAATATATTTCTTGGCGTTGTCCCAGGTGCCACCGGCATTGTTCAGGAACACGGCGACGACAAAGCCGGTGGTCAGGCCTCCGGCAATCAACCCGATCACGCCGGCCACGCCAAAGACCAGGCCCATAGCCACGGGGACGACGATGGCGGTCAGGGACGGGACGATCATTTCGTGCTGAGCGGCGCGGGTGCTGATCTCAATGCAGCGGCCGTAATCCGGTTCGGCCTTACCCTCCATGATGCCAACGATCTCGCGGAACTGGCGCCGCACTTCATCGACCATCTTGCCGGCGGCGCGGCCGACCGACTTCATGGTCATGGCGCAGAAGACAAAAACCAGCATGGCACCGATGAACAGCCCGGCCAGGACCTTGGGGTTGAATACGGTCAGGTTGTAGTAGCTGATCCAGTCGCCGATGTACGTGTCCTGGATGGCTTTGTCCACGCCGCTGACGTGGATGATCTTTTGCCCCATGTTAAGGAAGCTGATCTTGATCTCTTCGATGTAGGCGGCCATCAGGGCCATGGCCGTCAGGGCCGCCGAGCCGATGGCAAAGCCTTTGCCAGTGGCCGCGGTGGTGTTGCCCAAGGCGTCAAGGGCGTCGGTGCGCTGGCGTACTTCCGGATCCTGGTGGGTCATCTCGGCGTTGCCGCCGGCGTTGTCGGCGATGGGGCCGTAGGCGTCGGTGGCCAGGGTGATGCCCAGGGTGGAGAGCATGCCCACCGAGGCGAAGCTGATGCCGTAGAGACCGAGGTTGATGGCATTGGCATCGGCGCTGAAACCGCCGCTGAGGGCGTAGCTGATAATGACAGCCAGGGCGATAACCAGCACCGGCAGGCCGGTGGACTGCATGCCGGTGGAAATGCCGGCGATGATGACCGTGGCCGGGCCGGTCTGCGACTGCGAGGCCACGTATTTGGTCGGCTTGTATTCCTGCGAAGTGTAATATTCGGTGATCTTGCCGATTACCCAGCCGGCGATCAGGCCGGTGATAACCGCAAGGAAGATACCCACGTGCCGCCCATGGAACGAGTCCTTGAACAGCACCAGGATGAAGAAAGAGGCAATAAGGGTCAGGAAGGTGCTGGCGTTGATGCCGCGGGCCAGCGCCCGCAGCAGGACCTTTTGCGTGGCCTTTTCGCCGGAGCGTACTAAGAAAACGCCAAGGACCGAAAAGATAACACCGACACCGGCGATGACCATCGGCGCCAGCACGCCGCCCAGGCCGTAACCGGCGGCAACGCCCAGGACCGCGGTGGAGAGGATGGAACCGGCGTAGGATTCATACAGGTCGGCGCCCATGCCGGCCACGTCACCGACATTGTCGCCGACGTTGTCGGCGATGGTGGCCGGGTTGCGCGGGTCATCCTCGGGGATGCCGGCTTCAACTTTACCGACCAGGTCGGCGCCGACATCGGCCGATTTGGTGAAGATGCCGCCGCCGACGCGGGCGAAGAGGGCCTGGGTAGAGGCGCCCATGCCGAAGGTCAGCATGGTGGTGGTGATGATGGAGAGTTGGCTGACACTTTCAGGGATAAAATGGCGCAGAATTATGAACCACAGCGAGATGTCCAGCAGGGCCAGGCCCACTACCACCAGGCCCATGACGGCGCCGGAACGGAAGGCGATCTGCAGCCCCTTATTCAGGGAATGCTTGGCGCCGGCCGTGGTGCGGTTGGAAGCAAAAGTGGCGGTACGCATGCCCAAAAAACCGGACAGCCCGGAAAAGAAACCACCGGTAATGAAAGCGAACGGCACCCACGGGTTCTGCGTGTGCAGCACGTAGGCCATGAAAGAAAAAATGAGGAAAATCAGCAGGAAAATAAAGGTCACAACCCGGTATTGCCGCTTGAGGTAGACCATGGCCCCTTTCTGCACGTAGCCGGCGATGCGCTGCATGTCGGCAGTGCCCGGGTCCTGTTTTTTCATGAAACGGTAGAAATAATATGCGCAACCAAGTGCCAGAATGGATCCCAGCGGTGCCAGGATAAATAAATTCATTAAACTCATGTCGACTCCTTTCAAAGAAATTGATTGGAACTTGGGAAGAAATGATTTTTTACATGATTTTTAGCAAAAAGTCAATAGTATTGGGCGAAAAGTGAGTGGGATTTTTAGCCCAGGCGAAATCGTGATATACTAAAAATATATGCAGCGAAAAAAATTGCTTTGGATCACCATTGGCCTGACGATGGCAGTGGTTTTGTTGCTGATATATGTTTTTTCCCGCCGAACAGGCGCCAAGCAAATCCCATCTCTGCTAAGCCGGCCATTGCACTTCGACGCTGCCTTGATCGAGCGGACCTGGAAAGGCATCGCCGTCGGAGGCGATCCGGCGCGGATTTTTTTTCGTGACCGGGTCAACCGCTTTTTCCCGGATCAGGCGATAAATTGCCGGGTGAAATATGAGGGAGGCAGCTACCAGGCCTTGCTGGCTCCGGCCGGAAGTCGGATTGAACTCGAATTAAAAGCCGAAAAAGGCGACCAAGTGACTTTTTCCCTGTTCAATCTTCAGCCCGGGACACTTACATTCCTGGTTAAAGCCGCTTCACCAGGAAAAGAAAAACTGCTGTTCAGCAGCACTCTCCGGGAACAAATGGGCAAGGTCGAAAAGGTACTCCTGCCTGAGGCTGGAAAAAAAACTATGCGTTTGATTCTGGAGACGCAGGGACGTGGCCTGGGCGCCTGGATCAATCCCTGTCAGCTGCAAAGCCATCCCCGGCCCAGAACCGTGCTGATCCTCATGTTGGATACCATGCGGGCCGATCATGTTTCGGCTTACGGCTATCATCGCTTGACCACCCCGACCCTCGATGGGCTGGCAAAATGCAGCCTGCTGTTCAGCCGCGCTTTTTCCACTTCCTCCTGGACCCTACCGGCCCATGTTTCGCTGTTCAGCGGCCGCGATGTCCTGGAACACGGCGTTGTCTCTCCACAATCCTTGATTCCGAATGATCTGCCGCTGTTGGCTGAGATGATGCAGGAAAACGGATTCATCACGCTGGCCCTGACCGGCGGTGGGTTTGTCGATGATCACTACGGTTTTTACCGCGGTTTTCAAAGTTATAATAGTCGTATCAATGAAGTTTTTCAGAGAGAAGCCGCCGGATTACTATATAGCTCTTTTCTGGAAGAGGCGGCCAATTTTGCCGGCCAGGATCTTTTTGTTTTTTTACATACCTATCAAATGCATGCTCCTTACAAGGCTCCCGACCCCTATTTCAGGGCTTTTAATCCTGAATTGGATATCAAAATACAAAACGTCGGCGAGAATCTGCGTTTGTCCCGGGAATTGTTTCCGGCTCTGCCGGCTGCGGCGGCCGCGGATCGGCAAAAGCTCATCGATCTCTATGATGCTTCCATCCTTTACAGCGACCAGGAATTGCTCAAACCAGTTCTGGCTTATTTACGCAACAGCAATCGTTTCGAAGATGCGATGCTGATCGTGCTTGCCGATCATGGTGAAGAATTCTATGACCACGGTGGCTGGGAGCATGGTCACACCCTTTACCAGGAGCTTACCCGTATCCCTCTGGTAGTTAAACTTCCGCAACAAAAGCATGGGGAAATCCGCCGCCAACTGGTCTCCATCAGCGATATCGCCGGCCTAATCCAAGCGGAATACGGTTTGGACGTTGACGCCCGCGAATTAAGGAGCCGAAATTTCAATGACCCGCAACGGGTTTTGGAACTATCCCTGCCGGTGAGTCCGTTTCATAAAGGATTGTTTGGCAAGGTCTCTTTCGTCAACAATGATTATCAGTATATCCACAACTTTTTACCGCCAGCAACTACCGGGGATGAATTTTCGCCGCAGCCGGTTTTAAGCGGCGACGAATGGTTCACTCTGGCGGAAACAACTGTAGCCGCCGCCAAACCGTATTCTCCATCTCCGGCTTTCCATTCCCGTTACAAAAAAATGCTGGTCGATTACATTCTCCGGCTCAAGGCTCTAAAAAAGAATAACAGGCAACTCGATCCTGAATTGATGGAAAAACTCAAGGCTTTGGGCTACCTCAACAACTGAACATGAGAAAATTGCAAGACCGGCTCAAGGAAATAGAGCGGAAAAACATTCAGAAAAAGTGGGCCAGCTTGGATGAGGCTGACGGGCTGACCACCAAGGAAAAACTAGAAAAACTGGTCCGGCAGAATTTGAAAAGAAAAGGCCTTCCCCTGGCCGAAAGGGTGGCAGTCCCCATGGTTGCTGTCAGGGATCCTTTCCTGGTCAAGGATTTTTATTATTCCCTGGATGGCCGTTACGGCAAAGTGCGCCTGGGCGAATGGCGAAACCTGCAACCGGAAACGCTGGCGGTTATTTCCAGCAACTCTACCTTCGCCGCGTTGGATGCCCAGAAAGTGCTTTTTTTTGACAGTGAAACCACCGGCCTGGCCGGCGGTACCGGTACCATCCCCTTCATGCTGGGTTTCGGTTTTTTCAGTGAGCAGGTTTTTCAGGTGAAGATATTTCTTCTCCAGGACCTGGACAAGGAAGGAGAATTCCTGGCCGCGGTCGACGATTTTCTGCAGGCGGGGAATTTTACGGCTACCGTGACCTTCAACGGTAAGGCCTTTGATTTTCCGCTGCTGGAAACCCGTTACATCCTCCAGCGCCGGCGCTTTCCCCTGCTGGATTTGCCCCATCTTGATTTTCTTTTTCCGGCCCGCACCCTCTGGAAAAACACTTTCGATTCGCGCAAGCTGGGCTATCTGGGCGAGATGCTGCTGGGGATTTCCCGTTCCGATGATATCGAGGCCAGTTCCATCCCGGCCCTGTATTTCAATTTTTTGCGGCATCAGGATTTTTCTTCCATTGAACCGGTTATCGAGCATAACGCCATGGACCTGGTTGGGTTAGCGGCCGTGGTGCTGCTCGGCGCCCGTTACCTGGCCGACTATTCCCTGACCGCTGATGAAGGGGAAATCCTTGGCCTGGGCTTGCTCTGCGAACGAGCCGGGCTTCTTGAAAAAGCCGAAACTTTCTACCAGATCGCCAAAGACGTTAGCGGGCGCGCTGGGGTTCAAGAACGAGCTGTTCGCAGGCTGTCCATTTTGTTAAAGAAGAAAAAATTGTATCGGGAAGCTTTGAAACTGTGGGAAATACTTTCTGCCAGCAACGATCTCCAGGCCTACCGCGAAATTTCGGTCCACTACGAACATCGCGAACGCAATTATTACCAGGCAGTCGAGATCGTGGAGAAGGCCCTGGTAAATGTCCGCCTGAGTCCAAGCCAGCAGCAGGAACTGGAAAAGCGGCTGCAGCGGTTGCGGCAGAAGATCGCCCGCCTGGAAGAAAAAGAAGAATAAAAAAGGTAGGGGCGATCCGCTGGATCGCCCTGAAGAAATCTTTTGAAATTTTTGCCGATCCAAAGAGGGCGACCCGTCGGGTCGCCCCTACGTTATTTTTCTTTTTTGTTCTTCCGCCGCTGACGCAGGTATTCGATCAGCCCGGGAAGAACGGAGATGAAAATGATAGCCAGAATGACCATGGTAAAATTGCGTTTGACCACTGGCAGGTTGCCGAAAAAATAACCGCCGAAGACGAATATCGCCACCCAGGCGATACCGCCGCAGAAGTTGTATGCTATGAAACGCCAGTAGGACATGCGGCCAATGCCGGCTACGAACGGCGCGAAGGTGCGGATGATGGGGATAAAGCGGGCCAGGACGATGGTGATGCCGCCGTACTTTTCATAGAAAAGGTGCGTCCGTTCCAAGTGCTCTTTTTTTAAGAAGCGAATTTTTTGCTGTTTGAAAATTTTCGGACCGATGGCGCGGCCGATCCAGTAGTTGACCGTGTCGCCAATCACAGCCGCAGCACCCAGAACCAGAAACAGCCAACCGACATGGAGCGGGCTGGAGGGGGAGGCGGCCAGGGCGCCGGTGGCGAAAAGCAGCGAATCTCCTGGGAGAAAGGGGGTGATCACCAGGCCGGTTTCGCAAAAAATGACCGCGAACAGGATCAAATAGGTCCAGAGTTGATAGGTAACAATAAGAGAGTTCAGATGCACATCCAGGTGTATGATCAGGTCAATGAATTTGCCAATCAGTTCCATGGAGCTCCTTGGCTGGATTCCGTTATTAATGACATTCCGGCCAGTCTAGATCAACGGCCGGCTTCATCTATCTTACCTGAGGCTAGAGACGCTGTCAACTAGACAGAACATATTGATTTTTCTAAATCGATATGGTACATTCCCTCTATGTTAGACCTGAATTCTTCCCTGCTCTGGATCTTTTTTATGGTCTGGGGACTCTATCTCGTTCTTACGCGCATTTTCTTCAAACCGGTAGGAAAAATCATTGATGAGCGGGAAGCAAAAATTGCCGCCGATTCCAAGCGTCTGCAAGGCATGGTGAGCCAGGTCGAAATCCACACCCAAGCTCTGGAAACCCAAATGGCCCAGGCTCGAAAAGACGCGCTGCAAATCAGGGAAGAATGGTCGAGAAAAGGTGAGGGCGTTCGTGCCCTATCATTGTCCGAGGCCAAGGAGAAGGCGGCGCGGATTATGGACGAAAAAATGAATCAATTGGAAAGTGAAGTCAAAATAGCCGAGAAAACCCTGGAAAAGCAAGTCGCCGTTTTCAGCGAAAAAATCAAGCAAGCCTATTTATGAAAAAAATCCAAATTTTTGCTGTTATGCTTTTGTTGGCCATGATGCTGACCGCTTCCGGAAGCGAAGAATCACCCGCTGCCTCTGCCCATGTGGATTGGTTTAATGTGCTGGGCAAGGTGTTCAATTCCACCGTTCTGTTCGGTGGGCTGACCCTGCTGCTGCGCAAGCCACTGATCCGGATGCTTTCTGAAAAAAGTGCGGCGGTTAAAAACGACTTTATAGAGCGCGAAAAAAACTTGACGGACACGAACATCCGTCTAAAAGATATCGAACAACGTTTGCAAAAAGTAACGGTGGAAGTGGAGCAAATAAAAGCCAGCGCCGTCGCAAGCGGCCAAGAAGAACTGGACCGTTTGGAAGCGGCCGGCCGCGAGGAGGCCGCGCGCATCATCGCCTTGAGCGAGGAAGGAATCCGGCTGCGGGTTGAGGCTGCCGTACGCTTGGTCAAAGGCCATATCGCCGATCTGGCTATCGAGCGTTTCAAGGATGATTTTATCAAAAATCTGGACGTTGCCATGCAGCAAAAAATTATTGAGCGCAACATTACCGCCAGCGGAGATCTGGGCGATTACGCCCGTCCCAATGGGGGGATTGATGAAGGAAAGTAGCCTGGTCAAGCGCTATGCCAAGGCCCTGGTGCTGACCGTTGCCAACGAGAGTGAATTCAAGCGTATCACTGCCGAGTTAAACGATGTGCTGGTCTTGTTGGCCGCTGATGATAAGTTGAAAATCGGCATGGCGACTTTTATGATTTCCCAGCCCGAGAAAATCAAGGCTTTAAACATCATCAAAGATAAAATGAACCTGCATGACAAGAGTTTCCATTTTTTGTTGACCGTGGCCGCCGAGAACCGCTTCGCTTATCTGGAACAGATAGTGCGGCAACTGCCCGATGCCTGGTGCAACGTGCACGGGGTCGAGAAAATCACGGTTTTTTCCGCAGTCGAACTGAATGCCGGACAGAGGAAACGTTTGTTGGGCAACTTGGAAAAAGCATTACAGAAAAAAATCATGTTGTACTATAAGGTGGAGCCGGCCTTGATTGCCGGGATCAGTCTGCAACGGGGATCGCTGCGTTATGATTATTCGCTGGCCGGTCGTTTACAAAAACTACGCGAATCGCTTGTAGGGGAAAGATAAATGCTAATCAAAGTTGATGAAATCAGTGAATTGATCAGGCAGAAGATTGAAGGATTTGCCTTTGATTTTAAAAAAGAAGAAACCGGGGTGGTGATTTCGATCGGAGACGGCATCGCCCGCATTTACGGCCTGGACAATGTCATGTACAATGAATTGCTGGAATTTCCCGGCCAGATTTACGGGATCGCTTTGAACCTGGAAGAAGACAATGTCGGCTCCATCCTGCTGGCTGAAAGTCACAAGATCAAGGAAGGCGACATCGTTAAAAGAACCGGCCGGATCATTTCCATTCCGGCCGGAGAAAATATTATTGGCCGGGTGGTCAACCCCTTGGGCGAGCCCCTGGATGGCAAAGACCCTATTCGTTCCGCTATTTTCATGCCCATTGAAGCGTTGGCGCCGGGGGTTATCGATCGCCGACCGGTCAAGGAACCTCTGCAGACCGGGATAAAAGCCATCGATGCCATGATTCCCATCGGCCGCGGACAGCGCGAATTGATTATCGGCGACCGCCAGACCGGAAAAACAGCCATTGCCCTGGATACCATCATCAATCAAAAAGGCCAGGATGTGATTTGCATTTACGTGGCTATCGGCCAGAAACAATCGACAGTAGCCCAGGTGGTCAAAACCCTGACCGCAACCGGGGCCATGGAATATTCAGTGGTGGTAGTGGCCTCGGCCTCCGACCCCGCCGCTTTGCAGTATATCGCCCCCTATTCCGGATGCGCCATGGGCGAGTACTTCCGCGACCACGGCCGGCATGCGCTGCTGGTATACGATGACTTGTCCAAGCATGCCGTCGCCTATCGGGAAATTTCCCTGCTGCTGCGCCGACCCCCGGGGCGGGAAGCTTATCCCGGCGATGTGTTTTATCTGCATTCGCGGCTGCTGGAACGGGCGGCAAAACTGAACGAAGAAAAAGGCGGCGGTTCGCTGACCGCTTTGCCGATCATTGAAACCCAGGCTTCGGATGTTTCAGGCTATATCCCCACCAACGTTATCTCAATCACCGACGGGCAGATTTACCTGCTGCCCGATCTGTTCAACGCCGGGCAGCGTCCGGCCATAGATGTCGGCATTTCTGTCTCGCGCGTCGGCGGCGATGCCCAAATCAAAGCCATGAAGCAAGTGGCCAGTTCCTTAAAAATGGATTTGGCCCAATACCGAGAACTGGAGGCTTTCACGCAGTTTGGTTCCGATTTGGACAAGATCACCATCGCTCAACTGGAACGCGGCAAAAGGTTGTCCGAACTGCTCAAGCAGGATGAAGGTATGCCCATGGCGGTAGAAAAGCAGGTCGTGTCAATCTTTGCCGGCACGCGCGGCTTTCTGGACGAATTCCCCGTGGACAGCGTGCAGCAGTTCGAAACGAAAATGCTCGAATTTATCCAGGCGCGGGAGCCCGACATTTTTAAGGAAATCAGTGAAAAAAAAGTGATCACTGCGGAACTGGAACAGAAATTGCAAGCCAGGCTCAAGGAATTCTGCGGCGAATTTAAAAAAACCGGCAATCCCTAATGGCTGGAAACTTAATTTATCTGCGCCGGCGCATCAAATCGGTTAAAAATACCCAGAAGCTTACCCGGGCCATGAAAACCGTGGCCGCCGCCAAGTTGCGCCGGGCCACGGCCGAACTGAAAAAATCGCGGCCGCACCGCGATAAAATCACTTTCCTTTTGCAACAAACCGGCGCCATGGTCGACCTAAGCCAGCAGCCGCTGCTGAAAACGCGTGAGCAGGGGAGTATCCTGTTGGTGGTGGTGGCCAGTGACAAGGGATTGTGCGGGGCTTTCAATTCCCATGTATTAAAGCAAAGCGAGAATTATTACCGGGAACTGGTCGATCGCGGTGAATCTGTTTCCCTGATCACAGTGGGCACCAAGGCCAGCCGCTATTTTAGCAAACGCAACCTGGCGTTGAAAACAGCGCACAACGGCTTGATCAGCCGACTGCAATTTGCCGACGCCAGAAGCTTGGCGGCAGAACTGCTGAATGTTTATCTGAACGATGAAATCAAGAGTGTCGAATTCGCTTTCCATGAATTCGTTTCGACTTCACGGCAGCAATTCACTGTCCGCCGCTTGTTGCCGATTGCCATCGAATGGTCCGCGGCTGCAGATGCTGAAAAAGAAAATAATTTGGAGAAAACCAAGTATATTTTTGAGCCGGGTGCCGAGGCTATTTTTCAGGCGCTTTTGCCGCGCTTCATCACCGCTGCCGTTTATCAGATTTTGCTGCAGTCCATAGCTGCCGAACAAATTTCACGCATGGTGGCCATGGATCTGGCCACGCGCAACGCCAGCGATATGATCCGTTCATTGACCCTGCTTTTAAATAAAATGAGACAGGCGTCCATTACCAAGGAGCTTCTGGAAATCATCACCGCCACGGAAGCCTTGAACAAATAGGAGCGAGCATGACCAAGAAAAAACCAATTCTTAAGCATGTCGGCAAGGTGATCGAAGTCATCGGGCCGGTTGTGGATATCGAATTTAACAAAGAAGAATTGCCCGAGATTTACAATGCCATTGAAATTGTTTCCGACGGTTTCGTGAGCCCATGGCCGATCAAGATCATCACCGAGGTGCAGTACCATCTGGGCGAAAACCGGGTGCGCACGATTTCCATGCATCCGACCGACGGCCTGGTGCGCGGCATGATGGCCCGGGACAGCGGCGGTCCGATCACCGTGCCTGTGGGGCGTGAAGTGCTCGGCCGCATGATCAACGTCATTGGTGAACCGGTGGACGGCCGCGGCCCGATCAATGAGAAAAAACGCTACCCCATCCACCGGCCGGCGCCGCCGCTCGATGAGCAGGATACCAAGCTTGAATTGTTTGAAACCGGCATCAAGGTGGTCGACCTGCTCGAGCCCTATCTTAAGGGCGGGAAAATCGGCCTTTTCGGCGGGGCCGGGGTGGGCAAAACCGTGCTCATCCAGGAACTGATTCACAACGTAGCCAAAAAGCACGGCGGGTTCTCGGTGTTTGCCGGGGTGGGGGAACGTACCCGCGAAGGCAACGATTTGTGGCTGGAAATGATCGAATCGGGGGTCATCGAAAAAACGGCCTTGATTTACGGCCAGATGACCGAACCGCCGGGAGCCAGGCTTAGAGTGGCGCTTTCGGGGTTGACGGTGGCTGAATATTTCCGCGATGAAGAAAACCAGGACGTGCTGCTTTTTATTGACAATATATTCCGCTTTACCCAGGCCGGCTCCGAGGTCTCGGCCCTGTTGGGGCGTATGCCCTCAGCGGTCGGTTACCAGCCCAACCTGGCTTCGGAAATGGGAGAAATGGAGGAGCGGATCACTTCGACCAAGAAAGGTTCGATCACTTCGGTTCAGGCCATCTATGTGCCGGCGGACGACTACACCGATCCAGCGCCGGCCACAACCTTTGCCCATCTGGATGCTACCACCAACCTTTCCCGCCAGTTGACCGAAATAGCCATCTTCCCGGCCGTGGATCCTCTGGCCTCGTTTTCCCGTATCCTGGACGCCAAGATCATTGGCAACGAACATTACCAGGTGGCCCGCAAAGTCAAGGAAGTGCTGCAACGCTACAAGGATTTGCAGGACATTATCGCCATCCTGGGTATGGAGGAGTTGTCGGATGAGGATAAAATCATCGTGGCCCGGGCCAGGAAAATTCAGAAGTTCCTATCCCAGCCGCTTTTCGTGGCCACGCCTTTTACCGGCATGGAAGGGAAATATGTGGAACTGGCCGCTACCATCAGCAGCTTCAAGGAACTTGTCGAAGGAAAGTACGACGCCCTGCCTGAGCAGGCATTTTATATGTGCGGCGGCATTGAGGATGCCGTGGCCAAAGCCAAGAAAATGGGATTTTAATGGCTGAAACCATCGAATTGGAAATCATCTCCTCCCACGAAGTAACTTTGCGGAGCGAGATCAAAGATTTGTACATTCCCGCCTTTTTTGGCGAAGCTGGGGTCAAGTCCCACCATTTGCCCTATCTTTCGCTGCTCAAGGCGGGTGAAATCTCCTATCTCGACCTGGCCGGAGTCAGGCATTATCTTTATAGCGGTGAAGGATTTATGGAAGTCAAGGACAACAGGATTACCCTGATCATTGATACATTCGAGCGCGGCGAGGATTTCAAGGCGGAAGAATTACAGGAAAAACTATCGGCCAGCGAAATGAAGGTCAAGTCTTCTTTCCAGGGTGCCATAACGCCGCTGGAGCTGCGAGAGGAATTGGTGCGGCAAAAAGAATTGCGCCTCAAGCTGGATATTTGCAGGAAATTAAGTAAAAAATAAATTCTTGGCCGCGGGTAATCCGCGGGCGAATTTCACTATCATGAAAATTAAGAGACGCCGCGTTTTTTTCAGGGTTTTTCCCGGCAACCGCCTGACCATGCCGCTGCTGCTGAATATCTGGGAAAAAAACGGACTGGATCGTTGTTTCGAGATCCAATTGGCCGATGCCGCGCCGGGGAGGCTTGCTTTCCGCCAAAGCGGAACCGTTGGGGCTGAGGATGTTTTCATTTATTCTTTTATGACCCCGCACTTGCCCTGGGTGGCCGAAGAAATCGGGCGTTTGCGCTCAGGAGCGGGAGCGGCACCGCTACTGGCGGCCGGAGGTTCCCATGTCAGTGGTGAGTATGAACTGGCGCGAGACTGCGGCTTCAATGTCCTTTTCCGCGGCCCGGGAGAAAAAACTTTTCTGCAGTTCGGAAGCGACCTGTTGGCCGGGAAAATTGTCGCCGGCGAAACCGTGATTTATGATGGCCGGACCATGCCCTGTGCTGATGAAGCGGACCATGACGCTGCGTCCTGGGAAGGTTATATCCCGGTTTCCACCTATTTTAAAACCGTACCGCCGCTGGAAATTACCCGCGGTTGTTTCTGGAACTGTTGCTATTGCCAGACGGGTGGGGAGAAGCCGCGTTACCGCGGTCACGATTCTATCAGCGTCTACCTGGCAGAATTGCGGCGCCGCCGGATGCCGCGTGTCGGTTTTATTTCCCCTTCGGCCCTGGAATATGGGGCTAAAGAGCAAGCCCGGCCTGACCTTGACAAGATCGAAGCTTTGTTAGAACTCTGCCGGTTGGCCGGTTTCAGTTTCATTGAATACGGAATATTTCCCTCCGAGGTGCGTCCGGACACGGTCAGTGGCGATGGCTTAAGCCGCCTGCGCCGTTATGTTTCCAATCGCCGCTTGACCTTTGGAGCCCAAAGCGCCTCGGACGCTCGTTTAACATCCATTGGCCGCGGTCACCGCCTGGAAGATATCGTTGCCGCGGTAGAGACTGCCAATGGCGCCGGATTCGTGGCCAACCTGGATTTTATCATTGCCTTGCCCGGGGAAACGGCCGGCGATCGCCGCGACTTGCTGGCATTGATGAAAACCCTGCGGCAAAAATATCGTGTCTATTTCCAGCTGCACCATTTTTTCCCTTTGGCAGGAAGCCCGTTCGCGCGGCGTTTACCATCCTACTTGAGTGCCGCCGAGCGCCAAACCTTCAGCGACCTGAAAAAAAACGGTTTGGCCAGCGACTGGTGGCTGGCCGGAGAAAAAGAGGTTCAGGCCTATTTTCGCTGGCTGGGAAAGAAATTTCCGAAAATTTATAGCGAGTATAGTTGACGGGCGTGAACTGCCAAAACAAGCTGCAAGCCCGCATGTTGCCAGAAAATATTTTCCCCCGTACACGCAATTTGACAATATCTCTAATAATGTTTAATAATATAGTGTCAATCAGTTCGTTGGAGGAAATAATGGGAAAAAAGAGTGTTTCATTTTTTGCATTAAGTGTCGTTTTTTTGAGTATTACTTTAGTTTGGTTCAGTAAGAGTGAAATAAGTTTGGCCAAATATTTGATATTTGTTTTAAGTGGTTTTGCTGCTGGTGCATTTTTTAGATCCGGAGTAATAACTTTAAAGAAATAGGTTAAAGTAAAAACTGTTCGATCCTGCAGTGGCAGCCAAAGATATCAAAAAACTGCGTAATCGCTTCCTGCGGGGCTGTGTGATTTTACTTATCCTTTTTGTTTATTACTCATTTTTCTTTTTCGTAAACTAATTAGTTCCGCTGATTGCAGCTCCGAACTGTCCCGCACGAATTGGTTCATATTGTTTTGACATGGTGCCAGTAAATTGTTATGATTTCGTTTCTGAAATCAAATCGCTAACACGTTCTGGCCGAGGGAAAATACTTGGGAAAAACCGTAATTAAAACCGAGGGATTGAGCAAAAATTATGGTCGTAGACTGGGGATCGCCGCTGTTGATATCGAAGTCTTCGCCGGCGAGGTTTTCGGCTATCTGGGGCCGAACGGGGCCGGAAAAACCACAACCATTCGCGTATTGCTCGATTTCATCCGGGCCGACAAAGGGACGGCGCAGATCTTCGGCCTTGATATTCGCAAACGCAGTGCCGACATCCGCCGCCGCGTCGGTTTTTTGCCGGGCGAACTGAATTTATATGAAAACCTGACTGGCCGTGATTTATTGCTTTACTTCTGTAATCTGCGGGGCCATGGCGACTGGTCATATATTGAAGAACTGGCTTCCCGTTTCCAATGCCATCTTTCCCAGCCCATCCATTCCCTTTCTCAGGGGAACAAGAGAAAAATCGGCTTGATCCAGGCGTTCATGCATAAACCAGACCTGATTATCCTTGACGAACCAACCAATGGTTTGGATCCGATCATGCAGCATGAATTTTACCGGCTGATCGGCGAAACCAGGGCTTTGGGACAAACCATATTTTTATCGTCGCACAACTTGCCCGAAGTGGAACGGGTTTGCGACCGGGTGGCCATCATCCGCGCTGGCTGCATGGTGGCCACGGAAAATGTTTCGGCTCTCAAAGCCAGGACCATGCGCAACGTGGAGATTCATTTTGGCGAAGATATCGAACTGAACGCTTTTTCAGCCATGGATAACCTGCGCATCCTCAACCTGGATAGGCGTTGGCTGAAATGTCAAATGAAAGGTGAGATGGATCGCTTCATGAAAATAGCGGCAAAATTCAAAATTATCGATTTCATCAGCCGCGAACCAGACCTGGAAGAAATTTTTCTGGCTTATTATGGGGATGAAAACCATGCTCAGTAACCTTTTCGGCAAAACTCTGCGTGATCAAAGGTGGTCGCTTCTGGGCTGGTCCATCGGGCTGGCGGCGCTTTCATTTTATTTGCTCTATGTGTATCCCTTCATGAACCGCGCCGGGGAATTGATGAAAGTGTTGGACAACCTGCCTCCAGTCATCAAAAATCTGATCGGCAAAAACAATTTTATGGCCACGCCGGAGGGTTTTTTAAATCTGCAGCCGTTTTCCATTCTGGCGCCGCTGCTTTTTATTATTTTTGCCGTCGCCAAAGGCAGCGATGCCACGGCCGGAGAAGAGGAAAGGGGCACTCTCGATCTTTTGCTGGCCAATCCACTGCAACGTTGGCAGGTAGTTATGGAGAAATTTCTGGCGCAAGCTTTAGCCCTTTTTATTCTGGGGCTTGTCTTCTGGATAGGCCTGGCCGCTGGGACTTGGCTTTTTTCCATTGTTGTCAACTGGTGGCGTCTGGTGGAAGTGATTTTTAGTTGTTTTTTATTGGGATTGATTTTTCTCACTCTGTCCCTGGCAATCGGTTGCTTGAGCGGGAATAAAAAATTCAGCGTGGGCATCAGCAGCGGTTTTGCTGTAGTCACTTATTTAATTAATGCCTACGCCCCGATGGTGGAAGTTCTGCGGCCCTATCGAATATTTTCCCCCTTCTATTATTATAATGGCAATACCGTGCTGATCAATGGCTTGAACTTTTCCCATGTCCTGGTCATGACAGGTCTGGTGGTGATTTTTCTTGTTGCCGCCCTCTTTTTTTTCAACCGCCGCAACCTGTCTTCTTAGTAAATTCGGAGGCTTATTGTTTCTGCAGGGCGATGGCCAGGGCGAATTTTTCCTGCCTGGGAACAGCGACTTCTTTTTTGTAGGCGCTGAATCCGGGCTTGAACGCTTCGATAACGTATTTTCCCGGTTTGAGCCGCAGGTTTTCAATTTTACCCTTCTCCGGGGCCAGTCCCCAGAACTTGCCATCAATGTAAATGGCGGTTTCGGCCGGGGTGACGGTCAGAAGCACCGACGTCAGGAAACGTTCTTCTGTCGTGCTCGGTTTTTCGTTGGCCGGCGGGGTTGGCCGGGTTTCGGTTTTGGCCGCATAGGCTTCATCACCTTTTTGATCATGAATAACCTTGTCCGCAGGCTCAGAGGCAGTTTTTCCCGCGTGCTGTTCCAGATTGATTTTCAGAGTGATATTCCGGGAAGAATAGGAGCGCAGGTCGACGGCTTCTTCGCCATAGCCTTTCTTTTTGAAGGACAGTTCGTTTTGCCGCGAAGCCAGGCGCAGGGCCGACCCCGATGAGGAAAATTCATAAGCGGCTCCGATAAGCTTGCCGTTGAGTAGTACATCGGCATCATCGGGCACGATCTTCATAATGACATAAACGCCGTCATAATCATCCATCACATCGTAGGGAACATTGATGGTGCAGGCGGCGCCAAGGCTGATAAAAAACAAGACCGGTAATAAAAAGCTTATTTTTTTCATGTATATATTCTAGCATGATTCTTGCCAGCGAATCAAGAGTGCAATCGAGGCAGGCGGTGGGGATCATGAATTATTGGGAAAAATGCGCTTCGCTATTGCTTAGGCTGGGGGAAATGTGTTAAATTTCAATATCAATGAAAAAAATAGTGCTGTCATTTGCCTTTGTTTTTCTGTTTTTTGAGTCAAATTGGCTGCTGAAGGCTCAAAATGAAGGTGTTCCTCCGCAAATACGGGCCGACAATCAAATCATCCGCGAAGATTTCCTTAGAGCTTATGGTCACGTGGAAATTATCTGGCAGGATTACATTATTTATGCCGATGTTATCGAATTCAACCAAAAGAGCAATGAATTATTTGCCGAAGGCCGGGTCACCATGTCGACCAAGGATATGGTTCTCAGCGGGGAAAAACTGAAATTCAATCTAAAAACACACTCAGGCGAACTGGTCGATACCTACGGCCTGATGAGTCCTTTCGTCAGGTACGAGACAGACAAACTCACTCAGGTCGACCTGCAGACGCTGACTTTCAAGCGCCTGGATTTCTCGTCCTGTGCCCAAATTTCTCCGCGCTGGAAAATCACCGGCCGCCGGGGAAAAATCAAAAAAGAAAAATACATTGCAATGAAAGATGTCCTGTTTCGCATCAAGAATATCCCGGTTTTTTACCTGCCTTATCTGCGTTACCCGATCAAGAAAGATGGCCGTAGCACTGGCTTTCTATTACCTGCTTTCGGCAATTCTGCTTTGCGCGGTTTTAATGTCCAGCCTTCATTTTTTTGGGATATCCGGCCCAACATCGACATGACCCTGGGTTTGGATTATTATTCCAAACTGGGAACCGGGGTCAGTGATGAAGTGCGCTACCTTTTCAGAAAATTCAATGGCAGCGCCCGTTTTTACTATTTCAAATACCTGGAAGGCAATCAGGTGTACAATGCTTCCAAGGATGATTATTATTTGGAAGCCGACCATCAGCAAACCCTGCCGTTTCTCAATTCCAATCTGGTTTTGCAAGTCAAGCGCCAGAGCCGGCCCGACTTCCTGCGTTTGTTCGACAACAATTTCAACCGGGGGCTGTCCACCAATTCACTGTCTTCACTGTCCTGGACATCGTCTTTAGCCAACCTCAGCTTTTCAGCCAGTGCCTCGCGCACGGAGATTTTTTACACATTTCCCAACGCACCGCCCCCAAGCATCGTGGAAAATTTGCCGGACCTTTCATTAAGCCTTAACCAGCAAAAATTAGGCCCCATCCCGGGTTTTTTTTCATTGATAGCCCGATACCATGTAACCTTTCGCAGCGGTATCTCGTACGAAAATGAGCCGGCATATGTCAACGATTTCCGTTCCCAGCGCCTGACCATTGCCCCTTCCTATCAGCTTACATTGCTGAATTTGCCCTGGATGAACTTTTCCCTTAACTTGCAGTCCAAAAATTCTTTTTACCCAAAGAGCTTCGACCCGGAAAAGAAGCAAATCGTCGATGAACCGCTGTACATGAAATATCAGACGGTTAACGCCACCCTGCAGGGGCCTGTATTTCAACGGCTTTTCAAAGGCAAAAATCGGCAGTTCAAACACACGATCGAACCTGGATTCGAATTCAGGTATGCCACCAAGGTGGAAAACCAAGACCGCCTGATCAAGGTCGACATAATGGATTACCCTGGTTTTTCCTACGCCGGGTTTTCGCTTACTTCGCGCCTGTTGACAAAGGTTAACGGCGACAACGTTTCGCCTAGTGAATTGCTCACCTATACGATCGCCCAGGAATATTATTTTGACGCGGCCGAGGCCAATCAGTTCCGCAAAGTGAACGGTATTTATCCAAGTTTTTCCGAGTTGAGCAACAGCCTGGTTTTCAGGCCAAATGCCGATTTCAATCTGGATGCGACTCTGGTTTATAATTATTATATTCGCGATTTTTCGCAGCTGATATTGCGCGTTTCCTACAATCACCAAAATGCGCCGCTGACTGGTTCCATTGCTTTCTATTCTTCAAAAAATCCCTATCAAGAGGCCGCTTATATGTTCAACCGCAGCAGCCTGAGTGGCGACATTAAATTTGACATGCCGCAGTTTCCTTTTAAATTTAAAGTCGCGGCTGACTATGATTTTAGGGACAAGGCATTCAGGTATGGCCTCCTGAACGCCAGTTTCGATTACCAATGCATAATTTTCAGCGCCGAGGTCAAGCTTTTTTACCAAGTGATAGGCTCAGTTTACCAAGGCTCTCCTTTTGAATTCCGTTTCGGTTTTTCCCTGGGCAACCTGGGCATGGTCAGCGATTTTTTTGGAGGCAAATGATGAAGGTCAGGGGACAAACGGTTAAAAAATATTGGTCATCGAGGACACCGGTGCGGGCAAACTATGAATAGAATTTTAGTTACCGGCTGTTCGGGATTTTTGGCCTCGCACCTGCTGAAACTGCTGCAGCAGGATGGTAAAAGCAAGATTTTCGGTATCACCGAGGTGCCTGGATTCAGCTATCCGTATGTCGAAGTCAGCCAGGTGGATATTCGCCGCCGCGACGATATGGTTCATTTACTGGAAAATATCCGCCCCGATATTACTTTTCACCTGGCGGCAGTGACCAATGTCGGTTTCGCCTGGAAGAATCCTTATTTGACTTACGAAGTCAATTTTTTCGGCAGCTCGAATCTGCTGGAGGCCATCCTGGCGGTGGCTCCCCATTCACGGCTGGTTCTGATGAGTTCCGCCGAAGTCTATCGCAGCAACGGGAAAACTCCCATTAACGAGGGCAGTCCTACCCAAAGCCAGAATCCCTACGCCCTTTCCAAGCTGGTCATGGAAATGCTGGGCGACCTGTACTGGAAAACGCACGGCTTGAATGTCTGCAAACTCAGGGCTTTCAATTTCACCGGTCCGGGTCAGGACGTGAAATTCGTGGCTTCGGATTTTGCCAGCCAAATCGCCGCCATCGAAAAAGGAAAACAGGAAGCGGTGATCCGTGTCGGCAACCTGGCTGCCATCCGTGATTTTTCCGATGTCCGTGATATGGCCCGTTATGTGCAGGTGATCGGCCAGCGGGGCAAAGGTGGTGAAGTGTACAATTTGGGTTCGGGCCGGAGTTACTCAATTAATAAGATTCTTGATGTTTTGCTTTCCTTGGCCAAGAAAGCGATACGCGTCGAAGTGGACGCCGAAAAATTCAGACCGTTGGATAATCCGCAGATCAATAGCGATTGCTCGCGGATCAAGACCGAATTCGGCCTGCGACCGGAAATTGCCATGGAAAAAACATTGCTTGATCTGCTTAATTATTGGCGGGAGTTTTCGGGGTGAAGGTCCTGGTCATAAAAATCGCGGCCATCGGCGATTTTTTGATGGCCACGCCGGCGTTGCGGGCGCTGAAACTTCATGGCTCCGTCCACAGCGTTACTCTGCTGGCCGGTAATTCCATCGCCGCTGTGGTTCAGGGCAATCCCCATCTGGACAAGATTTATTACTTGGACGATGCCATGATTTTCAAAGGCAGTTTCTTGGCCAAGCTGGCGGAGGTGCTGAAGATATCCTGGCGTCTGCGCCGGGAGAAATTCGACCTGGGCTTTAATTTTCACCGCGACTGGCGCTTCAACATCATCCTATTTTTAGCGGGCTGCAAAAAGAGGATCGGCTTTGTCAGCGGCCGTAAATCATGGCTCTTGAGCGAAGGGGTCGCCATTACAGGCATCAAACACCATATTTTTCATTACTGCGATCTTCTAAAAGGGCTGGGCATTTTCTGTTTGGACTTCAAGATGGAGTTTCCCCTGACGGAAGTTGTGCTGAATGCCGCGGCTGCTAAATTTCTCCAGCCTGAAAAATTGATCGATTATGTTGTTCTGGCTCCGGGTGGGGCCGCCAACGTTAAAGAGGAGATGGACAGCCGGCGCTGGGGCGCTGAAAATTACGCCGCCTTGGCCGGGTTGCTGATCGGCGCCGGCCGGCGGGTGGTGCTGTTGGGCAGCGGCGGCGATCAGAAAATCGCCAGTTTGATCAAGGCAGCGCAGCCTGAGGTGATTGATTTCTGCTCCCAGACCAATCTGGCCGAAGCCGCCGCGCTGCTGAAAAAATCCCGACTGGTAGTTTGCAACGATTCGGGTTTGATGCACCTGGCCGCTGCCGTCGGGGCGCCGATCATCGCCATTTTTGGTCCCACCCATCCCGAAGAAAAAAAACCGCTTTCGGCCGGAAACATCGCGGTCTGGAAAGGGGAGGAACTGGCGTGTTCCCCCTGTTATCACGATGGCAGATTTCCAGAATGCGAGCACCGCAATTGCCTGAAAAAAATATCATCACAGGAGATCTTCGAACTGACCAAGAAATTCTGAGCTGATTTTCAGCCTTTGATAAGAACCGAATCTTTCATCGAAATCAGGATCCCCCCGGCTACGCCACCCCCCTTATCAAGGGGGGTTGGGGGGATCTTTGGTGTGGGTTCGTGATGATTATATTTTAAACAGTTTCCCCGTGGCCTGAGCGTAGATTTGTCCTGTGGCATCGCAAAGCCTGCTTTCGGCGGTGATGATTCTGCCGCGCGCCTCCAGCATTTTTCCGTGCACCTGGTAGGTTGTCTTGGTAAAAGCCGGTTTTTTGTATTTGACGTTTATTTCGGCAGTGACGCATTTGATACCGGCGGCGGCTGCAGCCTTGATCATGATTTCGTCCAGAACCGTGGCCAACAAACCGCCGTGAACAGTGTTCTCCCAGCCCTGTAGATGGGGCGGGAAGACAACTGAGGCTTCGACTTCCTTGCTCTGCGGATTTTCGCAGAATTCGATTTTGAGCCCAGCCAGGTTCTTTTTGCCGCAGACAAAGCAATTCTGATCGTCATAAAAATCTTTCATGTTCTTTTTATACACCAAAAACGCGTCCTTTACAAAATCAACCGAGTTCTATACAATGTTTTTTTAAATCAATGGCGAGGTGAAAAAATGGCGGAAAGGATGATCAAACAATTCATGGAAATGGTAGAAATTGACAGCGAATCGGGAAATGAAGCTAAATTCATTGATTATCTTCTGGTGGAATTTAAAAAATTGGGCGCCGACGCCCGCAAGGATGCCTACGGCAACCTGGTGGCCAAGTTTCCGGCCAAAAACAGCACCAACAAAGAGCCGATCCTCCTTTCCTGCCACGCCGACACGGTCATGCCAGGGAAAGGAATCAAACCGAAAATTGAAAACGGTGTGATCAGCTCCTCAGGCGACACTATCCTGGGTGCCGATGATAAAGCCGGCATTGCCGAAATGCTCGAAGCTCTGCGCCTGGCCAAGGTGCGGCCGCCGGTTGAGGTGGCCATCAGCCGCCAGGAAGAAGTGGGCCTGCTGGGGATAAAGAACCTGGATTTCAGCCTGCTGAGCGCCAAACGCGGTTTTCTGCTGGACAATGACACCCTCGATACCATCGTCATCGGCGGACCATCCTATTTCGCCATTGACGTCGATGTCAAGGGGCGTTCGGCCCATGCCGGCATGGAGCCGGAAAAAGGCATCAACGCCATCCTGGCCGCGGCCAAGGCCATTACCGCCCTGCGCTTGGGGCGCCTGGACCATGAAACCACAGCCAACGTGGGCGTGATCAAGGGCGGCCTGATCCGCAACGGGGTTCCTGATGCGGCCAGTTTCCTGGCTGAGTGCCGCAGCCTGCAACATGACAAAGCCCAGGCCCTGGCGGACGAGATGGAACGGATCATCAAGCGGGAAGTGACTGCGGCTGGTGCCAGTGTGATTATTAAAATCGACAACCTCTGTAAAGCGGTACAGATCGCCCCAGACGCCTGGACCGTGATCACCGCACAGAAAGCCCTGGAAACAGTCGACATCAAAGCCAAAACCACATTTATCACCGGTTATACCGACGCCTCTATTTACAACAACCAGGGCATTGAAATGGCGGTCGTCGGCATCGGAGCCCGTGACGAACATTCCAAAACAGAACACATCCATGTCGCGGACATGGAAAAGGCCCTGGCCATGCTGATCGAAATATTAAGACTTTCGGCCGCTTGAGGCTCGGCAATAAATTTCTCCATTTTTAGGCATTGACAGGATGGGGGAAATCCGCTACTATCAATGGTATGCTGGATTTTAAAAATCACAAAAAAGTGGCTATCCTGTTTTCAGGCGGGCCGGCGCCGTCGGCCAACGCCGTCATCTCCTCGGTAGCCTTGAATTTTATCAACGCCAAAGTTCCGATCATTGGTTTCTTTTTCGGCTTTGAATTCCTGGAAAATTACGACCACAAAAACCGCTATTGCTTGGCCCCCAACGTCCATTACCAGGCGCTGGATGCCAACATTTCCACCATTCGCAACCGGCGCGGGGTATTTTTAAAAACCTCGCGGGCCAATCCGGGCCGGCTTATCAAGTCCCCTGAGGATTTGCAGGATTCCGAAAAATCCAAGAAGCTGCAAAACATTCTTCAGGCCCTCGACAGTTTGGACATCGGTTGCCTGATCACTATCGGTGGCGATGACACGCTGAAAACAGCCAATTTCCTGGCCCGTCTCGGCTTGCCTGTGATCCACATCCCCAAGACCATTGACAACGATTACTTTGGCATCGCCTGGACCTTCGGCTACTGGAGCAGCGTCCAGGCCAGCCAAGAGGCGCTGCTCAACCTGAAGGCCGATGCCGAGAGCACCAGTTCCTATTTCATCGTGGAATTGATGGGCCGCAAGGCCGGCTGGCTGACCTATGCCGCCGGCATCGCCGGCGAAGCGGTGCAGATGATCTCTACCGAGGATATCGAAGCGGATGTGCTGCATATCGACAAACTGGCCGCAAAGATCGTGGACACCATCCTCTGGCGCGAAAAGAACGACAAGTATTATGGCGTGATCTGCGTGTCCGAAGGGCTTGCCGACAAGTTGCCCGAGAAATACCGGCCGACCGAAAAGGACCGCCACGGCAACATCATTTTGGGGACGGCTGAAGTGGGCCGGGTCCTGCGCGACGCCGCCGAAAAGGCTTACCAAGCCCGGAGCGGACGCAAGAAAAAGATCATTTACAAGCAAATCGGTTATGAAACCCGCAACGCCCTGCCCATCAGTTTTGACGTGGTATTGGCCAGCATGCTCGGTTACGGGGCCTACAAGTTGTACAAAAACCGGCAGTTCAGCTCCATGGTTTCGGTTTCAGATAATTTTCAGATTGTTGCCGTGCCTTTCCAGGAGCTGGTCGACCCCCAAACCCTGCGCACCCGGGTGCGCAATGTGCCGCGCGGCAGCGATTTCTTTGATTTAAAAGAAGCCTTGTCCTATAAACTTATCGAATAATCAACACTTCTCTGCAAATTTTTACTTGTAGCGGATCCAGCGAAGAATTTCTTTCAACGACGGTTTTTTGCCATACATCAGTATGCCGACGCGAAAAATTTTGGCTCCCAGCCAGGCCAGGAAAGAAATGAAAACCAGGCTCATGAAAATGGACGACAAAATCTGCAGCAGGGGGGGCGGAGAAACGGTGATGCGCATAAACATCAGGGTTGGGGTGAACAGGGGAATGAATGAGGAGATCACCGCCACCGAAGAATTGGGACTCTGGGTGACCATAATGCCCATGACGAAGGGAATGATCAGCAGGTAAGAGATGGGGGCGGCAAACTGCTGGGCTTCCTGGTCGGTGTTGACCGCGGCCCCGACAATGGAAAAGAGGATGGCGTACATGAAAAACCCCAGCAGGAAAAAAATGATGAAATACAAGCCGATTTCCAGGGTTAAAAAATTCAGGATGCCGCTGTCCAGGCCCATGGAAAACTTCCCCACCAGGGCCATGCCGAACAAAAACCAGATTGCTACCTGAGTAAGACCGGCCAGACCGATGCCGATGATCTTGCCGTAAAAAATGTGCTGGGTGTCGGTGGATGAAATCAGGATTTCAATGATGCGGCTGTTTTTTTCCTCCAGCACGCCGCGCATGATCAGCTGCCCGTAGCCCATCAGGATTGAAAACAGGATGGCCAGCATGAACAAGGACATCATGTACTCGATACCAGCGCTGGATTTGGCTGTGCCTTCCTTTTTCACCTTGATGGTTTCAAATTCGATGTTGCGGGTGGCTTCGTTGACGATTTCGGGATTGATCTGTTTTTCGATCAGTATTTGCCGGGAAACAACGGTGCGGATGGTGGCTTGGATATACTTGTTGGTTTCAAAATCCGATATGTTCCCCGAATAATAAAACAATTTTCTGTCCTTTTTGATGCTTTGCGGGATCAAAAGAAAACCGTCGATTTTCTTGTCGCGGATGGCCTGGATATTCTGCTTGAGCAGTTCTTCGGCCGCCAAACCGGCGGTGGCAATTTTTTTGAATTTCAGCTTGCTGCCTTCAGCCCGGGTATTTTTGTCAACGTAATCGCGGTTGAAATCGGCTTTCCGCCCTCCGGGAGCGGTTTTTGCAGTGGAGGGTGTTTTTTCGCTTTGCAGCAGTTTTTCGTAGATAAAGCCCGAATAATCGGCTACCTGGATGATTTTTTCGCCTTTGCCCATTTTCATCAGCATGACCGGCAGAAACATGAAGGCGGCCATGAGCAGCGGGGTCAGGATGGTGGAGATGATGAACGATTTTTTCTTGACGATTTCCCGGTACTCTTTTTTTATGATGGCGATGAGTTTCATGCCGCTACTCCTTCGTTGACTTTGCGGATGAAAATATGCTGCAGGGAGGGTTCGGTCAGTTGAAAGGCGTTGAGCGAGACGCGGGCACTTAATTCCTTGAGCAGGCGGTTTTTATCGGCCAGGTCGATGAGTTCGATTTCCATCTCCCGGCCATAGTCTTTGTAGCCCTTGACGTAATCCAGGCCGGACATAAAGGCGCCGTCGCCTTCGTATTCGATGCGGATGAATTTCTTGCCGTACTGGGCTTTGAGTTCCGTGAGTTTTCCGTCTAAAACCTTGCGCCCCTGGTTGATCATGACCACCGAATCGACGATTTTTTCGGCGTATTCCATCAGGTGAGTGGAAAGAATAATGGCAACCCCTTCCTTTTTCTTTTCCAGCAGGATGCGGGTGACCAGTTCGATATTGAGCGGATCAAGGCCTGAAAAAGGTTCGTCCAAAATCAGCAGTTCCGGTTCATGCAGGATGGTGGCGATAATCTGCAATTTCTGGGCCATGCCCTTGGAAAGTTCCTCGACTTTTTTCTGCTCGTATTGATCCAGATCAAATTGCTGCAGCAGCCGGCGGCTGCGTTCACGGATCATATTTGCTTTCAAACCCTTCAATTCGCCTAAAAACACCAGGACGTCCATAATCTTCATCTTACGGTAAAGGCCCCTTTCTTCCGGCAGGTAGCCGATATTGTCTTTCATTTTATCCGAAAATGGGCGGCCCATGATTTCGATGGATCCCTGGTCCGGGGCGATGATATTCATGATCATGCGGATGGTCGTGGTTTTCCCGGCCCCGTTAGGGCCCAGCAGTCCCAGGATTTCTCCTTTTCGGGCTGTGAAAGAAATCTGATCAACGGCCCTTTTGCCGTCGAAATCCTTGACCAGACCGTTCAGTGACAATGCCTGTTCATTCATGACATCTCCTTGGCAATATTTTTTCGTTATTGTTTTATACGGTTGACGAATTTTTAAGTTCCATTTGTTTTATCCCGCCAGCAGGCTGAGGGAGCTTTTTTTTATTTGCTGTAAACCGGCCGTAATGATTTTTTCCGCCGGAGCATGCAATTCGAGAACGCCGCGATAAGTCCCCCGCAGCGGCTGGCGCGAAATCAGGTAAATCTTCTTGATTTGCAATTCGATTTTATATTTTTTGTACAGGTCGCGCATGGTACTTGCCAGCGAACGCAAGGTGTTGCTTCTTATCTCCAACTGGTAGACATTGGCAAAAGGCGGCAGCATGAACCATTGCCTGTATTTCAATTCCCGTTCGAAAAATTTATCCTCGTCCAGGAGAAACTGCAGCGCGTAATGAAAATGAAAAACCGAGAAGACGTGCAGATCGCCTCCGGGAACCAGAGTTTCCATGATTTCAGCGGCGGTGGCATAGATCATTTCCGCGGAATTGAATTCGTCCATGCTGAAAAATGATTCGGGCTTGATATAGATAACGGCAGCGAATATTTCCTTAAAAAACGGATTAAGGGCGGCCGGGGTGGCAATGACAATAGAGCTGGCCTGAACGGCTGGTATAATCTGCTCCATATCTTTCAGGCTGGCCGCGCTAAGGGTCAAAACTGATTTTTCACTGACGGTGCGTTCAATAGTCCGGGCCAGAGATTCCAAGCTGATGTCATGGAGCAGGGTGAGATTTTTTTGGCAGCGCGGGCAGGCTGTCAAATGTTCCTGCCGGAAACTGCAGCGGCGACAGGCGGCCTGTTGCGGTTCATCTACCTGCAAGATACCCCCGCAACTGGGGCAGGCCACGATTTTTCCGCACTTGGCGCAAAACAGGTTTCGCGCCGGTTGGATCTTATTGACCAGAACCAGGGTTTTCTTTTTTTGCAAAAAATTCTGATTGATCAATTCAATAAGGGCGGCGGGTATGCCCCGGTCTTTGCCTTTCAAAATATGAATCTGGAACGATAACCCGCGGTCATGGCGCCGGTCGGTAATAGCGAGATTTTCCCGCTGCCGGTAGGTGGCGCAGGAATGGGCTGCCGCGCCCTGCAAAAGGGGAATGCGGCCGGCCTGGGCCCGGATTCCGGCCAGGTGATCGGTTTTGTACGGAGAGTGGAATGTGCGCTGATAAAGCGGCGAAGTTGCCCGGTCGACGATCAGCAGCCCCAGATTGGTCAATGGCAGTAAAACTGCCGACAAGCCGCCACAAACCATACCTTTTTTACCTTGCTGGTATTGCGCCCAGATATTTTCTCTGGCCGCCGGCCGGGTTTCCGAATTGTAGATGTCCAGTTCCGGCCAAATAGTTTTCCAGTAGCGGGCGCTGGCGTTATCGGGAACCAGCAGCAGGACGCTTTGGCCGCTGGCCAGGACCGCCTGGCTGATTTCCTGATAATCACGGCCGCGACCGGAATCCAGGATCAGGCGGTTTGGCGAAGTTGCGCTGGAAGCGGCGTCTATAAGGACAGCAGCCGGAGAAACGCTCCTCTCCTTGAAAAAAAAACGCAGCGTTTCCGTCGCGGCCATCTTTTGCAATTGACCCAGACTATAATCGGTGATTTTTTTAACTTGGCCGTCCAGCTCCAGGCAAAGTTTTTTCAAGTTCCTTTTGCCAGCAGGCAGGGCGTGATCCAGCACAACGCCTACCGAGGCAAAATAAGCGACGGCACTTTGGCGGGCGAATTCCAGGAACGCTTCGTCAGGACAGAATGGGTCATCGATGACACCGATTATATTTTTCAATCTGCCTTTGTATGGAGAATCCAGGTTGAGTACCCAGCCCGATACAATTCTATTACCCAGCGGTACCAGCACCCGCATGCCGACTTTTAATCCGGCCCCGGCGGCGGCACTGGTTTGATAAGTCAGAGGTTCAAAAATATTATAGGAAAGCGAAACGCTGATTTTCAATGGCGTTGCTTGGCGATAATGGTCAGAACTTTCTGCATGTCTTCCCACACTTCCCGTTTGGCTTGGGAAATTTCTTCTTTTTCTTTTTTATGCAGGATATAGGAGGGGTGGTAGGTGGGAATCAGGGGGATATGATTGAAACTGAGCAACTGACCACGGATGCGGCCCATACTGTGGTTGGTTCCCAGGAGGTTGTTCAGGGCGACTTTGCCCAGGCAGACGATGATTTGGGGGCTGAGCAGTTCTATTTGGCGGCGTAAATATGGTAGGCAGGCTGCGGCTTCTTCTTTCGAAGGTTCACGGTTATTGGGCGGCCGGCATTTCACTACATTACTGATGAATACGTCTTCGCGGTGGTAACCCATTTTTTGGATGATTTTGTCCAGCAGCTGCCCGGCATTGCCGATAAAAGGGCGGCCGAATTGGTCTTCGGTTTGACCAGGTCCTTCACCAATGAAAATGATATCGGGGTGGTCGGAGCCTTCGCCAATGACGTAGTGGGTTTTGCTTTCATGAAGCCGGCATTGCCGGCATTGCAGGATGGAGCGGTTCAACTCGGCCAGGTCGGCGTGCGGGTTGCTTCCAGGCAAATGCAGGAACTCCGCGCCCATTTCTTCGTAAAATCGCAATATTTCTTTTAACTCGTTCATTGGAACTGCGTATAAGTCTCAGGCATGTCCGGTCAGGTCGAGGATTTCATCCCAAATGTGCGCGGCGACATGAGCCTTGTTCATTTTTTCTAATTTTTTGATCCCATCGGGACGCAACAGATACACCTGGTTTTCTTCGCTGCCGAAGGCCGGATTGTTTTGCGAAATTTCATTTAAAACCAAAAGATCGAGGTTTTTTTCCAATAACTTTTTCTGGGCGTTAATAAAAATATCTTCGGTTTCGGCGGCAAAACCGACCAGGAGTTGATTTTTTCGCTTGCGTTGGCCCAACTGGAGGAGAATATCCGGAGTTTTGACCAGTTCCAGGATGATTCTTTCACTGTTTTTTTTCAACTTGTCCTGGTAATATTTCAAACTGCGGTAGTCACTGATTGCCGCCGCCATGATGACCACATCGGCCTGGCGGAAATGCTTGTCGATGGCGTCATGCATTTCCTGCGCTGTTTCCACTTGGATCAAGTCCACTCCAGAGGGCAGGAAAAAAGTGGGGCCGGTGATAAAGACAATCGGACCGATTTCTCTGGCCTTGGCCTCCATGGCCAGATGATAGCCGGTTTTCCCCGAGGAGCGGTTGGAAATGAAACGTACAGGGTCGATTGGCTCCTGGGTGGGTCCGGAAGTGATGATTATTTTTTTAAACACCGGCAATATCAAGGCAGTGGCGGTAAATGGCTTCGGGAGCCGGCAGTCTTCCTTTGCCAATTTCGTTGTTAGCCAGCAAACCTTCGGCGGGCTCGATGATTTCAATGCCCCGGCTTTGCAAGCGGGCGAGATTTTCTCTCACTGCAGGGTTTTCCAGCATGTGGGAATTCATGGCCGGAGCCAGCACCACCCGTTTGAAAAAAGCGCAGAACAAGGTGGACAGAAGATCGTCAGCGATGCCGTTGGCCATTTTGCCGATGATGTTGGCCGTGGCCGGCGCCACCAGCAGCAGGTCATTTTCCTTGCTCAAATTGATGTGCAGCAGCGGGTCTTGCTTTTCTGCAAACAGTTCATGAAATACTTTTCCCGGCGCGAAGGTTGCAAAAGTCAGCGGCGCTATGATTTGCGTCGCCGCCCAGGTCATAACTACTGTGACCGCGTGATCGTTTTTTTGAAACAAGCGCATAATATCAACGGCTTTGTAAGCGCCGATTGAGCCACTAACACCCAAGATGAGTTTCATATTCGACCTCGGATAAGTTTTTTGATTTTATCTTCGTTGCGGGCCATTTGCCGGCAAAAAGCGACATACAGACAGCTCAGATCGGAGAATGCATTTTCCAGGTCATGGTTGACGATCAAATATTCGTATAATCCATATTCATTCAATTCGTTCAGCGCCGTTTGCAGTCTTTGTTGCGTTTCTTTGTTCCATTTCATCTCGCGTTTGCGCAAACGTTTTTTCAATTCAGCCAGCGAGGGTGGAATCACGAAAATGGCCATGGCCTCAGGGAATTGGCGTTTGATGTTGCGCGCCCCCTGGGAGTCGATATCCAGGACCAACGTCCGGCCCTTGCCAGACTTGGCTCGGACCTCTTTACAACTGGTGCCGTAGTAGTGGCCGTGCACTTCGGCCCATTCGATGAATTGACCGCCGCCGAGCATTTTTTGAAATTCGCGCTCGGAAATGAAATGGTAATCCTTTCCGGGAACTTCATTTTTTCGCATTGGCCGGGTGGTGTACGAAACCGAGAAACGCAATTCTGGAAAAGCGGCGAGCAATCTGTGAATCAATGTTGATTTCCCGCAACCTGATGGACCCGAGATGACGATGATGTTGTGCATATGCGGAGCTTTATTCGATATTTTGCACCTGCTGCCTGATTTTTTCTATTTCGCGGCGGATAATGAGAATATGCTGATGAATATCCAGGCAGTTGGTCTTGGCGGCAATGGTATGGGTTTCGCGCTGTATTTCCTGGGACAGGAAATCGGCTTCCCGGCCGACGGTAGCGCATTTTTTATCTTTCAGAAGATTTTTCAGCCTTTGGCTGTGGGTTTTCAAGCGGTTGATCTCCTCGGCGATTGAGGTTTTTTCGGCGCTGATGGCGGCTTCCTGGGCGATTCTTTTTTCGTCAATATTCAAACCCTTGACGTACTTGGTGATTTTTTTCTGGTAATTGAGGAACATATCTTTTTCAAAATCTTTTTCTTTGCCGCCGATGATTTTAATGTGGTTTTCAATCAAGACGATGCTGTCCAGCAGGTCTTTGCCGATGAACATGCCTTCCTGAGCACGGCTTGCCAAAAAATCTCCAAATACCTTGGTGATCGATTTTTTGATATCGGCCTGATCCTTCTGACTGAGGCGGTCCAGGTTGTAATCCAGGTGAAAAATCATGGGCAGCTTGAGCAGTGCGTCCAGCGACAGGTTCAGACTCTGGCCGAATTTATCCTTCAAAGGCTTGATTTTGCTTATGATTTCTTCGAGCAGGGCGCTGTTTAATTGGATGTTCCAGTTTTTTTGATTATTTTGAAACAGGTCAAAGACGATTTCAATTTTGCCGCGTTGAAGTTTTTCCTTGAGTATTTCCTTGATGATTTTTTCGCTTACCGCGGAGATGCCGTTACCCTTGAAATAGATTTCCAGGTAGCGGTTGTTATAGGATTTAAAAGAGATAAACAGCGAAAAGTCCTTGAAGTCAAATCTCCCTTGCGCAAATCCGGTCATGCTTTTCATGGATCACATTATAATATTCATTTCCGGAAATTGCAAATTGTACAGTGAGTAATAAAGCCCTCTTTTTTTAAGCAGTTCGCGGTGGTTCCCGGTCTCCTTGATCTCGCCGCTTTCAATCACCAGGATGCGGTCGGCTTCGATGATGGTGCTCAAGCGGTGGGCGATAATAAAAGTGGTCCGGTTTTTCATCACTTCGGCCATGGCTTCCTGGATCAGCCTTTCTGACTCCGAGTCCAGCGATGAAGTGGCTTCGTCAAAAATGAGAATTTGCGGTTTTTTCAATACCGCCCTGGCGATGGAAATACGCTGTCTCTGGCCGTTGGATAAGAATATGCCGCGTTCTCCGACAACTGTATCATATTGCAGTGGCAGTTCGGCGATGAAGTCGGCGGCGCGGGCGACGATGGCGGCATTTTGAATGTCGCTGGCGCTGAACTTTTTGCGGCCGTAAGCGATGTTATTCTGGATGGTGTCGTTGAAAAGGAAAACGTCCTGGGTGACCATTCCGATCTGTTCGCGCAGCGATTTCAGGGTAATGGAGCGGATGTCCCGGCCGTCGATGAAAATTTCGCCGGCCTGCTGTTCATAGAAGCGCAGCAGGATGTTCATGATAGTTGTTTTGCCGGACCCGCTGGCTCCGACCAGAGCCACCAGTTCATTAGGTTTGGCCGTAAAAGAAATATTTTTCAATACAGGCACGTCCGGTCGATATGAGAATGAGACATTTTTAAATTCTACTTCACCGCGGATACTCTTGATTTCCAGAGCCGACGCCCTGTCATGGATAGGATTTTCGGTGTTAATGATCTGCTTGACCCGTTCGTAGCCGGCTTTGCCCTGCTGGTAATCGTTGTGGGCCATGGAAAGTCTTTTGATCGGGTTGTACATCATGAATAGGGCGGCCAGGAAAGAAATAAATTGGCCTGGCGAAAGTGTATTCATGGAAATGCGATGCATGCCGATGGTGAAAAGACCGGCAGCCACCAGCCCGCCGATGATATCCATGATCGGCGACGCGAGCGAATAAGCCATGGCGATTTTGGCATTGATGCGGAAATGCTTGTGGTTGAGCTGGCGGAACTTGTTGATTTCAAATTCCTCCATGTTGTAGGCTTTAACGATTTTATTGCCCATGGCCGATTCACTCATGAAATTGGCCAGTTCGCCGATGGTTTCCTGGGACTGAACGCCGCGTTTTTTTACTTTGCGGCCCAAATAGATCAAGGGAACTGCGGCAATGGGAATCAGGATCAGTGAAATGGAAGCCATTGCCCAATCCTGGTAGAAAATCACGGTTAGCAGGAAGACCAGGGTCAGGCTTTCCCTGATATATACGGCAAGAGTTTCGGCCACGGCCAATTTGATTTTTTCGATATCGTTGGAGATACGTGAGACCAGGTCTCCGGTTTTGGATTTGCTTAAGAATTCAATCGATTGATAGATCAGGTTGCGGTACAGCTTGTCGCGGATGTTGCGTACTACTTTCAATCCCAGTGTTTTCATCATATAGAGGGAAAAAAAAGAGAAAATAGCCTGGCCGAGAAAAGACAGGAACAGGAGCAGGGGCAGGACCTGAGTCATTTTATTTTCTTTGACCCTTAGGGTATGCATGATCAGGTTGCGGATGATTTTGCTTTTTGCCGAAAGCTGGCCGCCGCCCTGGATGAACAACTCATCGATGACCGGCTGGATGATCACCGCAAAAAAAGCTGTGAACACGGCCACCATGGCCATGAAAAACAAGGCCAGGATGAATCTTTTTAAGAAGGGCTTGAAATGACTGTACAGTGAGTTTTCTTCAGCCATGAACAGTGCTCAGGCTTCGGGTTTGCTAACCCCAGGAGCTTCGGCTTGCTTGGCGAAGTTGGCTGGTTCAATACTTTTGTGTTTCCTGGAAAAAATTAAGAAAAAAAGCGGCGACAACATGTAGGAGAAGGTCAGGATGGGAATGGTTATGTCGGGGAAGATGACCAGACTGGCGATGATCATGGCCATCAGGAAAAGTGCCTTCAGGCTATTTTTTAGAACAATTTTTTTTATGGTCTTATACTTGATATTGGATATCATCAGCAGTGAAATCAGGATGATGTAAAGTGAAAAGAGCAGGATACCTATTTTAGTCTGCGGATGTGTTTCACCGAAAATCAACACGATGGAACAGATGGCCATGGCGGCGGTCGGAATAGGCACTCCGATAAAGATATTGGCAGGAAAAGCCTTGGCCTCCTTGAAGACGTTATAACGGGCCAAACGGATCAATCCGGCGCTTAAAAACACAAAACTGACAATGCTGCCGATCCTGGTATATCCGGATTGGAAGCCCCACTGGTATGCCAATATGGATGTAACCAGGCCGAAAGTGATGGCATCCACCAAGGAATCGAGCTGTACACCGAAATTGGATTCGGTTTTGGTCAGGCGGGCGATGGTGCCGTCGAAGCCGTCCATGATCACGCTGGCAGTTATATAATAAATCGCCGTTTTGAAATTTCTCTTGCTCCCGATAACGTAAAGCAGGGCTTGAAAGCCAAGGAAAAGGTTAAGCATGGTAAATACAGAAGGCAGGAAAGAAATACGGGTCAAAGTGGAAATGTTGACTTTTTTTATTCTTCGTTTTTTCATTTTCAGTTCAACTTTTGCTTGAACTCGTAAATATGCTTTTGCATGGCGTCTTTCAACTTGAGTTTTTTCTTTTTAATGTTTTTTTCTTCGATTCGTTCTTCATCGTTTTTGAATTTTTTTCGCATATGAAGTTGCAATTTTTCTTCAAGTTCCTGGTGTTCTAAGAATAGTTTTTTGAATGCACCATTCTTTTCAATTAGAATCTCTTTTATTTTATGATCCTCCATCCCTGATTCCTTATAACTTGGATTCTTTGTGATTGCGGCAATATTTTAAATAAGCCTGCAGGTTTTTGTCTTTGCCCATAATTGACATAGTGGTAACGATTGATTCGTAAAAATCCTCATCCAGGACATTGGTAACGATGTAATCAAGTCCTTTGGCGATGGCCAGGGCAACGAAATAGGAGGCGAGCATCTGGCGCTTGGGCAGGCCTTCAGAAAGCTGTGAAACGTTGGCCATGGTTTTGACCTGAGGAAAATCCAGTTTGAATAATTCCAACTTGTCCAGGAAGACTTTTCCGTTGTTAAAATCTTCCTCCAGAGGCTGGACCAGCGGATCTAAGAGAATATCCTGCCTTTTCATGCCCAAGTCCAGCAGGTAATCTATGTATTTTTGGGCGATTAGCAGCGATTTCTCCGGTGTGGAGTGATGGCTGTTGCTTTTGTCCCTGATCAACGCAATAATTTTGGCATTTTTATCCTTGACCGTGTCAATTAAAAAATCTATTTTTTCGATATCGTATTCAACGGCCCCAATAATCATCGGATTTTTAGAAATCAGCAGGGCTTCTTTCAGTGCCTCGACATTTTCGCTGATGATCATCAGCTTGGCGCCCAATTTCTCCAGCATGGGAATAATCTTGCGCAGGAAAGGTGTTTCGTTGTGCAGCAGGGACAAGGCATTGACTTCGATATATTCGGCTCCCGATTCAATCTGGGAAATGGCTTCTTTTTTTATAAAATCGAAGTCCATTTTGTTCATACGGTCCAGAATTTTCTTATTGGCCGAATTAAGTTTATTTCCGACGATGGTAGTCATGGCTTACACATTGAAGAAATCTTTTAAAATGGCAATCACATCCAACCCTTCGCGCTCCTGGTTTTCTGCAGTTGAAGTGCCAGAGTGCGAAGTGGGAAACAGCGGGGTGTTACGGATTTCGATATTTTTCCGAAGTGCCATCGTGGTATCCACATGATTGGGTCCACCTCCAGTTAGGACAATGATTTTCAGGTTGACGGCGCCTTTCAGCATGGCGGACGTCAGTAGTGTTGTGCCGCTAACTACTACAGCATCAACGTTTTTTATCTCAGTTGCGAGTTTTTCCGGGATGAAATTTGTTTTTTCGATAATTTCAAACTCGGGGATTTCATTGAGTTTATCAATGATCCTGGTGCTCAAATCGTCGGTAATCAGGATTCTGATCATGGCCGTTTCTGTTTAGGCATTTTTAAAGCTGCAGATTGGCAGGACATATTGATTGACCTTGAGGTATTTATTAATGACATATTCAATTGCTTGGCTAATAAAACACCTTCCTTTTTATTATCCGTTATTAAGTTAGCAGATTTTTGCGCAATTGTCAACTTTTTCTGAAAAAAACCACGCTCCAATGGGGATTTGCCGCTTTTTTTTCAAAACTGATTTTTAAAGCAAAAGGTTTACTTGTTTTCCCTGGCGAATTTTTCCATGAATTGGGTCAAGGCCAAAACTCCATCCAGGCCCATGGCGTTGTAAATGGAAGCCCGGCAGCCGCCGACACTGCGATGGCCTTTCAGGCCAATGAATCCGGCTTTTTTGGCATCATTGATGAATTTTCCCTCAAGTTCCTCGCTGGGGAGGCGGAAGGTGACGTTCATCTTGGAACGGTCCTTGACATTGGCGGTTCCCTTGTAGTAGCCGTTGCTATGGTCGATCGTGTCGTAGATGGCCTTGGCCTTCTGCTCATTGATCTTTTCAATGCCCGCTAAACCGCCATTGCTCTCAATCCAATCCATGACCAGTTTAATTATGTAAATGGCAAAGCAGGGCGGGGTATTGTAGAGCGATTTTTCCTTGGCGTGAGTTTTGTAACTGAGCATGGTAGTCAGGCCGTCGGCGCAGGCCTCGACTAGGTCGTTGCGCATGATGACCAGAGTGACACCGGCCGGGCCGATGTTTTTCTGGGCCCCGGCATAAATCAAACCGAACTTGGAAACGTCGATGCGGCGGCTGAAGATGTCGGAGGACATATCGACAAAGAGCGGTATTTTGCCGGTGTCAGGGAATTTCGTCCATTGGATGCCACCGATCGTCTCGTTGGAGGTGACGTGCACGTATTGGGCGTCGGGAGAGAAGTTGAATTTGTCCGGGACATAGTTGAAGTTTTTGTCCTCTGAAGTGCCGGCGATGTTCACGGTGCCGAACAGCTTGGCTTCCTTGATGGCTTTTTTGGCCCATTCGCCGGTATGGACATAATCGGCTTTTTTACTTTTCAACAGATTCATGGGGATCATGCCGAATTGCAGGCTGGCGCCGCCCTGCAGGAACAGCACCGTATAGTTTTCCGGCACCCCGAGCAGGGAGCGGATCTTGGCTTCGGCGGTGGTGATCACTGCCTCAAAATCATTCGAACGGTGGCTGATCTCCATGATGGAAAGCCCGATGCCGTTGAAATCAAGCAGCTCTTCCTGCGCTTTTTTCATCACTTCCTGAGGCAGAATTGCCGGTCCGGCGTAGAAATTATACTTTTTAGCCATATTTAAAATCCTCCTTATTTTTATTGAATAAATTAAATTTTACTCCGCGCTGAAAAAAAAAGCAATATGTGCTGCGGCGTTTTTTACCGACAAGGATCGTTTAGCTATTCACTGCGAACTCCGATTGCAAAGAAAAAACCATTCGAGTATATTGAAAAAGAAGGAATTAGAGAAATTCGAAACTCTGGTTGAAGAGCGGAAGCGAGAGGCAAAATATGCTCGAAGTACAGGGGTTAAAAAAACGGTACGGCCAATTCTGGGCGTTGAAGGGCATTGATTTCACCATCAAGCCGGGAGAGATACTCGGTTATCTGGGGCCGAACGGATCAGGCAAATCGACCACGGTCAAAATTCTGACCGGGCTGTTATCAGCCAGTAAGGGCGAGATCCGCTACTGTGGGCGCGATGTGCGCAGCAATTTACCCTGGTTCCAGCGCCGGCTGGGATATGTGCCCGAACAAGCGGAACTCTACTCCCACATGAGCGCCTGGGAGTACCTGTTGCTGGTGGGCCGGCTGCGGCGGCTGCCCGAATCCGTGCTGAACAAAAAGGTCGGATCGCTTCTGGAACTGTTCCACCTGGGTGACTTTGCTTATCATGCCATATCTTCCTATTCCAAGGGCATGAAACAGAAAGTGCTGCTCATTGCCGCCCTGATCCATGACCCGGAAGTGTTGCTCCTGGATGAGCCCCTTTCCGGGCTGGATGCCTCGATGGTGATGATTTTCCGCCATTTGGTCCAAGCGTTGGCAGCGTGCGGTAAAATGATATTCTTCAGCTCGCACGGCATGGACGAGGTGGAGAAGATATGCTCGCGCGTGCTGATTCTCCATCAGGGTTCCATAGTCGCCCACGATTCGGTGAGCAACCTGCGCCAAATATTGGCCGCTCCAAGTTTGGAAGAAGTCTTCCGGCAGTTGGTGATCCGGGAAGACCCACAGACGGTGGCCAGAGCGATCGCTGACGTTGTGCGCGGAGGAGTATGATCCTCCGTTGCCAGAAGGGAAAAACGCGCGGGACCTTTGTCGTCCTCTGCCGTCATTTTTTTATCCGCTTTTTCCAAAATGATTCCATAGCCTTTCTCGATATGCAGTTGGAGAAGGTTGTCGTGACTGCTGTGATTCTCTCTGTGGCTGGAGCCTTGTTCTCCCTTTCGATTCTCTTTCCCAAATATCTGTTTACTCCCGATTCGCCAGCCTCGTGGTTTGAAAAATGCTACTTCTTGTCCTTTATTATTCTAGTGTTCGCCGTCATTTCAATTCTGCAATGGGATCATTTTTTCCTGGACCGACGCGATTTTCTTAATCTTGGACATCTTCCCATTTCCTTATTCCGCATTCTAGTGGCGAAAATTGCCGCCATTGGACTATTTATTGGGTTGTATTGTCTGAGTGTGGCCCTGGCTTCAGGATTAATTTTTACGGTGCTACTGACCTCCAAGCAGACTAGTATTCTATACAGTGTCCGCTACTTTTTCGCCCATTTCATTGTGGCATGGTTAGCTTGTTTGTTTGTCTTTTTTCTATGCGCTTTCATTCAGTCGCTGTTCATGATTATATTGCCGCGCAACTGGTTCAGACAAGCGGGTGTCTATCTGCAGTTCATCTGGATCTTCGCGGTAATGGTTCTCTTTGCTTGTATCGACCGGAGTTTGCAAGCGGCTTCTGGCTGGTTGGCTCAATCCGATCCGAGGTCTTTAGTTCTTCCTCCCCTTTGGTTCACTGGCCTGTACGAATTACTCATCGGTCGACATAATCCCTTCTATTTTCGCCTGGCCCTAGCAGGAATTGTAGTCCTGCTACTTCTGCTGCTCGTGTATATTTCAGTGGCAGCAATCGGTTACCGCCGCCATTTTCGCCGCCAGGATGAACAGGATGAATTGATCAGCCCTGAGAGTAAATTCATAGTCGCTCTGAAGCGGCTGTTTCTGCGTCATCCCCATGAGCGGGTGGTTTACGATTTTACTGTGGCCACCCTTAAACGCAGCTCCCTGCACCGGTTCAGGATAGGAGGTTTCCTGGCCGTTGGGACGGCACTGGCTTTACTCCTTTTTATCAAGGGCATTGCATTAGGATCCACAGCATTGGCGCTCGCTTTCAAAATCGCGCCGTTGCATCTGCTCTTCGCCTTTTCCCTGATCAGCCTGCGGGCGATTGTGGAAATTCCGGTGGAATTTGATGCCAACTGGATCTTTCGCAGCGCTGCCGATGAACGGCCGGCAGTCTACCGGTCTGGACTCATCAAGGCGGCCGCCGTGCGGGTAATGCTGCCAATCGCCATTATGGGTGGAATATTTCATTGGTTGGCGGGGGGGGCGCGTTTCGCTTTAATCCATACAGTTTTCGTGATCGCGCTGGCTTTTATTATTTTGGAAGCCGCTTTCCTGCGGTTCAGGAAGATTCCTTTCACATGTTCTTACCTGCCGGGGAAAGCTAAGATGAAAATCTTTGCTGGACCATATATTTTTGCTTTTCTGTTCTATTTGATTCTGGTGACCCTGATTGAGCAGTTTTGTCTTGTCAGACCTGTCGCAATGATAATGGGGATATTTCTACTGCTTGCTGTTGCGGGGATTCTGCATTGGGCCGGCCTGCGGAGAAAAGGTGAAGCGTTGCAATTTTTCGAGGAGCCTGATCCGGTCATGCTCTCTTTGGAGATCGATCATGATTAAACAACAGATATTCTTGGTGCAAAGGGCATTGTGAATGATCAGTTTATAGTCAGTGTGGTTTGGACCGATTTCCTCGACAGTAAAAGAAGTTTTCTGCCATGGGGTTGCAATTTGATTTTTATCGGGACTTTGCCTACAATGAAAGCCGGTCCGCCGCTGGAACCAAGAGCGCCGCGGCCCATCTTCGCACCTTGTCAAGGAGGTTACCATGAATTCTCATTCCCAAGAGACCCGGGATCTGATCGCCCAGTGGGCCTTTGACGCCCGCCCCATTCTCGGCCGTTTCCATCTCTGGCTCGAGAACGTCGAGGTCGTCTGGGTACGCGGCGAGCCGGCCAAGGAATTCACCAGTGACATCTCGTTCATGGAGGGCGGCATGGAGCGGCTGTTCGCCGTCACAGGTGCCGTAACGGCACTCGGCACGCGCTTGTTCGGCCGCTACGGCGCCGGCAAGGGACTCGACAAAGCCGGGCTCAACCAGGCCAAGAAGGAGGCCGATGCCATCTCGGCCTATGCCATGAGCGAAAGCCTGTGGTACCTGTCACGCCAGCTCCCCGAAAATCATGCCATCATGGTCTGCATAGGGGAGGGACTGATGCCCAAGGCCGGGGAGACCCCGGAGATGGGGTCAAATCCCCAACTCGGCTTCGGTCGGGTCTATGCCAGACCTGCGGTGGCCCGTTGGCTAGATCGCAAGGTGGTGCGGCTGCTCAACCGCAAGGGGTATGGCTGGGACGAGTTCTACCGTGATATCAAGTCTGCCGGCATCACTATTTGGGGCGCGGCGATCGACACGCTGGAGAATACTTCGCGCTTCTCCAAGGGGGCCGAGACTGGACCGATGACCGTCCTGCACTTGTTCGATCAGCCGCTGGCGATCACCCGCCCATACGAGGGGTACATGGGCAACCTCTTTCTTCCCCGCGAAGTGGCCGACCGAGCCGTCGAGGAGTCGATCCTCCTCTCCTTCCGCACCCCACGGGAACAGGTGATGCGGGCCATCCGCAAAACCTACCCCGACATCACTCCGGAGCATGTCCACATCTGGACCCTGGGCGGCAAGAGCCGCGAGGCGCGCATCGGCGAATTGTGGCGGGAGTGGACCGCCGCTGGAGCGCACGTAGTCGAGGACGGTTTCCTTCTGCCGACCGGCATCCCCGCCTTCAGCGAATCGGGCACCTATGCCCCGACCTACCATATTGGCCCCTACAAGCAGGACGGCGTACGCCACCTCTTTTTGTGTGACGGCTATGCGGCTTCGGCTGAGGCCATTCAAGCCGCCAGCCTGGCCCCGATGCTGGGGCTCGTCGCCTATATCTCCCCCTTCACCTCGACCTTCGAGGTTCCCTACCAGCAGGAACGCTTGGTGATGGGGCTTGACCCCGACGCGGAGGGCTTCTCCGCCCGGCTGGGTCAAGTGCTCGGCCGGGAGGTCGACACGGCCACCGCCGCCCGCTTTCGGGAAATGATTGATGATGCCCGCCAGGCCGGCATCCCGGTGCACAAATCCTCGGTCGAGGCTGGCGATTTCTTTCCCGAGAAGAAATGGGACGTGTTGGCCGTATCGGGCTATATGTGCCCCGATCCTTACTCCGGGGCCTCCGGAGTGGAGGAGGTTGAGCCGGGGCTCTACCGGGTGACGGTGCGGCTGGCCGGCTCCCGCGGCGACAAGCGCATCACCTTCACCCTGCGGCTGATGGAGACCCTGGAGCAGAGTTGGCTGGTTTTCAACCCGCTGCTCAGCCGCTTCATGGGTGGTGAGGACTACCGGCACCGGCCGGTGCGTATTTCCGATTCGGGAAGGATCCGCAATGAACTTCAGACCCTCTGCTCGGAGGCGCTGGAATTCCCCGAGCAGGACCACATCCGCGTCCATTTCGACCGCATCCCGCCCGAGGTGATCTCCCCCGCCTACCAGGTCAAGTTGCTGGAGATCCTGCGCTGGTACAAGCAGCACCACCCGATTTGGTTCGCCTGGCTCGACATCGCCGCTCCGGAGAGCAGGTAGGGTGGACCCAAATGCTTTTGCCTTGATCTTCTATCGACTCACTATCCCAAGGTATCTTCGCTGTCTAGGTCAATGTCCGAGCAACGGTCTGTGCCCAATAGGGACCAGGCCAGGGCACCGCAATAGCCGCTCTTCTTGGATGCTTCGACGATTGCTTCCGGGCGGCGGGCTGAATTCTTGGTCGGGAATTCGCCCAGGAGCAGGGGAAGATCGAGGTTCCATTCAGGCACCGGCCTGTCCAAAGGGGCCACGGCGTCCCAACGGTCATACCAATGGACTTGGTAGAAGTCGAGGCCGGTATCCCTGACTAGTGGCAGTCCAGCGGCGTTACCCAGTCCAACCGTGACCAGCTGCCTGGTGTGGCTGTGGACAAGGCGGGCCGTCTTTTTGATAAAACGGCGCATGGCCAGGAAGGCGAGGGCAGTGCCGGAAACGCCACCACATCCCTGGGTGGCCCATTCGGGCTCGTTGACTATATCCCAGGCCAGGATGACTGGCGAGCGGCCGTAGCGCTTGAGGAGCGGTTTCAATATCTTGCGGCGCAGGGCTCGCTGCTTGTAAGCGCTGCTGATGACGCCGCCTCGGCCCCGGACCTGGACGCCATTGACCAGGGCGGCTTTGCCGAACCAGAGAAAGTCGAGCAGTACGAAAATAATCTTTAAATTGCAGGCAGCGGCGATCTCCAGGGCGGCGTCGATGTCGGTGAACAGGTGCCGGTCGGGCCCGAGGGGCGTTCCGGCCGTGGTGAAATTGATGCCGGCCCGGCCGTCACAGAGCAGGAACCAGCGGACGGTATGGATCCCCCGCTTATTCAGCTCCTGGAAAATGCGGTGCAGATCTTTCCGGTTTTCCGGTTTCCCCACCCCGCCGTCCGGGCTCCAGGCATTGGCGCCGAAATCGCTGCCGTAGCATAACCAGGGGAGGTTGGCTCCTTTCAAGAACGGCAGATAAATTTTTTCCCCTTTTAAAAAAAGCGGCCCAGGAGCGGCAGTCGGTTTTGATAATAATTTATTCAGGAACGTGCGGCCGCGCAGCCAAAGTGTGAAAAAGGTTTTCAGTAGCCAGTCCATGGCGGCTTCAAATGGCTTTCAGCGCCTGGATCGACTCCTCGGGGGAGATGGGATTTATATAAAAACCAGTGCCCCATTCGAAACCGGCCACGCGGGCCAGAACCGGCATGAACTCGATATGCCAGTGGAAAAATTCCTGAATGTTGTTGCTAAAAGGGGCTGTATGAATAATCAGGTTGTAATCGGGGTGGGTGAGGGCACGGGCCACCTTGGCCAGGGTTGTGCTGAGAATAGCGCCCAGGCTTTCCATTTCGGTTTCAGTGGTGTTTTCGAAATCGGGATTGTGTTTTTTGGGATAAAGGGCCAGTTCAAATGAAAAGCGCGGGGCATAAGGAGCCAGGACCATGAAATGTTCGTTTTCCACGAGGAGGCGGCGGTCGGCTTCACTTTCATAGTGGATGATGTCACAGAAAATGCAGCGTTCCTTCAATTCGAAGTGGGCACGGGAGCCTTCGATTTCCTCCTGGACGCGCAGCGGCACGACCGGCAAGGCGATAAGTTGCGTGTGGGAATGGGAGAGGGTGGCGCCGGCGGTGGGCCCGAAATTTTTAAAGACCATTATATATTTGAAGCGGGTATCTTTTTTTAAATCCAGGATGCGGTATTTGGCGGCTAACAAGGTATTTTTGATCTGGGTACTGTCTATGTCGACCCGGTCGCGCGGGTGTTGGGGGGTTTCGATAATCACCTCGTGGGCGCCGATGCCGCTGATCTTGTCGTAGAAACCCTCGCCGCTTTTACGCAATTCACCCTCGATGCGCAGGGCTGGAAACTTGTTGGGCACTACCCGCAGGCTCCAACCCGGTTCGTTTGACCGGGAATGGTCAGGGCGCAGGGCGTAAGTTTCGGGCGGGGTCATGGCTTCGTTGCCTGGACAGAATGGGCAGTTTTGCGGCATGGACAAGTCCTTGTCCACGACGATTTGATAGTATTTGGGTCTTTTTTTTCTTTCTTCGGAAATAATGACCCAGGTTCCGGTGATGGGATCTTTGCGCAGTTCAGGCATTGGTTACTCCTCGAAAGCGTTTTCCAGGTGATCAAAGGTCATGCCGTTTTCGTCGCGGATGATGGAGATGACATCGAAACGGACTAGGTACTCACGGTAGGGCTTGCGGGTGGAAAAAAATTTGGCGGCGCGGATGATTTTTCGCTGTTTGGCCAGGTGGACGAACGCTTCGGGTAAGCCGTAATCGCTACTTTTACGGGTTTTGACCTCGATAAAGCATAATATCCGGCCCGTAAGAGCAATAATATCAACTTCGGCGCCGGCCACCCGGTAATTGGTTTGAATAATGCTGAAACCCTTGTTTCTCAGGAAAACAACAGCAGCTTGTTCGCCGCTCTGGCCTATGGCTGTTTTGTCCAAGGGCGTCTTATTTCTGGGGGATCCTCTTTTCCACCATCTTGATGTTCATGGTTTCCAACTCGAGCAGCACCGGCTCGTAGATCTTGGGATGCACCGGGGTTTGCACCCCTTTCATCGTGATCTTCCCTTCCGCGATCAGGCGGGTGCCGATGGCCATGGGCAGGCTGACGGTCCGGGCCATGGAGGAGTCGCCGAAGGGGATGCCGAAGTCGATCAAAGTGGAGGTGATCAGGTCCTGCGTCTTGTCCTTATTTTCGATGATGAAACGGTGGCGCAGGATGAGCATGTCCTTTTCGCCTTCTTTGAAAAAGAGCTTTTCCTGCATGCGCTCGCTCAGGATGTCTAAGCGGTTGTCTACGTCAGGCACGGTTTCGTCGCTGAAAAGGCCCAGCCATTCCAGGCGCTTGATGATCTCCGAGCTGGCGGGGATGCCGAGCTTCTTGGCTGTCGTTTCCTTGATGTGCGAGTCAGCGGGGCAGCCGACCAGGTCGGCCACCATTTTTTTATAGGTGATTCCCTTGAGTCCGGGCTGCGGGGTTTCATCGACCAACCCCAGGTCGACGATCTTTTTCAGGGTCTCGCACCAGCCCAGGTTGCGGTAAGTGCCGCGAATGACTGTCTGGGCGTCTTTCAAGCCGTATAATTCCTTATATGGCACTGAGTCGCGGTTGAAGTAAAGCTCGAATTTCCCCAGGCCTTCTATGGTTTCCAACCTAAAATTGAGAAATAGGTCCTTGCCTTCGATCTCCACGATCTTGCCGTTTTCCAGAAAGCGGGCCGAATTGCGCGAGGCCAGAATCACGCCGCGCGGGCTCCATGAAAATTTGTAACCGAACGGATTGTCATTGTCCTCGGGGGCGGGCAGGCCGCCGCAGTATGAATGGAAATGAAGCACCTTGCCGCCCTCGGCCTCGACGGCGTGGATGACCTTCATGGCCGACATGTGGTCGAGGCCCGGGTCGACGCCCATCTCGTTGAGGAAGAGGAGGCCCTTGTTCAGGACGGCCGGGGCTAGCTTTTTCATCCCCTCGCTGACGTAAGAAGTGGTTACCATATCCTTCCCGTGCTCCAGGCACAGGTTGGCAACCTTCACATGGTGTATCCAGGGCAGCAAGCTGATGACGATGTCGTGTTCCCGGATCAAAGCGGTCAGGGCCTGGTTGTTTTCCACGTCCACGGCCGCGGCCTTGCCGTTGGCATGCTCTTTGACCAGCTTTTCGGCCTTGCTCACCGTGCGCGAGGCGACGGTGACCGACAGGTTATTTTGCTCCAACAAGTAATTCACTCCGGGCCTGCTTACCAGGCCTGCGCCCAGAACTAGTATTTTTTTCATTGTGTTCCTCCTATTTTAGAGCCTTATAATTAATTTTCTTTGCTTTTTGCAAAGAAAATTTGTTATCTAAGGCTCTTATCCAGCTCTGCTGGGTTACGAAATCATTCATGTATTGATAAGCGCGGCTGAAATTTCCCCGCTGCAGAATCAGCGCTTTCTGAATGGCGAAAGGCAGTTTTAAGGTTTCTGGTTCTTGACTGAAATCGGCACCGCTGATGGCATTGACGAAATCGCGCAATACCGCGGAAAACTCAACCGATGATTCGCGGGGGAATTCGCAAGGCAGGTTGTCCACGGCCATGACCGTTACCCCGAGCGGCTCGATGCCGTTTTCAAAGCGGTCATTTTCGGCAAAATAAGTGTAATAGGCGTCATCGGGCTTGGTAGCTTTGTTGGTGATTTGGATGGAACCGTCGATATCGCAACTGATGTCGCCGATGACCTGCAGGTTGAGGTTGGATTCCAGGATGGTCCGGTTTTTCAGGTATTCCTTGCTGACCAGGCGCGGATATTTTTCGGTCCAGTAAATGCAATTGACCAGGATGGACAGCAGCGGCAGATAATTTTCAAATTCGGACTCATATTTTTCGGGGTGGGTGTAGTAGTCCTGCAAATCAAAAATTCCCTGCCGCGGCCGGACCATGTCGTCTTCACTGAAAACCACCTTGAACAAATTCAAATTGTCATTGGCAAAATTTTCGGCCATTTCGAGCAGGGCCTCGGCCGAGAGAATTTTGTGCGGCAGCAGGTCGAAAATTTCCTGAGCGCCGCGCGATACGTTGCCGTATCCGGCGAAGCCGACCACCAGCGGGCACAATTCCGTGGGAAATCCATGTTCGTCGATTTGGGCGCCAATGGCGGCAATGGCTTCCTTGGCCGCGGCCAGGGATTCATATTGGTAGGCTTGTTTGATTTTGGCAAACGGAGTCGGCACAGCGCGGGCCAGCAGTTTTTGGCCGTAGGCGTGCAGGGTGTCCAGCATACCAGCCAGCCCGGCGTAACGGCCGAAAAAAATCAGCCGTTGATTTTTTTCATCAATCACCCGTTCATAGTCGATCAGGTTGCAGCCCAAATCGACCATGGTTTTGAGCATCGGCAGGTTGTAGGCCTGACCCTTGATGGTATGCGAAAAAAAGACATAGGTCTTGTTTTTCTGAAAAAAGGATGCCGGGATTTCCTTGACGGCATAAATGACCTCAGCCCGGCTCATATCCTCGCTGATTTCAGCTCCGGCCTGGCGGTATTCTTCGTCGGCGAAAATCCTGATTTTTGAAGGTTGGACAATGGCGTGAATGCCATGTTTTTCTTTAAGCCAGCGCACGTCAGCGGGCACGAGGGGTACCCTCTTTTCCCATTCATTTTTGTCTTCCCTGCGGATACCGATAATTTTCCTCATGATTTTCCTCATTGACGGTCAAATGCTCAATTTTTTACCTTAGCAAACTCCGCCGCTTTAGTCAATCGTTTATAAAATTTCAATATATTATGGACGCATACATTGAATTGACGGTCGGCCCCGGGGATGATATAATGCCGTGTTTTCTTTTGGAGGAATTCATGAAACGATGGAAGTTGCTGTTCACGATCTTCGCCGTCACCTTCACCACGATGCTGGCCGAAGTGCTCCTGACCCGCGTTTTCTCAGTGGTCTACTTCGGGCAGTTCGCTTTCCTCATCATCTCGTTGGCTTTATTCGGCTATGGTCTGAGCGGCGTCTTCCTGGCGCTGCGCAAACTCTCCCAGCGTAAAGACCAGGCGACCCTGCTGTCCCGTTTTCTCCTGCTCTTCGTCATCTCTTTTCCCCTGGCTTATAAGGCGACCCTGGTGTTCACGATCGACTTCCTCCACCTTTTTGCGCCATTTCACAACTTCCTATTCCTGGTCCTCAATTTTCTGATCCTGCTGCTGCCTTTCTTTTTTGGGGGCGTGGTGCTGGCCCTGATCTTTTCCGCCTATTCTGAGAGCATCGGCCGCCTTTATTTCATCGACCTGGCGGGGGCCAGCCTAGGTTCCCTGGCCATTATCCCGCTCATCCCCTGGCTCGGTCCGAACCGAATCCTGATCCTCCTCTTCTTCCTCCTGGCGCTGGCCTGGTTTTTCATAGCCACAGGCCGCAGGATTGTGCGGATCACGGTCTTCGGCGTTCTAATCGCCGTTTTCGCCGCGGCCTTTCTGTTCGAAGCCAAAGTCTTCCCCATCGTTCCCACGCTGGAGTCTGACAAGCGTCAGTACAACGCCCAGTTCGAGAACAACCGCATAGAATTCAGCAAGTGGAGCACGATCGACAAGATCGACGTGGCCCCGTGGATGCAGATCCGCAAGGTCATCTGGATCAACGGCGGTACGATGCAATCGTTCATCAGAAGGTTCGATGGCAACTTGGCCTTCCTGAAAAAAATCGAATGGGACCCCGCTTCCCTGCCTTTCCAGGTGGCCCGGGATGGTTCCGCGGTTATCATCGGCTCGGCCGGGGGTTACGAGGTCCTTTGCGCTCTGTCTCACGGTTTTAAACAAATCGTGGCCATCGAGATGGACCCGGTCATCTGCGAGCTTCTCAAGAACGAGTATGCGGACTACACGGGGCGGATTTTCCATCTGCCGCAAGTGAACCTCATTGCCGACGAAGGGCGGAGTGTCCTCAAGCGCCTGAAACGCAAGTTCGATGTCATCCAGATGGTCAATTCACATAACGCCGACTCTCTCCTTTCAGGGGCCCTCAGCATCTCCGAGACATATATTTATACGGTGGAGAGCTTCAAGGACTACTGGGAGCACCTCCAGCCGGACGGGTTAGTCTACATCGTGCACTGGAACGGCGAGCGGTTGTTTGCGACGGCGCTCCAGGCCTTGAAGGAGATGGGGATAGAGCATCCGGAGGAAAAATTCTTCATCGTCCAGCGTTCCGGAGGCTTCAACAGCTTCTTCCTTAAAAAGGGTGCCTTCACCGATCGGGATTACGAGATCCTCAAGGGCTCCGCCAACACGCCCGAAGAGATCGCCTATTCGCCCGACAGGAGGCTGGATAATCTCTACTACAGCATGATGGCCGACCTGGACGGGACAGTGCGGAAATCGTCGGTCAATATCGCGCCGGTCTACGACAACTCTCCCTATTTCAATCAGCCGAACCGCATCGGCCAATTTCGTTTCCGGAACATGTATATCCGGGGCATGGGGGAAAGCATTGTTCGTTCCGCGATCATTTATTCCAATTCCATCTATCTTTCCATCTTTGTCCTGTCCCTGCTCTTTTCGTTCTTGTTTATCTTCCTGCCCCTCCGCCGGAGACGGTCGGACGCCAGCCAGAAGCCGCTCATCTTCTATTTCTTCTTCATCGGCCTGGCCTTTATCATGGTCGAGATCATTTTCATAAAGATCTTCCAGCTCTTTCTCGGCAGTCCCGCCATTTCGATCTCGATCATCCTTTTCTCCCTGCTGGTCTCTTCCGGCGTCGGCAGCCTGCTGACGGCACGCCTCTTTCGTCCGTTCGGAAAGCACATGATTCCAGCCTTCGCGCTTTTCCTGGCCATCCTCCTCACAATCTATGGCTTTGTTCTGTTCTTTATTCTCGACCGGCTGATGTTCCTGGGTTTCACTTGGCGCGTCCTGTTTGCCTTCATGCTGATATCTTTGGCGGGGTTCTTCATGGGAGCTTTTTTCCCCGAGGGCGTCCGGCGTCTGGGAGAGAAGAACAAGGCCATGATCGGCTGGGCGTGGGGGGCAAACTCGTTCGCCACGGTCCTCGGTTCGATCATGGCCGTGATCGTCTCCATCAACTGGAATTTCACCGTTGTGCTCGTCCTGGCCGCGCTGTCCTACCTCGCAGCAGCCTTTTTCAGCACAAGGACAGGAAAAGAGAAAACGGCCTGAGCGTCTTCTTCAGATTCAAAAAGGTTCGTTTCTCTTCATACCTGCAGATCGTCTAAAATCACTCATAAGGAAGAGAGAACTGAATGAACTTTATTCCGGCACCCGATACAGCGATACGGTCGTGTCCCAAATCGGAAACGCGCGAACGAGCCGGAGGGAGGTAGCGACATCTGGGAATTTACGGCGGATCCAACCCATTTCAGCATCGCCGAACCTGTCCAAGACCAGAATATAGTTTGGAGCGTAACGCGTGAAAGGATCGCGGTCGTTGAACCAGTTCTCATAGGCCAGGACGGTTTTGAAACGTGTTCCCAGGGTCAGCCTGGACGCTTCCTGGCCCATGACAACTGAGCCGGCGGGCAGCGTTTCCATAAAGCGCGAGGCGGCCTCCAGACGATAGGTCGGTTTATAATAGAATTGGGTAGCATAGAGAAACAGCGAACAACCCAAGCTAACGACGAAGACGACCGCCGCGCAGGCTGTTTTCCAGGCCGTGTTTGGGGCGGCGAAGAACATTATGATTCCTGCCAGGGAAAGAAAAACGAAGAGGCGCAAGACAAGGGGAAAAACCAGGAAGCTTGAGGGTCCAACCGTAAGAAATTGGAAGAACGGGAAGAGCAGGCCAGCCGGAAGAATGGCCAACAGCCAGAACAGGCGGCTTTCAGAACGGATCCAGTCCCGGTCCCTGATCAACAGTGAAACGGCCAGGTAAAGAGCAGGTATCAAGGGCAGATAATAGCGCAGGGGACGATAATTCAGTAGTCCCATAGAGAGGATTGCGCCGACGATCCAAAATGAGATGAAAACGTCAATGTCGGCGGCATGCCCGGAGCCGCTCGGCCGGCCGGTCGTCCGGGACCGGCCGATCTTCAAGAGCACCCAGGCCCCGAAAAGGACCAGAAAAAAGCCTGCCACCGGCATCAACTGGAGATAGCGAGGCAATGGGTTGTGCAACAGGTTGCTATAGACTTGACCGATGGAGCGGGGGAGAGAGAGCATCCCCCAGCCCGAGCCGATCTTGCTGAAGGTCGACCGGAAGGGCAGGTAGATGCCGAAGAACCAGGGCAACCCCGCCGTGAGGCAGCCGGCCAGGAATACGAGAAAAGAACGGGCGTCGGAGCGCCGCCAGGCCCGATAGGCGACGGCCAGCAGGGTTGAGATCAGGAAATAGACGAATAAATACTTGGAGAGGGCGGCAACGGCCGTAGTCAGGCCTAGGAAAAAGGCTGGCCAGCGCCCCTCCTCAGAGCGGACAAAGAGATAAAAGCCGAGCAGGAAGCAGAGCATGGAAAAATTCTCGAGCAGTCCAATGCGGTTGTACATCAGCCCGTAAAAGTCAAACGCGAAGAGGACGGTCAGGGCCAGCGCCGGGCCGGACCCCAGGTAGCGCCGCAGGCCGGCATGGAAGAGGAGGATCCCCAACAGGCCGAAGAGAATGTTGATGGCCTTGACCGTGACGATAGATATGCCAAACAACCTGAATCCCAGATAATAGATCATGGTCAGGGGTGCGTTGTAGACCATCGGGTTCCACTCGTCCGTGATCCATTGTCCGAAAAGGATTTTGTTCCGGGCGTTGTGGCAGTAGATCCCCTCATCAAAGTAGATTCCGGCGCTCCCCGAAATCTGAGGCAGGATGGTGGGAGGATCGGCCTTGATGTGCTGCGACCTGAGCACGGCGGCGGCGACAAGGACCAGGGCCAGGCCAACCCACTTTTCCCAGGTCAAGGCCGATGGGGTTAGAGCCTTATAATAAATTTTCTGCGCTTTTTGCAAAGAAAATTTGTTATTTAAGGCTCTTATCCAGCCCTGCTGGGCTAGCTTTTTTTTCATTACTGCGATTATATCATATTAAGGAATTATCAGTGGAATTCCAGCCAGAAAAAAGTGGTGCCTGGACCGGCCTTTGATTCCAATCCCAGGTGGACCAGCTTTTTTCCCCCCAGGGAAAACTTTTTCAATGCCCGTAGGGGAACATTGATCCGGCTTTCCGTGGCCTGATTTTCCGCGAGCAGTATTTGCTTGCCGTTTTTAACCTGCAAGGCGATTCTATTGTCGTTCAGCAAGCGCAGATCCAACCGCTCGGCGGCGCTGCCGTTTAGATCGAAAAACAGATCGTAATCCTGGCCGGCCAGAATTCTGAATCCGCCTAATTCCTTGTGGAAAGTGAAATTTCTAGAATTGTTGTAAAAAAAGAGCCCAGCCACAGTATAGTGGGTTTGCAGCTGGACATGCGGGATAAAACAGATGAAAAATAGCAGTGGCAAGAACAGGGCGGGAAAAACAAAGCGGGCCGGTTTGGCAATTGCCCGCCACGCTATGCGGGCATAAAAAAGCACGGTCACAATGGCCAGTACCGCCAACCAGATCCAGTTGGGCAGGTAATCAGCGTTTGGTTTTTTCAAGAAGGAAGGGAAAGCGGTGGTCAGATTAATGGCCGTACTTCCCAAAAACAGCAGCAGTGAAGAAGCACGCTGACTGATTTCCCTGGTCACCGGTTGGTATAGGAAAAGGGGATAGTAAAAAAGCCAGACCGTGACAAAGGAGGTCAGGCCTGCCAGAAGCCTGAACAAGGTTTTCCCTATTTCTCCTGCCTGCCGATAATAGGCGGTTAAAAAAAGCGCCATGATCCAGAGGACAAAAAGGGTAGGTCGCGCCGCTGGCGAGTAGCCGCCGCGTACGGTGGTATAAGCATGAAACAGAATATAGGAAATAAAAATCGTGGCCAGAAGCGAAAAATCCCTGATTTTGCTCCTGATTTCTTTTTTGAAAACCAGAAGCAGTATTAAAAAGACCGGGGCATAAACCAACAAGCCGTCGCGCTGGTCCAGGAAAAAGGAGAGCAAAGTTTCTATCTTGAATCCCAGTGGAATGGAGAAAAAATTTTTTTCCGGAGAAATAACGGTGGGATTGAAAGAACCATATAGTATCTTACTGTAAAGTGCCAGCAGCGAAGCGCTGATTGCCGGCGGGATCAAAAAATGGATCAAATCCCTTATTTTCTCTTTTTTGCAGCCGCTGCGGCGCCAAATTCCAGCCATGACAAAGAGAGCCAAAATGAGCATGGGTATCACGTATTTGAAGTGAAACCAGGGAATGCCGGCCAGAAACAATCCGGCCAGAAAAAATTTCTTTCCCTCCGGGACAGACAAATCGGATCCTCCCCCTGCGGGGTCGGATGATTTGTGCTGCCCGTTCAGGACAGACAAATCGGATCCTCCCCCTGCGGGGTCGGATGATTTGTGCTGCTGGTCGCGGCTGTTGAGATAGGCGAATAACAGTAAAGTAGACGCAGGCAGTTCGGGATACAAATGCACGGCTTGAAAGACCAGGGGGAAGGTTGTTAGAAAAAAAAGAAAAAGGGTGCTGTTGTCTTTTTCAGGCCAGATCGTTTTCATGATTTGAAAAAGGCCGAGGGCGAAAAAAGCGTTGATCAAGGCGGCGCAAAGCCGGAAATAGAGATTGGCGGGAATCAATCCGCCCAACAGATTAAACAAATAAAAAAAAGGGACCAGCAGGAAAGAAATCCCGGGTAAGTGAAAGGAACGGTATTTTCCATCTTGAACCGTCCCATGTAAGGGGATTTCCACCGGGAGGTATGTCAGGTAGGTTTTATTTTGCAGGTTGTTTTGCAAGTCAAAATCACCGTCTTCGACCAAGCTCTGGGCGATCATCAGGTAATGGGGCTCGTCTCCGGACAGGTAAATGCCCCGGGCGTAAAAGATGGTCGCCGCTAAAGCAAACACCAAGAAGGAAAGGAGCCATACGCGCCAGGGTTTAACCCCGTTCAGGGAGATTTTGATGCGGCTGCCTCCACGCTTTTGAGCCAGAATCAGGATGTAAATCAGCATGAAAAAGCAGGCCAGGCGGATGCGGAAATCATCAACCGACGAGTAATGCCACAACAGGAGGGGAGAAAGCAGCATCCATAAATAGGGGCTCGCTAAATGGTCTTTAAAAAATTGCAATGCGTATTCGCTGGCAATGATCCAGATGCAGCCGGCTATTAAAAGAAACCAACCGCCGTTTCCCCAGAACCATGAGGCAAAAAGAGTCAAGAGGCCGACAGCTTTGAGAATCACATTCCACAACGGCAGTCGGTTTAAATCCACTGGCTGAGGTTGACGAAGGCCTTGATCTTGACATCGGCAAGAAAGGTCAGTTCCTTGATGGCAGCAAAATTCAATTCACTGAACAGATTCAGTTTTTTCAGAATTTCAATAATAATGTCTTTGCCTTGGTCCATGGATTTTATTGTAGCATACTCCACGTGGCTTTTGAATACGCGCCGCCCGGTCGGGCTGCATCATTCCAATGGCGCCAGCTTTTGTCCGAGCCCTTCATGAATGTACTCCCTTAAAAACTGGTAAACTTGCGGATGGGAAAAATGCAGTTCGCCAACCTGCTGGCGGATGGCGCTGGAAGAAATGCTGAACTCGCCCCGGTCGCTGCGGTAAAAGAATTGCAAATTGACTTGGTCCAAACTTACCAGCAGCGAAAGCAAAGTTTCTTCCAAATTGCCCAGGGGCGGGCAATCCAGATGGCTTCTCTGCATTCTGGCCTTTACTTCGGTGCCGTGTCCCACCTCGCTATGGATGATGAAATCGCCCCGGCAGATTTGGGCGGTAGCCTTAAGCAGAGGAATGCCCAGCCCGACTTTCTTGAAGCTTTTAGTGGTGAAAAAAGGATCCTGGACTTTTTCCAGGGTCTGCTTGTCCATGCCCCTGCCGTCGTCAGCCACCTCCAGGGTCAGGGTGTCCTGATGTTTGGATTCCACGATGTTCAGGCTGATATTCCCGGCGCCCGCGGCAACCGAATTTTGCACCAGGTCAACCAAATGGAAACAGATGTCTTCAACCATGCGGATTTGGATAGTTGACGCGGTAGGCGCCATTACGGGCGGCTGCGATCAGGGAGGGCAAAGAATGGTCGCTGGCATTGAAAACGGTGTGCGCCCGGCCGATATCCTTCAGGAAATGAGCGTCGGAATTGCTGATCAGGGGGAAGCGCGCCAGATCGGGATACATTTTCAGCACCGTCTCCGACCTGGCCGCGCAGGATATTTCCAGAACCGAGCCGTCGAGTTCGCTGGGTACCAGCCCCAGGTTGACCAGCAAACCGAAAGGAGCGCTCTCGACATGGGCGGGTATGCAATAGCCTTGATGACGCAGAACCAATTCGAGTAATTCCGGGATGGAAAGTTCCAGGGCGTTGAGCAGAAGCTTTTCTTCGTGACGGATAATATTGTCCTGTTCATCGACCACTACCTGGTCACCGAAAAAATCCGGATTGTTCTTCACGGCGGGAAGCAAAGCGTATATCTGTTCGTTGAAACGTTCGGCCTGGCGGCGGTTTTGAAATAGGCACAGCATGTGGACATCTTCGCGGGTCTGGGCTTCCATACCGAAAAGAACCTGTACTCCGTTTTTTCCCCCCAATGCGGCCGCGTTGAAACAATTTTCGACACTGTTGTGATCAGTGATGGCGATCACATCCAGACTTAGTTCCCGGGCGCGGCGGATGATGGCGGCGGGGGACATTTCCAGGGAAGCGCAAGGGGAAAGGGTGGAGTGAATATGGAGATCGGCTGCTAATTTCATGGCTTTGATTTATATTAAGAGAATCACCAGCGCTTGTCAATCGCTGCCAGGGATGATGGCAATCAATAACCCAGTTCGATGTGGGTTTGCACGCCCAGCCAGCGTTGGTCCAAATTATTTACATCGGCAAAATACGGGCAGTAGGAGCGGCCGCTTTTTATTTTGATGTGATATAGATAGCGGTTGTCGACGCGCAGTCCGGGAATATTGCTGAAAGTGATTTCGCGGACGCCGTCGGCGGCGATGAAAACTTTCTGGATTTTATGTTCAATCTGGAAACGGGCATGATTGGCCAGAGGGGTATTTTTCAGCTGGACGTGAAAAGTCTTAACCTGGCGTGGCGCCAGAAGGAACAGTTCCAGTTCCTGGTCGGCATTGGTCCAGAATAATTCGTCCTCCATGGGATGGTAATTGTCATTGAGAAAAAACAGGGTGTATTTGTCGGAGATATTTTTATTAAAGGCGCGCGGATTGGTGTTGCTGGGCAGACTGGCGTATTGGGTTTTTTCAGGTGGAAAGAATTTTGCCGGAAAGGAAATGCCCGGGAAGCGGGGAGAAGCCGAATGGTATATACTATCCATGTACACCGGTGATAGAAAAACCACGGCGGCGAAAACCGGCAGCAGTGAAAACTTGAAAGTTCGTCCGCGGTAGCCCAGAAAGAAAAGTAAGGGGAAAATGTTGAAAAAATAACGGTTGCCCAGAGAACCGCCGCCGCCGAAATAATTGTCGGGAGTAATCAGGATATAGAAAAAAATGGCGGCGCCAATGGCCGCCAGCAGGAACCAATCCTCCGGTTTTTTTTTCTGGAAAAAGAAAAGCAGCAACAAGAACAAGGCTGAGGGGAAATAGACAATCATACCGGTAAAGCGGCCGAATATGTAGTAAAACAGGTTGAGCAAAGCAATGGCCGGGCTGAGGTAAAAGCGGCTCCAATAGTTGTCGCTGCTCATCGGAAAACCGCCGGCAAAAGTGAAGTCAGGACGTTCGAAGGGGAAATTGCCATAAAAAGACCGTCTTTCCCCGCTCATATAGTTGAAGGCTCCAGTCTGGATATAGTTGAAATATAAAAGGCTGCTCAGCACCAGCAGGCAGATCAGGGCCATACTGAGGAATTTTTTCCAATCTTTTTGGTAAAGGAGCAGCAGGAACAGAATGCCTATATGCAGGATGTTATTGGGTTTGGAAAACACGGCAGCGGCGAAAAAAAGTCCGGCCAGGCTGTTCCATGCGGGTTTTTTGAAATGGTAAAAAAAGAAGAACAGAGCGGCAAAATTGATGAAAAAATTAAAAAGGTCGGCGGTAATCCACCAGATGTAAATAAAAGTGATGCTGGAAAACAGGTAGATGATGGTCAAGGTGAAACTTTTTTCCTGAGGATGGTGCTGGCGGAGCAGCAGGAATCCCATGAGCAGGACAAAAAATATCATCAAGCCATTGGCCAGGAGAATGCCGTGGGTACCGAAAAGTCTGAAAAACGGCGCCACTGCCAAGGGGTAAATGAAAGACTTGGCATAATAAAGCCGGCCATCATGACCTTTTTTTAAAAATACACCCGTGGGGCCAACCCAAAAAATTTCCCTGATGCGGACGATATCGGCGCGGGTGTATTCCAAATCACCGTCGAAAGCCAGGCTTTGGATAATGGAAAAATAGGTTGATTCATCGGAAAAGAAACCGCCTTTCTTGGTTTTGGCCAGGTCGGTCCCAAAAGAGAAAAAGATGATGAATAGTAGAAACAGAATGAAAAAAATTCTAATAAATTTCGTTGTCATTGGCGAATTTATTATAACAGAATCAAAATGAAAAGAAAAATCCTGACTTGTAAGTATTCAGTTTTGTAAAAACATGATGGAGTAGTGACAGGTCGCGACCTGTCACTACGAAACAATTCGGCAATGACTTATTTGTGAAATAATCTGACCCTGAAATAAACCAGGCCAATGCTAAGGTATTTGTAGAGATCGCGGATCGAATGGATGGATCTCATTACAGCGGGTATTTTTTTCCAGATTGAAACTTTTTTAGCGCTGACCGACCACTTGAGGATCAGTTCGCCGATCTGGGCCCAGGTGAACTGTTCCTTGAATAGCGGCACGTCGCCCTGGGCGGCGGGCAGGGTCTCAACGCGGCGGTCGTGTTTGGCCCAGGAGAAATCGGCCGGCAACAGTCCTTTTTCCAATGCGTAACTTTCCAGCTCGGTGCCGGGATAGATATGCAGGATGGAGACGGTGATGTCGGCCTTGTCTTTGATTTGGTCGATGATGCTCAGGCTTTCCCGGGCTTCGGCCCAGGTCTCGGTGGGGTGCGAAAATATGAAAAAAGCTGTGGCTTTGATGTCCAGTTGCTGGGCCCAGTCCACTGTTTGGAAAACCTGGTTATTGGTGATGTTTTTGTGGATGATATCCCGGCGTACCCGTTCCGACCCAGCTTCGACTCCGAAAGAAATGTATTGCACGCCGGCTTCACGCATCAGCGCCAGCAAGTCATAAGAGAGGACGTCAATACGCAGTTCGGCTACGAAACGGATGCCCATTTTTTCCTTGATGATCAACCGGCAGAGTTCCTCGGTGCGCTTGACATTGTAGTTGAACGTGTCGTCGAAAAACCACAGCACCTCGGCGCCGAAAGTGTCGCGGTTCCAGCGGATCTCATCGACTACCCGCTTTGGCGAATAGCCGCGTACCTGCCGGCCCCAGGTGGTGGGCGTCGGACAGAAATTGCAGTTGAAGGGGCAGCCGCGCGAGGTGATGATGTTGGTGGCCCGCAGCAGCTGGTTGTTCACCGGCCAGCGAAAATCATATTTATCCATGGGGATGAGGTGCTTGGCCGGAAAGGGCAGGGGATCGAGGTTTTCGATCATCGGGCGCGGGCCGGTAAAGGCGGGTTGGCCGTCGCGGCGAAAAATGATGCCCTTGATTTTGACCAGTTCGCGGTTGTTAGCTCCGGCTTCATGCCAGGCGGCGATCTCCAGAATGGTACGTTCGCCTTCGCCGATCACAGCCAGGTCGATGGCCGGGATATGGGTAACCATATCCAGGCCGGCCATGGTGGCATGGGGCCCGCCGACAAGCAGCAGCTTTTTCGGGAATTCCGCTTTGATTGTTTTAAGCAGATCGAAAATTTCAAAGCGGTTTTCGGTAGTAATGGATAGGCCGATGGTGTCGGCATCATAGGCGCTAATTGCTTGCAATATGCCGCTTTTTTTCAGCTTCAGCACGTCGGAAGCAGTCACCCGCACCGGGAGGCCGTTTTTTTCCAGCACGGCGGCGATGTAGAGAATCCCCAGCGGCGGCATGGTGTTGTGTTCCTTCCAGCGCTGGGCGATATAACCGCTGGGCGGGATGATTAAATGTGTTTTCACTTGGTTTCCTTATGAAATATTATAGCAGAGATTTTTCAGCAAATGAAGGTTTTTGAGGCTTAAAAATGCTTAGGCGCCAGGGTTTGATTCATTCAGGGCATGTGTTTGAAAATCATCCGTTTCAGGTATTCGCGGGGAATACCGCCCAGGGTGGGGCGCCCGACCCGGTCGCAGCCGCTGCAGGCCTGAAATTCTGATATTTGCCCACTCGAAAAAGCCTGGCGCAATTTCTGCATGGGAAAATCGTTCCAAATTTCCAGCAAAGAATCGGTAGTAACGTTTCCCAATCGGCAGCTGCCGAAAAAATCCTGGGCGCAGGGCGACACATCGCCATTGAAAAAAACAACCAGAGCGTTCCAGGGAAATGTGCAGACGGAAAATTTCTCTTGTGGGCCGGCGATTCCTAGGTGCCCGGCCCAGTTGTGCGCTTTCTTCAAGACCAGTTCATCTAGGCCCAGTTTTTTAAAGTGCCGGATAAATTTCCTCTGCTTTTTTCCCTCCGACTGGGAAGTGGAAAGTTCAATTACTTCGATGGCCAGTCGTGGAGTTTTTTTTAACAATTGCCGGCGCCGCTGTAAAAAGCCGCTGATGTTTTCTGTCACCTGTTCAAAACTGGCGCCGGCGCGGTTTTTTTCATAGACAGCGGCGCTGAAACCGTCGAAAGAAATCGACAGACGCTGCAGTCCCGAAGCCAGGATTTCCTCGCTCATTTCCCTGTTCAACAAGGTGCCGTTGCTATGCAGCTTGCTAAAAATTCCCTGAGCCGCGGCATAATTAATGTAACGGCCAACCTCTGGATGCAACAGCGACTCACCGCGGTGATGGAGATTGATTTCAAAGGCGAAGTCCCGCGCCTGGTCAATGACTTTCTTGAACAATGGCCAGACCATGTCGCCCTTTTGATTTTCAGGTAAATCTTTGTTGGGGCAGAATGGACAGCGCAAATTGCAGCGCGAGCTGATTTCCACCCACAGGCGCAGGGGGGGAACCGCTACAACGATATCACGGCGGCGGTAGCTTCGATAAAGGGCGAACAGGCGTTGGTAATAGTTGATTTTTCCAGTCATTACGGAAATGAATTGTAAGCGAATAAAACAAAACCGTCAAGCATTCGCAGTTAATTGCCGGTTGACAAATACTATCACTTGATGTTTTTGTAGACTTCCCGATATTGCCAAAAACATAGTGTTGGTATAGTCACACTATAATTTCAGAAAGTTTGAAAGTCGCTGAAATTATCTAGTGTGACTATACTATCACTTGATGTTTTTGTAGACTTCCCGATATTGCCAAAAACATAGTGATAGTATAAAATCGGGTCCATGATGAAGCACGCACCCCGTCCCTGGCAGTTGCAGATGTACAACCGCTCGCTGAAAAAAAAAATGAAGGTCAAGGCTCTGAAAAAATTTCTGGGTGTTGCCGCGAACCGGAGATGCTTGTTAATCACCTGCGGCGACAACAATGGGGCGATCAATTACCATCTGCGCGGCAGCGGCGGCGACTGGGACTGGGCTGAATTTGAAAACGAGACGCAAGCCGACATGGAAAAGTTGTTGGCGGCGCCGGTGCATATGCTGGACAAGTTAACCTGCCGGCTGCCTTTTCCAGACAACTACTTTGATTTGCTGGTCAGCATCGATGTGCATGAACACCTGCTCCATCCGGAAATCCTGACCGGAGAGTTTTTTCGGGTCCTGAAATCCGGCGGCCGGGCCGTGGTCACTACTCCCAACGGTAATGAGCGCAAACTGGTGGTTCGTTTAAAGCGTTGGTCCGGCATGGATAATTTGGAATACGGTCACGTACGCACCGGCTTTGATATTCCCGATTTAGAGCGGCTTCTGGCCGCGGCGGGGCTCAATCCCGTTCGCTCGGGTTCTTATGCGAAGTTTTTCACCGAATTTTTGGAATTATTGCTTAATTGGACCTATGTGAAAATTCTCAAGCGCAGGAATCATTCCCCTGGCAGCGGCATCGCTCCCAGCAGTCTGAAAAAACTCAAGTCGGTGCAAAAAAGCTACCGGTTGTACGCGCTCCTTTATCCTTTATTTTGGCTGTTTTCCCGACTGGACGGCCTGTTGTTTTTCAGCCACGGCTATGCCGTAATTGTCGAAGCCGAAAAGTAGCGGCCGCAAGCCTTGAGAAAAAATTGACATTTTGGGGGTTTTTTTATATAAATAAAATATTATGAAATTAATAGGCATTTATTTCAGTATCGGATTTTTGTGGACCCTGGGCGGCATCCTGCTGATTTTTGTAGAACTCTTTTACCCGCACTTCGTGCTGGCCTTTTTCGGCGGCGGGGCGCTTGTCACCGCCCTGACAACGGCCTTGGGCCTGACCACGGATCTGGCCGCCCAACTGGCGGTCTTCATCGTCTCCTCGCTGCTGCTGCTGTTTTTGCTGCGCCGTTATTTGAAAAAAATCCTGACCGGCAATATGAAAGACATCGATGACGCTCAATTGTTCGACCTGGAGATCGGCAAAATCGTTCTGGTCGTCGACGCCATCGACCCGGGAAAAGGTCACGGCAAAGTCAAGTACCACGGCACCCATTGGGATGCCATGGCCAGCGAATTCATCCCTGAAGGGGAAAGCGTGCGCGTCACCGGCCGCAGCAACCTGACCCTGTGGGTGGAAAAAATCAAAAAGGAGATCTGACATGAATCCAACGGTTATCATCCTGGCTGTCCTGGCATTTTTTATTTTCATCACCATTTTGAAAACCGCCATCGTGGTGCCCAACCAGATTGTATACGTCATCGAAAGGCTGGGTAAATATTCACGCACCCTTGGCGCCGGTTTTCACATTTTGGTGCCGTTCATCGATCGCGTGGCCTATCGCCATATTTTAAAAGAGCAAGCCGTGGACGTGCCGCCGCAAAACTGCATCACCAAGGACAACATTTCGGTGGAAATTGACGGTATTTTATACATGAGGGTCATTGATCCGGTCAAGGCCAGTTACGGCATCATGGACTACCGTTTCGCCATCATCCAATTGGCCCAGACCACTATGCGTTCCGAAATCGGCAAGATCGAACTGGATCGGACTTTTGAATCACGCGAAAATGTAAATGTTTCCATCGTCAACTCCATCGACGAAGCATCATCGCCCTGGGGCATCAAATTGACCCGTTATGAAATCAAAAACATCGAGCCGCCGCAGACCATCCGCGAGGCCATGGAAAAGCAGATGCGGGCCGAGCGGGTTAAAAGGGAACAGATCGCCCTTTCCGAAGGCGACAAACAGGCCAAGATCAACCGCGCCGAAGGCGACAAGCAGGAGGCGATCAAGAAATCGGAAGGCGAGCGCATCCGCATGGAAAACGAAGCCCTGGGAAAAGCCGCGGCCATTTTCGAAGTAGCCAAAGCTACCGGACAGGGGATCGGGGAAATTGCCAAGGCCATCAACCAACCCGGCGGCAAGGACGCCGTTTCGCTGCGCATTGCTACCGACTGGATACAGTCTTTTGCCAGTCTGGCCAAAACAACCAATTCCATGATCGTTCCCATCAATGTGGCCGACCTGGCCAGCGTCACCGGCATCCTAAAAAACGCCTATGATTTTAGCACCGGGAAGAAAGGCCAGCCGGAATAGAACTTTTTTATGTAGGGGAGGGCAGCACCGATCATGCGACTATCCTGGTGGATCAGATCGGTCTGCCACCGAAGGGGGTTTGTAACCCTCCCTTGCATTTGCGGGCGGGTTTAAAACCCGCCCCTACATTTAATTTCATGAAACTCTCCGATTTTAATTTTGATCTGCCGACTGAACGGATTGCCCGCTTTCCAGTTGACCGCCGGGATGAGTCAAAACTGATGGTGGTAAACAGGGAAAATGGTGAAATTTCCCATTTTCAATTTTCCGCTCTTCCCGAGCTGCTGAGCGCGGACGATTTTCTGGTCATGAACAATTCCCGTGTGCTGCCGGCCCGCTTGCTGGGGAAAATCGGTTCTAAAACCGCGGAGTTGCTGATTGTCAAAAAACTTAGTGCCAGGCGGCTGGAGGTCCTTTGCCAGCCGGCGGCCGCCTTTAAAATCGGCGCCGTTTTCTGCGGCCTGGGCGGCCTGCATGCCGAAGTGGTCGAAATCGGCAAACGCGGGCGGCGTCTGTTGTCTTGCGATTGCGACTATGAGCGGGTACTGGAGCAGGGATATGCCCCTTTGCCGCCTTATATCAAGCGCAAAGCGCAGCAGGCGGAGATCTACCGCAGTTATGATTTGGAACGCTACCAGACGGTGTATGCCAAAAAATTCGGTTCCATCGCCGCTCCCACGGCCGGGCTCCATTTCACGCCTGAAATTTTGACGCGTATCCGCTGTCAAAACCCGGTCCTGGAAATCACCCTGGATGTAGGCGAAGCCACTTTTCAAAAGATCGAGGTCGAGGATATTGGCCAGCACCGCATGGGCAGTGAAAAAATCATCATCAACAATAACGCGGCCTCCCGCATCAGCGAACTGAAAAGTCGGGGGAAAAAACTTCTGGCTGTTGGTACCACCACAGTACGCTCCCTGGAGAGTTATGCCTTGTTGAAGACTGCGGCTGAAGAATTTTATTCGGATATTTTCATCAGCCCGGGCTTTTGTTTTCGCATGGTTGACAAGCTGCTGACCAATTTCCATCTGCCGCAATCCTCGCTTTTCATCCTGGTTTCCGCTTTTGCCGGTCTGGACCTGATGAAAAAAGTTTATGCTCTGGCCAGCGAACGGGAGTACCGTTTCTTTTCCTATGGCGATGCTATGTTGATTGTATAAAAAAAAATTGATCTATCGTAATTCGTAATTCGTAAAACGTAATGCGAAGCAGCAATTAGTCGAACTATGAAAAATATTTTTCTTGAACTAATCACGACTCACGAATTACGAATTACGAACTTATGGCGATGCCATGCTGATTATCTAAAAAAAATATTTTGACTCATTGACAAACTGATTTAGATTAAATAAAATACAACTTTTCAATTTGCATCATTGTAATGAGGAGGGATCGATTAACACGCTGGGCAGGGTAGATTTGCCGTTTAAATTATTCAAAAGGGGCAAGGTTCGGGATGTATTCGAGGTTGACGGCCGGTTGCTGATTGTTTCCAGCGACCGTATTTCGGCCTTTGATTATATCCTTCCTTCCCTGATCCCCGGCAAGGGCCAGGTTTTGAACCTCATTGCCGCCTTCTGGTTTGAAAAAACCAAAAATTTGATTCCCAATCATGTATTGAGTGCCGATCCCGAAAATCTCGCTGAATTTAAAGCCCATTTCGTGGTCCTCCAAAAACGCGCCCTCCTGGCCAGAAAATTAGCGGCATTTCCGGTGGAAGCCATCGTGCGTGGTTTCGTAGTGGGGTCTGGTTGGAAAACCTATCAGGAAAGCTGGGAAATTTGCGGGATAAAACTTCCCGCGGGCTTGAAGTTTGCCGAGCGTCTGCCTGAGCCGATTTTTACGCCGACGACCAAGGCCGAAAGTGGCCATGATGAAAATATGAGCTTCAGCAAATTGGCCGATCTCCTTGGCCGGGAAACGGCTGAGCGCATTCAATCCCTGTCATTGCAGTTGTTCGCGGCGGCCAGTGATTATGCTATGACCAAAGGGATTATCATCGCTGATTCCAAGTTCGAGTTCGGCCAGGATGAACAAGGAAATATTGTTTTAATAGATGAGATTTTTACTCCTGATTCTTCCCGCTTCTGGAAGCTGGAAGAATATCGCCCGGGAGAAGAACCACCCGCTTATGACAAGCAGTTTGTGCGTAATTACCTGCTGGCGTCACTCTGGGACAGGAAATCGATACCGCCGGAACTCCCTGAAGAGGTAATCAACAAAACCAAAGATACTTACCAGGAAATTTTCCGGATTTTAACCGGGGAAAAACCATGAGCGGTGCATTGAACATTATAGATTTCCTGTTTATTATTATCTTTTTTTTCTCGGTTTTGTTTGGCATCATCCGCGGTCTGGTTCGTGAATTGCTGGTCCTGTGTTTTTTAATCGCCGCCCTGTTCATTGCCTTTATTTATTATCAGGACATGGGACTTTTGTTGAGCGGATTAATTGAAAAACGCGATCTGGCTGATTTGGCCGGCTTTCTGCTGTTATTACTCCTGGTCGCTGGTGCCGGTTCTCTCATCACCCGCCTGTTCAGCAAATACTTGGTAATCGGTCCTTTGAAAGCCCTTGACCGCATGCTGGGGGCTGTTTTTGGACTGCTTCGCGCCACTCTGCTGGCCGGAATAATAATTTACAGTTTTATGGCGTTCCCGTTGAATGATGAATTGCTCAGGCAATCGCAATTAGCGCCTTATCTGATTAGAGTAATGGTGACGGGAATGAAAATTCTGCCTCCCGCCGTGCGCGACAAATTAAAATTACTAAACATTTATGACTACCAAAAAAATAGCCGAAATCGCCGAACAATTTGAAGCCCTGACCATCAAGAATCAAATGAAGATTCTGGCTGGTAAAGCTATCAACTCCCGTTATCTTTTTTATAAGGAAATAATCGAGGAATTTGAAAAGACCTTGATGCAGGCTTTGCTGGAAAAATATGATTATAATGTCTTGAAAATGTCGCTGAGCATCAAACTTCACCGCAATTCCATTGCCAAAAAGATGAAAAAAATGAAAATCAAGGATAAGAAAGTTAAAAATAAGTAAAAATCGCCTGTTTAATATAAAACAATAATCTTTGACCAATTTTCAACTGGCGAATATAGGCTTAACTTTAAAATAAAATAAATCTGTGCTATAAAGAATCGTTAAAATTAAATTTTCCGGAGGTCGCCCTATGCTTTTACATCAGGAGTTCATAAAAATTGCCAAACAATATCCGGGCAAGTTGGCTATCATCGATCGCACTACCGAAAAAAAAGTAACCTATTCCAAGGCCCTGATAGTCACGCTGATTTTGGCCGGGAAATTTCGCAAGTATCATGACGGCTTTATCGGCATTATGATTCCCACCTCGGCCGGCTGCATGCTCTCGGTTCTTGGCGTGCTCATGGCCGGAAAAGTGCCGGTAATGGTCAATTATTCCACCGGCGCCGCCAACAATGCTGAATACGCCCAAAAAAAATGCGGCTTCAAAACTATCATCACTTCCAAGGCTTTGCTGGAAAAGATCGGCTGTCGTGTGGTACCGGGAATGGTTTTCCTTGAAGACATTATGGAAGAAATCGGCGCCATCGACAAAGTGCAGGGGCTGATTAAATCCAAGCTGCCGCTTGGGATTCTGCTCAAAGCGGTTTACCAGGGCGAAATGGACGACAATCTGGTGATTTTATTCACCAGTGGCAGCGAAAAAGACCCCAAAGCCGTACAACTGACCCATCGCAACATTGGCTCCAATGTCAGCGATATCGGTAAAATCCTTTACGTGTCCAGTGCTGACATCATGCTGGCTAACCTGCCGCTTTTCCATGTTTTTGGCTTCAATATCGATTTTTGGCTGCCGCTGCTCAACGGTATGACCGTCGTTTCCTATGCCAACCCGCTGGAATACAAAAAAATCTGCACCATTATTCGTGAAGAAAAGATATCGCTGATGGTGGGCACTCCCAGTTTTTTTGCCGGCTACCTGCGCCAGGCAGATCCCGGCGATTTTTCATCGCTGCGCGTCGCCGTAGCCGGAGCCGATAAAACTCCCGATTCTTTGCGAAAGGGATTCCTAGAAAAACATGGCCTTGAGCTTTGCGAGGGTTACGGCGCCACCGAGACGAGCCCGGTCGTTTCTTCCAACCTACCCGAAGCCAACAAACCGGGGAGCGTGGGCAGGGTACTGCCGTCGGTCAGAGTTAAAATCGTGGATATCAACAGCGGGGAAGTTCTGCCGCCGGGCAGTGAGGGTAAAATTCTGGTCAAAGGCGACCTGGTCATGAAGGGTTATTTCGATGACATCGAAGAAACTTCACTACGCATCAAGGACGGCTGGTATGAGACTGGTGACATGGGTATCATTGACGAAGAAGGTTATCTGTGGCACCGCGGCCGGCTCAAGCGTTTTGTTAAAATTGGCGGCGAAATGGTTTCCTTGGTCAGAGTTGAATCTGTGTTATTGTCTTTGTTGCCCGCCGATGTGGACTGCTGCGTGGTTGAGGTTCCCGATTCACTCAAAGGGGCCAAGATCGTCGCCGCCCTGACGAAGCCTGTCAACGAGAAAAAACTGCTTAAAGCCATGGCCGAAGAACTGCCCAATATCGCCTTGCCCAAGCAATTTATGGTTTTGGATGATTTTCCCAAGATGGGCAGCGGCAAAATAGATTTCCGCACCATCACCGAATTGGTCCGCCAGCGTCTGCGGGTGAGTTCCGACTAAAACGAATCCAAATTTAGCGAATTCAACACCTTACAAAAAAATGAAAGTCATGATGGCGGCAGCCAGCAAATAAATCCCGAAGAGGTGGAAGTAGTTGTGATTGAGGATTTTTTTCAGTTGGGTCAGGGTTAAAAAACCAATCAATGCCGAAGCCAGAACCGCGAGCAGCAAATAGGGCCAACTATCACCATGCCAGGGGATTTTATTTAATTCGAGAATGGTGGCGCCCAGGATGGCCGGAATGGCAAGCAGAAAAGAAAATCTGAAGGAAAATTCGAAACCCAGTCCTAAAATCAGGGCAACTGCAATGGTCATGCCCGAGCGTGAAACTCCTGGAAGGATGGCAATGCCCTGGCAGACGCCGATGATGAAGGCGGCCGGGAACATGGCGATTTTTTTTACCCGCAAATATTTTGATGATAAAAGCACGATCGCGGTGAATACAAAGCAAAATCCCAGGTAGGTCGGTTTTTCGAAAAGTTTTTCAAAAAAATCCTTGAAAACGAAACCAATGACTGCCGTGGGCAAAGTAGCGGTAGCGAGCAGCAACAGCATATGGAAATTATCTTTTTCGTAAAACCTCAGCACCAGAGGTTTCAGGTCCTTTAAAAAATAAATCACCACCGCCAGCAGGGTGCCCAAATGAAAAAAAATGTCGTAAACCAGGGGCAGGGAAGTAAAACCCAGAATTTTTTGAAAAATAAGCAGGTGGCCGCTGGAACTGACCGGAAAGAACTCTGTGACGCCCTGCACCAGGGCCAGCAGGATGATCTTAATTGTGAATGGCATGTCAGCTAACGATTTGCGCCTGGAATCGGTGGATGACCTCATCGACCTGGCTCTGGATCTTCTGCAGTTCTTCGGCTGAATCGGCTTCGTAGCGGACTACCAGGGCGGGCTGCGTATTGGAGGCCCGGACCAGGGCCCAACCATGCGGGAATTTGACCCGGGCGCCGTCGATGTCGATCACCGGCAATATCTTTTTATAATGGTCGCGGATGGCGTCCACGATGCGGAATTTGACATCGTCGCCGGCATCGACGCGGATCTCAGGCGTATTGAACACCACGGGGATCGTGTCGTAAATTTCGGCCAGGGTCTGCGTTGAATTACCGAGTATTTCCAGCAGCCGCGCCCCGGCGTAGACTGCGTCGTCGAAGCCGAACCATTTGTCGTTGAAAAACATGTGGCCGCTGACCTCACCGGCGGCCAGGGCGTTTTCTTCGAAAATTTTCTTTTTGATCAGCGAATGGCCCGCTTTCCACATGATGGGCACGCCGCCATATTTTTTGATTTCGGAATACAAGACTTCTGACGCTTTGACCTCGGAGATGATCTTGGCGCCAGGATGGTCTTTCAGGATGTCGCGGGCGTAAATGATCAGCAGCTGGTCGCCCCAGAGGATGCGTCCCCGGGAGTCCACGACGCCCAGGCGGTCGGCGTCGCCATCCAGGCCGATGCCCAGGTCGGCGCCGGTCTCCTTTACTTTGGCGATCAGGTCCTGCAGGTTCTTGACCACGGTTGGGTCGGGATGGTGGTTGGGGAAGCGGCCGTCCACGTCGCAGAAAAGGGGGATGACTTCGGCGCCCAGACGGCGGTAGAGTTCTGGAGCGGTGATGCCGCCGGTGCCGTTGCCGCCGTCGATGACCACGCGGATCTTTTTTTTCAGCTTGATATTGTTTTCGATATAGGCCAGGTATTCGGGCAAGATATCCTTTTGGCTGATGCTGCCTTTTTTTTCGGCCGGGAAAGGACCGTCGCAGGCCAAACGGTAAATCTCCTTGATCTGCTCACCGTAGAGCGCCGCCGTGCCGAGAAGGATCTTGAAGCCGTTATATTCAGATGGGTTGTGTGACGCGGTGATAATGATGGCTCCGTCCATTTTGTGTTTAAAGGCGGCGAAATAGACCACCGGCGTGGGCACCAGCCCCAGGTCGGTGACCTGCAAACCATAACGGGCTAGTGTGCGGCTGAAAAGGTCCTTGATGTGGGGTGAACTGGGCCGGCCGTCCATGCCCATAGCGATCTCCTGTTTTCCCTCGCGCACGTAGACGGCGGCCGCGGCCATGGCGATGCGCTCCACAACCGGGTCGGCCAATTCGGTTTCTGCAAGGCCGCGGATATCGTATTCCCTGAAAATCGCTTCGTTGATCATTGTGCTCCACCTCCTTCGAAAGGCCATTATACCGCAGAAGGGCGCTTGGGGCAATTGTTCGTTATGCGTAATGCGTAATGCGTGATGAGCAATAGCATTATTTCGAAATATAAATAAAATTCTTTTCTTTCACATCACGCATTACGGAGTTCTTCAAGTTCGTTCACGCATCACGATAGTTCGGACCTCGTTTGACTACCCTGGACGCTTCTGCTATATTCCATCCTTCTTCCCATCCGCGAACGCAACACGATGGATAAAAAGGAGAGAGCTATGGGCAACCGGGTTTTGTATGACGTGGGCATTATCGGCGGTGGTATTGTCGGCCTGGCTACGGCCATGGCCCTGGTCAAGTCCGGGGTGAATTCGGTCGTAGTATTGGAAGCGGAAGGGCGCCTGGCCGCTCATCAAACCGGCAACAACAGTGGCGTAATCCATTCGGGGTTGTATTATAAACCGGGTTCGCTCAAAGCGCTGAACTGCGTAGCCGGGCGCGAGGCCCTGTACCGTTTCTGCGTCGAGCAGGGGATCGCCCACCAAGCCTGCGGCAAGCTGGTAGTAGCCACCAACGCAACCGAATTGCCGGCATTGGCGGAATTGGAAAACAAAGGCCGGGCCAACGGGCTGAAGGGGCTGCGCCGGCTGAGCGCAGCCGAGCTGAAAGAATACGAGCCCCATGTCACCGGCATCGCCGGCCTTTGGGTCGCCGAGACCGGGATAGTCGACTACGGCAAAGTGTGTGAAAAATACGCTGAGATCATCACCGCCGGCGGTGGTGACATTCATTTGAATTTCCGCGTAACGCGGGTGAAAAAGAACAGCCAGGAACTGATCCTGAGATCAGGCAATGATGAGGTCCGCTGCCGCAACCTGGTCAACTGCGCCGGTCTCCATTCCGACCGCGTGGCCCGCATGTGCGGCATCAAGCCCGGGCTGCAAATTATCCCTTTCCGGGGCGAATATTATAAATTGGTTCCCGAGCGCCACGATCTAGTGCGCAACTTGATCTACCTGGTTCCTGATCCCCGTTTTCCCTTTCTGGGCGTCCATTTCACCCGCATGATCGCCGGCGGGGTGGAAGCCGGTCCTAACGCAGTCTTGGCTTTCAAACGCCAAAGCTATAAAAAATGGAGTTTTTCTTTGCGTGATGCCGCGCAATTTGCTTTGTATCCGGGATTCTGGATCATGGGCTTAAAATTCTGGAAAATGGGTTTGGGCGAGTTTTACCGTTCTTTTTCCAAAAAAGCTTTTGTCAAGGCGCTGCAGCACTTGATCCCCGAGATCCAGGCCGACGATCTGGAGCCAGGCGGTGCCGGTGTGCGCGCCCAGGCTTTGGAAGCCAACGGCTTTTTGGTTGACGATTTCCGCATCAAGGAGGCCGAGCGCATGGTCCACGTCTTGAACGCGCCGTCGCCAGCGGCCACGGCTTCGATCAGCATCGGCCAGACCGTGGCCCAGATTGTCCTGAAAAATTTCACTTTGAACCGCTCAGTACAAAGATGGCGGTATCAAACCGAGGAGTAACCATGGAATATTCTGTCTCGCGTATTCGCTCCCAATTCCCGGCCCTGGCAACGGGAGCAGTCTTTTTTGACGGTCCGGGCGGCACGCAGGTGCCGCAGGCAGTACTGGATGCGGTAAGCGATTATTACCGCTGCGCTAATGCCAACGAACACGGCTTTTTCGCCACGTCCCAACGCAGCGATGGAATCATCAATGCGGCGCGCCAGGCAATCGCCGATTTCATCAATGCCCGATCGGCAAGCGAGATCGTGTTCGGCGCCAATATGACCACCCTGACGCTGCACCTGGCCCGCGCCCTGGGCCGGACCTTGAGCCCGGGCGACGAGATCGTGATAACGCGTCTGGACCACGACGCCAACATCGCCCCCTGGCTCTATCTGCAGGAACAGGGGGCCGTGATCCGTTGGCTTGAATTCAATTCCCGTGACTGCACACTGGATTTGAGCGTCCTGGAGAGAGTGATCAACAGCAAGACAAAAATCGTCGCCGTTGGGTATGCTTCCAATGCCTTCGGTACTATCAGCGACGTGCCGAAAATCATCTCCCTGGCCAAAAGCCGCGGGGCATTGACCTTTGTCGACGCCGTCCACTACGCGCCGCACCGGCCCATTGACGTTCAGTTTTTGGATTGCGATTTTCTGGCCTGTTCGCCATACAAGTTTTACGGACCGCACGCCGGGGTTCTATACGGTAAAAAGGAAATCTTGGAGAGTTTGTCTCCCTACAAGGTCAGGCCGGCGGCCGAACACATTCCCGATTGTTTTGAAACCGGGACCAAGAATCACGAAGGTTTGGCCGGTGTGGTGGCTGCCATCGATTTTCTTTCTGCCCTTGGCGAAAAATATGGGCAGGCTGACAATTCTCCCGGCCGCAGGCATTTTTTGAAACAGGCCTTGGCAGTGATTAAAACCCATGAAAGCAGGCTTTTTTTAAATTTGCTGGCGGGGGTACGCAAGATTCCGGGCATCAGCCTCTACGGTATTACCGATCCGGAAAGGATTGAAGAACGGACACCGACATTAGCATTCACCCTGGCCGGCAAAACGCCGGCCGCAATCGCCCGCCTTTTGGGCGAGCAGGGTATTTATGTCTGGGAAGGCAACTATTACGCCTGGGAAGCCATGCGTTTTCTGGGACTCGAGGAGAAGGGCGGTGCCGTGCGGGTCGGGCTTTGTATATACAACACCGACGAGGAAGTGGATATTTTTCTCCGCATCCTTCGGGAAATCGCCGCCAGGGCCTGAGTGATATTTATTTTAATTGACAGTGGCAGGCGCATAAATTATAATTTTTCAGCTAGCGCCTGCCGGACTGGAATGACATTCAACTGAAATACAGGAGGCACGACCATGGCTTTGAGACCGCAACTGAAGTTTTTAAGCACGGAACTGTTGGAAAGAATCGTAAGCGAAGCCCGGGATATTCTCTGCCAGCTGGGGACCAAGGTGCAGAATCCCCGTGTCCTCAAGCTCCTGGCCGAGAGCGGCGCCAAAGTCGATCTTGATAAAAACCAGGTCTTGTACACGCCAGAATTGCTGGACCGGGCATTGGCTTCGGTGCCGCATTCATTCAAGCTTTTCGACGTTTTGGGCAAGCAAAGTCACGATTTTTCCGGTTTTAACGTTCATTTCACTCCGGGCTCGGCCGCTCTGCACGTTCTGGACTACCAGACCCAGCAGATCCGCAAACCCGACACAAGCGATTATGTCCGCTACGTGCAGCTGCTTTCCGGTCTGCCTTATATCGCTGCGCAGAGCACTGCATTCATCCCGGCCGATGTGGCTGAGCGCGTATCCGACAGCTACCGGCTTTTTTTAAGCCTGCTCTATGGCGAAAAACCAGTAGTTACAGGTACCTTTACCATAGAATCTTTCCAGGTGATGAAAGACATGCAGCTGGCCGTGCGCGGGGGTGAAAAAGAACTGCGGGAAAAACCGCTGACTGTTTTTTCATGCTGCCCAACCTCGCCGTTGAAGTGGAGTGAAATCACCTCCCAAAACGTTTTGGATTGCGCCCATTACGGTATCCCGGTGGAATTCATCTCCATGCCGCTGTCCGGTTTTATGGCCCCGGTGACCCTGGTGGGCACCCTGGTGCAGCATACTGCCGAAACGCTCAGTGGTATCGTCATCAGCCAATTGGGGCGTCCCGGCACCCCGGTTTTATACGGTGGTTCTCCGGCTGTGTTTGATGTACGCTATGAAACTACACCCATGGGCGCGGTGGAAACCCAAATGGTGGACTGCGCCTATAATGAAATCGGTAAATACCTGGGCTTGCCCACCCAGGCCTACATCGCCTTAAGCGACGCTAAGTTGCTCGATGCCCAGGCAGGCCTTGAGACATCAATGGGGGCGACGCTGGCCGCATTGTCGGGTATCAATAGCATTTCGGGCCCCGGTATGCTTGATTTTGAAAGCTGCCAGAGTCTGGAAAAACTGGTCCTGGATAACGAAATCTGCGGCATGACCCTGCGCCTGGTGCAGGGCATCGAACCAAGGGAAGACTTTCCGGCCCAGCCCATTTTCGAGGAATTGCTGCGGGAACAGCATCTGTTGATTTCCAAACACACCCGCCGCTATTTGCGCAGCGAGCATTATTCTCCGGGCCGGGTCATTGACCGGGCCAATCTATCCCGCTGGCGCGAAGAGGGGAGCCTGACCCTGGGGCAGCGTGCCCACCAGGAAGTTGAGCGGCTGGTCGGTGCTTACACTCCTTCCCGGCTAACTGGCGAGAAAAAAAAGGAATTGTGCACGCTGATGGAAAAGGAAGGGCGGCGCTGGGGCATGGAAAAACTCCCGGCCCGCTCCGTTGAAGCATGATCGATTTTCCTGTTTCGCGCCTGCAACCACAGGCAGTGGATGTGTATGCCACTTTGGGTCTAAAAAACGGCAACCAGCCATCGCCGCGCTCAGCCGCTTTGCTGCAGCGGGCGCTGGAGCTTTTCCAAACCTGCAGTGAACCGCAGGGCGCGAGCGAACTCATCAGTCCAAAAGAATTTGCCGACGTATATTCCGGCCAGGGGCGGAACGCCCCGGCCACCCCGCTGGCTGGGATATTTCCCCAAGCCGACCGCTTGCACCTTTTCGCTTTTACACTGGGGGCACGGATCAGCGGGGAAATCAAGCGGTTGTTCCAAAGTGATGATTTTGCCCTGGGGTCGGTATTGGACGCCGTGGCATCCCTGGCCGCCGACCAGGCCGGGCGCGTCGCCGAGGAGTGGGTTGAACGTCATGCTGCGGGGCAAAAAGACGGCGCATTGCCACGGGCATTCCTGTACAGCCCCGGCTACTGTGGCTGGCACATCAGCGGCCAGGAAAAACTGTTCGCCCGCCTGCGCCCGGAGAAGATCGGCATCAGCCTGAACGCCAGCTTCCTGATGAACCCCTTGAAATCGATCTCCGGAGTGCTTGTGGCCGGGCCGGCCGCTATTCATCAATTTTCCGAAGTGTATCCATTTTGCGCCTATTGCAAAAGTCCGACCTGCCGGGAAAGAGGAATGGCGCGGTCGGCATAAAAAACGGAGGAATGTCATGGAAATTTTAAAACAGATCGCGCAATGCCTGGAAATTGGAGACGACGCCGGAGTCCCGCCTTTAGTGCGCCAGGCATTGGCGGAGGGAATCGTTCCCAAAACCATTCTGGATGAGGGCTTGATCGCTGGTATGAATACGGTGGGCGAAAAATTCCGCGTTCACGATATTTTTCTTCCCGATGTCCTGCTGGCGGCCAAAGCCATGTATGCCGGCATGGAGGTGCTGAAACCGCTGCTTCTCCGCGAAGGCATTTCCAGCCGCGGCCGGGTGGTGATCGGATCGGTGCAGGGCGATCTGCACGATATCGGCAAGAACCTGGTCGGCATCATGCTGAAAGGGGCCGGCTTCGAGGTAATCGATTTGGGCAACGACGTGGCCGCCGAAAAATTCGTAGCCGCGGCCAAAAGCCATGACGCCCGGGTCATCAGCATGTCAGCGCTGCTGACTACCACCATGCCGGTGATGAAGGAAGTCGTGGAGTTGCTGAAAAAGGAAAACCTTTCCGGTCGGATCAAAACCATCATCGGCGGCGCCCCGGTTTCGCAAAACTACGCTGCCGAGATCGGCGTCGACGCCTACGGCTACGATTGCGCCCAGGCGGTCGCGGGCGTAAAAAAACTGGCTGCGGCAGTTAAATAAATGGAAGCCATCACGTCCCGGATCGGCCGCGGCCAAGTCCTGCTGGCCGACGGGGCCATCGGTTCTCTGCTCATGGCGCGCGGCCTGCCCAGAGGGGCGGCTCCGGAAAGCTTCAACCTTTCCCACCCTGAGATACTGGAAGAGATCGCAAGCCGCTACCTTGAGGCCGGCGCCGAGATCATCCAGACCAACACTTTCGGCGCCTCGCCGCTGAAGCTGGCCAATTACGGCCTGGCCGACCAAGCGGCCGCCATCAATGAAAAAGCTGTGCGGGCGGTGCGGCGGGTGGTAGGGGACCGGGCCTACGTTTCCGCCTCCTGCGGGCCGTGCGGCAAGATCCTGCAGCCGTACGGGGATACGGAAGCGGAAAAGATGTCAGAAAGCTTTGAAACGCAAATGCGGGCCTTAATCAACGCCGGGGCTGACATCATCTGCGTCGAAACCATGTCCGACATCAGCGAGGCCAAGCTTGCCATCCAGGCGGCGCGCAGCGTTTCCCCGTCCATCCCGGTCATGGCCACCATGACCTTTGAAGCCACGGCGCGGGGATTTTTCACCATCATGGGCGTTACGATCGAGAAAGCCTGCCGGGAACTAGAAAAGGCAGGGGCCGACCTGATCGGCTCCAACTGCGGCAACGGCAGTCTGCAGATGGTCGCCATCGCCAAAGAATTCAGGAAATTCACCAAGCTGCCGCTGCTTATTCAAGCTAACGCCGGAGTACCAGAATTGAAGGCCGGCGAGGTGCATTATCCCGAGACCCCGGAATACATGGCGGCAATGAGCAGGGAACTGATCAGGGCGGGGGTGGCTGTGATCGGCGGCTGCTGCGGCACAACGCAGGAGCATATCCGCGCCATGCGCAAAGTAGTGGATGAAGAACTGCGCAAACGGCATGGCCGTCCGGCAAATTGATTTTCAAATCAGCAGCGGATGATTTTTCTGAGCGGCTGTTCAGTCGATTGCACCGGGAACATCCATATCTCATGTTCAGATTCGCTTTTTAATTTCCCCATTTGTTTATTTCTTGGATTACTTTTTCGGGATTTTTTGCCGCAAGCAGGATATCGACCAGGCGTTTGTTGCTGGCGATCTTGCTGGCGGCGGCCAGCAGTTTTGCCTGGATATCGCTCTGGCGCAGTGAAGTCACGATAAGAAAGACCAGGCGAATCGGTTCGATAGTGGCAACATCGGCAATGCCCTGGGGGATAATGCCCAAGGCGATTCTGGGGAGTGAATCCTCCTCCAAGCGCAGGTGCGGGAAAGCAACTCCTTCGTTGAAAAATGTCGAACTTTCTTTTTCCCTACGCAGCAAGCGGGTGTATATTTCCTGATAATCTTCATCCGTACTGCAGGCTGTCCTGGCCAGGTCCCGTAATACTTCCTCCTTCAACGCCAGGTTCTCCCAGATGAGAATATGATTTTCGGAAAGGAAGTCGCTTAAGCCTATCTTTTTAGCGGCGGGTTTGGACATCATCTCCGGCTGGAATTCTTCCGGGGTGGAGTGCTTTTGATTGGTATTCACCACGACGATATTTATCCCGCTGGCTTCCAGGATCAACCTTTCGGAAAGAGTTTTCTTGAACCGCAGTCTTTGCCAGAATGAGAGACGGCTGGGAGTCCCGATAATAATGTGCCCGATGTGATATTCCCGGGCAAAGCGGATGATCGTGCTGGCCAGGTCCTCGCCCTTGTAAGTGAAAACGATTGCTCCCAGCTGCTTGGCCAGCGTCAAGGTGTGAGCCAGAGCGTTCTGGGTCTGAATATTGATACGCAGGGGATCTTCCACTGTTGTTTGGACATACAGCGCATACCAGTTCTTATTCAGGCGGCCGGCAAAGCGCGAGGCATAACGAAGCAAAAAGTCGCTGTTCGGACCACGCGAACTCAAGCATACCATGATCTGATCGGGCATGGATGTGTTTTCAGTGCTTTCAGAATCCTTGCGGCGCGTATCGATCTGGGCGGCGAGTTCCCGCAGCGTTAATTCCCTGAGTTTTTCCAGGTTGGCTTGGGTAAAAAAATTTTCCAAAGCGGTCTGAATTTTGTCTTCTTTATATATTTTGCCTTCTGCGAGTCTTTTTCGAAGGTCCTCTGGGGTCAGATCGACATTGACGATCTGGTCGGCTTCGCCGATCACCGAATCGGGAAGTCTTTCCCACACTTTGACGCTGACAAGTTTTTCAACTGTATTATATAAGCTTTCCAAGTGTTGCACGTTCAAGGTCGTGATCACATGAATGCCGCTGGCGAGGATTTCCTGAACATCCTGGTAACGTTTGATGTTCCTGCTTTCGGGCACGTTATTATGGGCAAGTTCATCGACCAGGGCTACGGCCGGTTTTCTGGCCAGGATTGCATCCACATCCATTTCTTCCACTTTCATGCCCTTATATTCCCTGATTATCCTGGGGATGATCTCGAGCCCTTCCAGGAGCTTGCCGATATCGACACGGCCATGGGTTTCCACAAATCCGATCACCACGTCGATCCCTTCATTTTTTAATTTGTGCCCTTCTTGAAGCATGCGGTAGGTCTTGCCGATCCCGGCGCAATAGCCCAGATAGATCTTCAGGCGTCCCTGGGTGGAACGCTTGATCATACGCAAAAATTTATTCGCTTTTTCCTGGTCCATGTTCAAAATGATTATAGCATTTTTATTGCTTATCTAATGTCAGGTTTAAAAGAAGTACATTAATCCTTTTTTCCCCGAAAATCCCGAGCTGCCTTCCTTCCATGCAGCGTTGGATCATTTGCAAGACCAGGACCTTGCTCAATCCCCGGGCTCTGGCGACCCTGGCCGCCTGGGCGTATGCATCGGCAGGGCTGATATGAGGGTCCAGGCCGCTGGCAGAAGCGCTGACCGCATCCGCCGGGATCGGGTAAGCGTCCGCCAATCCGTTTTCCTGGCGGTAATTTTTTATCCGTGTCGTTACCTGTTCTTTGAGCGAATTTGACAAGGGACCCAGGTTGCTGCCGCCCGAATTGGCTCCTGAACCGGCGTAGGCGACGGCCGAGGGGCGGGAATGGAAATAAACGGGCGAGGTGAATGGCTGGCCGATCAGGATAGAGCCCACGATTTCTTTTTCCCTCACCAGCATGGACCCGTTGGCTTTTTCCGAAAAAAACAATTGCCCGATGCCCCATATCGCCAGTGGATAGATCACGCACAACAAAATTGACAGCAGGATGACGGCCAATACCGCTCTTTTTAATTCGCCCGCCATAGCTTTCATTTTTCTCTTCTCCTCAGGTCAGATGGAAAAAATTGACCATGATATCAATGATTTTTATGCCGATAAAAGGAATAGCCAAACCGCCAAGTCCGAAAACCATAAGGTTACGGCGCAGCAGGGCCATGGCTTTCATGGGCTTGAATTTCACGCCCTTGAGCGCCAGGGGAATGAGCATGATGATGATCAGGGCATTGAATACCACGGCGCTGAGAATGGCGCTGAGCGGCGATCCCAGCTTCATGATGTTCAACGGAGCGATTTCCGGGAAAAGGACGATGAGCATGGCCGGGATGATCGCGAAATATTTCGCGATGTCGTTGGCGATACTGAAGGTGGTCAGGGCGCCGCGCGTCATTAGCATCTGCTTGCCGGTCTCTATGATTTCAATTAGCTTGGTTGGGTTGGAATCCAGGTCGATCATGTTGCCGGCCTCTTTGGCAGCCTGGGTGCCCGTGTTCATGGCTACGCCCACATCCGCCTGTGCCAGCGCCGGGGCATCGTTGGTTCCGTCACCGGTCATGGCCACCAGGTAACCTTCTCTTTGCTCTTTGCGGATCAGCGCCAATTTGTCTTCCGGCCGGGCTTCGGCCAGATAATCGTCCACGCCCGCTTCCC